>ENA-OSEO01000545-OSEO01000545.1-sediment-metagenome-genome-assembly--contig:-NODE-545-length-93144-cov-8.684356_pt1 | contig 93144 bp, 93 predicted proteins | sample MGYA00237883_ERZ534232 | MGnify/ENA metagenome assembly ERZ534232
TTAAGCTAATGGTTGGCAACTACAAACCCCCATAGTGGACTTTCACCACCAAGTTATTTACCATGCACGGCACACAAGAAAAGAGCCCACCTCCGAAGAGGCAGGCTAATTTCCCTCATTACATATCAAGACCGACCTGTGTGGGTCGCTCTATTCCCAGAATTTCTTTGAATGAGTCCTTCCACCGCACTTTCGGATTATCAGCCAGCTGTTCGTATAAATCAAACACCCATTTGTCTGACTGAATCTTCTGCAATTCCTCTGCTTTCTTTCGGGTTAAAGAATCTCCATGCCCATTAAGCTTCAGATTTGCTTTTAACTTATTTGCTTTCCCGATCCAGAGTGTGTCTGTGATGTAAGGAAAAAGCCGCTGAACCAATTCTTCAACATTCCCATCCAACGCAGGTTCACAACTGACGCTGGTCCTATAACCCTGATTAAACGCATACTTTAAAGAAACAAGTCGTTCTTCAAACGAAGGTGCATTTGGTTCCCAAAACTTCAACGTATCATTATCCAGTGATCCGATGGTAAACCTGAATAAGATCTGTTTTTGGTATTGCTGAAGCTGTGTACACAATTTCTCAGTTACCGCCAGATGAGGCTTACTCACAATTAACACATTATTTCCAGCTTTCAGCATCTTTTCTAAAACGAAAATACAGTTGTCAGTATTCTTAGGGGAAATGTCATGAGAGCTTGGAAACATGATCGTTCCCTTACGTTTCCTATAGTTCTTCTTCAAACGTTCAGGCTTCACTTCCTCAATCTTCCAGTTGTCTGCAGTTTTCCGTTTGAATCTCACCGCATTACCTTTAGCGAAGCAATAAAGGCAGTCTCCAATGCAACCACTAATGATGTTAACGTTACTACTAGCCCACTCATTTGTTCCAAATGCGGGCTTACCTTTTAAATCAACTTTTTCTAACATAACTATATAATTTTTAATTAATAATTCAACACTTCGGTTTGGAACGGTTTAAACCAGAACTTTTAAACCGGTTAATGTTTGGTTTAGTATGGGCATATTTATATATATGCCCGTACAAACTAAACCGAACCAATCCTATAAATTGTACTGTTTCCATGTTTCTCTCCGGTAATAAAGTCTTCGGATGAAAAATGCCTGACAATAGCTTTGGCTTTATTCGTTCCGATGTTGTATTCCGCTTTAATAGCATTCACGAGTTGCCCATATGACAACTCGGCAAGCTGGCTGAATATATGCCTGAGTTGTTCCCGATGTTCCTCATTTTCAAACTGGTCTGGAGCTATGCTTTTTCTCATATCTGATCTCATATTCGGAACATCGGATCCTGGTACAATAAAAGGAAGGCCTGTATTATCAATTCCAAACATAAAGGGTCCGGGCTCTTTTTCCCGTGATTCAATCACCTGAACCTTTGAAAATCTGCCTTCCAGTCCGCATTTCGAGACTGAAATAGTCACCAGACTTTTATTTAATAATTCGGTTCCCAGATGTCCCCTGGCATTATTGTCGCCTTTGTTCATATGCAATGTGCAGTTTATGTGGATGTTAAGCTCTTGTGACCACCTCATCAGCTTAGAAACAATTTTAGTGGCCTGTTCTTCGTCATTTATAGAAGTCACCAGATCGCGTATACCATCAATGAAAACAACACCAACATCTGGCGTCGTGCTAATCACATGTTCAATGATTTGTATCCGTTCTTTGGTTGAATACCTACGCAAACTGTATGCTTTGAAATTCGGCGTGTTTTCAACGTTCAACATTCGATGAACACGCTTTGCAGCTTTGTGGGCATGATAAACCCCTTGTTCCGTATCAAATAACAACACGTTAAGTTTATCACTTGGTAAGTCAGATTGTAAAATTTCATTACTGATATTTCCTACCAAAACAGCCATAAATAAACTATTGAGAGTGGTTTTCCGGCTTTTAGCCTTACCGATTGTTAATGAAAAATCACCAAGAAAAAAGAGCGGAGAATCATCTATTGAAAGCACTACCGGAGGTTTTTGAATATCCTTCGTAAGGTCTAACTCCGCCTCTCTGGCCTGCTGAAGAAGGGGATTATGATTCTCGCTCTCCAGCGAATGAACCAGCCCAATACCTTTGATTGATTTTTTGGAGCTTTTTATTTTGTTATTAGTCTGAAAATTATTATCTTTAGTCTCTGACTCTAAAGAATTTACAGGACTGAGCTGTGTTTTATTTTCCATGGTTCAGCCCTTTCTTTCGTTCAAGTGACTTCAATACCTCGACGGTATCAAACATTACCTTTCGCCCAATTTGCCGATATGGAATCCACCCTCGGTTTTTGTATTTTTGGGCAGTCACGGTTGAACAACCTAAAAATTCAGCTAATTCTTTTATAGAATGTAGGATATGAGGTTCATTCGTTTGTTCTTCCGATTTTTCCTCCAGTGCATCCTTTACTGCACTTTTAACTATTGCAGTTAATTGAATTTCGTCAATATTTATCTGAAACATAATTTATAATTTTCAAAATTATACTTCAAATATAATAAATTTAATTCATTTAAAATGCTGATTATCAGTATTTTATCCGATAATAATTATCGAAAAACTATCGAATGTTATCGGAACAAAAATAAAAAAGCCCATTTTTAGGGCTTCTTTGTAATCAGAAAGTATCGGAAATTTAATTACCGAGATGTGCCTTTAATATTTTAATGATAGGTGCTTGTAAATGGTTCTTGTCATTGTGTTTTAATTTTCGTCCGCATGAAAGCGAAAAACATTTGTTAAAGTCGGGTATTTTCATTTTGATATAAGTTGCAAAACGCCAAGCATCTGCTGGTTTACCTATCCATTGAGCCTTTGGTGTTCCTGGTGTCATCTGATTATATTCAACGATGTTCGTAAATTCAGGAGCACTGATTCCTGTAATGTAGGCTGAAAGTGCTTTTAAAAGATTTGAATGGTCAGGAGTTTCTTCAGTTTGCATTTTTGATATTTCAAATTTCTCCTGTACTGTTCTAAATCCTTTATTCTCAATAGGTGATGGAACATTATGGGTCAATCTTAATCTTAGTATTTCGATATCTAATAGCTTTATTGTTTTTGTTATTTCAGGAGAATCACCAAACAAGACTGCATTTTGTTGTAACCCGGCTTTCTTTGATAACAGTCCATCTATTTCTTTCTGAGGATCGTCACCGGTATTCGCATAAGACAACATTCTTCTTAAATTTTTTAATACTCCGTCACCATACGTTTCAGGATCAATCTCCATTAGGAGTCGATAAATCTCATCATCAATCATGTCAAGTAAGATATCCATCCGACCTTTCAGTTTGGGATTGTTGTATTCTGGCAAAAAGGTAATCACTATATGTAAATTTTCCATTAGAAATGACATATCTTCTTTTTCATTTTCCGGATATAAACTCAACAGATAACTTATTATAGATGATGGTTTGTCTAAATTTGCAAGGACAATTTGTGATTGAAAATCGAGGTAGTTCAGGTATTCCAGTTTTTCATTATTTGACATATCATAATCACTTAGAACCTGATCAATTTCAACGTATCCTGGGAGTAACAAATATTCATTCAGGTCAGTTTTTCTCTGAAATTTCGGGAATTTCAAGTTATAATTAGTATTTTTTGATGCCATAATACTTGGTATTATTCAATCATTTTTATTGCTGATTTCTGATCCTCCTTATCGATATTGTAATAGCGGCTGAAGGCCCTTGAGTGTTGAACGTGCCCGCTCATGGAAGCGATTATTTCGTTCTTAACTCCTTTCTTGTGCAAATTACCGATAAAAACCCTGCGTGCCATATGAGAGCTTACAATATCACTTATTTTTACCTGTTTATTTCTCCTTGTCTTAGGATCAACTATTGTAACAATTCTGTTAATTTCAACATTTTTATGTCTGAAAAGATCCTTCAGATAATCATTATATTTTTGCTCACTTATAAATGGAAGTAATTTCCCGTCCGGCAGATCGTATTTTGCCAGTATGGTATTTGCTTTTTCAGTAAGTGGAATTCTGGCTACCCTTGGCCTTTTATCTTTTGTTTTTGCTGCAATATATTCAATACAGCCGTCAACAATATTGGATTTTGTTAATTTTTTCAGATCACTCACTCGACACCCGACCATACACTGGAATACAAAAATATCACGTACCCTGGCAAGGCTTTCATTATCTATTTCAGCATTATACAGCTTATCCCTTTCTTCTATTGTTATGAATACAGGATCACCGAAAGATTCTGCCCCTATTTGAAAATTTTTAAAAGGATTAGTGTCCGTCCATCCTTTTTTTTCTGCCCAACTAAAGAAAGCACGCAATCTTCGTAACTCTGATACAATTGTATTATTAGCAAGATTGTGACTTTTAAGAAGATAGTTTTTGAAATCAGTAAGGTATTGATTAGAAACAGTATCAAATGTAGTATCAGGATTGAAAGCTCTAACTTTATTATAAGTAGTTCGTATATGTTTTTTTCTTCCTTTACTAACTGGGGTGTCTTCAATGTACTGATCAAACCTATCAAAAAAGCCCTTATTTTCAGGTTCTGTTTTTATTTGCTTACCAAGTTTCTTCTTCAGTTCATATCTTAGAACTGAAGGAGCCGGAACACTATTATGTGCATTATACAACTTGAATAAACCATCAACAGCTACTTTTATCTCATCTAAATCATTATTAAATTCCGTAGATGTAGTACCATCAGGTGCAACCTGATTACGTTTAAGCCGTCCAAATTTAATGTCCCACTGAGATGATTTGCACCTTTTACCGGTGTAATACTCCATTCTTTTTTTATTATAGGTTACACGCAAGCGTATAGGAAAAACATCACTTTCTTGCTTTCTTTTCTCAAGGAAAAACTTAACAGAATATTTCATAAAAAAGGTGTGTAAAAGTACAAATTTACACACCTTTTTTGATTAAATCAAATTATTCCAAATTAAATGAAATTATTTATCATACTAATATTCAATTTTTTAATATAATATACTTATATAGGGTTTAATGCAAATATCTATAAATTGTAATCCCAGCTGGGTCACTTCCCATGAAAAAAAAGATTCAAAAGCACTTAAAATATAAATTTTAGGTGCTTTTTTATTTTGTCGAAAATCAAAATACACTGTAAATTTACATTTGAAAAGCTCGAAAAGCAGAATAGACGGAACATTTCCCGTTTATTCAATCAGCTTATGATTTAGTCAACTATTTCAAAATCCGCCCATCAAAAACAAACGGTTCAGAACTGATAATTATGCATTTTTGGATATCCGGGTGGAGCGGATTCAGAATCACGTTAAATTCATCGGGGATAATTACCGAGGGAACTTTAAGTGCCAGATGTTCTTTTTTACGTAGAAACCCGGTTCCGTAGTTAACCGTTTCACTGCTGTAGGGAAATTCATCCCAGCCCGGAACCAATATCTCTTCCGGGACAGCCCGTATTTCTATTGATTCGGGGATGTCAATTTTTATCAGCAGAAAGTCTTCCGGGAGATTTTCAAAACTTGCCACATGTACAATTTTTTCACAGGCGGCGAGCGAGGCATGTTCCGATGTGTAAATGACCGCATTGCCTTTTTTATGACATCTTCCGGGGCCAAACAGTCCACCCGTCCCGTCGAGGGCAGCATGTTCCTTTTTTGTAATCCGGTAAACAATCATCAGGCAGAAAATCCGTATTCAATGGCGTTCAGTTCATCCATCACCAACTGGATTCCTGAGAAAGTATCCAGGTAAGAAATCGGTTTTTCGCCACCCATCACCTTATTTTTGGTGTATAGCCAGCGATAAAATTTCTCCTGGCTCCCAAACACTTTTATTCCGGAATTAAAAAGCCTGGCAATGTATAATGCCCGTTCTGATGCGCCGGGTGAAATAAGCTGGTTGGATTCTTTTTCCTGAATTGACCGGGTGGAAATCCGCAGAAACGAACTCAACTCTTTCAGTGTTAGCCCGGATTCGCGGGCAATGGACAATAACCTCGATTTTTGGATGCCTTTCCGCGCTCCCGTTAAAAAATCTTTTTCTGATATCTCCAGTTCACTCATATTAAAACGAATTTATTCGTTCAAAGATATGAATTATTTCTGTTATTTATTTTATAATGCAAAAAAAATCAAACTTGATGCGAAAAAGGAATCACTGGCGCAAATCGAATTGGAATAGCCTGGTTATTTCCAGTCTGGTTGCTGAAACATTAAAAAATTGAGCAAATATTTGTGGAAAAATTTTTATTTAATGTAATTCAAATTTTTTCTATAACTTCAGTAAAATTTTTCCACACTTTTTGTTAGTTTGCACACATGCAGTACTTAAATCACTAAAATGAAGAAAAAAAAGTTATTTACGCATGTACCTGGTGCTTTAGTAATCCTGTTATTCCTGACAACCATGCTTTCCTGCAGTAATCAGCAGGTAACCATTAAAAATGGCGACCTGCTAGTGGAATTCAATAGAGAAATGGAGGTGAAAATTTCCAGTTCAGCCTCTGGTGCCGGAGAGCTTATGGATGGCTTTTCGGTATCAGAATACATTTCAGGCAGCAGGTTCGATTCCAGGCAGTATAAACTTGCAGAATACACCGACCATGAGGTCAACGGTGTCAGAAGCCATTTAATCAGGGGCACTGCAACAGAAGGAGGGACAACAGTTGACAAAATCGTGGAAGTGATAATTAATCCTGCTTTCCCGGGGCTGGCCATGATGAACGTAACCTATGTCAATAAAGGGGAGCGTTCCCTCAGAATAAACAAATGGGTCAATAACCACTATGAAATACTCTCCGGGGGCGACAATCCGGATTTCTGGTCGTTCCAGGCATCGTCAAGTAACCGCCGCCTCGACTGGATAGTTCCGGTAATTCCTGGTTTTACAAAAGAAAATTTTATGGGTATGAATAGCTCCGATTATGGTGGCGGTATCCCCGCGATCGATTTGTGGCGTAAAGATGCCGGTATTATGGTCGGACATGTAGAACTGGTACCCAAACTGGTATCACTGCCCGTTGAGATGGACAAATACGAAAATAAAGCATCCATGCGGATTGAATATCAATATACTACACCTCTCGAATTCCTGCCTGATGATACACTCAGGACTTTTACCACATTTGTGAGTGTGCATAAGGGTGATTATTACGCTCCACTGAGGCAATATTCTGAGTTGATGCAAAACAGGGGTATTTCCTTTGTTCCCTCTGAGCCGGAAGCTTTTGAATCAGTCTGGTGTGCCTGGGGATATGGACGCAGTTTTGCCATGCAGGACATATACGGCGCTTTGCCAAAGGTAAAGGAAATGGGCATTAAATGGGTTGATATTGATGATGGATATCAGGTTACTGAAGGCGATTGGGAAGTGAATAAGAGCCGGTTCCCCGGGGGCAATGAGGAAATGAAGCGGCTCGTTGACAGAATCCACTCTTATGGCATGAAGGCCAAGCTTTGGTGGGCACCTCTGGCCATCGACATGAATTCGAACCTGTTCCGCGAAAATCCAAATCTGCTGCTGGTGCGTAAAGACGGTTCTCCTCAGTATATCACTTACTGGAATGCATTTTATATGTCGCCAACCTATGAAGGAACACGAAATCATACAAGTGATGTATTGAATATGTTTATTAGTGAATGGGGATTTGACGGTCTGAAAATGGATGGACAACATATGAATTGTGTGGCTCCGAATTATAACAGGCGACACAGGCTGGAACGGCCGGAAGAAGATAACGAAAGACTTCCAGAATTTTTCAGAATGATATACAATGAAACAACAACCATGAAACCCGATGCGGTTATTCAAAATTGCCCCTGTGGATGTGCTGTTTCGTTTTATAATATCCCTGCGATGAATCAGGCAGTAGCGTCTGATCCTACCTCCAGTTTCCAAATCAGGCACAAAGGGAAAACATATAAAGCAATTAATCAGGGATTGGCCTATTATGGCGATCATGTTGAATTAAGTGACAATAAGGACGATTTTGGTACCCAGTTTGGCATTGGGGCGGTTTTAGGCACCAAGTTTACCTGGCCTGAAAATCCGGCAAAGCCAAATGCAAATTTACTTACCCCTCAAAAAGAAGTAATCTGGAAGAAATGGTTTTCACTGTACAACAGTAAAATGTTGTCGCGAGAACCATATTTAGGTGAGCTGTATGATATTGGGTATGATAAGCCCGAAACCCATGTAATACAAAAGGGAGATACTCTGTTTTATGCTTTTTATGCCGATGAGTGGGATGGTGAAATCGAATTTCGTGGGTTAAAAGAAGGCAATTATACTATTCGGGACTATGTAAATGACAGGGAACTAGGCACAATAGATGCAGTAAACGGCAAAAAAAATATTTCATTCTCGCTGAACCTGTTGGTTGAAGTTACACCGGTTATGTAAGTTAATATGAGTTTTGAAGAAAAAATCCGGAACGTAGGTTTTGGCCCTATAGTCAACCGGAAAAATGTGTCGGTTATTCTGAAATACAAAGCCGGTATTAATTCTTACACGGTGCTTACGAACTTTGACGCAAAGGATTGGCGTCCTGATTTGGACAGCAGGGCAGACAATACTGCTGCATGGCATGATATGACCTTCTCAGTCAACATGTCCGAATTTGGCAACGTTCCTGCCGGCGACTATAATATTTACCTGAAGATCAATGATCCAAAAGAGACGAGCACTAACAGGCGCTGCATACGGTTTGCGAATAAGGGAAATAGCTGGAATACTGATCTTGGCGCTAACTTAATTGGCGCGATCAATGTTAATTAGTTCTCATTTGAAAATTACACGTGTTGCAAATTCCAAAATAAATACGTATATTCGTCAAAAAAATTATGAATACCAAATTAACATTGACAATAGAAAAAGAGGTTATAGAAATCGCGAAAGAATACGCTAAAGAAAAGGGACATAGTCTATCCGAATTGGTCGAAAATTACTTCAAATTAATAACTGTCAACAGGAGAAAAATTAAACCAAAGCAACTTTCTTATAAAGTCAAAAAGCTTAGAGGGATAATAAGTACCAATGAAAACTTTAACTATAAACAAACTTTAACCGAAGAATTATCCAAAAAATATGGTATTTAAACTATTTATCGATTCAGATGTAGTCATCGATTTTTTTACAGACAGGCAACCTCATGCAAATCCGGCAAGCGAACTTTTTGATCTCGGTGATAAGGGTAAGGTTATTTTGTATTTATCTGCCCTGAGTATCAACAACATATACTATATCGTCAGAAAGTTTTTGGGACATAAAAAAACACTGGAAGTAATAGAAACGCTTATTGAATTGACTGAAATAGTCGGAATAACGAAAAAAGAGGTGATACAAGCTTTAAAAATTGACTTCAAAGACTTTGAAGACTCCGTTCAGTATTCTTCAGCATTGACTATCAAAGGATTAGACGCAATTATTACGCGAAATATAAAAGACTACAGAAAATCAGATATAGCAGTTATGACACCATTGAATTTTCTAAAAATGAAAGACAAAAACGAGAGCTGATATCCCCGGATATTACTGGTGAATTACAGCTTCCGCCCAAAGGCAGAACACGGGAAGGTGATTAAGTATGAAGAATGGTTTAATAATTTATAAGGAGTATAAGACGCATTTTACAAGTTATTCAACTGGTTTCTTTTTGTCTGATAATGCAATAAATACGCACGTTTTGTCCTTTCGCTCAAAAAGGAGCGACTGATTAATTCCTCAACCCCAGGTTGTGTTTGCAAAAAAGGATGAAGAATTTACTCCTGTTTTTGTCAGGCAGCATCGATAATTTTTCCTGTACGTCGGAAATTGAAATCCTTTAATAACCAAAATTATGCAACTCTTTACAAAAATATTATAAACAAAAGTGCTGTTATTCTGATTATATTTGCAGAAAACATATTGAAAAAGACACTATAAAAATCCTGAAAAAACATTTTCATAACTATTTTGTTGTTATTGCTGAGAACTAAAAGAGATGTATAAAAAAATTTACCACATATTATCTGCTGCTTTGTTGCTTTTTGCAACAACAGGCACTGGAATATCCAAACACTATTGTGGTGAATTTTGGGTATCTACCTCCATAAACGGAGAAGCAGATACCTGTTGTGATAACAGCAATTGCTGTCATACCGAAAATGAGTTTTTTAAGGTAGAAGACGATTTTTCAGCACCAGGTTTTTCGCAAATTCCTCCCATAATTGATTTCAATTTACTTGCCGGTTTATTTGGGCAGGAGTCAGCTCAATATCAGGAAAAAGAATTTGCTGATATAATTATTCAAAAAGATCTGCATCCTCCGTCCAGCATCAAAACATTTCTGGCTCTGAATCAGGCCTGGCTCTTATGATTTAATTTATTTCCCCTCAAATTGGCGTGAGACTGAATTATAATTTCAGTTCTCCTGTTTCGATATTCAATGAATTGAAAGAATAAAATCATAAAGAGATAAAATATGCTAAATAAAATCATTCGTTTTTTTCTGGAGAACAAACTGGTCACAATGCTGATCCTCATTCTTTTTATAAGCTGGGGAATTGTAACCTCACCCTTTGGATGGAATACAGGAATATTACCCAAAGATCCGGTTCCGGTAGATGCGATCCCCGATATTGGCGAAAACCAGCAAATCGTTTTTACTCAATGGCCGGGACGTTCTCCCCAGGACATCGAAGACCAGATTTCCTATCCGCTTACCACTTATCTGTTGGGAATACCGGGTGTAAAATCCATACGAAGTTCATCCATTTTCGGATTCTCCAGTATTTACATCATTTTCGATGAGAACATCGAATTTTACTGGTCGCGCTCCCGTATTCCCGAAAAGTTAAATTCGCTTCCGGCAGGATTACTGCCCGAGGGTGTTCAACCCGCCCTGGGTCCGGATGCCACAGCTCTGGGTCAGGTGTTCTGGTACACACTTGAAGGTCGCGACAACGAGGGAAATCCGACAGGTGGCTGGGATTTGCACGAAATACGCGCCGTTCAGGATTTTTATGTGAAATACGGACTGAATGCTGCGAAAGGTGTATCGGAAGTGGCTTCAATTGGCGGATTCGTGCAGGAATACCAGGTGGATGTGAATCCGGATGCGTTAAAAGCCTACAACATCCCGCTTCACAAAGTGATGATGGCTGTAAAAAACTCCAACCGGGATATTGGAGCCAAAACTATTGAGATTAACCAGGCCGAATACCTGGTGCGCGGACTGGGGTATATTAAAAGTGTGGAAGACCTGGAAAAGGCCGTGGTCGCCGTAAATGATAATGTTCCTGTTCGCATAGCCGATATTGGCATGGTGACCCTTGGCCCTGCTTCCCGCAGAGGCGCCCTGGACAAAGACGGTGCTGAAGTTGTGGGTGGCGTGGTTGTTGCCCGTTATGGTTCCAATCCTCTTCAGGTCATTAACAACGTTAAAGACAAAATCGCGGAAATTTCGCCGGGATTGCCCAAAAAGGTTCTACCCGACGGAACGGAAAGCCAGCTCACTATCGTGCCGTTTTACGACCGTACCCAACTGATTTACGAAACCCTCGGAACGCTGGAAGAGGCGCTGTCACTGCAAATTTTAATTACCATCCTGGTTATCATTGTGATGATATACAACCTGCGGGCTTCACTGCTCATTTCCAGTCTGCTGCCCATCGCCGTGCTGATGGTGTTCATTACCATGCGTTACGCCGGTGTGGATGCCAACATTGTGGCTCTTTCGGGTATTGCCATTGCTATCGGAACAATGGTCGATCTGGGAATTATACTCTCTGAAAACATTGTAAAACATATGGATGAAGCACCACCCGGACAAAAACTCATCGAAACCATATACAACGGGGCCTCCGAAGTAGCAACTGCTATCCTCACTGCAGTTTCAACAACCATCGTAAGTTTTATCCCTGTATTTACCATGCAGGCCGCCGAAGGGAAACTGTTCGGGCCGCTGGCGTTTACCAAAACGTTTGCGCTGGTGGCAACACTTATCGTGGCATTATTTATTCTGCCTGCATTTGCTCACTGGTTTTTCGGTGCACGCATAAAAAATAAAACCGTTATAAAATGGGTGAACGCAGGACTTACGGGAATCGGGATAATTGCATTGACCAATAGTTACTACTGGGGTGGTGCGCTTTTATTCCTCTTTGGAATATCAGGTTTGCTGAAAGGATTTCTTTACAAGGAAGAAAAATTCCGGTCAGATTGGGCAGGATGGCTGCTGAATCATTCCGGACTGGTAATAGCCGGACTGGGTGTTATCTGGCTGCTGGCCAATTACTGGATGCCGCTGGGGGCTTCTCAAAGCCTTTTCCTGAATTTGATTTTTGTGGTGCTGCTGGTGGGACTTATTCTCGGTTTCTTTAGCATTCTGGAATACTTTTATAAACCCATTCTCCGGTGGTGCCTGAACCACAAAGCTTTGTTTCTGGCCATTCCATCCGTTCTCATTCTCTGGGGGGTGGCTATCTGGCTTGGATTCAACACCATTTTCGGATTTGCTGCCAAAGGATTCAACAAACTGGGTTGGAATGTCCGCACTACTTCTTTTTGGTCCTCACTGTCACATGCATTTCCGGGAACCGGTAAAGAATTTATGCCATCGCTCGACGAGGGTAGCTTCCTGCTTATGCCCACATCCATGCCGCATTCAGGGATGGGATATAATCAAAAGGTGGTTGCACAGCTCGATATGCTGGTAACTGGTATTCCCGAAGTGGAACTGACCGTGGGAAAGCTGGGACGGGTGGAATCGGCGCTTGACCCGGCTCCTATCTCCATGTTCGAAAATATAATCAATTATAAGTCCGAATACATGCTGAACGAACGCGGGCACCGGATTCGCTATAAAACCGATAAGGAAGACCGTTTCATCTTGACCAGCGGCGATACCCTTACCAATGAAGAAGCACTGGAACTGAGTGTAAGCCGCGAACAACTTATTCCCGACGAGTGGGGCAGTTATTACCGCAACTGGCGTGCGCATATCCAATCACCTGATGACATATGGGATGAGATTGTAAAAGTGACCCGAATACCCGGAGTTACTTCGGCGCCCAAACTGCAGCCCATCGAAACGCGGCTGGTAATGCTGCAGACAGGGATGCGCGCACCCATGGGTATTAAAGTTTACGGCCCCGACCTTAACACCATAGAACAGTTCGGTGTGAAACTGGAGGGAATACTAAAGGAAGTACCCTCGGTAAAAAGCGAAGCTGTTTTTGCCGACCGTATTGTTGGCAAACCATATCTTCATCTGAATATTGACCGGGATAAAATTTCCCGTTTCGGATTGAATGTGGAAGATGTGCAGCAAACCTTAGAGACGGCAGTGGGCGGCATGAAAATTACCTCTACGGTGGAAGGCCGTGAACGCTTTCCGGTGCGGGTGCGCTACCCGCGTGAATTACGCGACAATCCGGAAATGCTGGAGAAAATTCTGATTCCCACGCCAACCGGGGCACAGGTGCCTTTGGGACAGTTGGTTGACGTGGAATACGTTCGCGGACCGCAAATGATCAGGAGCGAAGAGACTTTTTTAACAGGCTACGTGCTTTTTGATAAAAAAGAAGGTTTTGCCGAAGTGACCGTTGTGGATGATGCCCGTCAAGCCATACAGGCGAAGATCGACTCAGGCGAACTGACCGTACCGGCAGGAGTGAACTTCAAATTTTCAGGAAGTTACGAAAACCAGGTGCGGGCAGAAAAACGGTTGTCTATTATTGTGCCGGTAGTGCTGATTATCGTTTTTCTGATTCTTTATTTTCAATTTAAATCGGTATCCACCTCCCTGATGATCTTCACCGGAATTGCCATGGCATTCAGTGGCGGCTTCATCATGATTTGGTTTTACGGACAAACCTGGTTTGCTGATTTTTCGGTGTTTGGAACCAATATGCGCGACCTGTTCCAAATGGGAACTGTGAACCTGAGCGTGGCAGTCTGGGTAGGCTTTATTGCCCTGTTTGGACTGGCGACCGACGACGGTGTGGTAATGGGAACATACCTCGATCAGAGTTTTGCACGCAACAAAACTACTGATTTGAAAGGCGTACGCGCTGCAGTGACAGAAGCCGGTCAGCGCCGGATCAAGCCGGCGGTAATGACTTCGGCAACCACCATTATTGCGCTGCTGCCTGTTTTAACGTCAACCGGAAAAGGCTCAGATATTATGGTGCCAATGGCCATCCCGGCATTTGGCGGAATGGTTGTAGCAGCCATTACCTACTTCATTGTGCCTACGCTCTATTCATTAAGGGAAGAATGGAAAATTAAAAAATCGAAATAATGAGAACACTATTCAATATCATATTAATAATTCTGCTGACCATCCCGGGTGGATTTGCCCAAACTCCGGACGACTATTTCAGGATAGCAGCAGAAAATAATCCCGGCTTACAGGCTGAATATAAAGCATTTGAAGCGGCTATGCAAAAAGTACCTCAGGTGAATACCCTGCCCGACCCCGTTTTTTCATTCGGCTATTTTATTTCACCGGTGGAAACCAGGGTGGGGCCTCAACGTGCCAAATTTTCGCTTACACAGATGTTCCCCTGGTTTGGAACACTTAAAGCGCGCGGAGATGCAGCCACATTGCAGGCCGAAGCCAAATACCAGGCTTTCCTCGATGCGAGGAACCGCCTGTATTTCCAGGTGGCTGCTGCCTGGTATCCGTTGTACGAATTAAATAAATGGAAACAAATTGAGCAGGAAAACGTCGACATTCTTGAATCATATAAAACCATTGCCATCGGGAAGTTTCAAAACGGAAAAGGTTCCATGCTGGATGTTTTGCGGGTTGACATTATGCTGAAAGACGCCGAAACCCGGCTGCAAATTCTGAATGACAAGGAAAAACCGCTGCTTTCAACTTTCAACAACCTGTTGAACCGTAATGAAAACGAACCTGTTGCCGTGGCAGACTCACTATTCATACAGGTATTGCCTTTGAGTGTTTCGAAAGATTCACTGTTAACTCGTAACCCTGTCCTTACTGAGCTTGACCTGAAAATAAAGGCCGGTGAAGCCAGCGAGGTAGTTGCTCAAAAACAAGGCCTTCCCAATGTCGGCATTGGTCTCGATTATGTTGTTGTGGGTGAACCTGCAGGAATGACTTCAGCCGATAACGGAAAAGATGTGCTGATGCCCATGGTTTCGGTAAGCATTCCGCTATTCCGGAAGAAATACAATGCGTCAGAACAGGAGGCCCGGTTGATGCAGGAAAGTTTTTCTCTTCAGAATGAAAACATGATCAACACTCTGCTTTCAGAATTCGACCGTACAAAATTCACCCTTCAGCAACAACAGCAACTGGTTCAGTTGTATGAGAAACAAATCAGCACCACCCGGCAATCGCTGAACCTGCTGTTCACCGCATATGGCAATTCGGGAAAAGAGTTCGAGGAAGTATTGAGAATGCAGCAACAATTGCTTCAGTATGAAAAAAACAGAGCCACGGCGCTGGCCGAATTTCATGTTGCCATGGCGAAGATCAATTATTTAACGGCAAAAACTTATAATAATGAAACGAGCATGATTGGAAATCACCCATGAGAATGATTAAAACATGTGCGAGTTCCATATGATACCTTTGAAAATATTTAATAATAATCGTATGAAAACAAATAAAATCACAATCATAATTGCTGCAGCAGCCCTGATATTGGGTCTGCTGGGAGGCTGGATTATATTCGGCGGTTCGTCCGCAGAAAACCACGAAGGGCACGACCATAGTGCTACAGAAACGGCAGGTGAAACCATCTGGACCTGCTCGATGCATCCGCAAATCAGGCAACCTGAACCCGGTGACTGCCCAATATGTGGCATGGATTTGATACCGCTGGAAGACGAACAGGACGAAAACATCAACCCGATGGCCGTCAGCATGTCGGAAACAGCCATGAAACTGGCAAACGTGAGAACGGCAAAAGTAACAACTGCCGAACCTGTCAAAACCGTTCGTTTAAACGGCAAAGTGGAAACCGACGAACGGCGGATTGCAAGTCAGTCGTCGCATATTCCGGGCCGGATTGAAGAACTGATGGTGAGTTTCACCGGGGAGTTTGTCAGCAAGGGACAGGTCATTGCATCTGTATATTCACCCGATTTGGTTACTGCCCAGGAAGAGCTGTTTGAAGCGGAAAAAATAAAGGAGGCACAACCGCAACTTTTCAACGCTGCTAAAGAGAAACTGAAAAACTGGAAGCTTACAGAAAATCAGGTTGAAGAAATTCTTCAAACCGGCTTTCCCAAAGAAGAGTTTGAAGTTCTAGCCGATGTTTCAGGATATATCATCAGCAGGAAAGTGAACGTGGGAGATTACGTGAAAACGGGCCAGACCATTTACGAAATTGCCGATCTGTCGCGGGTCTGGTTATTATTCGATGTATATGAACAAGACATGCCCTGGATTAAAAAAGGTAATAAAGTGAAGTTCACTATTCAGTCGCTACCGGGTGAGAATTTTGAAGGAACTATTTCCTGGCTCGACCCGGTAATAGATCCAAAAACACGGGTGGCAAAGGCGCGTTTAGAAATGGCAAACAGCGGATTAAAGCTGAAGCCGGAAATGTTTGCCTCGGGCATAGCAGAAGCCAGACTAACAGCCAAAGCCGGTAATATTTCCGTGCCCAAAACTGCAGTTATGTGGACCGGGAAACGTTCACTGGCATATGTAAAATCGGAAACTGAGACCGGGGTAAACTTTATGATGCGTGAAGTTACGCTTGGTCCGGCGCTTGGCGACAGTTACCTTGTTGAAAGCGGACTGGACGAAGGGGAAGAAATTGCTGTGAGTGGCACCTTCAGCATTGATGCTGCAGCGCAACTTTCCGGTAAACCCAGTATGATGGCACCGCCCGAGAGCAAAACCATGGAAACGCCACAGGCTTTCAATGAACAGATTACCGCCATGGCCGATGCATATTTCGAAGTAAAAAATGCATTAGTGAATGATGATGCGAAAACAGCTCAAAAAGCCGCCGGAAAAGTAACAGGGGCTCTGGAAAAAATTGATATGAGTCTTTTGAAAGGAGAGGCGCACCACCATTGGATGGCCTTGCAAAAACAACTGCAAGAAGCCACCCGAATGATATCAGAAACTTCAGCCATTGAAAAACAGCGGGAGCATTTCAACAAGCTTTCCGAAGCCATGCTGGAAACCACCGAATCGTTCGGACTGGAAATCGACAGAACGTACAGGCTGTTCTGTCCCATGGCTTTCGACGACAAAGGCGCCTTCTGGCTGAGTGAATCAGACAAAATTTTGAATCCCTATTTTGGGAATGAGATGCTGAATTGCGGCGAATTGAGAGAAACCTACCGCAAAGGACAGCGGGTTTTTCAAACTGCAAACAATCAAAGCACACAGGCAGTAAGTGGACACAATCATTAATACAACAATTATTTATCAATCAAAAAATTAAAAAAAGATGAGAACAAAAGTTTTTAGTTTAGTTGTCTTGTTTTTACAGGGCTCCGTAACCGTATTCGCAGGGAAAAAATCCGAAAAATTAAAAGTGAAAGGCAATAGCGGCATGTGTGAAAGCAGGATCGAAAATGCAGCCCTGAGTTTCGATGGAGTTGAATCAGCAGGCTGGGACAAAAAACCAGGTACTGTTGGTAGCTTTCGATGACTCGAAAACCGATATACACAAAATTCAAAAGGCCGTTGCCATTGCAGGTAATGATACCGAAATGCACCGTGCCAGCGATGAGGCTTATGACCAACTGCACGGATGCTGCAAATATGAAAGGATGGCTGAAAAAGCGAACAAAAGCACCGGCCAGGAGCTGCCCGAATCAGGTTCCGCGCGGAACCACAATCCTGCCGGTTGCTGCGGCTCCGAATAGCCGGAGATAAAAAACGGTTGTTCCAAAAGGCGCACAATGGATTGGTTTTATACCTGACCCCATGTAGTTTTTGAACAACTTCTTCAACTTCAAAGAAGGAAATTTGTTTGTATATAAAAAGGTGTAACAAAGTTGTAAAGAATTTAAAACAAATTGGACATGTTTATCAATGTATTAATCATTTCGGTCATTTTGGTTGCCATAGTAATGCTGGGATTGGGCGTAAAACTTTTATTCGATAAGAATGCGAAGTTCTCCGCTCATTCATGTGCCCTGAATGACGGCAGTTTAAATCAGGACGGGGCTTGCTCCAAATGTGAGTTGAAAGATCTGACCAACTGTCCGGAAAATAAATAAAATATCAATCAAAAAAGTTAAGCGTTATGAAGTTAATTAAAACATATATACGACGTCGTAAAACAGAAGAAGTGCACAATGCGCTTAAGGAGGCCTGTTACTGCTGCATGACATTTGTCGAATGTGAAGGCGACAAAACCTACAACGCACCTGGCAACTGCCCGGTGTGTAATATGAAACTGGTAGCTGTGAATAACCATAATGATTCACACGGTCATTCACACGGATGCTGTTAAGAAATTTATTAATCACTTAAAATTTAATAGTATGAAGACAATAACAATTTTAATTTCAATGCTTACAGTTTTGGTTTTCAACGTAAACGGCCAAAACACAGATGTAAAAGGATTACTCGATAACCGGAAAACACGTACGGAGATTTTTAATGCCATAGCAAGCGACCACCAGCTAATGATGGATTTTATGCAAGTGGCAAAGGAAAATGAACATGGCTCCATGATGATGCGCAATGTTGAAAACGACCAAATGCACAAAATGGAATCGAAAAAGGGTGGAATGATGAAAATGAATGATGAACATCAAATGATGGGCATGATGAAAAACAATCCTGAAATGATGCAAAAAATGATGGGTAATATGATGGAAATGTGCGAAAAAGATTCTGCTATACGCACTCAGATGGTAAACATGATGACAGAACATCCCGAAATGATGAAGATGTGCATGCAGAAAATGAAGGAAAAAGGGATGATGCAATCCGACGGAAAAATGATGAACATGGAACGGAAATCAATTCACGAAAATCATATCCATTAAAATTTTACAATCATGGAATACTACATAAACAAAACAATTGCAACAGAATTCGACAAAGCCGTCGAGCTTGTAACAGAAGCATTAAAAAAAGAAGGTTTTGGAGTATTATCCGAAATTGATATCCGGGAAAAGTTGAAAGAAAAGTTGGATGTTAATTTCAGGAAATATAAAATTCTTGGCGCATGTAATCCACCGAATGCTTACAAAGCGCTTCAGCACGAAGATAAAATTGGTACCATGCTGCCCTGCAATGTAATTGTGCAGGAAACAGGGGAAAACCAGGTGGAAGTAGCAGCCGTTGACGCGGTTGCATCCATGATGGCTGTTGAAAATAAACAACTTGCAGGTATTGCAGGCGAAATAAAAGTAAAACTTGAACGGGTTATAGCGTCGCTATAATTTAAAAAAGAAAGGAGAAAAAAATGTATCATGGAACTGATGGAATGTTATTCGGAATGGGCTGGTGGTGGATAATTGTCCTTATTCTGTTCGCCGCTGTAATTTGGGCCATTGTGCGCCCAACCAAACAGAAAAATAATTCCGTAAATCATAAAACAGCACTCGATATTCTCAACGAACGATACGCCCGGGGCGAGATTGACAAAGAAGAGTACGAAACAAAAAAAAGAGACCTCGGAAAATAACTTAAAGGTTGCGACATGGAAGATAAAGCACATAACAAATTTTATTGCCCAATGGAATGCGAGGGTGACAAAATATACGACCGGCCCGGCGACTGCCCGGTATGCGGCATGCACCTGGTTGCAGTTGGCAGTAATGGCACTAAGAAAGAACATCATCATCACGGGGAGCACAAACATGAGCATAGCCATAAAAACCACCACCATGGTGAGCAAACGCACGGGCACACTCATCACAGTTCTTCGGAAAATAGCGGAAAATATTACTGCCCCATGCGTTGCGAAGGCGATAAAATGTACGATAAACCCGGCGACTGCCCCGTATGCGGGATGCACCTCATAAAGGAAGAATCCCGTCGGGCACCGGGCAGTAAGAAAACAATCTATACCTGCCCGATGCACCCTGAGATCAAACAGGATCGCCCCGGAAGTTGCCCGAAATGCGGGATGGACCTTGTTCCTGAAAAGGCAGAAGAAACCAGTGAAGAAGAAAAGGCTTATAAAAAAATGACCAAAAAATTCCTGGTTGCAGTGATTGTGAGCGTTCCGGTTTTGGTGATTGCTATGTCGGATATGATCAGTTTTCTTAACCTTGAAGCTGTTACTTCAAAAAAAGTTTGGGGATGGATTGAATTTGTACTGGCTACACCGGTTGTTCTTTACAGCAGCCATGATTTCTTCAAACGCGGTTGGAGTTCCATAGTACGATGGATGCCCAACATGTGGACACTCATTTCCATCGGGGTCGGAGCAGCTTACCTGTTCAGTGTGCTTGCTTTGCTGATACCCGGAGTTTTTCCCGATCAGTTTAAAGATGCGAACGGAAACGTGCACCTTTATTTTGAAGCGGCAGCCATCATTTTAACATTGGTACTGCTGGGCCAGGTGCTCGAACTCAGGGCACACAGTAAAACCAATTCGGCCATTAAAGCCCTGCTGAACCTTGTTCCACCGGTTGCACGGATCATCCGTAACGGAGAGGAGAAAGAAATACCGCTGGAGGAAGTTCAAACAGGTGATTTGCTCAGGGTAAGGCCCGGTGAGAAAATACCGGTTGACGGCACCATTACTGAAGGAACGGCAACCATCGACGAAAGTATGATTACCGGCGAGCCTATTCCCGTCGATAAATCGACAGGCGATAACGTGACAGGAGGAACCATAAACGGAAAATCCTCTTTTGTTATGAAAGCGGAAAAAGTGGGTTCCGAAACGCTGCTTTCACAAATTATCGAAATGGTTAATGAAGCAGGCCGTTCACGAGCGCCCATCCAGAAACTGGTCGACGTGGTAGCCAAATATTTTGTACAGATCATAATCGGTATTGCGCTGGTTACCTTTGCGGTCTGGGCTGCCTGGGGGCCGGATCCTGCCTATGTTTACGCGTTTGTGAATGCTGTGGCAGTGCTAATCATTGCATGCCCCTGTGCGCTGGGACTGGCAACACCGATGTCAATAATGGTTGGTTCGGGAAGGATGGCACAGTCCGGTGTGCTGGTGAAAGACGCACGCGCTATCGAAGAAATGAATAAAGTCAATACCCTAATCATCGACAAAACCGGGACCATTACTGAAGGGAAGCCTGCATTGAAAGCGTACAAATCCTTTGGAGAGTTGAAAGATGACAAAATACTCCGCCTTGCTGCATCGGTCGATGCCCACAGTGAACACCCCGTGGCCGAGGCCATTGTAGCCGGGGCAAAAGAAAAGGGAATTGAAATTTCCGGCATTGAAAATTTTGAATCGGTAACAGGGAAAGGGGTAAAAGGAAATTACGAGGGAAAACAAATTGGCCTCGGAAACAACCGCCTCCTGGAAGACTTTGAAGCAACTCTTCAAAAAAAACATGAGAAACTGGTAAAAGAGTGGCAGTTAACCGGGCAAACCGTTATGTATTTAATCGTTGACGGGAAAGTGGAAGGAATTGTAAGTGTGGCCGACACCATTAAGGCAACTTCGGCGAAAGCCATAAAAGCGTTGCAGAAACTGGGGATAAAAGTTTACATGCTCACCGGCGACAACAAATTCACAGCCAAGGCGGTAGCTGAAGAGCTAAATCTGGACGGATACGTAGCCGATTGTCTGCCCGAAGACAAATTTAAAAAGGTGAAAGAGCTACAGGAACAAGGAGAAATAGTGGCCATGGCCGGTGACGGAATAAACGATGCTCCGGCGCTGGAGCAGGCCAATGTAGGAATTGCTATGGGCACCGGAACCGACATCGCCATGCAGAGCGCTGAAATCACCCTCGTAAAGGGCGACCTGGACGGCATTGTCCGTGCACGGGAGCTGAGCCACAAAGTAATGCGGAATATCAAACAGAACCTGTTTTTTGCATTTGTCTATAACTCATTGGGCGTTCCGGTCGCAGCCGGTATTCTTTTCCCGTTTTTCGGCATCCTGCTCAGTCCCATGATTGCGGCAGCGGCCATGAGCTTCAGCTCGGTTTCGGTTATTGCCAATGCGTTGCGTTTAAGGAAAAAATAAAAGTTATTTGTTATTGTATTTATGAAGAGAGAATTAAAAATTGATTTTGTAAACCATTTAAATTTTAAAGAGATGAAAACAAAAGTTTTAAGTTTAGCAGCCCTTTTTATATTGGGTTCAGTTACCGTTTTTGCAGGAAATAAAACGGAAAAGTTTAAAGTGAAAGGAAACTGTGGCATATGCGAACAACGCATTGAAAAAGCCGCCGGTTCAGTTGAAGGTGTTTCGAAAGCCGACTGGAACAAGGAGACCAAGACGATAGAACTGGTTTTCGATGACGCAAAAACCAGCACCGACCAGATCGAAAAGGCGATTGCCAAAGTGGGGCACGACACACCTCACCACAAAGCTAAGGATGAAGTTTATAACAAACTTCCGGCTTGCTGCAAGTACGACCGGAAAGAATCAAAAGATACCGGTCACGAAGGACATCAGCATTAATTAAATACCTCAGCCTTGAGTTTTTATTCTTAATGATTTATTTTTATAAGAAGTATCAGTTATTAAAAAATTTAATATATTTGTATCCTATTAAAATAGTAGGACAACTTTAAAATGAAACGAGCATGATTGTAAATCACCCAAGAGTATTATTAAAACATATGCGAATTCCATATGATACATTTGGAAATAAATAATTTTAATCATATGAAGAAATCATTTTCCATAGCAATGAACATGGTAGGTATATGTTGTTGTATATTTATAAAACATGTGGAGGATGATACTATGCTTTTTAAATAAAAAACAGATTAAATTAAATTAAGATATCAGCCCTTCACTAACTGTGAAGGGCTTTTTTTTAAAATATAACTCAATAATTATGGAAAAAATTTATAAAAACATCACAGAAACAATCGGGCACACACCATTAGTGCGCCTTAACAAAATGAATAGCAGCAAAGCCACTGTTCTGGTAAAGCTTGAATCGTTTAATCCGGGAGGATCAGTAAAAGACCGCATTGCTTTATCAATGATTGAAGCTGCTGAAAAAAGCGGTGCATTAAAACCCGGCTCTGTTATTATCGAACCAACCAGCGGTAACACAGGTATTGGCCTTGCACTGGTCAGTGCAGCAAAAGGGTACCGTCTGATTCTTACCATGCCCGAAAGTATGAGCATAGAACGGCGAAAGATTCTGCAGGCTTACGGTGCAGAACTTGTATTGACACCTGCATCCGAAGGAATGAAAGGAGCTATTGGAAAAGCTGTTGAACTGGGAAAAGAGCATTCTGAACATTTTATCCCGCATCAGTTTAAAAACCCTGCAAATCCTCAGGTTCACCGGGAAACCACGGCGCTCGAAATCTGGAACGATACCGAAGGCAAAGTCGATATTTTTGTTTCGGGAGTTGGAACCGGAGGAACAGTTACCGGCGTATCAGAAGTACTAAAGAGTAAAAAACCCGGATTAAAGTCATTTGCAGTCGAACCTGAAGGCTCCCCCGTGTTGTCCGGAGGAAATCCCGGTTCACATAAAATACAAGGTATTGGTGCAGGATTTATTCCCGATGTACTCAACACGGGTATTTACGATGGTGTAATCCGCGTAAATGACACAGAGGCTATAGAAACAGCCCGAAACCTTGCAAAAAAGGAAGGTATTTTTGCCGGTATTTCATCCGGTGCAGCACTGGCAGCAGCGCTTCAACTGGCCGGACAACCTGATAATGAAGGGAAAGTCATTGTTGTTATCCTTCCCGACACCGGAGAACGTTATTTCAGTACAATTTTATTTGAAAATATGTAGGTGCATTAATTTTTAGAGAATAATACCTGAGCGTTTTCCAAGATACCTTGAAATCGGGGTCTAATATTAATTTCACCCAGGCATTGGACATTTAAGTCCTGCTGATAATTAATTGTCAATTTTATTGTTCTTTTATTGTCACTGCTTAATTTTTATGACAGTTTTGTGTAATCCACCTATAGTATTATCGTATTCAATAAACAGGGTTAGTAAATATTACATAAAACAATGGTTTTATTTTTTGTACAGAAATATGAAATCCTTAATATTGAGAATCATTTTTCCTGTTATTTGTACAGAGGTAAAACCAACTCACGTATGAGCATCGACTATTATTACTTAAAGGAGCACATAAAAAGACACATTAATTTTTATACTTCCGCGGCTGTGGAAATCCGCGGGCGAAATTTATATTCAAATAAAAAGGTACTTTTCGAGGATTACATAGAAAAAACGGATACCTGGAAGTTTACAGTTGAAGGATCGAGAAAATACCAGGTTTTGATAAAAGGAGTTAACAGCAAAAATATACAAACAACCTGCACCTGCCCTTTTGACTGGGGAAGTATATGCAAACATGCGGTGGCAGCATTACTTTTTGTTTCAGACAATCTGAGCGAACAATATATGCTGCAAAACCAAAAACAGCCGGAAATTCCGTTACCTGTAAAAAAAGAAATCAGAAAAAATTTGGGATTTGAAATTTCTGATTATAAGCATATTGATATAGATTTTGTGAAAAAAAATGTCTCTGCAAATATTCTGATGCAGCTTTATTACTATAGCGAATATAAATTATACAATTCTGTCACGATTACAGATGATTCAGTGACTTTCATCAGCTCAAATAATAATGAAAACGTAAAATTTTACCGTGAGGATGGAAAAGTTTATATAACCTCGTCACAGGCAAAAAATTCATCAAAATTAAATTATGAGGAAGCTAAATGTCTGACATTAATTGCCAATTCACCCCTGCCCAATTTTCTTGATGAAGTTTTTAGCGGAAGGGTTACAGAAAAACAAAAGGAAGTTCTGAAAAATTATGGATTACCTGAAAATGCGGATTTTAATAAATACTTTGTCAACGACTTCACCAAAAGTGCAGGCCTGGTGTATTATACATCAAAAAAAGGAATGGGATTGGTACCGGTTACAGGAAATGACGATCATCATATTGCAGTTTTGCTAAGGAATCTTAATAGTAACGAATTGGTATTGAATGAACTTCCTGAAAAAAAAGAACAGAGGGAATTGAGATTCGTTCTGAAAAAAGGGTACCGGATTTTATACGACTATCATTATGATATTGAAGATATGTCTTATGATAATGAACAATATGAAATAATTCCGATTGTGGGCAAAACAAATAAAAATGATCTCTCTTTGCTTACCACGCATATTCAGGAATACGACGATGATATGGATGCCGGATTTGTCATCAATAAAAGTGAAAACGCAAAAAGCATTCTGCGTTTAATCGATAAAATTAATGATACCAAAGGCAGCGATTTTCACTTAATGAAAAAAGCTTTTCATTATTTACAGAATGAAAAAATTGTTTATGGTTTGGCAGATAATGACGGAAAAATAAGGAAAAAGAATTTAGTTGAAATTACTATTCCTCCTGAACCTTTTGACGTTATTTTTTTTGTAACTAAAAACAAAGAGTTTTTAACCCTGAAGCTGACAATTAAAATCGGAGAGGAACTGTTCAGGCGGAACGTTATCAAACCGCAACCGGAAGACAATTTTATTTATGCAAACGGCAATAATTACCATTTCGCAAAAAGTGAAAAGGTGACACAAATCCTGGCCGGTTTTCCTGAAAAAATAAAAATGGTTGCCTCTCACAAAAACGAATTCTTTAAACAGGTTGTGGAGCCGGTCTCTGCAAATTTTGAAGTCAGGTTTAAAACAGGGATATTTAAAACCGAAACGGTTGAACTGGATTTTCATAAAAAACAGTTATTCCTTTCTGAGCAAAATGAATATGTGATCTTTACTCCGGGAGTGGAATACGACAACAATGTTTCGGCAATTCTAAGTAGTACAGGTAACATACTGATTAATAAAAGCGACATAATAACCGAATACAGACGAAATTTTGAACTTGAAAACAATTTCCTGGATGATCTTTCGGAAATGCACCCTGATTTTGAAAGTCAGAAAAGCAAAAAACTCTTCTACCTTCATTACCGTGATTTTACAAAAGATTTGTGGTTTTACCGCTTCTTCGATCAACTGCAAGCCCTCAATGTTGAGGTATTTGGATTGAAAAATTTAAAAAATTTCAGATATTCACCTTATAAAGGAAAAATAAACACATCAATCATTTCGGGACAAGACTGGTTTGAGGTGGATATCTCTGTGAGTTTTGGTGATAATCAGGTTACCCTGAACGACATCAAAAAAGCAGTACTCAACAAACAGCGTTATATTCAGTTAAAAGACGGATCAGCAGGAATTTTGCCATCTGAGTGGTTTCATAAATTCGAGAAATTTTTCAGATTCGGCGAAATAAGAAAAAATAAACTGGAAATTTCAAAACTGCGGTTCTCAATCATCGACGAGCTATTTGACAACATTTATGATGACGGCATTTTGCAGGAGATCACGGAAAAGAAGCAACGTTTGACAAACTTTACCAATATCAGTGAAACCGAAGTTCCCAAACAGATAAAAGCCACATTGCGGCACTATCAGAAAGAGGGCCTTAACTGGCTTAATTTTCTGGATGAAATGCAGTGGGGAGGTATACTGGCGGATGATATGGGACTGGGAAAGACCTTGCAGATACTGTCATTCTTACAACAACAGGTAAATATAAACAGAGGTACCAACCTGGTTGTAGTACCAACCACTTTACTTTTTAACTGGAACAATGAACTGAAGAAATTTGCCCCGAAATTAAAAGCATTTTACTACTATGGCAACGATCGTAAAAAAAACACTGCCAATTTTAAAGAATATGATTTGGTCTTTACTACTTATGGAATTCTTGTCAGGGACATCCAAATATTGAGCACGTTTCATTTTAACTACGTCGTACTGGATGAATCACAGGCTATCAAAAATCCGGTATCGCACCGTTACAAGGCAGCCTGTCTGATTAATGCACGCAATAAAATTGCACTCACAGGAACACCCATCGAAAACAGTACTTTCGATTTATTTGCGCAGATGAATTATGTGAATCGGGGATTCTTTGGAGGTGTCCAAAGATTTAAAGAGGAATACTCAACTCCAATCGACAAGGAAGAAAATGAAATTATTGCAGGCGAACTGAACAAAATAATAAATCCTTTTGTTTTGCGGCGCACCAAAGAAAAGGTGGCTTCGGAGCTACCCGATAAAACCGAGGATATTATCTATTGCGAAATGGATAATGAACAACGGCGCGTATACGATGCTTACCGAAATGAATATCGAAACAGACTACTCAATAAAATTGAAAAGGAAGGAATGGAGAAATCAAAAATGATGGTACTCGAAGCATTAACACGATTACGCCAGATATGTGACTCTCCCTTACTTTTAAATTCCGATAGCATAACTGAAAGTCAGTCGGTGAAAATCAAAGAACTCATTAGGCACATTACCCGGAAGACAGGCAGGCATAAAATTCTTGTGTTTTCGCAATTTGTGAAAATGCTGGGATTGATCCAGGATGAACTGGCAACACTTAATCTACCATATGAATACCTCGATGGACAAAGCAACAGTAAACAACGTGAACAATCAGTGCAAAATTTCCAGGAAAATGAAAATCTCAGGGTGTTTCTCATAAGTTTGAGAGCAGGTGGTACAGGACTGAATTTAACTGCTGCCGACTATGTTTATATAGTTGACCCCTGGTGGAATCCTGCAGTTGAAAATCAGGCCATAGACCGTTGTCACCGAATCGGGCAGGATAAAAAAGTATTCGCATACCGTATGATTTGCAAAAATACAGTGGAAGAGAAAATAATAAACCTTCAAAACAAAAAGAAAAAAATTGCAGGAGACATTATCCAAACCGATGAAAACATTCTTAAAAAACTGAATCCAAAGGATATTAATGATTTGTTTTCGTGAGTGTAAAACCGAATAAAACAAATGATCTGGTTAATGATTAAATCCGGTATTGTGTTATTATTAACCATAAAAGCCTTAAAATATTCGAGTATGAAAGAATATTTATATATTTGCATAAACAAATTCGAACATGGAAGAATATTTTGCAGCATTGGAGCGATACAATTTTTGGAATGGAAATATTTCTGAATTGGGCTTTCTCCGGAAAACATATACAGACAAAATATTTGATTACGCCGGCAGTAAACTCATAAGAGTACTAATTGGCCAGCGACGCACAGGCAAGAGCTATATTCTCAGACAAATAATACACGGGTTGATTGAAACCGGTGTAAATCCCGGGAATATTTTTTATATCAATAAGGAGTTTACTGATTTCGATTTTGTAAGTGATTATAAGGATCTGGAAATGCTTCTGAACCTGTACAGGGAGAAACTTAAGATTAAAGATAAAGTTTGGATCTTCATTGATGAAGTGCAAAGCATCACCGGCTGGGAACGCTTTGTAAACTCCTATTCACAGGATTTCGTGGATAGCTATGAGATATTTATAAGTGGCTCAAATTCAAAAATGCTTTCAACAGAGTTAGCAACTTTACTTTCGGGCCGTTATGTCAATTTTGAAGTTTTCCCTTTTAGTTATAAGGAATATACCGGGATAACACAAAAAGAGATAAATAAGAATAGCTATATTGAATATATGGAAAGCGGGGCATTGCCCGAATTGTTCTCTTTACCCAATGAGGAAACCAAACGAAATTATATTTCAGCAATCAAAGATACCGTTTTGTTGCGAGATATTATTCAAAGGCACAGCATTAAAGATCCAAAGCTTCTCGAGGACATTTTCATATTCCTGGTCAATAATGCTTCGAACCTTATTTCTATAACGAACATTGCAAATTTTTTTAAGAGTAAAGGGAGAAAAACCACATATGATACAGTTGCCAATTATATTGGCTATATAGAAGATGCGTTTTTAGTTCACAAAGCTGAACGTTTTGACATAAGAGGTAAAGAGACAATATCGGGAAACTGCAAATATTATATCAACGATCTGTCATTCAAAAATTATCTGTATCCCGGATTTGGTTATGGAATTGGTTACAAACTGGAAAACCTCGTTTATCTGGAGCTCCGCCGGGCAGGATATGAAATATACATTGGCGCGATGCGTGATAAAGAGGTAGACTTTGTGGCAAAAAAAGGTGACAGGATCATATACCTGCAATGCACCTGGCTTTTGAATGATGAGCATACTGCAAAACGTGAATATGCTCCTTTGGAAGCAATACCGGATAATTACGAAAAAGCTGTAATTTCTCTCGACGACATTTCTTTTCCTTCAAATAAAGGTATCCGCCATATTCAGGCATGGAAACTACCGGATTTTCTGTAAATAATATGCAATCCTGCAGCTTGCCCGGAAAACAGCTTATCGTTATTCAACCTTTCCCCAATATACTTCTGTCAATTTTTGTAATTAACGAGCTCCTCAAATGTTTTCCTTGGAGATGCTGCTGACACTGCATCTACACTTTTATCCACATTTCCGATTCGCAAGGCAACCACAGCTTTGTACCCTGAAGGAATGTTAAACAGTTCCTTATTTGAGTTGATAGTGCCTGCCGGACCGCCATATATTCTTGCTCCCAGACCAAGTCCGTGTGCAGCTATAAACATACTTTCTGTTGCTAATGCGCAATCAAAATCTGGTGTAGTTCCGGCTTCGGATTCAACGCCTGACACAATGATCAACACATTACCCGGAACTATATCCTTTACAATCTCCTTCATAGTAAGTGTATCGTTAACTACTGTAAACTTCCATGGCTGGTTGTTTTTTGCACTGGGAGCTTTAATGCCGCATCTCAATATCAGATCAAGTTGCTGATCAGTTACAGGTTCTGAAGTATAAGCTCTTTGGGAGTATCCTGCAAGTATCACATCGGTAACAGAGGTACCGGAGGTCTGCCCATAAATATTTATGGCTGCCAATAAAGAAATCAGGATTAAGTTAAATTTGATTTTCATCTGTTAAAATTTTTTAATTATTTGAAAATAAATTAATTAAAAGCAAGATATTCTTAAAAATGTCTCTTGGCAATATCAACCTTACAGGCGTTTGTTCCTTATCAAAAGAATTAAAAATATCTGCGGGTCTAAATTAAATAAGATTTTGAAATATTTTTACTATTTGGGCACCGGCATTTGAGCATTAACCTCTTTCCTCCGGCAAATTCATTTTTCCAGGGCATTTACCAAAACCTGTTTTAACTTTTTAAACCGCTTATCCTCGAGCGACCGGCTTTCTGTTGGCTCGTCTATCTTCTCGTGTGTTACAATGTGCACGGGCAGGCGACTTAAAACAACTATCTCCTTACCCAACAGAAGCGCTTCGTCAACATCATGAGTGACAAAGATGACAGTCCGCTTATCTGCCTTCCATATCTCGGCAAACCACCTTATCATATTTTGCTTAAGAGCAAGGTCAAGGCCTTTAAGAGGTTCATCCATCAAAATAATATCAGAAGGGCAGACAAAAGCACGGGCTATGGAAACTCTCTGCCGCATGCCACCACTTAACTGGTGAGGATAATAACCGGCAAAGCCTTCAAGATCAACAAGCTGAATGAAACGGGAGGCCTGTTCATGTCGTTCAGCAGAAGAGAGGTCACTGCTCATTACAAATTCAATGTTCCCCTGAACACTCTTCCATGGCAATAGCCTTGCTTCCTGAAAGATATATGAAAAACGCCTGCCTTCAAATCCAATCAGTCGACCGCTGTCGGGATCTGAAAGATTCCCAATGATATTGAGTAAAGTTGTCTTTCCGCAACCCGAAGGACCGAGTATGCAGGTAATGGTACCTTCAGGAAAGCTTAAATTAAAATCTTTGTATAGATCAATTCCGTTAAAACTTTTATTGAGATCTCTGACTTCCAAACCCATAACTACTCTCTCCAATTTACAATTTTATGTTCGCTCCATCTGATAATTTTCTCAAAAACATAGCTGATAAGCACTGCTATAATTGTCCAGGCAATAACAACATCAACGTTCAGGAAGGTCTGGGCCGACTGCATTGTTGTGCCTATTCCGTAGCGGGGCTGACTCAGTACTTCTCCAATTATTATAGCCCTCCACCCTATGCCCATGGCACTGGATGCCCCGCTGATTATAAAGGGCATTATTGCAGGAAGGTATACCTCAGAAATGATTTTTTGTCTGCCAACTTTATAAAATCGTGCCATCTCAATAAGCCCCTGATCCACACTTTTGATTCCGTCAATGACATTGGTGCATATAAAGGGAAACATTGTAAGCATGGCAATAAATACCGGAACCATTCCGGATCTAAACCAGATGAGCGCTAAAAGGATAAGTGAAATTACCGGAGTAGAGCGTATTGTCACCAGAACGGGATTTATAAATGCATTGAAACCGGGACTTGTACCCGCTATTATACCAAATCCTATGCCCAGAAATGCAGAAACAATAAATCCTGCCACACCCCTGATTATGGTGGTTCCGGCAACTTTTATGAAACCTTTACTTACGATCAGCTTAACAACCGTTACAAAGGTATCTTCAGGATGCGGAACAATAAAATCCGAATCGAAATGGAGCGCCAGCATCTTCCATATGGCTAAAATGGAGAACACCGATGCAAATCCGATACAGTGCTTTTTAGTAAATGAAATCTTCATCAGGCAACTTTCCTCCAATAATTTCAGGATTCATATCATAAAATATTTTAAGATACTCATTTATTTCACTTTTAATCGCAGAAGCCCGCACAAAATTAAGATTCGACCGGGGAATTGACTTTAATGCAACGGCAGAATCCGGCAGAATACCATATTTAACAATCAGTCCGGCAGCCTCGTCAGGATTACTGTTAACCCTCTGTGTCGAATTTTCGTATGCTGCAATCAGGTTCTCAATCAACTCCGGATTATTTTTTATGATACTCCCCTTTACAATAAACGCAGTTTGCGCCATTGATATGCCCTGATATTTCTCCCATTCTGAATTCAGATCAAATACAGGGTGCACATTGCTGTTTTTACTCATCACCAGACTAACTAAAGGTTCAGATATTACCCCGAGCTCTGCTCTTCCGGCAGCTACCGCATTTGCCAGATCTATATGTGTCGGGAAGCTGTAATCAAGAGTAATATCTTCTTCCGGGATGATCCCGTTCGTCATAAGCAGATTACGAAATAGTACATCAGGTGTCATTCCTCTTGCCATAACATGAACTGTTTTGTTCCTGAGATCTTCCCACCGGTTGATGGTAGTGTCATGCCCAAAAAGATAGAGAGTGCCCCAGACAGGGATTGCTATCAATTTATAATCGAGTCCCTTATTATATAAAATTGCTGCCATAGTGGAAGGCAGTATAGCAAAATCGGCTGTACCATCCAACATCATCTTCCTTACCTGTATTGGTTCGTCCAGGATTTCAACATCTATATTTTTTTGTTCATCACGGGCCAGACTGTCAATCAAGTAAATCATACCCATTGAAGAGGGTCCTTTGAGAGTAGCAATCTTTATAGTGCCGTTGTTCTTCACGGGACTGCTGCAAGAACCAAGAAGCAGAACTAAGTTTATAGCAAAAAGTAATATACTCCGCATAGTAATGAGCTTTGCACAAAATTATTCAATTTATGCAATTCATTCATTGAGCTCACTTTAAAAACAACTGATTTTGTCTTTTAAAAAACAAATGTTTTAAAACATCACAAGACATATCTCCATTTTTTTACCTAAAAAATTTAATATTTTTGCGACCGACAATTATTAAACCGTATTTGCACTGAGATTATTGATTAAAACCAGATCAAGGTCTTGCGGGAATTTTTAATCTAATCCGGAGGTACTCTGATGGAAAAGAGAATAGGAGCAGCAATAATTCAGATTGAGAGTTTTGAGAATGTTCAGCTCATGAATGATATCATCTCAAAACATTCCCATATTATTATAGGAAGGCAGGGCCTGCCGCGCAGTAACAGGCTCAGCATTATCTCCCTCGTTCTTGAAGGCACTACCGATGAGATTGGTTCCCTCACAGGTCAACTTGGCCGGTTAAAAGGAATTCAAATAAAATCAGTGCTTTTAAAGAATAAACATAATGAGTAAATTTTGGTTTCTGACTATCGTATTAACAGTCGTTTTAGCATCAGTCTCTATTGCACAGACCGAAAATCCAGGTGAAAAGTTCAGTGATCCTGACACAGTATCAACTCCTGATATAAATATTGGAGAGGTTGTGGTAACTAGTCTGAGGATGGACAGAAAAATCAGGAAGCTACCCGCTTCCCTGAGCGTTGCCGGGGCTTTTGATTACAAAAAAAATTCGGCGCTGACGCTGTCTAATGTACTGAAAAATGAGCCGGGAATATCCATGGGAAGTGACGGAATATGGGCTACCGGTATAAATATCCGGGGACTTAATGAAAACCGGCTTGTAATACTTATAGACGGGAACCGGGTGGAGACTGCGACCGACCTTACTGCCTCACTAAGTATGGTGGATGTAAATGACATCCAGCGTGTAGAGGTAATAAAAGGGGCTCAGTCGTCACTCTATGGAACAGGTGCTATGGGTGGTATAGTAAATATTATCACAAAAGACAGCCATTTTGATGAGAGATCTTACCTTTCAGCAAATGTAATATCAGGATATGCCTCAGCAAACAACCTTTTTTCAAATTATGCCGCAATAAGTACCGGGGCTGAAAAATGGTATCTCAGGGTTAGCGGCAGCTACACCGATGCGGGAGATATGAATACTCCCCTCGGAATCCTGACCAACAGCCAGTTTACAACAAATAATATAATGGCCAAAACGGGAATCAGGCCATTTGCCAATCATCTGCTTAAAATACAGTACCAGCGTAACTGGAGCACTGATGTAGGAATACCGGGAGGAGAAGCATTTCCCGGTCCTGCAGAGGCAACCTATACAGATATTGGAAGAAACCTGTTTAATGCCGGTTATGAAATCACAAATATCACTGAAAAATTTAATTCACTGCAGCTTAGCTACTTCAACCAATATATACTCAGGGACGTAGCCATGAAGCCCAATTCAGTGACAGAAGCCACCCTTCCAAACGGCAATAAACAGCTTACAACTCCTGAACTGATAACACCCACGGGAGAACATCTTACAAACGGAGCTCAGATCCGGGGGACATGGCAATTGTCAGATAAAAACAACTTTATAGCAGGAGCGGATCTCTGGGGAAGAAAACTGACAACCAGCAGAGAAAAATACATAAGAGTAGATATCCTGAATCCTGCCGGACAAAATATCAAAACAAATAATCTGGAGCGCGGAGAGACTCCCATTCCCGAATCAAGATTCAACAGCGCGGGTATCTATTTTCAGGATGAAGCTAATTTAATTGACAAAAAACTGACTCTTATAACCGGAGGCAGGGCAGACAGGGTATGGATTAAAAATGAAGATGGTTTTGATGTGGACTATCTTATTATTAACGGAGAGAGGAATGACTCACCTCCTACACAGCGACTGACTTTTGAAAAAGGAGATGAGCAAAGCTGGTCATGGAGTGCAAATGCCGGTCTGCTGTACCAGTTAGGCAAAAATGTAGATGCTTCAGTGAATCTGGCCAGATCATTCAGGGCGCCATCACTTGAAGAGCGATTTAAGTATATCGATCTGGGTAATTTTGTCCTCCTTGGTGATCCTGCACTGAAACCTGAGAGCGGTTATTCAGCCGACCTTGGAATAAGGGTCTGGAATCCAGGATTTACATTACAGTCAGGTGTGTTTGTCAATTCGATAACCAATATGATATCTGAAGTTCCCGGGGAATTTATTTTTACTCTGACATCAGAAGCAAAACCAGATACGCTGCCGGCACTGATAAGTACAAATTTAAACAAGGCTATGCTTTATGGGTTTGATTTCAGACTTGACTACAATTTCTATGACAATCTGGTAGTGTTTGCTTCCGGAGCATATGTGAGAGGCAAAAACATTGATACCGGTGAAAATCTTCCCAGGATACCTCCGTTGAACGGACGTCTGGGTTTCAGGTATACATATCCAAAACTGGGATCGGCGGAAATTGCCGTCAGCGGGGCATCCAAACAGGACAAAATTGCTGAAGGTGAAAGAGCAACTGACGGGTATTATTGTATGGATATCTCTCTTCATACAAAAAGGTTTAAGGTTGGCGGTGCCGACTTGCAGGTCTTTACCGGTATTGACAATGTTACAGATAACAGCTATACAAACCATCTTTCAACCAACAGGGGTTCTGTAAGTATTGAACCCGGCCGCAATGCCTTTGTAAGACTGGCAGTTACTTTTTAAATGTACCATAGATAAAGGGTTCCGGGACACAATCGAGATATCCGGGATCCTTTTTTCATAAAAACTTTTAGAACATTCCCCATACCCTGAAAATAACTTTATTAATTATCGCACGACCAAAACAAGTATTCATGGACTGGTGGTAAATGCCCTGCCCCGTAACTGCACTTCAAAATTTTGATCAATTTCTCTATGAAATAATTGATTACGGAACAAAAAAAATGATAATTAATGAGCTATTTTTGCATCGTAATAAAAAATATTTCAATATGACCCTTAGAAATACAATAAACATACTTATATCCCTAATATTAGCTGCATTATTTTCCTGTCAGACCGAAACCAGAAAACTGCAGGAGGGATACTGGAGAGGTGTTTTTAATGTGAATGATTACGATATACCTTTTATCTTTGAAGTTGAAGAAAATAAAGACAGCCAAACTTCAATTTATTTAATAAACGGCGAAGACAGGTTTGTAGCAGACAAAATTGAGTTCAAAGGTGATTCTGTATTTATTTCAATTGACCTTTTTAACAGGCAAATCAAAGCAAAATATTCAGAGAATTTCCTGAATGGAAAATTGATAAGGGTGAATAGTGACAATCCTGATCAGGGGATTCCTTTAAGTGCAGAATATGGAATCAGGGAAAGATTCCCTGAAAATGATGAAGTGCCCTCTGTCTCATTAGACGGTACATGGGATATGGAGATCGGCAGCAATGACAACATTAACATGACTGTTGGCATATTCGGGCAAAAAGGATCATTGGTACAAGGTTCCATTCTGAAAACAACCGGAGATTACCGTTTTCTTGAAGGTATTGTGCACGGAAATGAATTTTCGTTATCATCATTTGGAGGATCATCCCCCTACCTTGTTCAGGGGGAATTTAACAGCGACAATAGCTTTGAAGGACTGCTTGTCACAACAAGCAGGGTTGTCAACATAAAGGGAATAAGAAATCAGGAAGCAAAACTTCCGGATGCTTACAATATAACCTCTCTGAAGGAGGGATATTCTTCATTTGAGTTTTCATTTCCGGATCTTAACGGAAAAAATGTTTCATTATCTGATCCCGCTTATAAAGATAAAGTTGTTATCGTAAGTATAATGGGCAGCTGGTGCCCTAATTGTCTTGATGAAAATGCTTTTTTGTCAGAATGGTATAAAAATAACCGTCACAGAGGGGTAGAAATTATAGCCCTGGCTTTTGAACTGAAAAATGATTTTGAATCGGCTAAAAAATCATTGACAAGTTTAAAGAATCGACTTGGAATTGAATATAAGATCCTTTTTGCAGGAACAACATCTAAGGAGTCTGTCACAAAAGCTCTGCCAGCATTAAATAGTATAGCTTCTTTCCCGACAACTATTTTTATCGGCAGGAATGGCAATGTAAGAAAGATACATTCAGGATTCAGCGGACCGGCAACAGGGAAATTTTATGAAGAATTTAAAACAGAGTTTAACGGGATTGTTGATCAATTGCTTTCAAACGAATAATTAAAAGTTTTGTTATTGATATTCAATCGTTTATAAATATTAATTTTTTGAATTTTTTTGTTTTGTAAATATATTTGATTCCTTGAAATATTTATTTTTGCAGCGTAATTAAACTTAGGTTATGCAAAATATATATCTGCTGATTGTAGTAGTTCTTTTTGCACTTGCAATATCAGATCTGATTGTGGGTGTCAGCAACGACGCCGTGAATTTCCTGAATTCTGCCATAGGGTCAAAAGCTGCACCCAAATGGATAGTATTGACCCTGGCTGCATTGGGAGTACTTATTGGAGCTACATTCTCAACAGGAATGATGGAAGTGGCAAGAAAAGGAGTTTTTCATCCTGAAATGTTTTCGTTTCAGGAGATCATGGTCATATTTCTTGCCGTTATGTTCACCGATGTCATTTTGCTGGATGCGTTTAATGCCATGGGCCTGCCCACTTCCACTACTGTTTCACTGATATTTGAATTATTGGGTTCCGCAGTTGCAGTCTCGTTGGTGAAAATCAGAATTCTCGGAGGATCAATATCTGAGCTGGTTCAGTATGTAAACACGGGAAAAGCACTGGCAATAATTTTCGGAATACTCATCTCTGTAGCAATTGCATTTACTTTCGGCTCAATAATCCAATACCTTGTAAGACTTATCTTTTCTTTTAATTATAAAAAGATGATGTCTTATTTCGGTTCTCTTTTTGGTGGCCTGGCAATAACCATGATATCATATTTTATACTTATAAAAGGCATTGACGGCTCTACATTCTCCTCTTTACCGGTCGGAGAGCAAAATACTCCACTTGCTGAATGGGTGAAAAGTCATACAGGTTTGCTTCTATTGATAAGCCTTGCGGGATGGACATCTTTATTACAGCTTTTAAGATGGCTGATAAAAATTGATATTCTCCAAATAGTTGTACTGGCAGGAACATTCGCTCTCGCAATGGCTTTTGCAGGTAACGACCTTGTCAATTTTATTGGTGTACCTGTAGCAGGTTTTAAATCCTTTCAGGCCTGGCAATCATCAGGAGTGACTGATCCGGCAGGTTTAAATATGGGTATGCTCAGAGATGATGTAAAAACTCCTTTTCTTTTTCTTTTTATTTCAGGTGTGGTAATGATAGCGACTCTTATAACAAGTAAGAAAGCCAGAGCGGTAACAGAGACTGAAGTAAATCTTGGAAGACAGATAGAGGGGGCTGAAAGGTTCGGATCATCCGCACTTGCCCGTGCCATAGTCAGAAGTACGGTAAGAATGAATAAAAAAATCATAAAATTTCTTCCGCAACCGGTTAATAATTTTTTGAAAAACAGATTTATCCGAATCAATACTGCAGAGGACGCAAACGGACCGGCCTTTGATAAATTAAGGGCCTCAGTCAATCTTATGGTTTCAAGTATCCTGATTGCATTCGGAACATCCCTGAAATTACCTTTATCTACAACATATGTAACGTTCATGGTAGCTATGGGATCATCTCTGGCCGACCGGGCATGGGGCCGTGAAAGTGCTGTTTACCGTGTTTCAGGAGTATTTACGGTTATTGGAGGATGGTTCTTAACAGCATTTATTGCTTTTACAATCAGTGCACTTATCGCATGGATCATCAGTGCCAAGGGAATGGTGGTAATAATTGCTCTGGTAATTATTTCAGCCATTCTGATTATCAGAACCCATGTACTATTTAAAAGAAAATCAGTCAAACCCGCTGAAGAAGATGATATTATAAGCGAAATTGACTCATCGGGCAAAAGCATTGAAAAATTTAAGAATCAAGTAATTAAAACGATAAATACATCCGGTAAAATATTCACTTATGCACTTGACAGTTTTCTTAATGAAGATGTTGCAGGAATGAGGGAAGCTATGAAGATGAATAATCAGCTTAGCACAAAAACAAAAAAGCAGAAAAACAATATTATACCCACAATTTCCAAAATGAAGCTTGAAGATGCAGATGCCGGCTATTTTATTATTCAAATTGTAGATTATCAGAGAGAGATATCACATTCAGTTAACTACATGGTTATTCCTCTTAAACAACACCTTGAAAATCAGCATAAGCCTTTTACAGAATCACAAACAAAAGAGATCAAATCTCTGATCAATGAAGTATCCGGATTTTTTAATCTTGCATTGTTAATAATACAAAATGAAAAATTTGAAAAAATTGATGAGCTGGTTGCCAAGCGTATAAAAATAGTTGATACCCTCTATGAGATAGAAAAAGTGCAGGTAAAAAGGATTAAATCCAAAGAGGTTAATACACGTAATTCACTTTTATTTTTTAAATCGTTGGCCGAAACAAGGAATATGCTGCTACAGTCTGTAAACCTGGTAAAATCTTATCGTGATTATATTATGGCCAGTAAGAGGCCGACATAATTTACAATAATTCAAAATATTTCTGCAGGGATTAATAAAATATCTTAAATACCAGTAAATTTGCGGTATGAAAAGTCTGATTAAGATAACAGGAATTTGTTTGATCTCTATACTTGCAGTCATAGGTGGAGGTAAAATAATTCATTCAAATCATCCGGACTTTTCAAATCAGTATACTTCCAGCACAACAAAAAAAGAATCTGTTATTTATTTCTCTGACAACTCCTCAGAGATACCAATGTTTTCGTTAAAAGAGGAAATTAGTCAGATAGCGGTTAACAGGGTTCCTTCCGGTAAAAAAGATAAAAATCATCAATTTTGCTCAACAGCAACAAGCACAAAAGAGCTATTTGTAAAATATTCGATAATTCGCTCTATTACCCTTTCGGATCGTATTTTTCTCAAATTTCAAAAATATGATATAATCTTTCCTTTTCACTTCTTTTGGTGATCCGTTTTTCAAGATAAATCAATCAGATAACGGCATTAGTCTTTATATTACTGTTTGTAGGTAACTTTCTATTAAAATTAATTCTTGCAGAAGAAAGAAGATTCATGCCATTTCAGTAAAATAATGAAAATCTATTCATCTGATTTTCATTGATTTATATATATGCTGAATTATAAAATTTTTGCTTAACAAAGTAAATTAAACAATTAACATCATTTAAAAATGGATGCAAGCACAATATTGATAACGGCTATAATGATAGCCATATTCATCCTGCCGGTTGCTCTCACCGGCAGAAGTTATAAAAAGAAGAAAAATAAATTACTCCAGGATCTCTCTCGGAATATTAAACAACAAGGGTATTCCCTTTCACAATATGAAATATGTGGCAACTTTATTATTGGTTTGGACGAAAATAATAACACTCTTTTTTTCCATAAAAAGTATGATGCCAGTGAGATAACTAAGGTTATCAAACTGTCTGAAATTTCCGGATGCCAATTACTAAGTAATACAAAGAATGTCAGTACAAAAAATCAGCACTATAGTGCTATTGAGCAGATAGAACTGGTATTGAGTTCAGCAGAAAAAGGCAGACCGGATACCATACTGGAACTATATAATACAGAATTTGACAGTTCAAATATGACGCAGGAACTTCAAATTGCTGAAAAATGGAAAAAGCTTATAAATGACAGGATTAAAAAACCTGATAAAATTTCTGCAGTTAAAAATAAAAAGATCGGATAGATCTCATATAATTAAATGTCAATGGCAATGTGATAACACAGGAGTAGAATTACAGGCTACATGATACCTTTATAAATAATTAGTTTTAATCTTAAAAAAAAGAGGCTGAACCTCTAAGGAACAGCCTCTTCTATAAGTAATTTTCTAAAACTTAACTTTGTATTTTGTTTTATTATAATACAACAGGCAATATTACAGTGTCAATTACATGAATAACTCCGTTTGATGCTGAAATATTGGCTGATGTAATATTTGCATAATTTCCTACAGCCCAAATTTTACCTGCAGTATCAACCGAAAACGTTGAACCGGAAAGCAAAGTTTCTATTGTCCGTGTTCCGTTTTTCGGTACTACACTATTAGCAGCCCTGCGACCTTCAGTAACATGGTAAAGAAGTACATTCAAAACCAGATCGGAAGGAAGATCAGATATCTGTCCGGGTTTAACAAGATTATAAAAAGCTTCGTTAGTTGGAGCAAAAACAGTGTACTGGTCAGTACCATTAAGGAAAAGATCCACTAATTCAGTTCCCTCTTCTGCATCAACGTATTGAAGAGCTACAACCAGACTGTCAAAACCAGCTGCAATAGCGATTTCAGCTATAGACTGATCTCCCGGAGGAAGTGACTTTCCTGGAAGGTGGCCGGCTTTTAGTGCATCATCCTCAAGAGTTACAACTTCCTGCGGGAAGTCATCATCTTTGTTACAACTTACTGCAAAAACTGCAGTTCCCAATAAAGCAATCAGTGCTAAACTTTTCAAATTTAATTTTAAGGTTCTCATTTTTTCAAAGTGTTAAATTATTAGTAATAAATTTTAATTTTCATTAAAACACTAACTAAAGAAAAAAGTTCAAAAAAATAAATATATATATATCTAAATATACTAATTTTATAAAAAACTGAAAATAAAGCATATAACTGAATGTTAAAATTTGTTAAATGAATTTTTTTATTCAGTTTCATTTAAAAAGTATATCAATGATCCCAATATGATTTTGTAATTTATAGGCCGGTTAAAAAGATTAGCAAACAATCTGGTTATTTTAAAATCAAAAAATATGATGCGATCAATTACATATGTTCTGTTCTGTACATTTATTCTTTTTGCTTTCTCATGCAAAAAAGTTACAAAAAACTCTTACTGGGGTAACGGCACTCCTTTTTTTGCAGTACAGCAGATTTTCTTTGATGAGAGATTTCCAAATGTTGTAGTGGCAACAGATGGTACGATTGTCGCCTCATGGGGCAGTGAAAATTTCAGGGTTCGCCGGAGTGAGGACGGAGGAGAGACCTGGGGAGAAGAGATCACTGTTGCCAATCCCGGATTTCAGGGTGGCGGGACTACCGTAAATGAGAACAATGGCGAAATTTTTGTTTTTGTCGAGGATCATCACCCGGTAGCTCCACTTCAAGTTTATAAAAGTAAAGACCATGGCAAAACATGGAATGAAGAAAAAGTCATAATAAAACCAAACAGTCTGGGACATACTCCTTCCATGCACATGAATGAACATGGCATTACCCTTAAAAATCCAAAATACCCGGGCCGGTTGATTCGTCCGTCGCGGTATTATGGCGGTGGCAATGACCGTTCTTTATGGGATGAACATTACACAAATGCAATTTATAGTGATGATGGAGGGAAAACCTGGCAGACAAGTGAACCTTTTCCTGCAAAAGGCACAGGAGAAGCTGCCATTGCAGAGCTTTCCAACGGCACAATCTACTATAATTCGCGCAGACATAAATCCACTGATGGTTTGAATCCACGGATGCGATACATTGCATGGAGTAATGACGGCGGAGAGACATGGAAAAATATGTCGGTCAGCGAGGAACTTCCGGACGGTGACCGGGACAGAGATTACGGATTAATGGGGGGATTGACAAGATTGCCGGTAGATGGCTATGACATTCTGTTATTCAGCAATATAAATTCACCTGAAGGAAGGCATCATGGTACAGTTTGGGCAAGCTTTGACGGTGGAAAATCATGGCCTGTAAAAAAATTGGTTGATGAGGGCAGCTTTGCTTACTCTTCAATGACAGCAGGTCGCGAAGGCACTCCCTCTGAAGGATTTATATACCTGTTGTATGAAAGTGACGGCGGAGCAAAAATAGCAAGATTCAATCTGCCGTGGATTACCTCAGGCAGCGACTGGAAGGAATTTTTAAACTCACCAAAAGCGAATTGACCCCTTAACTATTTGACTATCACTTTTCCCTTGCCCTCCAGTTCGTCAAGAATCTGATATCTCCTCGAGAGAGTGGATTTATTTGAGTGGTTAGTCATCAATCTGTATTTAATTGGTATTTTACCGGTTTTCTCCTTTTAAAAAGTATTCAAAAAACAGATACATCTGTTCATTTGAACCCTCTGTGGGGGCATGCCCGATTCTGTTGGTCATTGCAACCCTGTGTTTATAGCCCAGCAAATTGTTAACAGATATGGAATGATTAAGAGGGATCCAACGCTCCGGCTGATCTTCAGAACCTCCTGATACCAGAAATGGACGGGGTGCCATCAAAGCATGAAGCTCATGAAGATCATAACCGTTCTTCACAAGTTCAGCGTATACTCCTCTGGCCGGATTCTCTTCGGTGACAACTCCGGCTTTTCTCCATGGTTTTTTATGATACCCAAGATACCATGGTTCCCAATAATTCACATTTGGCCTGCTTTCATCAAAAACAATACCGCCGTCTGACCAGGCAGCACATGCAAATTTTTCATACAGACATGATGCAAACATAGACCATTTACCACCATATGAGTGTCCTGTAATCCCAATTCGTGTTGAATCAACCTCCGGTCGTTTTGACAGAAAATTCCAGCAATTGGCTGCCAGGTATGCAAGCATTGACAGAGGCTCAACAGTTGCGTTGCCAGGATCGGGATAATACTGGGCGTAAGGCTTTTTATCTTTGGTAGCAGAGGTGCCAACCGACAAAGTGACAAATCCCCGATTAGCCAGTTGGTAAGCAAAGTCCCTCTTTTCAACTTTCATTCCGACAGCGGTCTCCGGCTCATAGTAGACTGTAATAACAGCAGGGTGTTTCCCTTCTCCTTCAGGAATTAGAAGATATGCAGTAGTCATTTCTTCATCCCGCCATTCAAGAAGAATTTTATGTTGAACAAAATTGTCTCTCTTCATAGTTTCAACGATCTCATACGCGGGATCGGAAATCAGCAAAGGCCACTCTCCCATCATTTCATGCCATTTACAAAGGATTTCTTCCCTTCGTTCATTCCACTCGTCAGGTGTCTTTACCGGCGTGCCGTCATAAAATTTGAGCGGTGATCTGTAGTTACCGAATTCATCCACATACTCAACCGGAGGAGAGAACAGTATTCCTATCTTAGCCTCTGTTGAAACCGGTAAATACATCCATGCTTTATCATGCATCGTGTACATACGGTGGCGGTTCCTGTCAAATACGAGTATGGGACTTGAATGGTCTCCTTCAACAACCGGGTTCCCGGGATATTTCACCCAGTTGATCAGATCGTCCGAAATTGCAACACTGGAGGTCCACAATGCATGCTCGTCAGGATCTGCCCAGTTGGGATTTGTTGATCCATGATAATAGATATAATATTTGCCTTTATGCTTAATAACCTGATTTGCAGCAACTGCTCCTGAATCATACTCTTCCGGCCCCTTTTTGATAACCGGTTCATCGCTGACATTGTTCCAGGTCAGCTTGTCTTCAGAGGCAGCTAACCAGATACCTTCATCATTACGTTCATAAAAGAGATACCACTTTTCATCTTCAATCCATATTACAGGAGTGCCATACGGACCGGGTATCGTGTCCCCGTCTGTTTCAATTATTATCAGGTCACCCTGCTCTTCCCAGTTTATTCCGTCTTGGGAGATCATCATATGTGCGACGTCATTTTTTCCTTCGGCATACATATAATAGATACCATAATGCCTGAATACATACATATCTTCAGTCCACTTTTCCGTGAACAGGGGATTCTCCTGATATCGCTCCCAGCTAATTCCGTCATTTGAGGTAGCATAGCCGAGATATTTTTTCTCTGATATACTGTCATTATAACCGGTATACCACATCTTATACATTCCCTCATCAAACAGAATAAAGCCCCGCTCTCTTATTTGATCATCCCAGGTTCCCATGCCTGTCCCGCTAAAGACAGGATTTCCCTCATATGGTTTGAAATCCGTAATTTCAGGGGGAAAATCAGTACTTTCCGTGCTAACCTGACTTTCTTTACTTTGACAAGACATCAAAAATATAAAGCCAAGCAGCAGAATTAGTTGAAAATTGGCTTTTGATTGCATAAAAATCAGCTTTGGTAAATATTTGAATAAATTACTCTTATTTTGCTACACAAGTTTAATTAATTTTTATTAAAAGCTTCACAAATTAACGGAAGTGTTCAACCACTGATTTCACATTTATCTTTCAAAACTAATGGTAGTATTTTCCTTCAAATATACCTTCCTGCTTTCTCCCCCGCAACTAACAGTGTAGGGAGAATAAATGACAGTTTTTCCTTCCCGGAAAGAATATTCCGGCAGTTCAACAGTCACTGTCCCTTTATCTCCGGCTTTAGTATTTAACACCTCGTTACAATCTTTATCTGTTATCGTAAGCACCCCGGGGGGAACCCAATTCGGCGCCATAGTCGGCAACACGCAAGGCAACGGTACTGTAATACTCGTGATACTCGCAACTGGAAGGTGCGGCACTGATAAAAAATTCGTTGTTGAAAATCTCAATATGTTTATGCCTGAAAATTTCCACTCCGGAACCAATCTCAGGTTCAAACCTGTTCTCAAAAATCATGGATCTGTCGCCCATCGCCATGATACTGTAATGATTTGTAACAGTTTGTCTGTTTACAAATACATTATGATGCACTTTTGAGTCCGGTCCTTTTATTACAAGGCATCCCTGACCACCGTAAAAATTACTGTAAGACACTTCAGAATGCTCTTCTCCCCTTAGGTCGACTAAATACCCCATGACATAATTCCCGGGGTTCCGCTTTTTATTACTCCGTTTTTAATCGTGACGGTACCCCTTCCTTCCGCCTTTGGAATTTCCGGTAAAGGAGTTCCCTTTTCATAGTCACTTGTATAGTCATAAAATGCACCATGAACTCCTTCATAGAGATGGTCATAATGCCCGAACGGATGAGTATCATCTAAGATCCCTACCCCTACATCCATTGCCGGTCTTATATCTATTTCATCAACAAGACAGTCTGTCTCGGCTACAACTCTTATTCTGTATTTCCCTGCAGGGATATTGTGAAGGTGGGCAAATACAAAACCCCCTCCAAGTCTGGTTGAACGACTCACCAGTGGACAACCAATCACACTTTTATTGCCATATTGGTTAATACACTAAATTCGATAATAAATACAATCCCTGCACAACCAGATTACAACAATCATTCTTAGCCTTATTCTTTAGATCCCTGTTTTAACAGCAATTTTGAAAAGTTAAAGTTAGAAAAAATAAATCCCCCCAAAATATAATTCCGGAGATTTAAGGATCAGAAAAAGATCTTTACATCCATGTTTATAAAAAAGTACAATTTAAAATATGTTGTTTATTCAATTCTTTATATGTTATTTTGCCCACCAGCAGTATACAGAGATGTAATATAAATTTATCTACTGTTACTTATTCTTAATTGTTTTTAAAATGATTTAAGTAATGAAATGTATAATGGAAAAAAGAACTAATACCCGGTATGGGAGTCTCATGCTGAGGTCTGCAACTATTCTGACACATTGTTGTTTATGATTGAAAATTTTTAATTAATTATATGATGAATGTTAAAGATAAAAATTGCAAAAGGATAATTCCCTCAATAATTGCAGGAATATTAATTACCGGCACGATAAGTATTTCATGTACAGATAGTTCAGAGGAGTATTACACTGAAGCCGACTTCAAGAAAATGAACAAGATTGACGCTCACTGTCACATTAACTCTGACCGTTTTGCTTTCATGGAGCAGGCTTTGGAAGATAATTTCAGAATTCTGACTATCAATACAGATGCTCCTTTGGGCTTTACAGCCAGGGAACAGATGGAACAGGCTCTTTATCAAATAGAAGCTTTCCCTCACAATCTGGCTTTCGTTTCGACATTTCCGATGGAGGGATGGCAAAATGAAGAGTGGCTGCAAAACACCATGGCATATCTTGAAGAGACTTTTGAGAAGGGTGCAATAGGGGTAAAAGTCTGGAAAAACATAGGCATGGTCGAAAGAGATAATAACGGCCGTTTTATAATGATTGATGATGAATTGTTTGATCCAATCTTCAGTTATCTTGAAGAAAGGGGTATTCCCCTTGTCGGTCACCTTGGAGAGCCCCGTAACTGCTGGCTTCCTCTTGAAGAAATGACTGTGAATAATGATAAGGCATATTTCAAGAATAACCCTGAATATCATATGTATTTACATCCTGAATTTCCATCTTATGAAGATCAGATAGATGCCCGTGACAGAATGCTGGAAAAATATCCCGGCCTGAAATTTATGGGTGCCCATCTTGCCAGTATTGAGTGGAGTGTCGATGAACTGGCAAAGCACCTTGACCGGTTCCCTAATGCTACAGTCGACCTGGCAGAGCGCATGTGCCATGTTCAGGCTCAGTCCATCGATAACCGTGAAAAAGTGCGTGATTTCTTCATTAAATACCAGGACAGAATTATTTATGGTACTGACCGGGGAGATTATTCAGGTGCTGAACAGGATCCGGTAAAACTTAAAGAACTGGCACATACAGAATGGCTGAGTGACTGGAAGTTTCTGACTACCGATAAAAAAATGTCGTCCTGGAAGGTTGAAGGTGAATTTACCGGACTTAAACTCCCGCGTACCGTAATAGACAAAATTTATTACAGGAATGCGGAGAATCTGTTTCCGCAGTTTAAAAACTTATAATCCTTCAGGCAGGAGTTCTCTAAATATTTGAAGGTTTGACATAAAACTCTATTTTAGTAAAAATATTTACCAGGCAGAAAGTGGTTAAATTACTCAAAATAATATTATCCAATGAAGTTACTTATTGTTTTTCTGTTGCCCTTTTTAGCAGGTCTGACCGGTACATCTCAAAACTATGATCTCCATGTTGCAGCAGAGATAGATCTGGGAGTGCCTGTTGGTCAGCTGCGTGCTGTGCCCGTTACCCTTGGCAATGACAGACCAAAAGCCATTGCGGCCATGTATTCAGAAGATGCTGAAATAGATCCGTGGATCGGGATGTTCTTTTTCCCTCAGCACACTCTGAAAATAGTTATGTTTGATGAACATGGTAAGGAGTTGTGGAAAAAGGACCTCGGAAAAGGAGTTGTTCCGGGTATATGGTTTAGCCCGATATTTGCGTTCGATTTGGATAAAGACGGAACAGATGAACTATGGATTATTAATAACCAGGATCCTGAACATCCTCTTGATTTCAGAAAATATGTACTTCAAAAACTGAATGCACTGAATGGTGAAATTGAGGGTGAATGGCCATGGCCCCAGCCGGCACAACCTCAAAGCATGTCTCACCTCTACAGGCACTTTATTATGGGCGGATATGTAAATGGCGAACCTTTGCTGATTACGGCTCAGGGCACTTACGGACCAATGGCAATTCAGGGATGGAATCAGGATATGAGTCTTCGATGGGAACATAAAATACCTGATGATGTGGAGGGATGTAAAGGCAGCCATGTAACCCCGGTCGTAGATATCGACAATAACGGAATTGATGATCTTCTCTGGGGAGAACGCTGTATTGAACTGGATAAAGGCACTCAGCTTTTTTGTGCCGATGAGAAAACATGGAGAGGGCACAGCGATATAATACAACCGGTATATAATTATTCCGATAATACATGGGGCTTTTTTACCTGTCGCGAAAGTTTTAATAACCAGTCACCCCGGGTAGCATTCTATGATCAAAATGGCATAAGGATATGGGCAGACCTGGATATAGGCCATATTGATACAGGCTGGTCGGCCAGATTAAGTAAGGAAGGAGAACCTGTCGTTTTGGGCTTTAAGGTCGGAGAAAAGATCAGAACGGCTGAAGGAGAGAGACGAACAGGAATTGTTGAAAATACATATGAAGCATTTAGCGGGAAAAAAATAAATCTGGGGTTTAACGTCTATACTTCTATCCCGGTCGACATAAATGGTGACGGCATTCATGAGCTGGTTAAAGGTTATTTCGAAGGTGACGGAACCGTGCTGGACGCTAATGGTAATATACTTGGCAATATCGGCGGACTCTCTGCCATGGCTTCAAAATTTACCGGTCTGCCGGGTGAGCAGATCTTAAGTTACTCCAAAGAGGGGATTATCAGGATCTGGGCCGACAAAAACGCTGAAGATAATGAAAGAGCGTTGTCGCGCTATAAAAATCCGTTTTACCGGGTCAATCAAAAACAGACAGGCAACGGGTATAACCTTTTTACCCTGGGAGGCATATGATTAATCATTCAGGTAACTGAAATTTTAAAAACCCGGATAAATATTATAGAATTTATAATTAACTTTCTGATTGAAATTCTGGTGAATAATATTGCCTGTTGTGAAATATGAATCCTTATTGACATCATAATGAAAGTTTCACAGAATGGGATCAGGTAAGGTTGTCTGTAATATATAAAACAAAAAGTCTTAATAAAATGAACAAAAAAAATTTACTTTTTACTCTCGTAATTACTCTTATTACAATCTCTTCCGGTTACTCAGCCGGCAAAAAGTCAGGCACAACAATCGTAAAAAAAACTACAGATTTTAAAGTTACCGGCAATGGAAGTGCTCCTGAGTGGGAACGTACCGATTGGATTAACCTTCCCCAGCGAAGGGTAAAACCTGAAACCTATGAGACAAAGGTTAAAGTACTCTACTCGAAAACGGGTATTTACTTTCTGTTCGACTGTCAGGATAAAAAACTGATATCCGCAATTACTGCGGATAATGAGGATCTCTGGCATGAGGATGTTGTCGAAGTATTTTTATGGACGAAAGAGGATTTTCCTGTCTATTTCGAGTATGAATTGTCGCCCATGAACTATGAACTTCCTATTATAATACCGAATTATAAAGGTGATTTTTTGGGCTGGCTGCCCTGGCACTATGAAGGTGAAAGAAAAACAGATCATGCCACAAGTGTTAGAGGTGGGGAAAAGGTAAGCGGAGCAGACATAACAGGCTGGATAGCTGAATTTTTTATTCCCTATGCACTTTTAAAACCTCTTCCGAATGTTCCTCCGGAAAGCGGCACAAAATGGAGGGCTAATATGTACAGGATCGATTATGACCAGGGGCAAACTCCTTTTTCATGGCAAAAAACAGATAGGACATTCCACGATTATAAGAACTTTGGCACATTTATTTTTGAATAGGATACTATTTCTCCTCAATAACAATTTTGTGCTCAGGTCCGTTTACACCGGCCAGATTAACAATGCGGAATAAAAATTCGTGTCTCCGTTCATTTAAGGTCACTTCCAGCTCAGGTTCAACAGCGACCCATGCATCCATGTTTTCATCCGGAGTCTCTTTTGAACCGGCTATTTGCTTCATCTGATACTCCCTGCGATTTGGTGTATCTGAAATTAATTTAATTACTGCCTTATTATCAGTAATTGTAACTTCTGAAGCAATGGTGTTTGGTGTCCATTCTATGGCATCCCTGTCCTGTACCTTCAACATGTACTCAGGTTTGTTGTATGCCCAGTGAGGTTTATCGTCCCATATCCATGTGTTATTTTTAAAGAAGTCATCCTCGTACATAATCAGCAGTTCCTTATAATTTGGCCATGCAGAGAACATATCATTGTATCCGTGAAATTCAATCCATGTATAAGTTTGAGCACTCCTTTCCCAATCTGCACCGGAATCAGGATCAATCTCAGTCGGCGTACGCTCAGGACCTCTTACAACAACAACATCTGCCGCCTTATTTTTTAAATATTCATCCCTTACCTCCAGAGCCGATAACGGAATCCCGTTCTTCTCAAAATGGTGGTCATATTTCGCATCAGATAAAAACCATTTATTATAGTCGTTCAACCATATCTCATTTATGCCATGATGACCGTCAGGCCCGCCTTTAACACCGGGACCTGAACCAATGGTCCTTGTGACATATCCGTAAGCGTTCATAATACCGTTCTGAACCCTCATAAAGTGACCGCAATGAAATCCCTGACCCTTTAATGCCTCATCTAATATACCTTCAACATAACCTCCGCCCGGATAAGGATCTCCAAAATCATTAATTGAGATGACCGACTTTATCCAATTTCTTAAAAGCAGTATTCTTTTAAATTCATCAGTCTCTCCGTGAAAAACAGTATCAAGCTGATATTTTTCTATCAGTCGGGCAAACCCCGGATTAGTGAGATCTTCGGATGATTTGAATACCGTATTAGGTTTGTAAGGAGGATTTTCAACTTCAACCTGATAGTATTCCGGTTTATTACAACCGGAAAAAATCAGGGAAAAAAAGATTATAAACAGGCTTTTTACATTCATTTTATCTGTTTTTGCTCTGCCAAATTTATAAACTTTTAACTGATTAATTTTGACAGCTTTTTAAAATATCGTGATCTGCTAATTGTAACTGTCAAATCCCCTTCTACATCTTTTAGTATCATATTTTTAAATAATTTGATCAGGGCTATCTGCCAAATAGTAAGAGTAATTAAATCATCTTAAAATATCAGATAACCTGAAACATATCTTTAAAATTGCCTGTTTTTAATAGTATAATGAGACCAGCCCCGGTTAAAGCCTGGTTAAACCACAAATGTTTTAAAGATACATTTGCGTAATTTTATAACTTTGTTCTTTCATATGATAAAAATTAAAGATTTTCAAAGGTATCATATAGTTTATCCCGACTTCAGTCGGGAGAACTCGCACATGTTTCAATCATTCTCATGGGTGATTTTACAATGATGCTCGTTTCATTTTAACAAAATATAGAGATATGGGAAAAAAATATGATGTATTAGTAGTAGGAGAATTAAATGTTGACCTGATTCTGGATGAGATCGAAAAGTTTCCTGAAGTCGGCAAAGAGGTCATTGCAAAAAAGATGACATTGACATTGGGAAGTTCATCGGCAATCTTTGCAAGTAACGTCTCCAGCCTCGGAGCCAAAGTGGCATTTATAGGAAAAATTGGCAATGATAAATTCGGTGAAATTGTCCTGAAAAGTCTTAAAGCTAATAAGGTAGATGTGTCAATGATAAAGGTCGATGATAAATGGGGAACCGGTGCCACGGTTGTCCTGAATGTCGATGAAGACAGGGCAAACACCACATATCCGGGAGCTATGGATTACCTGACAATAAATGATATTTCCGAAGAGGATCTTAAAAAAGCCCGGCACATACACTTTTCATCATATTTTCTTCAGCCCGGAATGTGGGGCAGTCTGGGAGAACTGTTCAGAAAAGCAAAGAAACTTGGATTAACAACCTCTTTCGACATGCAGTGGGATCCAAAAGAGACCTGGGAACTGAATATTGAGGATGTTCTTCCTAATGTTGATGTTTTTCTGCCTAACGAAGCAGAGCTTACATTACTGACCGGACAGGCAAATCTTGATGCAGCAATAGAGTTTGCAAAAAAATATACTAATATATTAGCCGTAAAACGCGGTAACCAGGGTTCAATAGTTGTTTATAAAAACCAACAAAATGAAATGCCGGCCTTTTTAAATAAAGATGTTGTTGATGCAATCGGGGCGGGTGACAGTTTCAATGCCGGATTTATATATAAGTTTGTTCAAGGCTATGATATTGCAGAATGTCAAAAATTTGGCAACCTTACAGGAGCTGTTTCTACAACCGCTGCAGGCGGAACAACGGCTATCCGGGATTATCAGAATTTCAAAAGAGTATCTGAAGAAAAATTTGGAGTTTCTATCTGAAAATCCGCATTAAGATATGGCTTATGCCCAATGGCCCGGAACTCCGGGTTATGAATATATAGGAAGTTTTGGCTACAGGGGAAGGCCCATATTGGGGGTAGTCCCGGTTGAAGAAAAATATCCGTGGGGAAGCAACACGTCATCAAAGATTGCAGCTTTCTGGGATGCAAATCCCAATTCTCCTCATCCGCATCCGGAGACAGTTCCATCTATGGATCATCCGTGGGTTCAATAATTACATATACGGGAAAATACACTATATAGCTGATTGCCGGCTTTAGTACATCTGACAAATAAATATACTAAAGTGGTATGCTTAAAGGAGCTCACAGGAGAACACTCCCTGTGAGTTTTTTATTATCAGGTTTTACATTTATTTTATTTACTTTGTGTATTAAAAATTAAATCATAACCTTTATTGGCAGGAAGAACATTTAACTAAATTATAAAATTTTAAACAGATGAATAAAAGACCTTGGCTGATATTTGCACTTATAACAACTCTCTTCTGGGGCGTGTGGGGTGCGTTAATTGAAATTCCCGAAAAAGCAGGATTCCCGGCAACTCTTGGTTATATCGTATGGTCACTCACTATGATACCCTGTGCTTTGGTCGGACTGAGTATTATAAAATGGAAACTGGAGTATGATATAAAATCTGTTTTTTACGGTCTTCTTATTGGCTTTACCGGTGCAGGCGGCCAGCTTATTCTTTTTAATGCACTGGCCCAGGGACCTGCATATCTTGTTTTCCCGATAATTTCACTCTCTCCTTCCATTACGGTACTCCTGTCCCTTGCATTCCTTAAAGAATCTACTACAAAAAAACACTGGATTGGCATTGTTATCGCACTGATTGCAATTGTTTTGATGTCTTATCAGGAGCCGCAAAACGGTGAAGTCAGAGGATACTTGTGGTTCATCCTGGCCATTTTTGTATTTCTTGCATGGGGTATCCAGGCATATTTCATGAAAATAGCAAACAATCGTATGAAAGCAGAGAGTATCTTCTTTTATATGATGCTGGCAGGCATTATTCTTGCACCTTTTGCATACTTAATGACAGATATGTCACAGGAAATAAACTGGGGATTCAAAGGGCCCTACCTTGCTGCTATGATACAGGTACTAAATGCAATCGGAGCATTGATGCTGGTCTATGCCATAAGATACGGGAAGGTCATTATTGTGGCGCCTCTTACAAATGCTGTTGCTCCGATAATCACAATAATATTGTCTTTAATAATTTACGCTGTTATACCTAATCCTGTAATTATTGCAGGTATTGTACTGGCAATGATTGCTGCTTATCTTATTGGCGATTAACATTCCCGGGTTATATTTTAAAAATCGGAATTAACGGGTTATTTTAAATTAATTGTAAAATGAAGTATTTGGATATCAATTCAGAGGATCTCAAAAGAGATAGCGGAATATACACCGCAAGTGAAATTGCCGGTCAGCCGGAACTATGGGAAAAAACATTCAGAAGAGTAATTGAAGAGAAGAATGGAATTGATAATTTCATCAGCAAAGCTATTAAGGATGAGTGCCCTTACATAATACTGACCGGGGCAGGTACTTCTGCCTTCATAGGTGAAGCGCTGGCAGGCACCTTTCAAAAAAAATTCGGTGCTGTTTGCAGGGCTGTCGGAACAACGGATATTATTACGCATCCCGAAAACTACTTTATTAAATCAAAAACTACATTACTGGTTTCATTTGCCAGGTCGGGTGACAGTCCCGAAAGTGTCCAGGCGGCTGTTCTTGCAAGACAATATTGTGATGATATCTATGAATTGAACATTACGTGTAATAAAGATGGGGCCCTGGCAAAACGGATCACTGAGAAAAACTCATATGTATTTCTTTTACCGGAAGAGACAAACGACAAATCTCTTGCCATGACAAGCTCTTTTTCCTCAATGTTGCTTGCCGGATTGCTGATTGCAGGGATTAAAGAGATTGATCAGATGGATCGTGTCGTTTCCGGGATCTGTGACCTGGGTAACTATATTCTCAATGAATATCTTGCCGGACTTAAAAATATTGCTGAAAAGGATTTTAAAAGAATGGTATTTTTAGGATCAGGACCACTTTTTGGTGTTGCCCATGAATCTCATCTGAAAGTGCAGGAGTTGTCGAACGGTGAAATTATCTGTAAATTTGATTCATTCCTCGGATTCAGGCACGGGCCAAAGGCTGTAGTAAACGACGCTACCGTGGTTGTTTATCTGCTTTCTAATAATTCATATGCAAATCTTTATGAACTTGATCTGATCAGATCTGTTATTGCTACTGCCGCCGGAGAAAAATCTGTTGTTATTGGCAACCAATATGACGAAAAAGAGTTCCGGTTCGACCTGGCAATAAGGTTCCCGGGAAATATTGATGATATACCGGAGGATTTTCTGTCTGTTTTTTACGTTCTGCCGGCACAAATAATAGGTTTCTATAAATCTCTCAATCTGGGTCTGTCGCCCGACAGTCCCTCAAAAAGCGGATCAATCTCAAGAGTAGTGCAGGGAGTAAAGATCTACAATAAGAGTTAACCGGAAGTAAACTATTTAAAAATTTATACATATGAAGAGAGCCAGAGATATTTTCCTGGATCTTATGGCTGAGAACAGGAATGGAAAGCCTAAAGGGATCTGTTCTGTCTGCTCTGCAAATCCTGAAGTACTCAAAGCCTGCTTTAAACAGGCAAAAGATGATAATACAATCATATTGATCGAATCCACTTCAAACCAGGTTGACCAGTATGGGGGTTACACGGGTATGAAACCGGCCGGTTTTGTGGATTATGTACATTCCGTAGCTGATGATAGTGAATTTCCCCGTGAAATGGTTCTACTGGGTGGTGATCACCTGGGACCGAATCCATGGCAAAATCTTAGCGCGGCAGAAGCAATGGATAAAGCCAAAGTTCTTATTGAAGAGTATGTAAAGGCAGGATATCAGAAAATTCATCTTGATACAAGCATGTTTTGCGGCGATGATGAGGGTGACCGGAGTAAACCCCTTTCAGATGAAATAGTTGCAGAAAGAACAACTGCTCTTTGCAAAGTGGCTGAAGAGTCATGGAGAAAATACAGACAGGATTTTCCCAAACCTGTTTATATAATAGGTACTGAGGTGCCAATACCGGGAGGAGCACAACATGAGGAGGATGAGGTGCCACCGACGACCCCGGAAGATGCAGCAAAAACAATAGAGGTAACAAAAAAACATTTTATTCAGTCAGGATTGAATGAGGCCTGGGAGCGCGTCATTGCTGCCGTAGTTCAGCCCGGAGTTGAATTTGGAGATGATAAGGTGTTTCAGTATCAGAGAGAAAAAGCATCCGGTCTGAGCAAAAAAATAATGGAATTCGATAATCTGGTCTATGAAGCACACTCCACAGACTACCAGACTGAATCCAAATTAAGGGAACTGGTTGAAGATCATTTCTGCATACTCAAGGTGGGACCCTGGTTGACGTTTGCTTTTAGGGAAGCTCTCTTCTCTCTTGAATCAATGGAGGTTGAACTGTTAGGAGAGAAGCATCCGGATCTTTCAAACCTGAAGGCTGTGCTGGATCAGGTTATGACAGATAAACCAGGGTACTGGATGAAGTATTACCAGGGTAACGACAGACAAAAAGCCTTTAAACGTAAATACAGCTTCTCTGACCGTTCAAGGTACTATTGGCCGATGCCGGTTCTGAGGGATGCTCAGTCCCGATTATTCAATAACCTTACTAAGAACAAAATACCTTTATCCCTCCTTAGCCAGTTTATGCCTTACCAGTTTTACGAGGTAAGTGAGGGGATCACAGAAGCTCTGCCTGACCAACTGGTTCACAGTTATATAAGGATTGTTGCCGGCATATATTCGCGGGTATGCGGATTATCGGGATAATATATATTTCTTTGATCATCCTAAAACTAAAAATCATGGAAACAAATAATAATGTTTTTATGAGCTGCCGGATCAGATTTTTTTCTGTGCTCCGGTTACTCATAGTTATTTTAATCTCTTTAATAACCCTTTCTCATTTAAAGAGTGCCAGAGCTGACGGACTGTCGGATTACGGTCTTAATGTGATTCCTTATCCGCAGCAGGTTTTCTTTGTTGGTGAAGATTTTACATTTACCGGCGAAATGACTGTTGTTCTTGATAACAATCCGACTGAGTCAGACCGCTTTACTGCTGACGAGCTTATCAGGGATCTGAAAAAGGAGTTTAACATCGAAGGTAAAATTTCCAACGCTAAAGGTGCTAAATCAATTATCCTCACCCACGACGGCAATTACGGATCATCCGGCAGTCAGGGGTACAAAATAACAACCGGCGAAAATGAACTGATAATAAAGGCAGGAGGAGATGAGGGACTCTTCTATGGCACGCAGACGCTCTTGCAGTTAATTAAAAAAACTGCCGGAGGGTATCATATTCCGGCTATGGAGATAACCGACTGGCCTGACATTAAAAAAAGGGCTGTCCATTACGACACCAAACATCACCAGGATAAAAGATCATATATTGAAAGCTTCATAAAAGATATGGCCAAATATAAGATCAATCAGCTTGTCTGGGAGTGGGAGGATAAACTTGCCTATAAGAGTCACCCGGAAATAGGAGCTCCCGGTGCTTTTACAATCGAAGAGATGCAGGAAATTACACGTTATGCCAAAAAATATCATATTGAAGTTATTCCGCTTGTTCAGGGACTGGGTCATGTGAGTTTTATACTGAAATGGCCACAGCATAGCCACTTACGCGAAATTGAAGCATCAAACTGGGAATTCTGTCCTTTAAAAGAGGGTTCTTTTGAACTTTTGTTTGACATGTGGGAGGAAGCTATTGAGGCCACACCCGGCTCGGAATATATACATATCGGATCGGATGAGACTTATGAACTGGCTGCATGTGTGCAATGCAGGGCAAGAGCTCAGGAGATTGGAAAAAGCGGTGTCTACCATCTTTTTGTCAAAAGAGCAGCAGAACACCTTCAAAAACTGGGTCGTAAAGTTATGGTATGGGAGAGGCCAATGGGATGGGAATCCGGATCGTCCCCTGTTAAAAATTTCGATATAGCAAAAAATCTGGTGCTGACAGAGAGCTACAGCTACTCAACTCCTGATTTTAAATATGTAAAACAATCAAAGGAACTTGGGCACGAAATTTATGCTTATGATCCGAATCCGGGAATTGAACATCTTTTTCTTCCTTACAAATTCAGGGAAAGAGGGGGAAAAAGAATTTCCGGAAGCTTGGAAAATTCTTACCAGTTTCTTACGAGTGCCGCTATCTCAGGTGTTTTCGACGGCATGATAAATACTTCATGGGACGACTCAGGACTGCATAACCAAATATGGATGTTGAGTTTTTTAACCTCTGCCGAGTACTCATGGAGTGGAAAAGAGCCGGCACTAAGCGAATTTGAAGAGTCATTCTTTAAAAATTATTATGGTCCGGAAGTAATGGACATGGAGGAACTATACTCTTTGCTGAATGAAGGTTCCTATTACTACTCATGGGCCTTTGAAAGAAATGTGTGGCACCATGGTACAATAGGAAAAACGCATCTCCCTGATCTTCCCCGTAATGACAATATAGAATATGATCCTTTCTGGAACAGGGAATACTCAGAAAAGGTAAGTGAATCAAGAGAGATGCTGCAAAAAATGAACAGAGCTTTGCAGATCATTGAGAATAATAAGAATATCGGTGTAAAAAATATTTATGATTTTGAATTATACAGAACTGTTGCAGAGTTAATCAGGCATACCTGTATGACATATCTTGACCTTTCAAATCTCGAGAACACCATTACCCAGGCTCACAGATTAACATTCATAAGTAAACAGCAGGCATATGACCAGTTGGACAATGCCAAAAAGATTATAGAATCAAGCATTGAGAGAAGAGAAAGGGTTTTTAAGGATTTGACAGAGACATGGGACAAAACGCGCTTGCCCAAGGGTATGTCTTTACCCGGCAAGCAATATTTCCACCAGCAGGACCGTGCAAGGCATTTTGCCAACAGGACTCCGGATATGTCTTATCTGATTTACGATGAGCAGCTATTGAATATGGAAGGATATATTAAAGATCTTGAGGAATATATGGAATATTATAAAAATGTATCAGGAATAAAATAAACAACGCTTGTCGGATTTTACTGCCTGAAGATTCCCGGAGGGATTCTCTAAAGTTTATCAGTTACACTTTTAAAACGGTATCCGGATTGCTTTTTAAATGAAATCCATTTCGATAAAAGGTGTCGGGAGACAAAGACATATATCATTAACTGTTGTATGGCAATGAGGAGTGATGGAGATTTATCTTCAGAGAACCGTCTGCTGAACGGAAATATCCCAAAGTATATTCTACTTTCGTCTCTTCCCTTTTTAAATTCATAAAAAAATAGTTCCCCATGGCAATGGCATAGTCCTCCCTGAAAATATAACCTGCATTTTCAAATCGCACATTAATCCATGGCTTTAAAAGAAATCCATGATCTTCGGGATATTTATCATTCCCCCCAATCATATATGAAACAGCAGACTCAGCATCTAATCTGAACTGTTTCTCTTTCGCTTTTGTGGGCTTGAACAAAACAACTCCTTCATTATATCCATATAACAAATCGATCATTTGACGGGCCTGACGGATATAATCCCCCCCATCCAAAAAAGTTTTGCCTACGTTTACAACCCATTTCGACCAAAGTTGCCGGGCCATGTCCATTGAATGTTCGTCTATCATCATATAAATGCTGCTTTATTTATAAATCAATCAATAATAAACATCAAAACCTGAAAAATCAATCTGCAAATCCGGTCAAAAAAGCACAGCAAAAAAAAATTGCCAAAAGATCTGCGCATCAGATCAATTTAAGTTCCAGGTAACTTATAATCTGCTGAATACTCATTTTTTTTGCCACAATTTTTTTATTCTGATCCAGTAGATAAACACCAGGTGTGTAACGGGCATCGTAAAGAACCTTAAAACCCGAAACATGATGCTCGTCCCAAACATTTATCCATTCTTTCAAACCATATCTATCTAAAAAATCCTCCCACTTTTTTTTGTCGCTCATACTGTAAACGGCATATACCTCCAAACCCCGGTCCCTGTATTTCAAATAGACTTCGGAATAAAGCCGGGGAACAAATTCATTGCAATGAGAGCAATCAGGTTCAAAAATAAGCACTATGGTATACGGAGCTGCAATTTGATAAAGATTAATATAATTGCCCTCAATACTTTCGAGAGTCAGGTCAGGCGCGTTCATCCCAATTAGATTCTTTTCGGTGAATAGCAGATTCTCCCTGATCTTATTCATAGATTCTTCAGTTGCCCAGAAGGCTTCACCCGACAGGTAATATTTTCTTGCAATATCTACAAACAATGCATCCATTCCCATGATATTGCTGTTGATTGAAGAATTTAGGAACCAGGATGTCACGAACTGAAACACCTTTTTTTGCGGTTTAATATCTTCAATAAAAGCAATAACATAAGGATATACTGAGTCATAGTCGGGGTATAATACCTTTGTAAACCATTTTTCCAGTTTGGTTTTATAAAATGGAGTATATAAAAAACGTTCGTCCTTATAATCAAAATAATCCCAAAAATGTTCTCTCTGAAAATAGTATCTGTATCTCATTAATAAGGAATCATTTTCTTGTATCTCTGCCGGTATCTCTGAAATTTGTGGTGAGGGTAAATAATTGGCCCTGACAAACCCGGAGAGAAAGGAGTTTGGCAACTCTTCCTCAATTTTATCCCAATATTTATGTAATTCTCCTGTCAGTCCTTCCAGTTCGGTTCTCAACTCCTCCTTATTATCACTTCCGGGATTCTCAATCTTTTTCCTCAGTTCTGAATTCCTTTTTTGCAACTCTCCCAGAAAACCTGTATAATCGAAAAATGCCCTGGTCTCTTCCGAACCATTTATTTCGCCATCATCAGAATTAAATGACTTTTTAGTAAGTGAAAAACGCTGATCCTCCCCTATCAGAATATCAAAATGTTTGTTCTGATCCTGATATATCTTATATAAACCTTCGGGAAGAAGGGTACCTGACATAAATACTCCCCTTCCCTCAGAATCCAATTTAACTGTATCTCTGGCATAAACATTATCAAGATAATAGTTGGCAAGAACCAGATCACTATTCGCAGCATCCTCTATATTAATTTCAATATAATAACCCTGGCTGCCGGCAATTAAAGGAATAAAAAATATAAGTAATCCGACTGACTTCAACATAACCTGATACATTTACAAAATAAATCTGGTCAAAAATAAATCTATTATTGAAATGAGAACAAGATTATGATTTAAAAGTTTGGAATGATCAAAAACCTCCCGGGCAAAACGAGAATCTAAATCTTAAAGCAGGTAGTTATCAAATACCTAATCCAGTTTAATATTCCCGTAACGGCTTTCTATATTAACCTTTCCACCTTCTTGATCTCCCACCCTTCCGTTAACTTCCATGGTGTGATCTTCCTTTGCGCTGTTGCCTGCAAATCTGCTTTTAGGAAATGATATTCCGCAATATTTACATGCTGCATCAAGAGAGTAATTTGCGTCGTCCAGTCCAAGGGCAATATGACCGTAACTGCTGAAAATTTTAATAAATTCAAACTCAGAGTCCGCTTTGTTAATTCTCACTCCGCCGTAGCTTGATTCTAATTCCAGTCGTTTTAACAATTTATCCACCTTATAATTTGTGTATTTAGAGTTTACGGAAAGCGACTCAATCTCCTCAAAGTTAAAGGTGTCATATCTGGATTCTGCAGATACAGCATCAGCCTTACCCAAATTAATTACAGTATATTTTGTGTTGAGGGTTAAATCGCCAATCTGACCAAAATTGATATTTGAGTATTGAATTGTTGATGAAATATCATTAGCGGATCCTATATCCGCTTTGCAGTAACCGAGGTTTATTTCAGTCTCCTGTCCTTCAGGCGCATTCAGTTCATTTGCCGTAAAATTTCCATAACTTATATCGAAAACACCATTGGCGTTCAGAATATTTACAAATGTATCCCCGTACTTGTTGGAAATTTTCAGATTTTTATCAGAAGGTATATTGACCGCATAATCTATGCTGAACTTTTGCCTGCTTTCAAAGTTGCTTATGTCCGTAACAGCCCTGACTGTATTTCCGGTTTTTTTAAAACCAACATCAATAAGACTCAGCAGCTCCTCGGCCTTAATCTCATTGCCTGCTTCAACTGTTATAACAACATCTATTGTAACAACATCACCCCTGTCATTGACAACTTTAATATCGCCAAATTTATTGTTGATCTCCAGCGATTCAACACTATTTGCAGGCCATGATTCATGATACTCTTTACTCTTTTCAACTGCAAATGCATTTATGCCGGCAGTCAAAAAGATAAAGAGCAGAATAACTGTTAACTTAAATTTCCGGTTCATAATCTGTATTATTTAATTGTTTGACTTCTTGCAATTTGTTAACGATCATAGAAATTAAATTCAGCTTGGTCTGATAATAATCAAGCATTGCATTAATAACTCTTTCATCATTCGGACTTGCCTGCAGGTCTGCCTGAAGCTTATTAAATACGTTCTCAAAATCCTCCAGCTCATTCTTCATCATATTTTGTTCTTCTTCAGATATATAACCCTGGCTTACCAGGTTATTCCATTGTTCCAGTTCAACATCTATTGCATTGGCATAATAGAATTCCACCTCTTCGTACTCTGCAGACACCGACGACAATGATATCCTCTCAGGCGCGACTGAAGAGATTTGATTTTCAGACCGGGGAGTTACCCGGATAATAACCTGGTTTACTGCAAGAAAAATAAATACAACTGCAGCTGCAATTTTCCATATCAAAGAATAATCAATCTTCAGTGACCTTCCTTTGTTCTTTTTAAGCTTCGCCTGAAACCTCTCCGAATGACCTTCGGGAGGCTCACTGTCACTGAGCTTTTCAAAATTTTCAAGTATAATCTTCTCTATATAATCATTTTCCTTCATGTTCATTTATATAATATTATTTCTTTTCCTTTCAGCAACTCTCTTAATTTACATTTAGCCCTGGAATACTGGATTCGGGAGGTCACATTACTAATATTAAGTATTTCACTTATCTCTTCGTGATCATAACCCTCAAAGAGATAGAGGCTTAAAATTGTACGGTAATTGTCGGACAATGACCTTACAGCCTTTTTGAGCAGATCAATATTTACCTCGCCAACTTCATCATCGTCCGAATCATCAATGATCTTCTCATTTAACTGATCAAACCTGACCTTTCTCTTTTTTAAATAATCCAAAGAACTGTTTATAACTATTTTTCTCAACCAGGCTCCGAAACTAACCTCTCCTTTATAGGTGTCTAACTTCCTGAAAGCTTTTAAAAACGACTCCTGCATTATATCTTCTGCTTCAACTTCATTGTTAACAATCCTTAAACTTACATTGTACATAGGTCGGTAATAGAGCCTGTACAACTCGAATTGCGCTTTTTCGTTACCCTTACGGCACTTATTAATAATATCCTGATGAATATTTTTAAATGGTTCTGTCAATTTATTTTGATTTCAATTCAATGACGACAGCATTCCGCGGATGTTGCACTCTTAAAAAAATTATTTTTTGAAATTCAGCAATTTATTGCAAAAAGAGTGAAGCAGATGTATATCATCTTCTCCCAAAGCATTAATTCGCTCAAAAAAGCGTGAAAAGATGACAGAATCCTCCCTGAATCCTGCGTTTAGAAGTACAGTTTTTACTTTTAGATTTAACTCCCTCAGACTCTCCTCCTGGTGACATTTATTATCCCGATCTGCCAGATTACTTTTTTTTGATAATTCCCATGCATAAAGCATCACAGCCTGGGAAAGATTAAGAGAAGGAAATGTGGTTTTCATGGGAACAGTGGAAACCAGATCACACATTTTCAACTCATTGTTACGCAGTCCCGACTCCTCCCGTCCGAATACCAAAGCTGCTCTTTCGACTGTATTCCCTTTAGACCGAAGTAGTTCGTTAAGTTCTGTCAGATGATGATAATCATTTTTTACGCTTCGCCTTTTGGCTGTAGTACCAATAATAAAATCAAAACCGGTCAGGGCTTCCTCCAGAGAGCTGAAGACACGTGCATTCTCAAGGACTTCAACCGAACCATGTGCCAGCCACCTGGCCGGACCGCTAAGATGATCACATGGATTTACCAGAATAAGATCATAGAATCCCATGGTCTTCATAGCACGTGCAACCGCCCCGACATTTTCGGGGACAGCGGGTTCAACTAAAATAAATGATATATGCATTAATTTTCAAAAACTGTTGCCCGGCAACAACTATATATAAAATGTCAGACTATAATGAATTATAATATTTTACCAGTTTGCCGAGATCATCGCCCCGGTTGGATTTAATTTTATGCTCTTTTATAAAAGCCTCCACCTGCTCCTGATGATCAGGAAGCACTTTGGGTATATCCCTGCTTTTCATTATAACTTTAGCTGGCTCCATACCTGCCCTTATATAATACTCATCAGGTCTTTTAATAAATTTAGGAGGCTGGGCATCTGAATATGCGCCGGGTTCTTTAGCTGGTTCAAACAGAATCTGCGGACGGGAGTAGAGAGTTGCTTTACCCTTTTCAAGTATAACAAAAAAACCCCGTTTTATCTTACCTCCCAATAAGTATGGAATATATTCCAGCCTGTAGTCTCCATATTCGATCTTCTCAATAGCTTCAGGTGCAGCTAATGCCTGTATAGTACCGTCACCAGTTCTGAATTCAATCTGATCACTGAAGATATTATACCGGACAGGAACGTTAATAAATTGATTTTTAGAAGTTGTGAAGATTGAACCCTCAATGAACTCATCATTCAAATACGGAGATCCCTTAATATCAGCTTCTGTAAGAGCAGCCCTCCAGTCTCCTTCAGTCAGTTTGGCTGAATGAAAAAAATCAATGGCCTGTTTCATCTCATAAAGGTCCTGAGAAAAGATATTTGCTGAGCAAATTAATGACAGGACAACAACAGAAAATATACGTTTCATGGCAATATATATTGAAAAATAAAGATAAAATTGGTAATAAATTATCAATTTTAAAAATAGTAAGTGCCTGAATTTTATACAAGCCCCGAAAATCCCATAAATGCCATGGCAAGAATCCCTGCAGTGATGAGCGCAATCGGAGTGCCTTTTAATCCTCCGGGCACTTCCTGAAGATCAAGTTGTTCCCTGATTCCCGCAAATAAAATAAGAGCCAGGCCAAATCCTATGGCATTTGATACGGCAAAAACAACTCCTTCAATAAGGTTAAACTCCTTTTGAATAGTCAGAATAGCAACTCCCAGAATTGTACAGTTTGTTGTAATTAACGGCAAAAAGATTCCAAGAGCCTGATAAAGGGCAGGACTGACTTTTTTCAGTATTATCTCAACCATCTGAACAAGAGAAGCAATGATCAGTATAAAAACAATTGTTTGCAGAAATGCAAGATTGAGCGGATTGAGAATGTAATGTTGGATAAGATATGTAACTATAGTAGCGAGAACCATTACAAAAGCCACAGCTCCGGCCATGCCAAAAGCCGTCGATAATCTCCTGGATACTCCGAGGAAGGGGCAGATGCCAAGAAACTGCATCAATACAATATTATTGACCAGTATTGCTCCGAGTATAATTATAAAATAGTTCATGATTTATTCACCTGACTTTTTTTAATCTTGTTAATTATTGCGATAAGATATCCAAGTACAATAAAGGCTCCCGGTGCCAGCACAAAAAGCAAGGTTACATAATTTTCCGGATAAACCGGAATATTAAACAATTTGCCACTGCCGAGCAGTTCACGGACAGCTCCCAGTAAAACAAGTGCAAAAGTAAAGCCCAATCCGATTCCCAGACCGTCAACAGCAGAAGAGAGCAGATTATTTTTCGATGCAAATGCTTCGGCACGTCCAAGCACGATACAGTTTACAACTATTAGTGGTATAAATAGTCCGAGGCTTTTAAAAAGAGAAGGCAGGTAGGCTTGCATTACCAACTGGACAATTGTGACAAAAGTGGCAATAATTACAATGAAGCCCGGGATCCTCACTTTATCGGGAACCAGATTTTTTATTAGGGATATTACCAGATTTGACATCAATAAAACAAAGGTAGTGGCAAGTCCCATTCCCAGACCGTTAATTGCCGATGAAGTAACCCCAAGTGTCGGGCACATTCCAAGCAGTAACACAAATACAGGATTCTCTTTAATAAATCCTTTTGTAAAATTTCTCCATTGATTCATAATCAGTGTATTATTTCCCGGAAGCCCCGGTAGATTCACTTTCTGTTTTTTCATATGCATCATATGCCCTTACAAGAGCATCCAAAAAAGCTCTGGAAGTAATAGTAGATGCTGTTATAGCATCAATATCACCTCCGTCTTTACTTACTTCAAATTTAAATGAGCGCGGATTTTTCCCTATAATGCACTGCGACGGATTTTCAGTATTGCGAAACCACTCATTCATTTTCGATCCCAGTCCGGGCGTTTCCGAATGTTCCAGTACTTCATACCCGCTGAAATTTCCTGACTTGTCAATGCCCGCCATCACTGATATATATCCGCTAAAACCCAGGTTTGTAAATGTCTTAACGGCAATACCCACCATTTCACCATCGCTGAATGCCGGGAAAAGCTCTATTGTATCACCTGATGATTCATCAACCACTTTATAAGTCCCGCCCAGCTCTTTGAATTCAGGTAATATATTTTCAATAGCCTCACTCTGCGCTTTCATTTTGGATAATTCTATGGTACCTTTTGTAATGTCATATACAAAACCAAGCGCTGTGGCAGCAATAAAAGTAATGACGAAAAGGGTAATTACCATATTGAAGAATGTAGATTCACGTTTTGCCATTATTATTTCCCTCCAAATCGTTTTGGTTTTGCATAACTGTTGATCAATGGTGTAAAGGCGTTCATTATCAGAATAGCAAATGAAATACCTTCGGGATAGGCACCAAACAAACGAATAAATATTGTAATGATGCCGATACCCAGTCCGTAAATTATCTGTCCTTTGGGGGTCATGGGAGATGTTACCATGTCAGTGGCCATAAAGATAGCTCCAAGCATAACTCCCCCGCCAAATATATGGTATAGCGGATTGACATAAGCATTTTGGTCTGCCAGCCATAAAATTGTCGCCACCAGTGCAACAGAACCAATTATAGAAACCGGGATATGCCATGTAATGACTTTACGAAAAAGCATATATAATCCACCGAGAATTAACAGCAGAGCAGACATCTCACCCAGAGAACCACCTGTATTTCCGAGGAACAGGTCAGTGGCTGCAGGCAGATCCGGCAATATTTCAGATACTGTTTTCCCGGTCGTAATACCCTCCTTGATAAGACTGAGAGGAGTTGCTGCCGTAACTCCGTCGGCATCCACTGCTCTTATTCCCGGCCAGGTAGTCATCTGTACAGGAAAAGAGATAAGCAGAAACACCCTGCCCACCAGTGCCGGATTAAAAATATTGGCCCCGAGTCCGCCGAAAGAGATTTTTCCTATACCTATTGCGGCAACTGCCCCGATTATGATTATCCACCAGGGCAAACCTGATGGAACATTAAAAGCAAGTAAAACCCCTGTTACAAGAGCTGATCCGTCGTTGATAGAAGGTTTCACCTTCAGTAAATACTTTTGGATAAGATATTCGATTGCCAGGCATGCCACAACAGAGAGAAGGGTAACGCGCAGGGCATCAATACCAAAAACAAAGATTGACCAGATGAATACCGGGATAAGGGCATAAACAACCCGTAACATAATCATCCGCGTTGTCTCGCTGGTGTGAATATGCGGAGAAGGTGAGACAGTTAATAGTTTATTCATGCTTCATGCAATATTTCAGGTCTGCCGTTTAAAGAGCAGAGTTTATATTTGTTACTTTTTTCTTTTTCGAATTATCTGGCTTACTTTTCCTTTTCCGTATCTGATATAATCGAGCAGGGGTCTGTTCGAAGGGCATATATAACTGCAGGAGCCACATTCTATGCAGTCTAAAATTTTATCCTTTTCAGCCCTTTCAAAAAGCTCTTTCCCGGAAAGAGTCATTAATAGATAAGGTTCCAGTCCCATGGGACAGGCTTCAACACAACGTGAACACCTTATACAGTTGAGAACCTCTTTCCTCAATGAATCCTCTTTCTCAAGAATCAAGATGCCCGAAGTCCCTTTGGTAACAGGGACATCAAGATTACTGACAGCGCGTCCCATCATAGGTCCTCCGCTGATCACTTTTCCCGTATCTCCGGCTAATCCGCCAGCTTTACTTATAAGTAAAGAGGTCGGGGTGCCAATTCTTACCCTGAAATTGGATGGATCAGACAAACCCCTGCCTGTAATGGTTACAATACGCTCAAAAAGCGGTTTGTTTTTCTGTACAGCCTCATAGACAGCGAACGCTGTTCCAACGTTACTTACAATTGCACCGACAGCCACCGGCAAAGCACCTGATTGCACTTCCCTTCCGGTTACCGCTTTTATTAACTGTTTCTCACCGCCCTGAGGATACTTGACTTTCAATGCGACGACACCAGTTCCCGGATAATCTTTTAACTTCTCAGAAAAGAGCTTAATAGCATCAGGTTTATTATTCTCTATGCCCACAACAGCCTTCTCAACTTTCAGAGCTTTCATTAACAGTTGCGTGCCAACCAGTATTTCATCAGCCTTTTCCAGCATTAATCTATGGTCTGAAGTCAGATAAGGCTCACACTCCACCCCGTTAATAATAAGTATTTCAGCTTTTAATCCTTTTGGCGGAATAAGTTTTACATGGGTGGGAAAAGTTGCTCCGCCAAGCCCTACAATTCCTGCATCCTGTATTCTCTTAATAATCTCCCTGTCGTCAATATTAACATCCCTGATAAGATCAGAAGAACGGTCAATTGAACTGACCCATTCATCACCCTCTACATCAATAAAAATTCCCTGTTTTGGGTATCCTGAGCTGTCAGCAGAAAAATCTACCTTTTTTACTGTACCTGATACTGAGGAATGAATATTTGCTGAGACAAACCCTGAGGACTCTGCTATCAGCTGTCCGGTTTGCACCCTGTCTCCCTTTTTAACAATAGCGGATGCAGGAGAACCTATATGTTGCGATAAAGGAATAAACACTGATTCCGGAAGAGGGAGATCCTCAATAGGCTTATTGGCAGATAATTTATTTTCAGGGGGATGCACTCCGCCTATTTTGAAGGTACTTAACATTCTAATTTGGTTTTTCGGTATTACTCTCTTCTTTGGTTTTATCGGTTATTTTTCTTGCTGGAAAGTTGAATTCAAGAATAGCACCGGTCGGACAAACGGGTGGACACTTCCTGCACAATTTACATTTATCTGAGTCGATATAAGCAAGATTATTCTCCATGGAAATGGCATCAAAAGGACACACTTTGACACATTTGCCGCACCCGATACAGGCCACCTTACATGCTTTTATTGCAACAGCTCCTTTATCACGGTTTCTGCAGGCAATAACAACTTTACGATTTTTGGGGAATTTTTTTCTCAGCTCAATCAGGTCGCGCGGACAAGCCTCCACACAAGCTCCGCAGGCAACACAATTATCATCTATGATTAACGGAACGCCCGATTCCGGCCTCAAATCTATCGCATTAAAATCACAAGCATCATAACAGTCACCGTAGCCCAGACAACCCCACTGACAATCTGTATCACCGCTATATACCAAAGAGGCAATTGCACATGTTCCCGCGCCGTCATAATTACTTGTCTTTGGTCTGTATTCGCATGTTCCGTTGCACCTGATACAGGCAACACGCGGATCTTTTTTCACAGCCTCCAGTCCAAGGATCCCTGCTACATTATTCATCACGTCATCTCCGCCAACCGGACAGTAAAGATCTTCCAGGGAACCGGCTCTTACACATGCCTCCGCAAATGCCCTGCACCCTGCATAACCACAACCTCCGCAATTCGCTCCCGGAAGAGCCTTTTCAACCTCATCAATCCGGGGATCTTCATACACTTTGAACTTTTGGGCTACAAAATACAATATTACGGCTGCTGAACCGCCGATGACACTTAAAGTAGCTATCGTATATATAATTACTAAACTCATAACCTAATTAATTCCTTCGAGTTCGAATTTGAAAACTTTTTTTAAATAATTGCGCAGGAAATATAATGTTATATAGTATGGTACTAATATTCCTAATGAAATCAGTCCTGATAATGCCTCACTTCCGGTAATGGTATAAATAAAAATGAGGGTAACCAGTACCAGAATAAATGGTAGAATATATCCATAAAAAAGGGCTTTGAACCCGGATAACTCTCTCATAACAACCGTCACCTCCTGACCGGTTGAATAGTTGATCCCTGAACATGGAATCTCAACCTCTTTTTCTTTCATATCAGACAGATGACAGGCTGATTGAGCATGACACCCGGAACAGGCAGAACGGGTTAAAACTGTCACCAGAACAGAGTTTTCCCTGATTTCCTTTACGAATGCTTTATGTTTTATAAGACTTTCCGTAACAATCCAGTTTGCAATATACAGTTTACAAATTTAGTGTTTTGTTCTAATCCGGACATGACAAATTTAAATTTTCTGGATTTTTTTTTAAGTTTAAAAACAGCAATATTTAACACTTTATAATTGAGCAGATTATGCCAATATATTAATAAAACTGCTCAAAAAATTTGCAAATGACAACCTTTACACTTAAATTTGAATTACTAAATAGAGTTCATTGAATAGAATAAGATATTATCCGCATCGATTCAGCAGTTGGTAAACTCAACAGATCTTATTAAACTGAGTTAGCTCAGTGGTCGTAAAAACAGGCCTTGTAGTTCCGGCTCCGGCCGGGATGAGTCGAAAGACCGGTGGACGTTTGAACGACCAGGCGCTCAAATCCTGTTAAATCGGGGTTTTACGCAAACGGAATTGGTGCGGATTTTTTTTGTACTATCATAAACAGGATCATTAATGCTGAAATGAAGAGGGAAACTCTTGCAATATAGTCTCCATATTCTGTATAAAATGTCTCTTTGTTATTATAATTGACCGTTCCGCTTACTGCAGCCTCCTCCCACCAGCCGGTTTGTTGAAAAACATCCCCGCGCTGATTAATAAAACAAGATATTCCTGTATTGGCAGAGCGAACAATGCTTCGCCTGGTTTCAATTGCCCTGAGCCGGGCAAATGAGAAATGCTGCCTGTACCCCGGAGTATTTCTCCACCAGCCGTCATTTGTTATAATAATTATCAGTCCGGCACCCTTTCTAACCGAACGGGAAAGGTACTCTCCAAAAACTGATTCATAACAAATTACAGGAGCAACTTTTTTCTCGTTCTTTAAAAGGAAATTGGACGGTTCTTCCTGTCTTCCCAAACTTCCGGTTGTTCCACCTAAATCAAAAACCAGGTCATTCATAAATCCAAGATATTTTCTGAAAGGCATCTTCTCCACGCCAGGTACCAGAATCGATTTATGATATATCTGTTCACTTCCGTCCCTTCCTATAAAAACTGCTGAATTAAATACATCATAATAGATACCCCGTGAACTTCTTGCCGTGATGCTGGCATTCTCTGCATCGGGATAAATTTTACTTGTAGAAGCTCCGAAAATCAGTTCAGCACCAGGATAACTCATTATCCAGCCGGTAAGCCTTACAAAAAGCGGATTGAATGCCAGCCGGTCTGTATTCCAGTCAAACTGCCTTTCAAAAACGGTCTCAGGACCAACTACCAGATCGGTCTCATCTGTAATTTTTGAATCTGCCAGACTAATAAACCTGTGCATCTTCTCAATTTCGGCATCACTGTCATATTGTTCAGAATAAGGATCAATATTAGGCTGAACAACAACAACATTCACAGGGTTTTCTTCTTCTGTATAAGAGTGGTAAATAATCAGTGAGATAACTACCGGTAATAAGATAACGACAAACAGTGATAATGCCGGAACGGCAATTCGCCTTAATAAAAGTCCTTTTCCCGTGTTGGAGATTATCTCATATATTAAAATATTTACTATCAGTACCCAAAGGGTTCCTCCTGATATTCCCGTGTATTCATACCATTGTATCATCTTTATATTTCCGGTAAATCCGTTGCCCAAATTAAGCCAGGGCCACTCTATGTCCCAGTGGTAATGAAAATACTCAAAAGATATCCAGAAGACAATCAGGGTAATATACCCCAGATTAGCTCTGACCCGTAATCGCAGTAAATAACTTAAAAACCATACAAAAGACATTAAAAAGGAGTTGGCAACTATTGCCAGCACAGCTCCGGGCAATGTGGCATAAGAGATCCACCATGTAGTAATGCCGTTCCATACCAGAAAAGCTAAAAAAAGATATGCCCAAAGGGATATGCTTTTACTTCCTGTTTTCCGGTTGAGAAATTCATGTTCCAGAAAAAAAACAGGGATGAAAGAGAAAAAAAGTATCCAGCCCGGGAATCCCAACCAGGCCAGGCTTAAAAGCACACCTGATGAAACAGTCTGTATAAATCGCTTGGTAACTGACATATCTGAAATAATATTATGAAAAAACAATAATGCAAATCCTGCGTTATTCTGTTTAAATGCAATGCCGCAACATGATAACCTGCAAATTTTATAAAATATTTGAAGAATCTTATGATTTTCATACATGTAAAATCAAAAGAACAGAAATAATCAGTTGGAAAAATAAAAGTTATTAACAACGGACAGGGGATAGTTACTTTTAAATTGGGTATATAAAATTAAAACAATCAACTATTTTAGCATAAATTACAGTTGTTGAACAAAGGGGAATAGGAAATATGTTTATAAAAGCCTTACATAAAAATATAAATGCAGGGATCATTATAACATTGTTTTTTTCGATTTTAACAGCTCCGCTTCAGACAAATGCACAACAAAAAGAGGTAATAGCTGAAAAAGGGGAAGGCATATTCCGTTTATTAAGCCGGAACGGTCTGCAGGCATCTGAATATATGGACGCATTTATAGAATTAAACCGGGAGCGACTTGGGGAAAAGAATATGCTTTTTGCAGGAGTTAAATATAAACTCCCTGATTCACCCTCAGAATCTGCTCCTGCTGAAACTCCTGCGTTGAAAACAGTAACATTTGATATATTCGGTGAAAAATACAAGGAGATCAATGTTATTGACAATAAATTGGAAGGTGCGGTATATTACCTTGTTGCAGGACATGGTGGTCCGGATCCCGGTGCCGTAGGAATATACGGAGAGTGGATGTTATGCGAAGATGAATATGCTTATGATGTAACCCTGAGGCTTGCCAGAAACTTAATCATGTACGGAGCAACTGTTTATATGATTATAAGAGATCCTGATGATGGCATCCGCGATGAAAGCTACTTAAAACCAGACAAAAATGAAAGGTGCTATCCAAATCAGACAATTCCGATAAACCAGTTAAAAAGATTGCAGCAACGAACTATAGCAGTTAACAATCTCTACCAAAAAAACAAAAGAGCATTCCAGCGAATGGTCGCCATTCACCTCGATTCAAGGAGCAGGGGGGAAAATATTGATGTATTTTTTTATCACGACCACCGGAGTAATACGGGCAGGAATGCAGCCAGGACTCTTCAAAAAACCCTTAAGCAAAAATATGATGAACATCAGCCGGGAAGGGGATATCACGGAACAGTATCTTCCAGAAACCTTTATGTTGTGAGAAATACTTTTCCTGTTGCTATATACATTGAACTTGGAAATATCAACCACAGCAGAGACCAGCAGAGATTTATCATCAACAATAATCGTCAGGCCCTGGCAAACTGGCTGACCGAAGGCTTGATTACTGATTTTGAAACAAATAAATAATCTAAATTATTCATCACCTTTTTTTTCATATTTTTTCATAAAACTTTGGTTTTCTTCTATTTTAGTTTTACATTTGTAATGCAATACGTCCTGTATTGCTTGTGTGTTTGGGGGTTAACATTAATAAAGGGCGGCTATTGAGCTGCCCTTTTCTATTTTTATTTCGTACAATAGTCAGGAAAAACCAAAAATATTTTGAACATTAAGTTATAACTCAAGTTCACCTTCTTCATATTTTCGGAAGAGTTGTGACAGATAAGCCAGCCAGTTACTCAATCTTTTAATTGCTGCTTCAGTCTCATTGGTAATTTCCCTTTTTTGAATCTTAAGCAGGAGATAGCCATAAATTCCGTCGAGCGCAATATTAACATCGGCATCTTCTCCCGCATTTTTTTGTTTCAACTCTGATACCAGCCCGGCAACCGCCTTAAAAACAGAAGGATATACATGATCAACTTCAGAATCCATAAGCTTCAGATGGAGTTCATTAAGATCACCTGTAAGATTTGTAATGAATTGCAGATGACCATTCTCTTTTTTATCTTCCTTAGCCATCATAAGAACCAGATTTTCATACCATGATAAAATCTCATCACGTGTTTTATTGTCGACATCATACCTTACAACAAGATTATCTCTGATAAGATCCATATCAAGTTTAAATGCTCTTATTAAATCCTCTACCTGATAGAGGTACAGGATATATTCAGCTATATTCTCTTTCCTGATTTTTTTAGCAACAAGCATAGCATATATTGATTAAAATTAAAAACAGCTGGCCATAAAATGACAGAATAACGGGAATCATGATCAGCTATTAAAGAAGTCATCGATGTCTCTTCTCTCCTTTTTTGTTGGCCGGCCTGTGCCGGGCTTTCTGTAAATCCACCGGGAGTTGTTAATCTTAATGATTTCCAGTTCTTCCGGCAGAGTAATATCTTCAGCAAACTCCGGTACAAGTTTGGCTGACATTCTTTTTTCAGCAGAAGCAAGTACGCGGTAACTTCGTATTACAGGAGGCATTTTAACTTTTATGACTTCTCCGGCATGAATTTCCCGTGACGGTTTGACAGGCAGGTCATTTATCAGTACCCTCCCCTTGCTGCATGCTTCAGTAGCTTTACTGCGTGTTTTAAAAATACGAACAGCCCATAACCATTTATCTATTCTGACTTTCTCACCCATCACTTCTGGTATTAAAATAATTCATAGTCCGGTCGATGCCGATCGTTCCGAAGCTTTTAATTATTTCAATGCATCGCTCAATAGCTTCAGACAATTGTTTCTCCTCCTCTTCGGTAAAGGTGCTCAATACATAGTCAACCTGCATACCCTTCGGAAAATCGTCACCGATACCACAACGGAGTCTTGCATAATCATTTGAACCCAGTATCTCCGAAATATTCCTCAGTCCGTTATGCCCGCCGTGACTACCTCTTGCTCTTAACCTGACAGTTCCGAAAGGCAATGCAATATCGTCGGCTATTACCAGAAGGTTTCCAATTGGTATCTTCTCTTTTTGCAACCAGTAGTTTACAGCTCTTCCACTAAGATTAACATAAGTAGTTGGCTTTAAAAGAATAAATGTGCGGCTTTTATATTTCAGTTCAGCTATATAGCCATATCTCCTGTCCTTAAAAGAGATATTGGACACCCCTGCAAGAGTGTCCAATATCCGAAAACCAATATTGTGACGTGTATTTATATATTCTTTACCTATATTTCCAAGACCTGCTATTAAATACTTCACAAAATCTGATTTATTATTGTTCTGCTGATTCAGACTGTTCGGCTGATGACTCTTCACCTCCTTCTTCTTCCTCCTCTTCTTCCGGCAGAGCCATTGATTTCTGAGCTACACGGGTAGAAACCACACCTACAATCAAATTAGATTTATTATCCAGGAATTCCAGATTATCTCTCTTCAGTTCTCCTACTTTAATGCTACTTCCTATTCCAAGTCTGGTAACATCTATCTCAATAACATCAGGCAGATTTTCAGCCAGTGCCTTCACCCTAAGTTTCCGCATATTGACCTTAAGTTTTCCGCCAGCCTTAATTCCTTTGGCCATACCGGTGGTCTTCACCGGAACAGAAATTTTTACAGGTTTGTTATCTTCAATTTTCAGAAAATCAATATGTAGTATCTGCTCATCAACAGGGTGCCACTGAACATCCTGTATCATCGCTTTGCTAACCTCTCCGTCGATGTCCAGATCAACAAGATAGACATTGGGAGTATACACCAATTTTCTAAGTTCACTAAATGGAATGGTAAGATGTATAACTTCATCTTTACCGTACAATACGCCCGGCACCAACTCCAGTGCCCTTAATTTCCTGGTTTCCTTTTTTCCGAGTGCAGGCCTTTTTTCGGCCTTAACTGTTATAGCTTTCATCTAAAAAAATTAAAATTAATAATTATGGTACTCAGTCCTTCCCCTTTTAGCGGGATACACAGCATGCATAATTTAGAGTGCATTATTCCTGCGCACTCTGAATTCTCCTGCCTTGAGTAAAAGCGGTGCAAATATATAAATTAGCGGTAATATAATGAACTTATTGACTGATTTTTATATACTCTCCTGATAACTTCACCCAAAGCATCTGCCACAGAGATATATTTTATTTTCGGACTTGTAGCTTTAGGTGCGATAGAGTCAGTAAAATAGACATCCTCCAGTGCCGAACGGTTGATGCGCTCGAGTGCAGGACCCGATAAAACTCCGTGGGCAGCAAATGCACGGACGCTTTTGGCTCCCTCATTTTTCATCAGATTAGCTGCTTTGGTAATAGTTCCTGCAGTATCTATCATATCATCGACAATGATAACATCCCTCCCTTTAACATCGCCAATTACCGTCATGCTGTTAACCTCATTTGCTTTAGCCCGTGTTTTATGACAGATAACCATGTCGGTACCCAACATTCGGGCATAGTTATTGGCTCTTTTGGTGCCTCCCACATCAGGAGATGCGATTGTAATATTTTCAAGCCCCATCTTGCTGATAAACGGAATAAAAAGCGCAGAAGCAAAAAGATGATCTACCGGCACATCAAAGAAACCCTGAATCTGGTCTGCATGCAGATCCATTGTTATTACCCTGTCGACTCCTGCAGCAGACAGCAGATTTGCAACTAATTTTGCCCCAATTGAAACCCTGGGTTTATCTTTTCTGTCCTGCCTTGCATAGCCGAAATAGGGAATTACTGCAATCACCTGGGCAGCACTTGCCCTTTTCGCAGCATCAATCATTAAGAGAAGTTCCATTAAGTTATCGGCGGGAGGCATAGTGGATTGCAGGATAAAAACATGTGACCCTCTGATGGTCTCTTCGAAACAGGGTTCAAACTCTCCATCAGAGAAAATAGGACACGATGAGTGTCCAAGGTCCAGATCAAGACTATCACAAATTTTTTCAGCAAGCGACCTTGTAGCTCTTCCTGCAAAAATTTTTACCGGATTGGTTTTGTTGCCCATGACCATTTTTATTTAAAAAATTTACGCTTTTTTATCAGCATTTATTTCCTGTTCTGAAAATACTGACTCAATTTATAAATTTTAATTATAAATCACAATTGCCAGTTTTCATTATTTATACTCTGAATATAATTTAATATTTCTGCACGTCCCACCCGCTGCGGCACAGATGTGATAAAGTATGGCGGAACAGACTCCCAGCTTTCAAGCAATTTCTTTTCATATTTTTTTATCCTCTCCTCCAGCTCTCCGGCCTGTAGTTTATCTGCTTTGGTAAAAACGATAGAAAAAGGAATCTGACGCTCCCCTAACCACTCCATGAATTCAAGATCCGCTGCCATAGGATCATGTCTTGAATCTATTAATACAAAAAGATTAAATAAATTCTTTCGCAAAAGTATATAATTACGCATGAATTTCTCCCACTTTTTTCTCTCCTGAAGTGATATGGTAGCATAACCATAACCCGGAAGGTCTACAAGGTACCATTCGTTGTTGATAAGAAAATGATTAATTAACCTGGTTTTCCCCGGTTTACCGGAGATTTTTGCAAGTGATTTCCGGTTGGTAAGCATATTAATTAAAGATGACTTCCCGACATTAGACCGGCCAATAAAAGCATATTCAGGTTTGTCATGTGCGGGACACTTTTCCACCTCAGTGTTACTTACAATAAATCTGGCTTCTTTGATTTCCATCTGCCTCTGATTTGATTAGATCCCGATATCATTAAGGTATATAGGTTTCCAGAAGCTTTACCTCTTCCGAAAGTGGCCTTAACTTCACATATTCAAGACTGGCAGGGATCAGCACTGTCTCTCCTTTACTCACCTCAACCCGTCCATTTTCATATTCAATAAGAAAACTGCCATTAAGAGTCATATAGACAATAAAAGAGTCTGTCCGGCAATAGTCTCTCTCCACTAAATCCGAAAAAACAAGAATATTCACCTTGAAGTAATCGCACTTTACTATTTCTGATGGTTCGTTAACGGATATTTTATAATCCACCGTAAACCTGTCTATGCAGTTAAAATCCAAAACATTCATAGCATGCTGGTTATGCAGTTCCCTGAGGTTTCCTTGTTCATCTCTCCGCTCGTAATCATACATCCTGTATGTCAGATCAGAAGCCTGTTGAATTTCAGCAAGAAGTATGCCTTTACCGATAGCATGTACTCTTCCGGCAGAAATAAAAAGGGCGTCACCAGAAGAAACCTCTCCATAATATAAAAGTTCAGGCAGATTCTTGTTCTCCAGATACCTGAGGTACTGATCTCTTGTAACATCACGGTTAAAACCCAGATTGATCAGGGAACCCTCATCTGCATCAATTACATACCACATCTCTGTCTTGCCTAATGAATTATGCATCTTCATTGCATAATCATCTCCAGGATGAACCTGAATTGACAGATCTTCGGCTGTGTCAATAAACTTGAATAACAGTGGAAAATAAAGGCCGTAAATATCATAGATCCTGTCGCCAACAAGATCACCCATATATATTTCGATCAACTCGGTCAGACTGTTTCCTGCTAAAAATCCATTACTGACCTCCGATATGTAACCAACTGTGGTTGAAAGCTCCCAACTCTCACCGCAATTCGGGATATTAGCTAAATCTTTTCCCAGTAATCGCTGAAGGCGATTTCCGTTTCCCCATATTTTTTTAAGAAAGATGGGATGAAATTTCAACGGATACAGACTATTCATTTAATTCTAAATTAATTTGCATTTCAAAATCGAAAAAAATGGTCACAACAAACTGACTTTACAAATATTCGGTTTTTGTCGCATTAAAACATATGTTTTACAGATAGTGACCGGTACAGATAATCAATACTTCAAATGACGGTCCATTTCTCTCATTGTATCTTTCTTTTTAAGGGTCTCTCTTTTATCATATACCTTTTTGCCACGGGCAAGTGCAATTTCAAGCTTTGCAAGTCCCCTGTCATTAATAAATAACCTGGTAGGGACAAGAGTTAATCCCGACTCTTTTATTTTTCTTTCAAGCTTTTGAAGTTCTCTTTTTGTCAACAGTAGTTTACGGTCACGCTTTGCCGGATGATTATTGCATGTTCCCAGCTCATATTCAGAAATATGAATATTCTTTGCATATAATTCTCCGGCATAAAACTGACAATAGGACTCATTAAGACTTACATGACCATTACGTATACTCTTAATTTCGGTACCTGCCAGTTGCATGCCCGCTACTATTTTTTCAATAAGTTCATATTCAAATGATGCCTTCCGGTTTCTTATATTGATATTTCCTTTTGAGTGAGCCACTACAATAAAGTTAATAGTTTCGATAATAAAACAGACAGGATAACAAATGAAACAAGGAGCCCTGACATAACTGTAAAAATATACTTATTATACCTCTTATCAGAAAAATCCGTCAACTCTTTTATCCCTGTCCGGAAAATATAAAAACTATATAAACCTAAAATATTCACCACGTATAAAAAAGGAAAGAGTCCGGTGATAACTGATATAAGTATAAAAGGGATAATAGAAAAAACCGTCAGTTTGTGTGCAGTGTTTGTATCTTTTTTTTGCTTCATCAGTCCCATCACAAGGGTCACAGATTGATATGATAAAAAATACATACAAAGAATAAGCACTATTTTACGAACGGCTTTAAGAACAGGAAAAACAATATACATATGAGATCCGTTTAATAACTCTCCTAAAAAAACTGCTATTCCCGCAAGAATTAACAGTGGAATAAAATAGTTTGTCCATAAAGTGATCCTGCCAGTCTGCTCATTCTTCTTCTCATTCCAGAACTGTCGAGGAAATAAAATTAGCTTTTTTATATCATTTAAAGTTATATTAAACCAGTTCACCATAATTTATGCTAATTAATGTTTGCCAGACCCTCGATGATATTTATTTCACTTTTCCTTCCTCATGAATGATGCTCGTCAGACAGATTTGATTTTTTAATGCTTCATTGCATGATATCCCTAACGCATTTTTTCTCAGGCGGATCATTTATCTGCTAATTTAAAATTTCAATGTGGTTATTTAAACCTATAATTAATCTTCTTTATATCGATGTTCATTATAATTTTTTTCCGGCAGTGAAACTTTCAGGTTACAAAAATACGATTAATTTCTTTCATGGTTGTTTTGCACGATTCAGGCGTGATCATTTGCCATGTTCGCTGTTGATTTTATCATTTAGCAACCTCTCCAGGGCAAACATTTCATCCCGGATTCTTGCAGCCTCAATGAAATCCATCTCCCTGGCTGCGGCTTTCATAAGCTTCCGGTTTTTCTCAATAGCTTTCTCCAGTCCCTCCCTGCTCATATATTTAACAACAGGATCGGCAGCAATATCAGGATACTCGTTATCTCTGTATTCCACAGGCCTTTTGCCACTTCTGAACTCATAGCCAATAATTTCACGCGTAGGTTTAATTATTGCTGCAGGGGTAATGCCGTTTTCTTCATTGAATTTCAACTGCTTTTCCCTTCTGTAATTGGTTGCTTCAATAGTCTGCTGCATCGATCTTGTGACTGAGTCAGCGTACATTATAACCATACCGTTTAAATTTCTTGCAGCTCTGCCCGCTGTCTGTGTAAGTGATCTTTCAGAACGCAAAAAACCCTCCTTATCGGCATCTAAAATTGCTACCAGGGATACTTCCGGAAGATCCAGTCCCTCTCTGAGCAGATTGATACCTACCAAAACATCGAACACCCCTTTTCTCAGGTGTTCCATTATCTCAACCCGCTCAAGCGTATCAACATCTGAATGAATATATCTTGTCTTTACTCCCAGGTTCAGAAGGTATTTAGCCAACTCCTCAGCCATTCGTTTGGTAAGCGTGGTAACCAAAACTCTCTCATTTTTTTCAATACGAATATTTATTTCATGCAGAAGATCATCAATCTGGTTAGTGCTCGGCCTGACGTCAATAACCGGATCGGGAAGTCCGGTTGGCCTTATTATCTGCTCGACTACAACTCCCCCGCATTTCTCCAGTTCGTAACCGGCAGGAGTTGCGCTTACATAGATCACCTGATTCACCAAACCTTCAAATTCTTCAAATTTGAGGGGTCTGTTATCAATAGCAGCAGGAAGTCTGAATCCATATTCAACGAGTGTAACCTTTCTGGAGTTGTCGCCGCCATACATTGCCCTTATCTGGGGAATTGTAACATGACTTTCATCAACAATGCACAAAAAGTCATCCGGAAAATAATCAAGAAGACAGAAAGGTCTTGTTCCCGGTTTCCTGCCGTCAAAATAACGGGAATAGTTCTCTATACCGGGACAATAACCCAGCTCCTGCATCATCTCTATGTCATATTGCACACGCTCCTCTATCCTTTTCGCTTCCTGAGGTTTACCTATTCCCTTGAAATAGTCAATCTGTCCGACAAGATCATCCTGAATCTGCCGTATGGCCGACTTCATTCTCGATTTGGTAGTAACAAAAATATTGGCAGGATAAATTACAACTTCATTGACCTGCTCAATTGTAATGCCCCCGAGCGGTTCAAATATGCTGATCTCTTCAATTTCATCACCCCAAAAGACCAATCTTACTGCCGAATCGGAATATGCCGGGAAAATATCGACTGTGTCACCTTTCACACGGAAATTTCCCCTTTGAAAATCAACCTCAGTACGAGAGTAGAGAGCATCAACCAGTTGTCTGAGGACAACATTTCGCGATACTCTCTCACCAATCTTAAGTTTAGTGACATTTGCATGAAAATCATCAGGATTACCAATACCATAAAGACAGGATACGGATGAAACCACAACAACATCACGCCGCCCTGATAACAAGGCAGATGTAGCACTAAGCCGAAGTTTTTCAATATCCTGGTTAATTGACAGGTCTTTTTCTATATAGGTATCTGTTGAAGGCAGATAAGCTTCAGGTTGATAATAATCGTAGTAGGAGACAAAATACTCAACAAGGTTTTCCGTGAAAAACTGCTTCATTTCGCTATATAGCTGGGCGGCCAGAGTTTTATTATGACTAAGGATCAGGGTAGGTTTCTGAACATTGTACATCACGTTGGCCATGGTAAAAGTTTTCCCCGATCCGGTCACTCCCAGAAGGGTTTGAAACCGCTCGCCGTTTGCAATTCCCTCAGATAGCTGACGGATAGCCTCAGGCTGATCTCCCGTAGGTTTATAATCTGAAAATATTTTAAATTCCACAGGTAACTTTTTATTTCTTTTTGAGTAACAATACCGGTTTGTGCCGCTATTCATACTATCTCCTCAACCTTATATAGACAGGAAAATGATCACTTACCCCGCCATAATACCTGTTTCCTCCGTATGTACGGTCAGGAAGGGCGTTACCGTCAGGTGTAACAAACTCCATCCAGTCGTTTCGGTATACATACCCCTGACTTTCCACACAACGAAATCCTTTCTCATCAAGCAATCCTGGTGAAACCAGTATCTGATCATAAATATTCCATGATCCCATGTAATTATAAGAGCCTGTTCCCCTTTCATGCAGAGGATACATAAGATTAACCAGACCTGATCTATCTGTTCCGGGAGGAGATGCATTTAAAATATCCAAAACACTTTTATTATTTGGCAAATCATTCAGATCACCCATCACTAATATGTGTCCTGCCGGATCTGCTTTACGAACCGAATCAATCTGGCTTTTCAATACTCCGGCAACAGCAATCCTGTTCTCCTCCGTCTTCCGTACCCCGGCATTACGTGAAGGCCAGTGGTTAACAAAAATATGAAAATACTCCCGGCTGGTTGTCCGTCCTTTTACATATAAAATATCTCTTGTCCTGTAACCCGGATTATCCTCTAATCTAATTCTCACAGCTTTATGGAAAGTAACCCTGAATTCCGACGGACGGTAAATAAATGCACAGTCAATCCCTCTCTGATCCGGACTGTCGTAATGAATAATGCGGTATTTGCCGTGTGCCAGCAGACCGGTTGAAACCAAATCATGAAGTACTTGTTTGTTTTCAACTTCACACAATCCCACTATCTCGGGAAGGTCACCTTCATTTACAGCACTTATGGCTCGCGAGATATCTGACAATTTCTTCCTGTATTTCTCCTGATTCCATTTTTTTGAGCCCTGCGGTGTAAATTCATCATCCTGAACTCCATTTTGATCTTCAGTATCAAACAGATTCTCAACATTATAAAAAACAACTGTCATGTTTCTGTCTGTCGCATTCTTCCAGTGTGAACATGAAGAAAAAACGACGATAATCATGACATAAATAATCAGACTAAATACATTTACAAACAATAATTTACCAAATCTTTCACGTTTCCTACTTAATAACTCCATAACATTTATTATCTGAACTGACTAATCAGTTTCATTACTATACTTCTTTGCCTATAGTTACATCATAATAATCAATAACCAATGTAGACATCATCCCTGCATTCCCTGCAGCAATTATCCCCGGCTCTCCATCCTCAAAAACCTGACAATCTCCGGGAGCCACACCCATCTTTTCAGCACATTTTAAAAATGTTTCAGGATGTGGTTTCGGATGACCGACATCTTCACTCGACACCAATATATTAAAATATATATCCAATCCCAAAATTTCAAGGGATTTCCATGCCAGCCGTCTGTAACCTCCCGTACCTATTGCCATTGGCATCTTGCCGTGATATTTTTTAACCAGTCTGACAACAGGTTCAACAGGTTTAATTTTATACATCAGCTTTTCATACTCACCCTCTTTTCTATGTGCAACTTCAACAGGTTGCATGTCAGTTCCAAACATCTCATTCAGCTTGCTGATGGTCTCGATGGCAGGAATTCCGGCAAGAGTTGCAAACAACTGAGGTGTAAACTCAATACCGAATTCTTCCAGTATATTCCTGTAGGCAATAAAATGGACAGGCATCGTGTCGGCCAGAGTACCGTCAAGATCAAAAATCAATGCTTTCGCTTTCGGATTAATTTCTAATTTTTTCACTGTAGCGTGGGTTTAATTTGATGCCAAAATTACAAAAATTGAATCGAGAATGGCCCGGATAAGCCGGAATCATATCTTAGTATGAATAAAATATATGTGAATTAGTCCGGTTGAACCCGGGTCAGGTTATTTGAAAATTTTCAAAATTAAAAAAAATTGATCAAATTTGCTCCATAATAATCATGTAATGAATCAGGATACTCTGCTATATACCCTGCCTCAGTGGTTCATATTTGCCGCCTTTGCCACTTATCTTTACGGCAAAGTTGAACAGAAAAAAATTTTCAGAATAATCGGATCAGCTACTATCATTCTTTTGGGCATTTTCGCATTATATAATATACTCTCCGGTTCTTTTTCTGCATACAATTTTCTTTCACCGGAAGAAGTTATCAGCGAGGAACTCTTTGAAAACGAAGAGCAGGACATCCCTTTGGAAGCAAAATTATTTCCCGCATATATTATTTTTGTTATATCAGGACTGCTTGCCATTCCCGCAACCGTTCTTGAAGCAAAAAACAGTAAAATAAAAAATTTCGTTTTCATTCCTCTTGCAATCCTTACTCTTTCAGGATTTTTCATTATTGTGGGGACCCTCAGAGCCTTATAGTATTTAAAACAACAATAATATTACCTAAAACACGGATTAAAAGCGATAAATCAAACCTATTGTTAGTTTTTTATAAAAAAATTAAACATTGTGCCAAGAAAACATCAAAGATATTATCCTGTTTTTTATATTGCAGCCGTAAATAATTTGTAAACATTGCAAACAATCAAAAAGATATTCAGTTATGAATCCACAAGCGTCAGAACTTAACCAAATAATAGAGAAAAACAGTCATTCTGTTCTTGAAATGCTGTCAGAAAGAGGCAGAAACATTTTTTTCCCCAAAAAGGGCATTTTGGGTCAGACGGCCGAAGCCAGAGGCACATCCATTAATGCCACCATCGGAGCAGCCATTGAGGATGATGGTTCCCCAATGAGATTAGATTCCATTGCATCTAAGATCAATCTTGATCCCTCACTTGCATTCCCATATGCCCCCAGTTTTGGACGTCCTGACCTCAGGAGCATCTGGAAAAATAAGATTTATGAAAAAAATCCCTCGCTTGGAAAAACCGAGATTAGTCTGCCTGTAGTCACAAACGCTCTCACTCATGGTATAAGCATGGCAGGCTATCTGTTTGTTGATCCCAATGATGAGATTATTGTTCCGAACCTGTTCTGGGGTAACTACAACCTGATACTTGCCAACGCATGGGGAGGCCAGCTAACAAAATTCAACCTGTTTAAAAACGGGAAAACAGACATAGAAGCTTTTGAAGAGAAGTTGAACTCAGGTAAAACAGGGAAAAAAATAGTGTTGCTCAACTTTCCGAACAATCCTTCCGGCTACACCCCCGGTGATGATGAAGTACATGCCATAGTATCAGTCATAAAGAGATCGGCAGAAAAGGGTAATAAAATTGTTGCAATAATCGATGACGCCTATTTCGGACTCGTATATGAAGAAGGCATTTTTAAAGAGAGCATTTTTGCACATCTGAGCAATGTACATGAAGATGTACTTGCAGTAAAGGTCGACGGACCAACAAAAGAAGACTATGTATGGGGATTCAGGGTGGGATTCATCACCTTTGGCATTAAAGGAGGTAATGGTGAACTATATAATGCGCTGGAATCCAAGACTGCAGGAGCAATCCGCGGAAATATTTCAAACGCGTCGAACTTATCCCAATCATTGCTTCTTGCAGGTTTTAGCAGCAGCGATTATTTGCTTCAGAAGCAAGCCAAATATAACATCATGAAACAGAGGTACAATGCAGTCAAAGAATCTCTTAAAAATCCTGAATATCATAAATACTTCACTGCATTGCCTTTTAATTCGGGATATTTCATGTGTATAAAATTAGCAGACGGGTTAAATGGTGAAGATGTAAGACAGGTTCTTATACAAAAATACAGTATTGGCACAATAAGTCTTGATAATATACTGCGTATTGCTTACTCTGCGGTTGCAGCAAAAGACATACCCGAACTTTTTGAAAGTATTTACAAAGCCTGCGGGGATACTATTCAATAAGGTTCTCGTCTCTGATAATCATCAGAATTGCTGAATGAGGCAGGATGATATATTTTTCTTTGTTAAACTCTATTTCGTAACCGCTTTTATTAAGATAGACAGCCAGGTCTCCGCGCTTAGCCTGTAACGGGACATATTTAACATTGTCCTGCTTCTGCTTCCATGCCTCATCCTCTTCATTAACAGCGGGTATAGGATAACCGGGGCCCACCTTTACTATATATCCGCTAAGTATCTTTTCACCCTCCTGTACTGTGGGCGGAAGATATAATCCGGTTCGTGTTCTGCTCGACGGAACTTTAGGTTTCACCAGCACACGGTCACCTACCATTATAAAATTTTCAAGATCTTTTTCTTCAATTATCAGTGACATAACTTCTATCTTTTTCGAGGTGGCAAATATATAATATTCTATTTTTTTTCAATAATTTCAGAATGGTATAAATACGATAACATCAAATGTACGGCAAGTAATCCAAATATGTGCCACAAAAAATGAGTACCGGTATCTATAGGGGAAAATTTATCAAACCACCTGAAAAACAATGCAATCCCAAATGACAAAATGGCACCGGCAACAAGTTGAACATATCTGAAGCCTGTCTTGTACAGGTAAATAAAAACAGGTAATAAAACAATGGCAGCCATCATGCCATAATTGATATTGATTGCAGTCTGGATACTTATATTGCTGTTAAAAAGCCAGGCCTGAAAAAGAAAACAGATTACTATTAACGCCACAGGCAACCACCATCTGCCCGTAACTTTAATAAAAAAATAAACTGAAGCGGAAACAGTAATTATCAAAATCGGCATCCAGTCCATCATTAAAAATATACGATGCCACCGGAAACCATGGTATATTGTTCCTCCAATGCCACCGGTTAAAAGCAGAATAAGCATAAAAAACAAAAACCGGTGACCCGGAAGATCCCTACTGATCTTCATAATCCAATATATTGCAATAACAATAAACAATGCTGATGTGACAAAATTAAACGGCTCCACTATCAATCTGTCAGCATTTGTCTCGGTATAAGCCTGCGCACCATCCCTGAGCGCAGCACTTAAAGTCTGAAGTAAGATCATATTTGAATAATTAATTCCAAATTAAAAATAGTAAAAATTCTGATAATCAGAAATTCAATATTCTCATAAATATGTATTACATAGTATTATGTATAATATATATATTTACATAACAAGGAACAAGGCAAAAAAGAGTACATTTTAAAAAAAAGTTCTATAGAAGTGTAACGTAAAAAAAAGACCTGCGTCTTAATAACGATTTTAAAAAGAAAAAATATCAACATTAAAGAATAGGAGAATAGAAAAATGAAAACAAACAAAATCTTTCAGTTCCAAAAGTTAAATGCAGCAGTTGCCATACTTTTTTTGATCTTTTCATTTCCAGCTACAAACGCCCAGGATTTAGTGAAATTTACAGCATACCACAACTATGCGTCCGATCTTCTTACCGCATCAGAAGCAACAGATAAAAATACTGATTTTGCTGTCGAATCAGCAGGTTCAGCAGAATTTATCAGCATGAGTGCCCTTGTGGCTGTCGAAAAAGAGGAGCCGCTTGCTGTTGAAGACTGGATGATAGATGTAACTAACTTTTATCCGGTTTCACAAATAATAAGTGCAGACCAGGAAGAAGATGAACCGGGAATTCAGTTAGCAAATGAAGTTTTATCTGCAGAAGGCAAAACTAATATAGCAGATAATCAGGATAATCAGGTTCAGATCAGCGATAAAAGCAAAAAAAGAAAGTTTGGAATCAGAACATTTTCAATAATAGAAGAAAAGGATTCCGAGGTAAAAATTGAATTATGGATGTTAGACTACCGTTTATGGAATCCAAAATAGAAGAAGATATGAAAACATAAAAGCCGGTTAAAAGCCGGCTTTTTATGTTTTCTTATATTCACCATGTATATCAGTAAGCACTTCATAACCTGTCCCGGTCACCAGTATTGTATGTTCAAACTGGGCAGAAAGTTTATGATCCACTGTCCGGGCAGTCCAGCCGTCACTCCTGTCTATTCTGGTCGATGGTTTGCCCTGATTTATCATCGGTTCAATTGTAAAGATCATTCCCGGTTTCATCCTGGGACCTCTGTTCTTTTTTGAAGTATGGTCAACCTGGGGCTCCTCATGAAATTTCAAACCAACCCCATGTCCGCAAAACTCATACACTACGCTGAATCCATGCGCTTTGGCATATCTGCTGATTACAAAACCAATATTTCCGAAAAAATTTTCAGGCATAACCTGTTTTATACCCAGGTCGAGACAATGCCGGGTAACCTCAATCAACTTTTGAGCTTCGGGAGGGATTTCTCCTACCATAAACATCCTCGAAGTATCACCGTAGTATCCGTTAAGAATCGTCGTAATATCAATATTTATAATATCTCCCTCCTTAAGCAAAATATTCGGGGAGGGAATACCGTGACAAACAACTTCATTAGGTGAAATACAACTTGCCTTAGGGAATCCGTTATATCCTTTGGGGGCCGGAATTGCATTATGCCCAACAATAAATTCTTCTATTTTACTGTCTATATATTCAGTGGAAACTCCGGCTTTAACAAACTGTCCGGCATAGTCAAGAGTTTCTGCAGCCAGTCTGCAGCTTTCTCTTATCCCCTCTATCTGCTGAGGTGTCTTGATAATAATTCCACTCATAACCTATCATTAAAATCCGGTGTAAATTTGGTGAAATCCAATTGTTTTTCAAAATCTAAAGATACATTTGCATAAAACATACTCAGGAGATATGAAGCATATCAACAAATTATCAATTAAATCATACTTTATAAACCGTTTCGGGGAACTATCCACATCATTTATGTTCTATCAAATGCAGGAAATTGCATGGGAGCACGCAAATATTCTGGGTTTTGGATATAACAGACTTAAAAAGGAGAACCAGTTTTGGGTCCTGTCGAAATTGCTTGTCAGGATAGGCAGGCTTCCCGTCTGGACAGACGACATTACTGTTGAAACCTGGTCAAGGGGGACAGACGGATTTTACGGTTACAGGGATTTCAGGTTTGTCGACAGATCCGGCATAACCATTACAGAGGCTACGAGCAGTTGGCTTGTATTGAATACTGACACAAGAAAGATTGTCCGGCTGAAAAAATTCACTGAATTTCCTGAGTACAGCGACAGTATTTTTGGAATCAATCCCGGAAGGGTAAATGCTCCTGATTCAGACCATAAACTTATATTCACACCTGTCCTTTTTAATGAAATTGATATAAATCAGCACTTTAATACGGGAAGATATATTGAGAGGATAGTCGACAGCTATCCGTTTGACTTTCATGAAAAATATGAGTTAAAGGAGTTTGAGATAAACTTTTTGAAAGAGGGTGTTCCTGATGACCGGCTGGCAGTCAGGAAGCATGAGATAACCTCAACAAGTCACCTTTGCAGTGTTGTTCGTGAAAGCGACAATGCCGACCTGATCCGCGCACGATTTGAGTGGCGCCTGAGATAATTAGCTCTTATCTGAAGTAAAGTTGATAATCACTATAATTGGCTGACAAGCAAATCGGCTCAATTAAAAATTTTAAATATAAACTGATCGGCCGAACATCAAAAACGCACACTCCATAAAAATAACGGTTCAGTGTGAAGCCATTAAGCTCAACACCTTATCCACCTTTTTCTCAACAGGAAGATGGCCGTCTATCCAGTGAATATCAGTGCCCCTCTTCTCCATGCCTCTGAAATATGTCATCTGGCGCTTGGCAAACTGATGAATAGCAATCTCCAGCCTTTCATACATCTCCTGATAGGTGAGAATACCTGTTAGATACAGCGTAATATACTTATATTCAAGACCATAATATATTAATTGATCGGGAGTAAGACCGTTATTCAGCAATCCTCTGACCTCTTCAATCATTCCCTCACTGAGTCTCTGCTTTAATCGTTCGCTTATGCGTTGCCTCCTTGTATGCCTGTCAAATATTACACCTATATTTAAACTTTTTATCACCGGCATATCAGAAGATGCAGAAGGATTTTTACGATAGAACATCTCTATTTCTATAGCTCTGATTGCCCTCCGGTCAGTTTCAATATCTGTAATATTATGGAGATCTGATTTAATACTTTTAAGTATCGCTGCAAGCTCTTCAAGACTCTTACCCTCCAGGCTCTTTCTCAGTTCCCGGTCGGGGGGAACATGTATCAGTTTATAATCCTTAAGTACAGCTTCCAGATAAAGTCCGGTTCCTCCGCACAGCAACGGGAATTTTCCTTCAGACTGCAGGTTATTAAAAGTTTTAATAAAATCAGATTGAAAACGGTAGACATTATAATGAGCACCGGGCTCTTCCATGTCTATCAAATGGACGGGTACAGATTTACCTTCGACTATGTAATCGTCATAATCCTTTCCTGTACCAATATCCATGTTCCGGTAAACCTGCCGTGAATCAGCCGAAATGATCTCTCCGCTAATTTTTACGGCAAGATTGGCAGCAAATCCGGTTTTGCCTGTTGCAGTAGGCCCAAGTATAGTTATCAGATTATATCTTGAATGAATCGGTTTCATAATAAATGCAAAACTAAAAATAAAAAGCGTTCGCACCGCAAAAATTCTGATTCCTGAAATTCTGTTGGAAAATGCTTTCAGTTACACCTCCTCATTTGTAAAACAATTACCGGGGAAAGCGAAACAAAGTAAAAAGCACAATTACTTTCGACCGGTTAGTTAAAAGATTTGAGTATTTTAAAGACTAAATGCCTTAACAACAAAAAAATTTACAAAAATTATCAGTTAAATAATTAACTGATTATTAAATATTTAGATAAATTATAATATTTTAGGATAAAAATATATTAATATTCTTTTGGAAATATTTAAAATTGTTCTTAATATTGAATTGAAAAATGGAAACAGAAACAACAGATTTAATTGTAAACTTTAAAATTTTTAATCATGAAAAAACTATTTTTTGTATTTGCAATCGTTTTGGCTTACGGATTGTCAGTTTCAACAGCTAATGTTATATCAGAGGATATTGAAAAAACTAAAGTGACTGTAGTAGAAGACTCAGGTGACAATAAGACATCAGATACTGTAAAAGAGGAGGGAACAAAAGCTAAAGCTGCAAAAGCAGAAGGATGCAGCAGCGCAGAAGCTAAAGCTGAAAGTTGTGCAGACGGAAAAGCTAAAGCAGAAGGCTGTTCAAAAGCCGCAGCAAAAGCAGAAGGTTGTTCAGGCACTGCAGCAAAAGCTGATGGTTGTGCTAATAAAGCCAAAACTGCCTCAGCCACGAAAACAAATTAGATAACTTGTACACTTAAACACATTAACAAAGGCCGGCTGTCAATTAACGACCGGCTTTTTTATTTCTTAATAAAAAATCGAATTAATTAATCAGTTCTTAACGGTATGTATACAGAAAGATGCTTATCACTTCTGATAAATGCTGTTACCACATCATACACAAGACCCGCCTGTCCGGATTGTGCTGTAATTATTTGGGAAGACCGCGGATAGAGAGTTATTTTTCCTGTACCTTCACCCTCTTTCAGAATCATTTCAAAATATATATCACTGTTATTCTTAATTTCAAAATAATCCCTGTCGCCCTTACTGTAAAAACGAGATCCGGTTTCAACACAGGCGTTGAAAAGATTTCTTACGTGCTCCTCTTTACCGGCAATATACTTGCTCGCCCACGCAACAGTGCGGCCTGCCTCGAGGGCTTCCCTTACCGATTCAGCAGTTCTTTCCTTTGCAAACACCAAAGTCATTGACCTGTGCACATAATCACCCAATTCGTAATCATATCCAATAATATTATGCACATCGGTTGTTCCCAAAACAGTCAGATCATTATCCACACACCAGTCAAGCGCTTTCTTATGAAATCCAAAACCGTTAATTACTTCAATACCATCCAGAACTTTCTCTTTATATAGCTGATCGATAAGCTCTATCCACTCATATGAACCTTCGATGCGGTCAACCTGCCATCCCGGATGGTTCCAGAATATAAAAGCATCCTGTCCGGCAGCCTTCATCACAGCCTCTTTATCCTTTTCATTTCCTTCCCTGTCTTCAATATATCCGCTGGCATCACCTATGAATATTGCATTGAAATGTCCGGGAGGAGTTTGTCTTGTAATTTCAGTCCCTTTTATAAAGACAATATTATTCTCAGCGGCAACATCCTTAGCCAGTTCCCATGGCCTGTTATGATTTACGTTAACGTCAACAGAATGAGGCGTATATTCAATATGATCTGTAATTGCCATTACATCCAGACCCTCCTGCCATGCCTCCTGTACCCTTACCGTCGGCCATACAAGTCCGTCGGAAAACATCGTATGCATATGAAAATCACACTTTAAGGTTTTAAACCCGCCAACATCAGGAATCTGAATAATTTGCCGTTTCCTTGGTCTCCGGAATTCATCCATCCGCATTACTCCATTATCAGTCTGGGCATTAACAAGAGAAACAGATATTAATAAACCAGCAATAACCAATCTTATCTTCAACATGACATAAAAATTTAGGTTCAACAAAAAAATAGTTCGTTAAAATAATAATATTATCTTCTTAAACCGACTCTTTTTTAAAAAATCCGAAAAACTTAATTCTCCCGTTGATATCCTTTTTTAATAATTTCAACAATCCTCTTTCCACGGCAAACTGAAACTCTTCATAATAATTTTGATTGTCGGGATGAATCATCTTAAGAAAATTTCTTTGTAAGCGCCATTTGCAGACCGGAATATCTTCCATGAAGCGGACAGGCAGACTGGAAGTCTGCATAAACTCTCCGTTTTCCCTGAATTCAATTATCCAGAATCCGTTTTTGTTTTTTAACTGATCTTCTTTAATATTAAGAAGCTCCCCTTCCGGCTCAGTATAGTACTCAAACAGTTGCCATCTTCCAGGAATTAAACTGACCGGCCGGGAAAACATTTCAAGAGATTTCCACCATCTCGTAACTGAATCTATAGAAATCCAACATCCCATAATTAAAAGCCAAATTAATTTGACCTGTTTCTACTCCAAAAGTTTAAGCGACAGCATATGATTTACTAAGTTACAATTTTTTTTATTTATCAGGTAGCATAACCTGCCTTGAATATTCCCATGTCTGATTCATTACCTCATTTTTGTAACCGGCTGATTACCTTATGTCACAATTTTTTATTCAATTGTTCTGAACAATATGTAATATTCTTTTAATAAAACGTAAGGCGGCTGGTATCTATAATTCCCGTTACCACAATGTTCCTTTGCCATAACGTATGCCAGCCGCCTTTCAGCCAGTTATTTAATGAAGAGAAGTGATTAAGGCTGTTCAAAAGCATCCGCTGATTGGAACTAAGTCCTAT
>ENA-OSEO01000546-OSEO01000546.1-sediment-metagenome-genome-assembly--contig:-NODE-546-length-93113-cov-6.865719_pt1 | contig 93113 bp, 84 predicted proteins | sample MGYA00237883_ERZ534232 | MGnify/ENA metagenome assembly ERZ534232
ATGCCCTTTTCATGGGCAGCCCAACCCCATGGTTTGCTATTGTCTGATGTCGAGTAAACAAGTTTCGCCTTAGTAACAGGGTTTCTGACAGAGAAAAGACCTCTCAACTGTCGCTATCCATAGTCGGCCGGTTTTCAGATCAAAAACCGTGAATTTCGAAACACGAAGCACAGACGCGCTACACTATTCCATTCTTGTGCTGTTTCTCCGGGCCACGCGCGCCACGGGATTCTGACGGTAATATTCCCGCAAAACACGATATAAGTCCGGTGCCTGCTCCATCATCAGTCGCGGCTGATCGAAGAATTGCTCGGTGGCGACAGCAAAAAATTCGGCTTCGCTGGTCGCACCATAAGCACTGAGAAAAGCTTTCCTGCCCATTTCAGTGTCGCGTTTGAGACGCAGATATTCGCGTGAACATGTCTGGACCCAGTCACGGTACTCAGCCCGGTTATGCAGTGGCGGTGTACCGTCGGCTGCACCATCGAGCATGTCCAGTTTATGAGCGAACTCGTGATAAATAACGTTGTGGCCAAACTCGGGATGGCGTCCCCCGTGCAGGGCCGCATCCCAAATAATAATGACAGGGCCCTGCTGGAACGCCTGCCCGATAATGGGGGACTCCGGTTCCACCGGCGCCAAGCTGATTTCAAAAAAGCCCGGCTTGCGTTGCGGGGGCACGACCGTAGAGGGATAGACGATGATGGATTCGACATTCCGGTAATAGTTGTGGGGCAGCCCCAGAAGAAGCAAACAGGCCTGCGCAGAGATCGTGACGCGGATCTCGTCGTTCATTTCCAAGCCGCCGGCACCTTCCCAGTTCTTCTCGGCAATAAACACCTGGATCAGTTCACGCAAGTGAGCACGCTCGCCCTCTTCAAGCAGGTTGAAGTGGGCAACGTTACGGCAAATTATCTGCTCCCATAAAGAAGGGAAAGGAACCTGGGTCAGCTTCTTTCGGCGGCGTTCCGTAAACCAATGAAACATTGGGTCAGCATCCGTTTAAATAGACAGAAAAAACAGGGGCGAAAACACGAAATTGCGGCCTGGAATTTTTCCGGCAGCAGCAGGCAATGGAGCATTGCCTCAGGTTCTATTGCATCTGAAATAGGTTCTTTATCGCCTGCAGTTACTGCAAAGTAATCCATCCGAAAGGAATCGGTCTTGAAGTTGATGTTGACTTCTCCCCTGCGTTTGGCAAAGAGCTCAGGGAAAAAGGGGGCCGTTATCCCCATTCATTGCAAGGGTAAGATTTTATTCGGTGTTCTCACCCTCCTTTTCCGGCCGGTAGCGCTTGATAACTTCCTTGAATTTTTCCAGTCCGGCTTCCGTTCCTGAAAACATCGCCGAAAATTCATCGTCCCCAAAATACGTTGCCCGCTCCTGGGTTGAAACCTTGGACTTTTTCAGTTGTACCCAGAGGGACGCACAGGCTTGGAAAATACCGAGGGCTATTAGAAACCGGAAAGAACTCTCCGGGGCCAATGCCTCGCTCGACACGCCGATATGTTCCCGCAGTATGGTGACCAAGACCGTTATGCCCAGGAAGCAGGCCATGGGGATGGTGTAATAGAAGGTCATCCAGCGCGACATCCCCTTGCCCTCGGCCGAACACATCATCATGGTACGTATCGGCGGCATTTGAGGATTGTCATACTCCCATTTCAGGCCCACGGCAAAAACCGAATTCAACAGCCGCTGATAGACCAGTTGATCGTTGATCCACAGCAGCAGGAGGCCGATGGTGGCCATGCAGCTCACAAGTCCGACCAGAACCGCACCGGGAACCAGCCAGGTCGTCTCCTGGCTGGTTTTGATCAGAACCGCGATGGCCGCAAAAGCCGCCAGAATCCAGGTCGAGGCCCGGTTGCGAATGCCGGCCTGGATGGAATTGAAATGGCGCTCCGACTCAACAAATTTCCAATATTCCTCTTTTTGATCCATTGGTTAAATCTCCACCCGAGAAATTCTATTGAAAACAGAAGAGGGAAAATCCGCATACTTTTCTTGCCATCGGGAATATAGGATGTCCGGAAGCGGCTTCCATGCACTGCTATTTTTTCCCATATTTTTTGAGCAGTTGCTCATACAGGTTTTCCTGATAAATGTCTTCAACAATCCGTTTCAGAGATTCCCGGGTCTTTTGAGGTAGTCCTTTTCGTACAAAAATCCATTGTTTTTTGTCGGGTTCAATCAGTACGACTTCCCCAAAATCGTCCGGTGTAAGCCCGAGATCCTGCATCCAGTAATAATACGCGGGTTCGGTAAAGACGGCACCGTCAACCTCTGGTCGCATATAGAGTAATTGCATGCTCTGTTCATAACTTTTTACCTGATGGATTTCCCGTGGCAACCCCTCCAACTGCAGATAAGAGGCGGAATGATGATAAACTAAGAATTTTCCCCTGAAATCCCCAATTTTACGAATGCCGGATCCTTTTTTGGTTCCGGCAATCACATCAATTTTAAATTGTACGGCCAACTTCTCTCCGGCCTCCAGAGCCGCCTGATGCGTCTGGCACGAGATCAGATCAATATCGCCCCTCTTTAGCATCATCAGCATTCTATTCATGGGTAGAATTTTGTTGGTAAACGGCAGTCCTGACCTGATACCGATTGCCTGGTTCATCTCATAGATGATCCCATGTTTCTGTTGCTGCACATCCGTCCACCCATACGGAGGAAGTTCCTGTGTGGCAATTCTCAGGGAGGTGAGTTCCTCAGAGGAGGATTGCGCTTCAACGACAGGGGCACTGAAACCATACATAACCAGGCAGAATATACACACCGTAAATAGTCTCATCTGTTTCATTACAATTCCTTTTGCAGTCGCGACGAATTCACCTTGATTAACGTGAAGGTTTTTATAAGCAATGTTTGAGTTTCGCAAGGTGATTACAATTTTTGCTTGCCCAAGATCAACGTCGGGATTAGCTCATAAAATCGTAAGCGCCTCTTGCTCCGTCACGCCCGAAATAATGGTAAGACGTGCCAGTGTTCTCCAACGCCAATCTCCAAGCGTCTTTCATTCGGCTCAATGCTTGATCTCTTTCTTCAGGAGATATGTTTTGAGTTGGTTACTATTCATCTCCCCCTCACCAGCTCTCTTTTTTTGGCTGAAGCGAAATAAGCTCATAATCCCGGCTTCCCAGACCGATCTTTTCCGCATGCTCCAGGGTGACAGCCCAATCGATAAGGGGATGGACGCCCCGGAACTTGTCTCCTCCCGGCTCATGCCCTTTCTTCAAAGCGGTTCCCGGCAACCCCTGGGCCCTGTTGACCAGATCGACGCAGGCCTGATCGATGGCCACCGGGTCGGTGGAGGCAAGGATGCCGATATCGGGAACGATGGGGGCGTCGGAAAAGCCGTAGCAGTCGCAGTCCGGTGAAACCTGCATGACGAAATTGACGTGCAGGGCTTTCCCCTCTTTGCCCGAGAGGGCGCCGGCGGCGTATTCGGCCATCTTTTTCATGACCATGGGTGCGCTCTCATTCCACTGAATGCGGATCGCGCGCTCGGGACAGGCCGAAATGCAGCGGCTGCAGCCGACACATTTGTCGGCAGAAATTCGGGCCTTGCCCTCGACCCATGCGATGGCATCATGGGCACAGGCCTTCAGACAGGCTCCGCAGGAAGTGCAGATTTCGGCCGCAACCTGCGGGGCGACGCTGGAGTGCTGCTCCATCTTCCCTTCCCGGCTGCAGCAGCCCATGCCGAGGTTTTTGATGGCCCCGCCAAAACCGGTCAGCTCATGGCCCTTGAAGTGGGAAACGATGACCAGGGCGTCCGCTTCGAGAATTTCCAGGCCGATATCGACATTTTTCAGGACCTCGCCGTTTACCGGGACCCGGCGCGAGGAATGGCCGCGCAGGCCGTCGCACATGATCAGGGGCGCGCCGACCACGGCGTAGGCCAGGCCGTTTTCAATGCCGCACCTCAATGCAGACACCGCTTCCTTGCGTTCGCCGGGATAGAGCGTGGAGGAATCGGTGACAAAGGGTTGGGCCTCCAGTTCCTTGAGACGCTCGACAACACTGCGTAGAAACGTCGGCCGCACGAAAGCGTGCCCCCCCTTTTCGCCGAAGTGGGTTTTTACAGCTGTCAGATCACCCCTGCTGACGATATCCGCTAAACCCGCGTCATTCAGAAGCCTGTTGAGCTTGGCATGAAGATTTTCATTCAGCCCTGAGCGCATGTCGGAAAAATAAACCTTTGAAGCCATCTTTTTGATCTCCTTGTTTCTGAAACGGATTATTCCTGAAAGGTCATGCATAACCAAAGGCAACGAAGTGGTCGGGCCGGGCAAAAGGAACTCTCACCCGATCGGAATATTAACATCCTGGCGAATTCCTTTAATGTTTTACGGCGGTAATGGGAATTTCAATGAAAGATGATATCATAAAGAATAGCTTTTTTAAAAAGGAGGGTTAAAGTGGATCAGAAGCAACGATTTCAACTTTTGCAGCGGGCCCGGCTTAAAAATCTCATAAAAAAAGGGACCCTTTTCCTCATTATAGGTGTCCTTCTGTATTATGGAATTGCCCTGATTTACGCTACCAAAACCATCTACAAGGTCCGCTTCAATTACGCCGTGGTGCTGGAGGACTTGGCTGGCAAGCGGCGGGTCGTTGACAAGGTCGGCTGGCATATCCGTCCGCCTTTCTTCTCCCGTCTTGAACTGGAAGTCCCGCTCATGAACCAGGAGCTTTATCTCGGCGGCGACCCCCAGGAGCAGCGCATTATCTCCAAGGGCAATGTCGCCCTCTGGGCGAGCGCCATGCTGACCTACCGGATAACCGACCTTGACCGCTGGGGGATTGAAAACCGCGACCCAAAACAGCTGTTTCAGAACGATTTCGACGGCATGGTCAAGGATGTGATGCAAGGAAAAACCATCGATGAACTGATTTCCCAGCGCCAGGCCCTGAAGGAGGAAATCTACCAGATTCTCAAAAAGAATCCCATCAATATCGGCGGCCCGACCATGGAAGACAAATACGGTGTCGAGATCATTTCCTTTGTTCTGCGAAATACCCGTTTCGGCGACAAACTGGCCGAAGCCAGCGAGGAAAAGAAACGCCGCGAAATGATCGCCGAAGCCGAAAACTACGCGGCCGATCAGGAGGCCAGCCGAATCCGCAAGCTGTATGCCGCCTATCGCGATTCCATCAGCGAGTTCAGGAGCGCCCTGGGTTTCAACTCGCAAAATGATCAGGTTCTTCTCGAGTTCCTAAACCAGCAGAAATGGGCTACCGCCTACGAAAAAAACCTGCACGGGCAAAACACCTTTGTCCTCAACAACACCGCGGGGACTCCGCCCATTGTACTTCCATCGCCATCCGGGTCGCCCGCTTCGGCTCCGGCCTCTGCCAAACCAAGCGATGTCATCATGGCGAGCCCGACACCGGAAGGACCGACTCTCACTGAAGCTTTGAAAAAATATCCCTGGACGCAGCAGCATTGGACACAGCAACCTTCCAAGTAGCAGGGAACAAACCCATGGGTTTGAAAGAATTTTCATTCACTCCGCATAATTTATTGCCCGGTTGTTTGGGGGCCTGTCTGGCAAGACTTCAGTATGGACCAGACTGACTGAAACCCAGAGATCGCGAAAAACGAATAACCTATCTTCCAAAGATTCAGCGGGAAGCCTGCCGGTTGAACTTCCAACGCCCTCGAAGATTTGGGAAGGAGTTGCAGAAAGCATATGTCAACCGTCCGCAAAACCAAAACCCCCATCAGTGTCCGTCTTTCCGAAAAACGTCTGCGCCAGATTCAAAGGCTGGTCGACAGCTGGAATTACGAAACCCGCAGCTTCGTTCTTCAGCGCCTGAGGCAATACCAGCCCCGTCCCTCTCTCCTGAGATTTTTCCGGATTCTAATCCGACGCATGCTTCAGCCTCCCGAGCGTCGCTTCCAGATGCTGCGTAAACCCGAGGCCCTGAGCGACTGGCACCGGCGCATGGAGATATCAGGCTCCGCCAGCGCCTCGGCAGCCTGGAATAAGATCCTCGAGCGGGAACTCGACCGCCACGACTATTATTACCTGACCTATCTTCTCGAACGTGAAACGGCGGATATTTTCGTGCCCAAGTATCTGCGGGATTTTTTCGACAAAATCTACCACGCCCATATCTTGAAAGAATATTCAGAGGACAGTTCCGTTCCCCGTTCTCCGCTGGTTCTGATCATCGGCTCCTCGGGAAGCGGCAAAAGCGCCACCCTCACCCAGGCCCTGGAAGAGACCATCTTTTCCACGGAAGTGCGCCCAACCATTGACCTCAAGGCCAAGAAAGAGGAAGTCCTCAAGGAACAACCGTTTTGGAAAAGCCTCGAAGAGGTCGACCCGGAACTGGCCGCGGAAATCGAACGGCGCCGCAAGGTTGAACAACTCAGGTTCCTGTCGCGAATACCGATCATAAAGTATCTTTACCGCCAGCGGGTGGCTCAAGCCCTCTCGTCTCTTGAGGAGCGAGGCGTTTTTGTCGATTATGCCCAGATCACCCCCAACGACTACCAGACGGCCTGGGCCGGAGAGCCCGGCAACCGCCTGCGCAAAGCCATGGGCGAACCGAAGCAGCCCAGTATCCGCCACCTCGAAGAGGCGCATTCGGCCTTCGGCCGCCCCGACCAGGCCAGTTCCGTCAAAAGCCAGCAGGCCACGCTGGTCGATACCGCCAATATCGTTCTCGATGAAATCTCTCAAGGCAAGCGCGATTGCCTGCTCATCGCCACCACCGACCAGCCGGAACTCTTTGAGCCGTCAATTTACCGCCGTTTTGTCGAACGCGGCCAGATCATCGACATCAACGACCTGTGGCAGCATAATGAAAACCTGGCCGAAGTCGTGCGCATGGAGTTGCGGCGCAACAACTTTTTCATCTCCACTCCGGACGAGGAAACCAAACTTCAACTGGAATCCCTCCTGAACGAAACCGTCGAAAAGATCCTGCCGATTTTCCGCGAACGGACCCTGCGAATCACCCCGGCCTATGTGCGCCGCCTGATCGGCTCCATTATCGCCATCAAGAAGGATTTTCACCCCCGTTACCTGGATGACCAGTTTCTGGTTCGGGATGCTTTCAAGTCGGTGGCGAAAAACGTTTACGGTTCCCTTTTCAAAAGGGTTGTCGGGCGCATGGACCGCGATGTGCGCTGGAAGGACTACATCGGCTCCATAAAGGACGAATTTTCGGAGATGGCCAACAACTCCCTTTTCTACGACGTCCGGGATGAAAAAGGGGTGGTCCTGACCGGCCCTCCCGGCTCGGGAAAAACCTACATGGTCAAGGCCTGGCTGGGGGAAAACAAGGAAGTCCAGGACCTCATGGTCTATATGAACGATCTGAGCGAGCCGACAAACCCCTATGAGAGCATGGTCGAAAACCTCGAGCGGGTCTACGACATCGCCAAAATGATCTCTCCCAGCCTGGTTTTCTTCGATGAAGGCGACGCCGTCGCTCCCCGCCGCTCGCAACAGGGCGGGAGCCCTTATGACAAAGTGACGAATAAATTCCTCTCCATCATCGACGGCGAATCGCCCCTCCACCATGTCTTTACGGTTCTGACCACCAACCGCCTGGATATCCTCGATCCGGCCCTGATCCGCTCCAAACGCCTCAAGGTCATGAGCGTTTCCGGCCAGATGCGGGAAGAGGATTCGGTGCGTATCCTGCGCAAGGAGATGAACGGCATCCCCCTGGCCGAAGGCCTCAGCCTTGAGGATATGGTCCGCATTGCCCGGGGCCTGTGCGACACACCCGCCGATTTCACCGCTTATGCCGAAAAGGTGCGCAGCCTCCGCAAAACCGAGATGGAAGTGCTGGGCCAGCTCGTCAAGGCGGTTTCGGGCAACGAAGAGGAGCGCATGCGCTTCGTCCGCTTCAACTACAAAACCCTGCTCAACCTTGTCGAGGGCATCCCCAACCCGCCTGCTCAGATAGCCCGGGCCCGCATCAGCGAAGAAGACATGCTCGAATGTCTGGATGCCGTTGCCGAGCAACTTCTGGTACTTCAAAAGGTCGAGGGCTATCCCATCACCCGGCGTCACCTGGTCACGGCAAGGCAGCAGTTGGCCAGCAGCCCGGCCCGCAAGGGCAAGCAGCAGCTCGACCGCTTCCTTGAAACCGAGCTGTCGGTGGAACCCCAGGTCGGCTTTGTTGTCGGCGTCGGGGCCAACGAATCCTCGGGGGTTCTGCTGCCCATCGCCTCGTCCCTGGTTTACCGGGTCTTTTCGGAAAAACTGGTGGTAACCGGTGCCGTTTCGACCACCGCCCCCGGTGCCGCGGAAATGGATCTGGCTGTCCAGATGACCCGTCAGAGCTCCCAGGAGGCCCTGACGCTGACCGAGAATTACCTCCAGTCCCTGTGCCCCGAAATCAACGTGTCCCGAGTTCTCGGCGAGTATCTGGACGGCTATTCTCTCCACCATCAATTGCTCAGCGCCTCCTACACCGTCGGGGGCCCTTCGGCCGGTTTCGCCCTCGTCATCAATACTCTTTCGGTCCTTCTCAGCCTGCCGGTCCTCAACGATTTCGGCATCACCGGAGCACCCTGGATCAAAGGAGCCCAGAAAGACGAGGTCGGCGCCTCGGTCATCATCGGGGGACATCATCGCAAGACCGAAAAAGTGCTCCAATACCTTCCCCGCATGTACATGCCGACCCAAAACTACGAAGACATGGAGCCGGAAATCCTCAAGGCCTACCGCATCGAAGGCAAAGATATCCGCGGGGTGCGGAGTTTTTCCAGGCTGGTCCATGAGGTTTTCTATTTCGGGGACGACAATTTTCAACGTCTCCATAAATTCCTCAATGAACGGCTTGAATACGACCTCAAAGACCATCAGGAAAACAGCGAAAACCCGGAATGGTCCTGGCTGGCCGATGAGGAAGCCAAGTTGCGGCAGATTGCCGAGGATGAAATCCGCCGGCGCATGATGATTATCAGCGATTATGTCACCCGGGGGGACAAATCCAGAGATTACTCGAGCCTGGAAACGGTTTTCCAGCAATTGACCAAAGACAAACCAAAAACCGGCAGGGTATCGCGCAGGGCTGACGAAACCACAGACACCAGAGAGGGAAGGGAAGGTTCGCCATCGGCAAAAAATGTCCTGTAGAATTGTTGCGAAAAAAACGACTATCCTTTAAACTGTTTTCATTTTAACCGGTTTGTCAAAAGTAACTTTTATTTGAGGGAGGCAGGAATGGACAAATATCGTTGTGTGGTATGCAATTACATTTATGATCCCGCCGAAGGTGATCCGGATGGGGGTATTGCACCTGGAACCGCTTTCGAAGATATTCCTGATGATTGGGTTTGCCCGTTATGCGGCGCGGATAAAAGCAACTTTGAAAAAGCCTGAATGAGGTCGGAGGATGGAACGACAGCCCTATGTAGATCAAGAAGCGTGTATCAGCTGTCATTTCTGTGTGGATACGGTTCCCGAAGTATTTCGGATGAACGAAAACAACTCGGCCGAAGTCTATAATGCTTTCGGGGCATCCAAGTTAAAAATCATGGGAGCCATCGAGGGGTGCCCGGTATCCTGTATCCATTGGGATTAATCGTTTTTTTTACCGCAAGAGATATTGCCACAACAAGAACCGATCGCAAATGAATCGTTTCTTCACCTTGAGGCCCGGACGGATTTCACACCGCTCGGGCCTTGCATTGCAAACGGAATTTCTGGAAAAAAGACTCCGGGAAGATGCCGAAATCCTGATATTGCTTGAGCATACCCCGGTGGTAACCATAGGCAGAGGTGTCAGGTCCTTTAATCCGAAAGTGCCCTGCGATTTTTTTGCGCGCCATGGCATCGATGTCGTCAAGGTCGGAAGAGGGGGAGACGTTACCTACCACGGACCCGGCCAGCTGATCGCTTATCCGATCGTCGATCTGAACATGATCGGACGTGATCTTCATCGCTATTTGCGGATGCTGGAGAAAATCCTCCTGGAAACCGTCGGCTGTTTCGGGATAAAAGCCCGGACTGTCGAGGGCCGGACCGGCATCTGGGTGGGGGACAAGAAACTCGCTTCCATCGGGGTCGGCGTCCGTCGCTGGGTGAGCTGGCATGGCTTTGCCCTGAACGTGGGTGGCGACCTTTCGGGTTTTGACACCATTGTCCCGTGCGGCCTCGAAGGAGTCAGAATGACGTCCATGGCCCGTATCCTCGGCCGGGAAATATCCCTGGAAACGGTCCAGGACCAGATTATCCATTCCTTCGGCCGGGTTTTCCAGGCCGAGTATTTGGGGGAATATGATTACCAATGACAGCCTGCCGCGTAAACCGGACTGGCTCAAGGTCCGCTTCAAGGGAGGCCCGGCTTATGCCCGCATCGAACGCTACCACCGTTTGAACGGACTCCATTCGGTATGCCGCAGCGCCGCCTGCCCCAACCAGGGGGAGTGCTGGAGCCGGGGGACCGCAACCTTCATGATCCTGGGGGATCGCTGCACGCGGGATTGCGCTTTCTGCAACGTAAAATCCGGTCCTCCGGAAAAAGTCGACACGGCGGAAGCACGGAAAGTGGCCGAAGCCATCGCTGAATTGCAGCTCCGACACGCAGTGGTCACCTCCGTAACCAGGGACGACCTGATAGATGGAGGTGCGTCCCTGTTCGTTGAGCTGATTCACGCCGTTCGCCACCAAGCCCCCGGCTGCCGCCTGGAAATTCTAATCCCGGACCTGGGAGGAAATAGCGCTGCCCTCGCAAAGATCCTGGAAGCCGGCCCCGACATCCTGGGACACAATCTTGAAACCGTCCCGAGGCTCTATCCCCGGGTTCGTTCCCGGGCATCCTACCGGCGCTCTTTGGAGCTGCTGCGCCACAGCCGGGAGCTAAAACCTGAAATTCCAGCCAAATCCGGCCTCATGCTCGGGATGGGGGAGACCCGGGAGGAAATCACCGGCGTCATGAAAGACCTGTTGGATGCGGGATGCCGGCTGCTCACCCTGGGCCAGTATCTGCAGCCCACCCGCCAGCATTTCCCGGTCCGGCGCTATGTCCCGCCGGAAGAGTTCAGGGACATGCGGGAAGAAGGTTTGACTCTGGGCTTTAAACATGTGGAGGCCGGGCCGCTGGTCCGTTCCTCCTACCACGCCGAAGAACAATTTGAGGAGGTTCTGAATGCCACAGGCAAATAATATTCATGATGTCATCATTCTCGGCTCGGGTCCGGCCGGTTTGACCGCGGCCATCTACACGGGGCGGGCAAACCTCAACCCCCTGGTGATTCACGGCCGCCAGCCGGGAGGACAGTTGACCAACACCACGGAAGTCGACAACTTTCCGGGCTTTTCGGAAGGCATCGACGGTCCGGTCCTGATGGCGGAAATGGAAAAACAGGCACGCCGTTTTGGGACACAATTTCTGACGGCTGAGGTGACGGCTGTTGCTTTGAACGCCTCTCCCTTTGAAATAAAGGTGGGCGAGGACCTTTATCTGGCCCGCACGCTGATTGTCAGCACCGGCGCCTCCCCACGCATGCTCAACCTCCCCAACGAATGGGATCTTTACGGAAAAGGGGTTTCGGTTTGCGCCACCTGTGACGGTTTCTTTTACCGCGACAAGATCGTGGCCGTTGTCGGCGGCGGCGACACGGCTATGGAGGAAGCGACCTTTTTGACCCGCTTCGCCAAGGAGGTTCATGTCATTCACCGCCGCGACGAGTTGCGCGCTTCCCTGCCCCTGCAGGAACGCGCCCTGAAGAATGAGAAAATCCGGTTTCACTGGGACACGGTAGTTTCCGGCATTCAAGGCGACAAACAGAAAGGATTGACGGGAATCACCCTGAAACATCTGCCGACCGACAAAGAGGAAGACTTTTTCTGCGACGGCCTTTTCGTCGCCATCGGCCATGTCCCCAACACTGAGCTCTTCAAAGGCCTGCTCGATATGGATGAGCGCGGCTATCTGCTGACCAGAAACGGCGCGGAAACCAACCTCCCCGGAGTATTTGCGGCGGGGGATGTGCAGGATGCGGTTTTCAGACAGGCCATAACCGCCGCCGGATCGGGCTGCATGGCGGCCATTCTTGCCGAACGCTATCTCGAATCGCTGGAGGGATAAACGCTGAGGAGCCCAGGGCGTTTAACGGACTTGCGGCACCCATGAAAAGAGCCCCCTTCCAGCCCTGGGCGGCCGACCGGCAAACTCCATTGATCAGTTTATGCAGCCCTGGGAATGTAAAGCGTGGCTTCGTCAACGAACTGGAAAATGCATCGCTTTTTGTGAAAGCATTTCCGTAACCTGCATAAGGGATAATGGGAATGGATTTTTTCGACGGGCTTTTCTGGGGGCTTCTCTACCTCGGCGCCATCCTTTCGGCCGGACATGCCCTTCTCTACAAGCGCGACCCACGTTCCGCCCTGGGCTGGATCGTGGTCTGCCTGGCCTTTCCAGGAGTGGGCTTCTGTCTTTACTGGCTCCTCGGCGTCAACCGCATCCGCACCCGGGCGCGAGGCTGGCAGGCCAGCGGCATGGGCATCGAATGGATCCGTTCGCGCTCCGGCTGCGAGATCAAGTCACCCGATCAGATCCCTTCCTTTCCGGCCACCAACCTGTCCGTTCTGCTCAATCTTTCCGATGCCATTACCCGCCGGCCGCTGGTCAGCGGCAATCACCTGGAGCCTTTTTTAAAAGCATCCGAGACCTTTTCAGCCATGCTCAAAGCGATTGAAAAGGCGCGCAAAACCGTTTTTCTTTCCACCTATATTTTCGGCACCGATGCCATCGGACGGCAATTCGTCGATGAGCTTAAAAAAGCCGCCGAACGCGGCGTTGACGTGCGGGTGCTGGTGGACGCCCTGGGCGAATACTACTCCCTGCCTCCCACCAGGCGCCTTTTTCGCGACAGCAAAGTAAGATACGCCCGCTTCCTGCCCCCTTTTTCCTCCCTGGTGCCGGCGCATCTGCATCTTCGCAATCATCGAAAAATGTTGGTTGTAGACGGTGAAATCGGCTTCGCCGGAGGGATGAATATCGGTAAAAGCCTGCTTTCCAGCCATCTGACTTCCGAGGAGGCGAGCGATCTTCATTTCCGGGTTCGTGGGCCGGTGGTGGGACAGATACAGGACGCGTTTCTCGAAGACTGGCAGTTCGTCACCCAGGAGCCTCCACCGGAACCCTCTTACCCCCCGCCCTTGGAAAACGGCGAGGCCTTCTGCCGGGGAATCAGCGCCGGGCCCAACGAGGATTTCGAAAAACTGCGCTGGCTCCTCGACGGCTGTCTCAACTCCGCAAGCCACCGGGTGCGCATCATGACCCCCTATTTTATTCCCAGCCGCGACCTCATCGCGTCTATCAACAGCGCTGTCCTGCGAGGCGTCAAAGTGGAGATCATCCTGCCTGCCAAAAACAACCTACCCTATGTGCATTGGGCATCACGGGCCATGCTCTGGGAACTGCTCGAGTACGGAACAAACATTTATTACCGGCCGCCGCCGTTTTCCCACACCAAACTGCTGCTGGTGGACAACTTTTTTGCCCTCATCGGCTCAGCCAATCTCGACACCCGGAGCCTGCGCCTGAATTTCGAGTTCAATCTGGAAGTGTTCGACCCGCAACTGGTCAAAACCCTGGTCGATCATTTCAATACGGTTCTGCGCACTTCCCGCCGGATCAGCCTCGAAGAGGTCGACGCCCGGCCGCTCCCCGTCAAAATGAGGGACTCCTTTTTCAAACTGTTTTCGCCTTACCTCTGACAGGCTATTGAAAAACAAAAAGGAACAAGCGACATGATCACTTATTCCTTTTTTTCATCTTCATCCGGGTTTTTGTCTTTATTCTTCCCGACGGGAAGACTGCAACTATCGGAAAGTCATGTCCTGACTCCCAGCATAGGCAAAATCCATTTGTTGAGCACAAACCAGGCGGCCAGCACACCCAAAATGATCAGGATATCTTCCATGGTTTTTTCTCTCCTTTCCGGACTTAAAAGAGCAGTACCGGACAGGCGACGTGATGCAGCACATAATTGGCGGTTGAGCCGAAAAGGACATCGCGGATGACGCCCTTGCCCCCCCGGCGGCCGATGATGATCAGATCGTAGTTCTCCTCGTTGACGATTTTGCAGATTACTTCCCTGGGCGCACCGGTCTCGAGACGCTCCTCGATTTGCATTCCCGCATCCCTGAACAGCACCGCCTGACTGTGGAGAATCTCCTTCCCCGCATTCTGGGCGGCATCCTCAATCATTTCCATCTGAAAATCAGGAATCATACGATAGGTCAGCTTGTTGACGTCCACGACATGAAGTACCGTCAAGGTGGAATGAAAAACCTCCTTGTTTTCAATGATGGCTTCAATGGTTTTGGTAGAAGTCTTTGAACCGTCGACAGGAACAAGAATTCTGCTCTCGCTGATTTGAACCATAATGCCTCCTTAACCGTAAACGAGACGCGGCAGGAACATTACCAGATCCGCCCAATACGTTAATATTAACAGAATTACGAACTGAATGGCGAGGAAAGGCAGAACCGCCCTGGTGACGAACAGGATATCGCGGTCGACCACGGTGCTGGAAATGTATAGGCTGACCCCAAGCGGTGGGGTGCAATAGCCGATTCCAAGGTTGATGGTCATGATCAGGCCGAAATGCAGGGTGTCGATCCCGAATTGTGCGAGGAGCGGCAGGAAAATCGGGGTAAGAATGAGGGTCGCGGAAATGATATCCATGAACATGCCGACAATCAGGAGCAGGATATTGACGGCCAGGAGAAAAATATAAGGGTTGCTGATATTGGTGACAACGGCATCGGCAATCTTGCCGGGGATCTGCTCAAAGGTCAGATATTCGCCGAACACCGAAGCACCGGCCACAATCACCAGCAGGGTGGCGGAGGTGACCGCGGAAGAGACGATGACTCTCTTGACGTCCCTCAGTTTCATGTCCTTGTGGATGAAGACCTCCACGAAGAAGGCATAAAAACAGGCCACTACCGCCGCTTCGTTGGCAGTGAACACCCCCGAGTAGATACCGCCGAAAATCAGCAGCGGGAGGAAAAGAGCCCAGATGCTCTCCCGTATGACCTTGAGAACGTCCCGAAATGGGAGACGCTGCAAGGTATCAAAGGTTTTTTTCCGGCAATAGAAATACGCATAAAGGGAAAGTCCGATGATGATCAGCAGGCCGGGGATAAAGCCGGTCAGGAAGAGCGCCTCCAGGGAGTCGTTGGTGACCATGGCATAGAGGATCATGGAAATGGATGGCGGAATGACAACCCCGAGGATGGGTGCCGTCGTCATGATGCCGACACTGAACTGCTCGTCGTAATGGTGTTTGATCAGAGCCGGGATCATGAACCCGCCGATGGCCACCACGGTAGCGACGGTGGAACCGGAGATGGCGCCGAAAAGCCCGCAGGCGATAACCCCGGCAATGGCAAGGCCGCCGGGGAGAAATCCGGCCAGAGCGTTGGCGGTTTTGACCAGTTTTTCGACAATGCTGCCGGTAGTCATGATATTGCCGCAAAGGACGAAAAAGAGGACAACGATGAGGGCGAACTTGTCCATACTGCGGTAAAGCACTTCGATGACGATCTGGGCGTCAATGCCCGCGACCCAGACCAGTCCGATGAGGCCGGTGAAAAAAAGGGCCATGAACACCGGAACCGTAGCCGCCAGGGTCCCGAACAAAACTGCCAATATAACAAGGTACGAATTTTCCACGGGGAAATGTGTCTCTCTCGATTAAGCGCAGGGCTTCAGCCCTTGGGTTTTTCTCCGGCGGTTTTCCAGTCAGCGACCATCAGCATCAGGGTCCGGATCAGCATCATGACGCCGACAACGGGGAGAACCGCATAAAAATAACCTTCCTGAATCTCCAGGGTGACAGTGCGCGCATAGGTGTCCCGAAAAACCTCGACGGTCATGGCATAGCCGATTTTAATCATCAGAACGGAAAAGACCACCACCCCCAGATGATGAACATAGGTCAGGAATTTCTGGAGGCCTGGAAAAATCTGAGGAAGCGCGTCGACCCGTATCAGTGCCCGGCTTTTGATGGCCGCACTGCAGCCGACAAAGGTGGAAAAAAAGATAACTTTCCGCACAACTTCATCCGACCAGTAGAGGCTGATCGGAGTGAATTTGCGGAGGACGATATTGGCCATGGCCACGACCAGGGCAAGGGAAACGCTCAGGAAGAGAGCCCAATCCTCAATAAACGAAAGGAATTTATCCACGGTCCGGAAATATTTTCGCTGCATAACGACTCCAAAAAAAAGCCGGGAGCAATCTCCCGGCTTTTTGAGCGTGAACTGGCTGGAAGAAGGCAGTTATTCTCCCAGAGTGGCCCTGACTTTGTCAAGGTATTCCGGGCCGACCTTTTCCCGCCAGGCATCGAGAACCGGCTGGCTTTTTTGAATGAGAGCTTTTTTGTCTTCCGCGGAAAGTTGGAAGAACTGAACACCATTGGCCTTGGCGGCGGCAATCTGAGCAATCTGCTGCTGTTTGGTAAGTTCACGGGTTTTTGCACTCTCTTCCTCAATAACCTGGATCAAAATCTGCTGCAGGTCTTTGGGAAGTTTGTCATACCATTTTTTATTCATCAGATGGATGAAGAGGCCCTGGGCGTAATCCACTTCGGTAAAGTACTTGGCAACTTCAAACTTTTTGGTGATGTTGCAGACAATGGACGTATGGTCGAGACCGGTGATAACGCCGGTCTGCAGGGCCTGGGGGACATCCGGCCAGGGCATAACGGTGAATTTGAAGCCCCAGGCTTTGTAGGTATCGGTATTGACCGGTGCCTCGGCAATGCGGAAATTGACATTCCCGGCATCCGCCAACTTGGCGACGGGGGTGGTGGTGGCCCACCCGTAGGTGCCGTAGCCGGTGATGTCGACCACCATGATGCCTTCGGACAGGGCACAGTTTTTAAACGGCTCGTAGATTTCAGGGGTGTTGCGCAGTTTGTCGAGCTTGTCAAACGTATCAACGACAAATGGAAGATTGACAACCCCCAGTTTGTTGCCTACATTGGCTGCCACAACCGAGGAGCAGAGCATGCCCTGGATAGCCCCCATTTTAAGCTTGCGGATCACATCCTTTTCACCACCCAACTGGGACAGCGGCCGGTAATCCACATACAGGCGTCCTCCGGATTTTTGCCAGACGGCGTCGCGAATGCGGTAGCCGGCGGCAACCCCCTCGATAACCGGATGAGAGACGTTGGAAACAAGATAGGTGTACTTGGCCCCACTGTGATCAAAGCTCGGCTTCCAGGCGGCCAGGGGATCCTTTTTCTCCGCGCCAAGCACATTGCCCGCAGCGACCAGTGAAAAGATCAGAACAGCGACAATCCAGACTATTGAACGTGATTTCATAGCATATTCCCTTCGGCTGAGTAAAAAAAATATCCGTTATAAAATGCCAGAACCTATTTATATTAAAAACAGTGTTTTTTTTCAAATAATTAATCGCCATCAGTGCCCGGAAAAAGCCTTGGAAAGGCATAATCCTTTTTAAAAAACAAGATGTTTATGTGTTATGAACAATAAAACAATTGTTTTAAAACTGGAACATAATTTTTTTTAATTCCAAATCCCGGAGGTGTTGGGCTGATGAAAAAAAATGCCATACAGGATTTTTATCCCGACGACCTGAGTCACGGCTACGGTTGCGGCCGCCTCAATGAAGAAGGTTTGCGAATTCGGAGCGTTGAGGACGGTGAGGAAACCCGGTCGGTTTTTGAGCCGCGCCCCGGGCATAAGGCCATCCCGGGCTCCGTTTACGGCAGCCTGCTGGCCTCTCTCATCGCTTGTCATTGCACCGGCACCGCGGCAATCCCGGCCTGTCGGGCTCAAGGCCGGGAAATGGGTCGCGGTTGAAATGCCGGTCCGGGTGATTGACCCGGATCATTCATGAAGACTGCTGCAAGCGTCAAGTGCACGCCGTCTAAAGGTGGCAGACGAACTTAGGAATGAATCTATTGCAAAACCGGGTTGGGGGGAGAAAATGATATCCACAGAACTTCTGGAAAACTTTTTGGACAGCCTTAAAGACCCGTTCATGTTTGTGGATAGCGAACATGTCATCCGCTACATGAATAAAACGGCCATCGCCCACTACAAAAAAGGGGCGGAGCTTCTGGGCGAATCCATATTCGCCTGCCACAACGACCATTCCTGCAGGATCATTCGCGAAGTATTTGACGACCTGCAGGAGGGTCTTGAAGAGCGGCTCATTACCGACAATCACAGGTTCCGGATTTTCATGCGGGCGGTGCGGGATGGCAAGGGAAAACTTCTGGGCTACTACGAAAGATATGAACCGCCCGTTAAACGGCAGCAACCGGAGTAAGTGTCCATGACATCCGCAACGGAAGAAAAACTCACACATTTTATGCGCCGCGCCATCGACCTGGCACGTCAGGGCGTTGAAGCGGGGGACGGGGGTCCCTTCGGGGCCGTCATTGTCAAGAACGACCGCATCGTGGGCGAAGGCTGGAACCGCGTCATTGCAACCAACGACCCCACGGCCCATGGAGAAATCAGCGCCATTCGAAATGCCTGCGAACGCCTCGGCACCTACGACCTGAGCGGCTGCGATATTTTCACCACCGGCGAGCCCTGCCCCATGTGTCTGGCGGCCATCTACTGGGCGCGAATCAAGACCATCTATTTCGGATTTAGCATCGAAGATGCCGCCCGCATCGGCTTCGACGACCGGTTTATTTTTGAGGAATTCCGTCGCCCTCCCGAAGAACGCCTGATTCAAAGAAAAGAGCTCCTGAAAGACGAAGCCTTCGACCTGGCGAAAGCTTTTGCCTCCGATCCTGATCATGTAACCTATTGATCGCCGGCGGATTTTTTACAACAATTTCGTTCCGAGCGGAACGGGACGGTCGGGAACGCAGAGAGCCACCTCGCCATTTTCGTTATGAAAACCGGTCACCAGACATTCCGACATCAGGGGGCCGATCTGTTTGGCCGGAAAGTTTACCACCGCCACGACCAGCCTGCCCACCAGTTCTTCCGGCTGATATAATTCGGTAATTTGGGCGCTTGATTTTTTTATTCCGAGCTCACTGCCGAAATCGACATACAGTATGAAAGCGGGTTTGCGAGCCTCGGCAAATTCCTCGGCCCGCAGCACCCGGCCAACCCGGAGTTCCACCTTTTCGAAATCCTTCCACGCGATCTGTTCCACGAAGATGCCTCCTTTCCAACCTTTGACGCATCGGAATTCCTGCGGGGGAACCGCCTCCGGAACCTTCCCGCCCGACCTTGTCTGCGAACCCTGAAATCGTCAATGCCCTTAATAATTTTTTCCCTTCCTGATGTCAAACCTTCAGCAGCTGCCAAAAACAGATTCGGTCCAAAAAAACCGGCCTTACATTTCGAATTGCCCGATCAGGAGAAGGCAGACCCGTCCGGAAGCGGGCGGAGGACCCGGTACTCCGCCGGGCATGAGGCGAACGGACCCACCCGGACCAGCTTCAGGAAGAGGCCAAGCAAAGGGGGCGGGAGAAAACATGACATGCGGGCTTTTGAAACGACCTTCAAGACGGGAATGACAGTTCATAAAGCAGCAGCAATATTTCCACCAGGATCAGAAAAACGATATACCATTCCACTCGCAGGGTCCGGCGCCCCATCATAAGGTCGAGGTAGGTTCCGGACGCACTCAATATAAGTTCCAGCTTCCGCGTCAGAATCTCCTCGCGGTCGCGCAATTCAAATTCCTGCGCAAGCTTGCCATAAAGCCGGTCCAGATTTGGCTGATCCCAGGCAATTTCGGGTTTTTCAATGATCTCCGCACGGCCCACCATCCGGGTTTGAACCAGCAATACATCGCCCAGTTCCCGGAGAATGGCATTTCCGCCGCGCCACGGCCGCCCTTCCCGCAACTTCCTCGCGAAGGGTTCGATTCTTTCAAAAACAGCTTCGACTTCCGCTTCGTAGTCTTCCAACACCGCGCTCTTGGCCAATACGCTCGCGATCACCTGTGCGTGTCCGGCCGAACAGTCCCTCAGCAGGATGCGGCCCTGGGCATCCACCCCTTCCTCGGCATCCGCGGCCAGCAAAATTTCGGCATCCTCGGAATTGATCATTGTCCGCGGATCGGTTGCAACCTTCATCGCCTGGCTGAACAGTTGCTTTTCCTCCGATTCCTGCAAACCAACGGCGCAGACCGCCCCGAAACGGAAGAGAACAGCAAAGCCTCCCTCCTTCCCTGAAAATGTCAGGGGAGACAGGGCGAGGGGAACACCCCACCCCGCCAGTTCCTTGACCGCCAGACGGTTGCCGACCGACCAAGCCACGGCTCTGACACCATGCATTGCAGTCATCCTCCGGCCGATTTTGTTTGAATGTCGCGGATACCCTGTCCGTTTTGGTTCCGCCTGGATTAATTGTCCATCAAACCGGAACGAAAGCAAGAACAGGAAAATTTTTCAGCAGGGGCGTTGAAGCGACATTTGAAGACCTTCCCCTATTTTCTCATCCGGATGGCGAACCGTCCCCTGTGCAGCGGCGGGACAAAGGTTTCCTGGACATAGCGAACATCCTCAATGGTATAGAAGGCTTTGGGGTTGAATTCTTTGATGATTTTGATGATCCTCTCGGCGTGCCGGCGCTTGCAGACGGTAAAGATGACCTTGACCGGTCCGGTTTCGCCCCAGCCATCGATGCTCGTGACCCCATAACCCGAACTCCACAGGAAGTGGACCAGGTCATCCGCTTCCTGGCGGGTAATGATGCGGATGATCAGATTGCCCATGGCCAGTTTTTCCTCGAGAAGGACCCCGATATAATTGCCGGCCGAAAACCCCGACGCAAACGCGACATAGGTCAGCCAGTTGTTGAGGTGCTGAATGACCTGGGTGACGGCCAGAACCCAGACCAGGGATTCAACAAATCCCACCAGGGCGGCCAGGTTTTTCTTGGCGCGGGAAACGAAAATAATGCGTAAGGTTCCGGCGGAAACATCCAGTATCCGCGCCAGAATAATCAGGATCGGAATAATAATGAAAGAAACCAGATCCTGGTTTGAGAAAATGTCCGAAAGCATTGGCACACCTCTTTGGATATCTGTTGCATGGATTATTTTGGATCAATAAATAAAATCTGTCGGCAGAATAATAGTTTCCGCACCCATTTTTCCATGTAAATCCAACAAAAACCGGAAAAAAGACAAGATCCCAGGTTTTTTCATGACAAAGTTGCGACCCTGCAGGACATTGGACCTCGATGCTTCCGGCATTATCGTCTTCAGGCTAACCTGCAACAACCCGCAAGGCATTAAAACCGAAATAGAAGCCGATCAGCAGGGCGCCCTCCCAGCGGACGATTTTCCTGCCATGGCTGAGACAGAAAGGCAGCAGCAGAACAGATAAAAAAATCATCATGCCAAGGTCCCACATGCCACCCGGCTGGGGGATAGGGATGGGGCTGAAAGTCGCACATAGCCCATTGATGAAGAGAAGGTTGAAGATATTGGAACCGACCACATTGCCGACCGCCAGGTCGGTCTCGCCTTTCCAGGCGGCAAGAGCCGAGGTGACCAGCTCGGGAAGGCTTGTACCCAAGGCCACAATCGTAAGGCCAATGATGACGTTGGGGACATTCAAGGCCTCGGCAACGGATACGGCAGCACTAACCGCCAGCTTTCCGCCCCCGATCAGGCTTGCAAGTCCTCCCGTGAAAAAGACCGCCGGCAGGAAAAAGCTTTGAAAACTCCTGGCCGGGGAATGGTGCCCCGCCTGCTCCAGAAGGGGATCGGCGGTTTTTTTAGTCAGCACCTCGCCAACGGTGTAATAAAGGAAAATTCCGAATAAAAGCAAAAAAACCAGGCCGTCGGTCCGGTCGAAGAGATTGTCCGCACCCCGAAGCAGTTGGTCCCCTCCCAGAATCAGGGCCAGAACCGCGCTCAGAGACATCAGGGGGATTTCCCTGGTGATGATGGTCCCGCTCACCGAAAGCGGGCGGATCAGTGCGGCAAGGCCAAGGATCAGACCGATATTGGCTATGTTGGAACCGATGATGTTACCGAAGGAGATCTCCGGATTGCCCTGAAAGGTGGCCATAAGGTTGACGGCCAGCTCTGGAGCGCTGGTACCGAAAGCCACAATGGTCAAACCAATGAAGAGGGGGGAAACGCCCAGGCTTTTGGCCATGGCGGAAGCACCGCGCACCAGCAGATCGCCGCCGCAAAGCAGAAGACCGAGCCCCAGAAACAAGAAAAGAAAATCAAGTGCCATATGACTCTTTCCCCATAAAAAACTCAGGGAAACCAGGGGAGAAAAACATGCATCATGGCCCGGATGCTCAACAGGATGATCAAAACCCCGATAGTGAACATCAGGACCCGGGTCGGAAGTTCTTTACACAACCATGCCGCCAAGGGGGCCGCCGTCGCACCGCCTGAGGTCAGAGCGAGAATCATGGGCCAGTAACCGACACCGATAGTCACAAAAAAGGTAAGGGATGCCGCCAAGGCGACAAAAAACTCAGCCATATTGACCGAGCCGACGACATAACGGGGCGAATTTCCCCGTGCCACCAGCGTAGAAGTGACTATCGGGCCCCAGCCGCCGCCTCCCATGGCATCAAAAAATCCGCCAAATAAACCTAAGAGGCCCAGCTTCTGGAATCCCCTCCCGGAATCTTTGATCTTTTTGAAAGCTTTGACTAAAATCACCCCTCCCATAATCGCCAGGTAAAAAGCAACGGCCAGACGGACAGGCTGAACCGCGAGCGTGGTCAGGAAATAAGCTCCCAGGATGGCTCCCAGGACCCCGGGAATCAGGAGTTTTTTCAAGAGCTGTCGATCGATATTTCCCAGCCGCCAATGAGACAGTCCCGAAATCCCTGTGGTCAAAATTTCCGCCGCATGGATGCTGGCGCTGGCGGAGGCAGGAGGCAGGCCGAAAGCAAGGAGAAAGGTGTTCGAAACCACCCCATAAGCCATTCCCAGCGCTCCGTCTATGAGCTGGGCAAAAAAACCGATGGCAAAAACCGTCAAAAAGTCCTGTTCCATTTCAGTTTGAACGGGAGGAAAAAACCATTCTTCAACCTGGGTTACCCATTAGATTTTATCGAGAAAACCTCAAGTGCCAAGTTAAACTCGAATCATGCCTGACCGGGGGGGAGTAAAAACCTCCTCCGATGCCTCATCTGGGAACTTGCTACAGGCGTTTTGAGCGAAAACCACAAAACTCAGGTGAGAATTTCAATCTCCAAATCGTAATCAAGATGGGATTCGGCACCGGTCCCCCGGAACGCTCCTGAGGTGGGGGCGGCCAGGCCCGGATGAGGTCCTGCGGCAAGCGCCACATAACCATCAGCCACTGCCAACCCGTGGGTCGGGTCATAACCGCGCCAACCGCCGCTGGGGAGATAGACCTCCGACCAGGCATGGAGGTGACGGCGCTCACCTTTTTCTCCCGGTCCGTAGCCGCTCACAAAGCGAACAGCCAGGCCCATGGAGCGGCAGCATTCCATGAAGAGAACGCTCAGGTCTCGGCAGGCGCCTTCTCTTTTGGCCAGCGTTTCTCCGGCACTGACAGGGTCACCTTTTTCGCGGATGGCCCACTGGAACTCTTCATGAATTTTACTGGTGAGGTCGGAAAGAAAGGATAAGGTTTTGCCGTCACTGAATGTTGCAACGTCCTTGGCAAAAGCGGCAACTTTCGGATCCGAAGCGGTTTTGAGGTAGGGGTGGAGGGAGGTCCGCAAGGCTTCCGGGTAGCTCATGGGCAGCCTGTCCGTTCCAATGCCGGTCAGGATGAAGGCAAAAGGGTTTTCCCGCAGGGTCTCGACCAAGGAGGTCGCAACAATCCGCAGCGAGGGACACAACCCGTCAAACCAGGCGGAAATCGCGGTGTTGCCATCGAGATCGATCAGGTCGACACAACCGACCGGTTCGGGCTCGATCTTCAGGTGGAAGTCGAGCAGCCGCTGATGGCAATCATTCCTTGGCCGCAAGCGGATAATCAGCGGTTCCAGAAAAACCGGATGGCTGTATCGAAAGCGCAGCTCATGGCGGATTTCAAGCTTCACCTGCCGACCTTTCCAGCCCGGCAAGGGCCTGGTCCAGCCAATGGCTGGGAAGTTCCCGGATGGACTGGACGATCCTGTCCTGCCACCAGTCTCCAATTTCCGCCAGATCTTCCATCTGGTAGTGGTGCTGGATCACCTGATAGCTGTCCTTTTTATAGAGGACTATATCAATGGGATAATAAACGTCGGTGGTCGCCCTGCGGGTGGCCTCGAAAGCCAGAAAACCGATCTTGAGAGCCGTCCGCATGCTGGCCTGATAGGTCAGCGCCCGGTCCAACAATGATTTCCCGTAACTCGACTCGCCAATGGTGTAATAGGGGGTGCCTCTGCCTACCTCGACCCAGTTGCCCTGAGGATAGAGGAGAAACAGCTTGTGTTCAGTATCGTTCTCCAATTGCCCACCGATTAACGTAAAGAGATTGAAACTCAGGCCGCTCTCGGCCAGTGCGTCTTTGTCTTCCACCATAACCCGCCGCACCTGGGCGCCGAAGGCGTTTACCGCCTTGTAAAGCTTGTCAAAGGACTGATCCTGCTCCTCCAGAACCTCGTTGAAATAGGTCAGGGCCTTGTCCCTGGCCGATCGCAACCCCGACGTCATGAGAAAAATCGAATGCCGGTCGTGCTCAAAGACCGTAACCTTTTTGGCGGTGATGCATTCCACCCCGGAGGTTACGCGGGTATCGGCAATCCCCACCAGTCCGTCTTCCACTTTTATGGCGATACAGAATGTCATTGTCTGGTTTCTCCCATCAGGACTTTTTCCGGGACCGGACGAAGGGCGAAGAAGGTATTGAAAATACCGTCGCCGACGATGTTGAGTTTGGCCTGGAAATCGTCCAGATAATCATGCAGGCCTGTTTCAAAAACCTCGCCGATATCGGAATAGTTGAGCTCCGCCATGAGGCGGCCGAGGAGCCGTTCAGCCGTGTTGCTGTGGGTTCCGGGAGGAGTCCCGGTGATTTTGTGCAAGGACTGGAGAGCCTGATTCAGGCAATAGTGAATTGAACGGGGAAAGTCACGGTCAAAAAGCAGAAACTCGACGACATGGGCCGGGGTGATGCGATGAAAGCATTTGCGGTACATTTCCAAGGCACTGGCCGATTTGAGCACCGCTGCCCATTGGGCGTTGTCGTAGGCAGTTCCGACATACTCCATTTTCGGCAGGAGAATGAAGTATTTGACGTCCAGAATACGCGACGTTTTATCGGCCCGCTCCAGAAATTGCCCCAGGCGTCCGAAATTCCAGCCCTCCCCGTGGGAAAAGGTGCCCGACGCCAGGCCGTTGAAAAGGTGACTGTTGGTTTTGACCTGAGTGAAAAAGTCATGAGGCTGGTAAAGCAATCGAGCCGCGGCCCCCGAGCCGCTGACAAAATGATAATAATCGTTGACGTGCTCCCACATTTCCGAGGAGATGACCTCGCGGATGGAACGGGCGTTCTCACGCGCATGGTACAGGCAGGTAATGATGGAGTGGGCATAATCCCGGTCCAGGGTCAAAAAACGGAGAACATTTTTCTGGGTCGCTTCGCCGTACTTTTCCTTGAACCAAGCATGGTCGCCGGTAATGGAAACCATCGGCTCCCACTGCTGGTGGGCATCCATTTCAAGATCGAGCATGAGGTGGAGATTGACGTCGACAAAGCGGGCAATGTTTTCAGCCCGCTCGATATAACGGGACATCCAGTAAATATGATCAGCAACCCGGCTCAACATTACGGTTCCCCTCCTTGATTATTAACCGCTCCGGACACCACCCAGGTGTCTTTACTGCCACCCCCCTGGGAAGAGTTGACCACCAGGGAGCCTTTCTTCAGGGCCACCCGGGTCAGGCCGCCCGGAAGCACATAAATATCCTCGCCATAGAGGATATAAGGGCGCAGATCCACATGGCGCCCCTCCAGGTGGTCATCGACAATGACCGGAGCCCGGGACAAAGCCAGGGTCGGCTGGGCGATGTAGTTGCGGGGATTGGCCCGGATGCGCCGGGAAAACTCTTCCCGGCTTTCCTGGCTGGCATGGGGACCGACCAGCATGCCGTAGCCGCCCGACTCGTTTACGGCCTTGACCACCAGCTTGTCCAGATTATCGAGAACGTGCTGGCAGTCTTTTTCTTCGGAACAGATATAGGTCGGCACGTTGGGGAGGATAACCTCCTCATCCAGATAATATTTTATGATTTTAGGGACATAGGCATAAACGGCCTTGTCGTCGGCAATCCCGGTTCCCGGGGCGTTGGCCAGGGCGACCCGGCCCTGGCGGTAGACCTCCATGAGTCCCGCTACCCCGAGCATGGAATCCGCCTTGAATTCCTTGGGATCAATGAAATCGTCATCGATACGGCGGTAGATGACGTCCACCCGTTCAAACCCTTTGGTGGTGCGCATATGAACATAACCGTCCATAACCACCAGGTCACGCCCCTCCACCAGCGGAATCCCCATCTGCTGAGCCAGGTAGGAATGCTCGAAATAGGCGGAGTTATACACCCCCGGCGTCAATACTACCGCGACGGGATCATTGAGAGCTGCCGGTGCGAGATATTCCAGGGTCTCCAGGAGGCGGTTGGGATAGTCGGTCACCGGACGGACTTTAAGGGCTTCGAAAGCGACCGGAAAGGTGCGCTTCAGGACCTCGCGGTTCTGCAGGACGTAGGAGACCCCCGAGGGACAGCGAAGGTTGTCTTCCAGAACGTAAAACTGGCCATCCCCGTCCCTGACTAAATCAGTGCCGGTGACATGGCACCAGATCCCCCGGGGCGGGCTCAACCCCTTGCACTGCTGGCGGAAGGAACTGCCTGAAAAGACCAACTCCGGAGGGACGATGCCCTGGGCAATGATTTTCTGGTCATTGTAGATGTCGTCCAGAAAGAGATTGAGAGCATGAATGCGCTGTTTGAGGCCGCGCTCGATGATGTCCCAATCCCCGGCTGACACGATGCGCGGAACGATGTCGAAAGGAAATATCCGTTCGGTCCCCTCGTCGCTGCCATATACGGTAAAGGTGATCCCCATGTGGTAGAGGGCGGCCTCGGCCGCTTTCTGGCGCTGTTCGATCTCACCTTCGGAAAGACTCGCAAAGCGCCGGAACAGAGGTTCGGCCTCGGGGCGAGAGCTTCCGTCCGCATCAAAAAGCTCGTCAAAAAACCCCCCCGTATCATATTTTTGAAATTCCATTCCTTTCTCCTTGCCTTTGCATATGCAGGCACGTTGAAATATTATTTAGATGCCCTCAACTATAACTTATTCATAAAAAAATAATTGTTCGAGAGGCAAAAAACCTTTCTCACGGCAAGAATTTCAGCCGCCCAGTCTCCCCAGAATCGTATTCGCCATTCCCAGGACCAGAAAAAACCCGCACATATCGGTGACCGTGGTCAACAGCGGACTGGAAACCAGGGCCGGGTCGGTTTTCAGCCGCTTGAGAAGCAAGGGGAGAAGGCCCCCCAGGGTCACTGCAACCACGGTATTCACGGCCAGGGCACCCCCGACCACCAAGCCCAGATAAACATTTCCCTTCCACACATAAGCAGCCCCGCCGAGAAGGATGCCGAGACAGACGCCGTTGATAAGCCCCAGGCTCGCCTCCTTGGCCAGGACCCTGACCAGTTCGTGGGGACGGATCAGGCCCAGGGACAATTCCCGCATGCTGACCGCGACGGCCTGATTCCCGGAACAGCCGCTCATGTCACTGATCATCGGCAGAAAGACAGCCAGGGCAATGACCGCTGCCAGTGTGTCCTGGTAAAAGGCGATGACGCTGGCGGCGATGACATTGAGCACAATGTTCAGGCTCAGCCATGAAAGACGCCGGCCGGAACGAACCAGAAGCGGCATGGAGCGGAATTCCTCGCCGCCGACGATACCGCTGACACCGAGAAACTGGTCTACGGACTTTTTCCGGGTGGCTTCTTCAACCGCAGCGGGAAGCACCACGCCGAGAAGAATATTCTGCTCGTCCACCACCGGAACGCCATAAAGCTGGTGCTCCTCGAAAAAATTGCGAAGTTCCTCCAGACTGGCGTCGACCCGCACCTTGAGAGGATTGGCAATCATCGCCCGCTTGAGAGGGGAAGCATGAGAGAGGAAAAGCAGGTCGTGCATGCGCAGCACTCCGACCAGTTTCTTGTGGTCGTCGGTCACGTAGAGGTACTGGACATGATAGTAGGCGTAGATGTCCCGTTTGGCCTGAAGATCGTCCAGAACGTCGCTGATGCGGTTCTCGGCCCGATAGAAAAGGCATTCCGAAACCATGAGCCCGCCGGCGGTATCGGCAGGATATTCCAGAAACTGCCGGGCTTCCCGAGCCTCTTCCGGAGCCATTTCCACAAGAATCGCCTCGGCGCTTTTCTCGTCCATTTCGGCCAGCAGGTCGACCACGTGGTCGCTGTCCAGCTCGCCGAGAATGGCAGCGGCGTGTTCCGGCGCAAGGTCGTCCATGATCTCAACAGCCTGGGCCGCATGAATATCCTCAATGACCTCGGCGGCGTCCGGGGGAGTGAGGAGGCCGAGAAGCTGCCCCTGGTCCGCAGGGGTGAGACGCGAGATGGTCAGCGCCGTCTCCGTGGGCCCTATGGTATCCAGAAACGCCAGAATTCCCGCAACATTTTCGCCCGCGATCAGCTCCTGCAACTGCAACCAGGGTTTCTCTCCATCTTTGGCCATGACAACCACCCCATAAAAAATTCAGATTCAGAACTCTTTTTCCCGGCCGCCTGCCTAAACAAATGAACGGCAAAGAGGACCTTGGAATCATTTTAATGTATAGTTTAACTAAGTAAAATGGGGGAAAAAGATTTTAGAAAGGAAAACAGATGAGTAGAAAAAAAACCGATTATTTCTGCAAAGACTCTGAATCCCATCGCGAACACATGTGCTCCCTGATGGAGCTCGGGAAAATGCGGGAAGTGGCCGAACTCAGCCGGAATCCGGCTTTTGTCTGCAGAAACTGCGGCGTGCGGGCGGATCGTGCGGAGCATCTCTGTAATCCTGAACCGCTGAAAAAAGAGGGCGCCGAATCAAAAGACTGAGCTCAGTAAATCAGGTCCGGCCTCCAGCTTGAATTGAAGCTGATAAGCTTTTTTTTTACCTAAACAACGGAAGGAATTTGTGAAAAAAGAAACGAAACAAAAATACGTGTATTGCGTTTTTATTTTTTTTGTCATCCTTCCGGTCCTTTTTTTGGGGGGGTGTTTCGAGCGCTCTTTAACCCTTCAGGTGCGCTTTGAAAACCTATCGGGCCTAAAGCGAGGTGATGGCGTCTATTTTGAGCGAAACGATATCGGGAGGGTGGACAATATCACTTATACCACTCAGGGCGACTATCTGGTCAAAATAGAAATTGTGCCTGAGTTTAAAAACGCGGCTACCGAGGATTCCCGGTTTTATATCGGAAACGACCCCTTGAAACCACCGAATAAGGCAGTAATTGTCGAACAGGAGCAACCCGGCGGCACTCTTCTTCAAAACAGAAGTACGGTTCAGGGCTCTGAAAAAAAAGGCTATCTTGATGAAATTTTCAGGGACTTAAAGGACAAGGCGGGAATGGCCGAAGGTGAGCTGCGCCAGGCTTTGGAGGAACTGAAAAAATCACTGAATGCAAAAACCCGGAAGCTCGATAAAGAACTTGAAGCAACCCTGGATGATCTGTCCCGACAATTTGAGAAATTCAAAAGTGAAATCAGCAAGATACCCGACAGTCAGGAGATCAGGCAATTGGAGGAGAGTTTCAAAAGGTTTGCCGAAGAGTTCGGCAGGGTCGAGGAGAATGTGCGGGATTATCTTCGCAATAACGTGATACCGCAGTTCCGTCAGGAACTGGATCGGCTTCGCGATCAATTGAAGAAGGAGGGACGGGAGCAGGAGCTGAAGAAGATTGATGAGCAGATGAATGAGATGATCACGGTATAACCCGGTTTACAGATAGGTCCGTGCTCCCATATAGCGCTTGGCGTAATAGGGGCTTGAGAGCCTGGATATCATGACGTCTTTTCCCCGCCGCGGCGCATGGATAAATTTTCCGTCGCCGATATAGATGCCGACGTGGGAAACTCTCTGGGGTTTGCGGGTGGCGAAGAAAACCAGATCTCCAGGTTGCAGTTCGTCTTGGGGGATTTTCTTGCCGGTTTCAAACTGATGAAAGGAGGCACGCGGCAGTCCCAGACCATTGAGGCGGTAAACCACCAGGGTCAGGCCGCTGCAGTCAAACCCCTTTTCCGCCGATGTGCCGCCCCATTTGTAGGGCACCCCGATAAATCGTTTCGCCGTACGGACGATCTCGGTCCGTAACCCCTCGCAACCGGTTTCGTCAACCCTTGCAACGGAATAATCTTCCGGAACAACAATGAAAAATTCATCAATGAGACCGCGGCTGCGCAGGGCAACAGCTTCCGCACGGGCCTCGGCATAGCTGCGGTAATTGCCGAAACGGACCTTGTAAAGACCCGATTCGTGAAGAAAGTAGTAAGCGTCCAGCCCCTTGTTTTCAAGCCGCTCTTCGAGCCCGACCGCATTGTCCATTTGGGAAAAAGCCCCGACCTGAATGCTGAAGCCCATTTTTTCCAGCTGCAGGTGGCAGGGTTGGGACGCAGGTCGGGGCGACGGTTCAGGCAAAGACGCATAATTCCGAGCGCAACCCGTCAGACCGGCAAAAAAGGCCCATATACAAAAAAAGGATAAAAAACAACGCCAACTGGTCTTCCGGCAAAAAAGCATGGCCCCTCGTCAAAGGCAATTAGGTGGTCAGGTTATTTTTCTGGGAATTCGGAGTTGGACTCATGTGCAGCAGGCAAAGCCCAACCTGCTGGTTATTTCGGGGTATGATAACCTGCTTTTGCGGCGAGATAAAGGGGGAAGAAAATTTTACGAGAGATTACCAATTGTTAGCACGCGGGGAACCGGCCTGGAAAGAGAGCATTTCAAAAGATATCCTGCCCCAGTTGCTTTTGCAGAATCCCTTTGAAGCGGATGTTGTCATCCTCGATCAGAATCCCCAGAATTTCCATCTGGCTTCCTTTGATTTTCCCCTTGAAACGGAAATGCTGGCTACTATGTTCCTCGATAAGCCCCATGGGTGTGATCGGATCGCCGGCATAGTGGGTCACCTGGTACTGGCCCTTGATATGCTCACCATCCAGGGAATAGGTCCCGGCGAAATAAAATTTGCTGTTCCCGCCAAAGGTTTTACCTTCATGGAAAATAAAAACGCCATGCCCATAGAGAATGTTGGAGACGTTGAAGTTCAACTCTCCCGTCCAGAGACCTGCAATCATTGTCACCCCTGAATTCCGTTCACCGTTTTTTTGGGCCTTTAACGCAATTGTAATGGGTAACGGGCAACTTGCAATCTTTTGCACAGGGAGAAAACGTCAATTCCCCCCGTTGCCCCGGATCGGCAGGGTAACGGGTTCCCCCTTGACCAATTCGATTTCCTGGTCTTCATGATAAATGGTGATGCCGGCACCCTCCCGGAGAAGATAGGTCGCAGTATCTCCAAGGATATCCACAACAAGCTTTTGCTCACGAATGATTAACGGAAAGCGCAGGCCGTTGATGGGAGGCGGGACATTGGGGCGGAAGCTGAGCCTGCCGTTGTAGTCGCGCATGCCGGCAAAACCGTAGACCGCCACCATCCAGGTCCCGCCCATGGAGGCGATATGGACGCCGTCCCTGACGTTGCCCCCGACATCCCCCAGGTCCATGAGGATGGCCGCCAGGCCGTATTCCCGGGCCTTATCCGTCTCATCCACTTCCGCGGCCACGATACTCTGGATACAGGCGGAAAGTGAAGAATCCCCGGTTGTGAGGGGGTCGTAGAAATCAAAATTGCGTTTTTTCGCCTCCAGGGAAAATTCATTTCCCAGCAGGAAAAGAGCCAGAGCGACATCCGCCTGCTTGATAACCTGATGCCGGTAGATCACCAGCGGATGGTAGTGCAAAAGCAGGGGATATTTGTCCCGTGAGGTCTTGTCGAAATCCCATTCCTTCTTGTCCAGAAAACTGTCGTCCTGTGGAAAGATGCCCAAACCCTCGTTGTAGGCCACATACATGTTGTCCGCAGCCTTTTCCCACTCTTTGGCTTCCGAAGGCTCCAGGCTGGTTTTGTCCACCAGATCTTCATAGAGGTCGGGGATCTTCTGCCGCATCTTTTCAACCGTGCGGGCCGCAAACCAGAGATTTTCCCTGGCCATGAGATTGGTATAGGTATTGTTGTCCACAACGGTGTTGTATTCGTCCGGACCGGTAACCCCCTGAATGCAGAATTTCCCGCCCTTTCGTTTGGAATAGAACCCAAGGTCGAGCCAGAGCCGGGCGGTTTCGACCAGCATTTCTGCACCCTCGTTGTAAAGAAAAGGACGGTCGCCGGTCGCTTCCACATACTTTTTCAGGGCATAAATGATATCCGCATTGATATGGTACTGGGCGGTTCCCGCCGCATAATAAGCGGAAGCCTCTTCCCCGTTGATGGTTCGCCAGGGGAACAAGGCACCCTTCTGATTGACTTCTTTGGCCCGCTGCCTGGCCCGATCAAGCATACTGTGACGGTATTTCAGGAGATTGCGGGCAATCCGCGGAGCGGTATAGATCAGGAAAGGCATGACATAGATTTCGGTGTCCCAGAAATAGTGCCCCTCATAAGCCTGGCCCGTCAGTCCTTTGGCCGGCAGGCCGGTCCCCTCGGCACGGCCTGCCGCCTGAATGATCTGAAAAAGATTCCAGCGAAACGCCTGCTGCACTTCTCCGGGGACGACCTCTTTCTGCTCCGGCAGCTCTGTGATCCGGACATCGCTGCGGCCCCAGAAGTTGTCCAGAAACTGTTTCTGACCGTCGAGGATTTTTTCAAAGCCGTGTTCAACAGCCGTATTCAGGGTTCTCTCCGCCCGCTGGCAGAGTTCATCCCCGTTGGCGCTGCGGGAGGTATGATAGGTGATGAATTTGGTCATTTCGATGGGAACCCCGGGCTGGGCATCCACCGAGTAAATCACCTGGCCGCCTCTGGGGTTACAGTCAACCTGGAATTTAAACGGAGAGTCGGTCTCAAAAACGTGATCCATGCCGCAAGCCAGGATCATTTTACTGGTCCGGGTTTTTTGGCTGAGCATGGTCCGCTGTTCGCGCGAATAATATTTTTCCGTATCCAGAACCTCACCGTCGAAACCTTTGGCCAGACGCGGATCACCTGCAGAAACCTGATTGGTTTGGTTGCCGATCATTTCGGAGGAGATCACTACCGGCGCCTCTTCGTTGAGAATCGTCACGCGATAGGTAATGGCCGCCAGATGCCGGTATTTAAAGGAAACCAGGCGACGGGACTCCATGAGGACGATCTTGCCCGAAGGCGTTTCCCACATGACCTCGCGGTTCAAGGTGCCCTCTTTCATATCGAGGACCCTTTCAAAACGGATCAGATTGGCTGTCGGCAGATAAAAGGGCTCATCGTCAACATAAAGCTTGATAACCTTGCAATCGGCTACATTGAGCATGGTCTGGCCGGTCTTGGCAAACCCGAAAGCCTCTTCGCCGTAGGTTATGGGCCATGATTCATAGAAGCCATTGATGAAAGTCCCATTCTGAAAGTAGGGAGTCCCCTCATCGAAATTGCCGCGCATGCCGAGATAACCGTTGGAAACGGAAAAAATTGTCTCGGTCTGAGCGAGAAAGCGGGGATAAAACTTTTTCTCGACAATTTTCCATTCATCAACCGGATAAATATGGTGAGGAGGATTAATACTTTTTGCCCGAATCATCGACCACTCGCCTCTCTTGCTAAGCCTTTCGCCATCCCGCCTGCCAGCTGGGAGGGAATACCGCTTCCATCCGCAACTTTCTTTCCCCAGTCCCCTGTTTTTAGAGGAATTCCTCCAAATCAGCAACTACAATATCCGCGCCGTTTTCCAGCAGGGCACTGGCGTCCCCATGACGGGCAACGCCGACCACCAGACCGAAATTTCCTTTGCGACCGGCCTGAACACCTGAAATGGCGTCCTCAACAACCACCGCCCGTGAGGGCTCCACTCCCATGATTCCAGCCGCTTTGAGGAAAGTATCAGGCTCCGGCTTGCCACGCAGATTGAGCCGCAGGGCCTCGTTGCCGTCAATCCAGAACTCAAACAGATGCTTGATTCCGGCCGTCTCCAGAATCGCTTCGCAGTTCTTGCTGGAAGAGACCACCGCCGTGCGAACCCCTTTTTTTAACAGTTTCCGGGTCAAGGTTACGGACGACTGAAAAACGTCAACACCTTCCTCAGCCAAAACCTCCCGGAAAAATTCATTCTTCCGGTTGCCCAGGCCACAGATCGTTTCTTTAGCGGGTACATCATCATGACTGCCGAAGGGAAGTTGGATGCCGCGCGAATCAAGAAAGCTCTGAACGCCCTCCATGCGGGGTTTGCCGTCCACATAGAGCTTGTAATCCGCATCGGCATCGAAAGGGACAAAGGGTTCACCCGATTTTTCGGCAACTTTTTTCAGGAATTCATCGAACATTTTTTTCCAACATTTGGCATGAACCCGGGCGGTTCCCGTCAGAACACCGTCGAGATCGAAAAGGATGGCGTCAAATTTTTCCAAATAAACCATTTTATGGTTTTTCCCCGTCGGCAAAACGTCCTCCTTCAAACCATTAAATTTTCCGCTCCATCCATCCGTTATTCACCAGTCACCTTTTCAAAAGCTGTTCCTGAGATAAACTAAATTAAAAAGAATCGTTTGAAAAGATCCGGTTGCCTCAGTAATAACAGAAAAAAGGCTCTTTGTCGCTATCTTAAGAAATCCTGATGATGCACAAACAGCCGTTTTCAAAAATTTTTTAGGCTTTCAAAACCAGAGTTCAGGATTCGATATCACCATCGCCCGGTCAAAGCTGGTGGCAAAGCCTAAAACCGGAAAAAGCAAAGTCAGGGGTTCCGGGATACGGCTTTTTTCAGCGGACTACGGCATCGAAAACTGACTGGAGGTTGATAATTGCCATCCGCCATGCAATAATTTTATTAATTTAATAAAATTATTAAATCATCGGTCATAAGCTACGACTGAGTACGAGTTAAAAATACCTGATCACCCATGTTTAATGTTCAATTGACCATCAAATTTCAATCTTAGGAGGGAAAATGACCGGCTTCAGGTTCTTTCTCATTATCTGTATTGTCTTTACTTCTTTGGGAACCCCTTCCGCACTTTTTGCAGAAAAACCGGGGCAGGGATTTTTCTCTCTGCGGGGCGGTTTTTCCGGTGACCAGGGCGACAGCAGTGACGAAAACTTTAATCAATATGAGGCCGCACTGACCCTGATGCTTCCCTGGAAATGGCAACCTGGCCCGCTCCTGATAAAAACCGGTCTCGATTTCGCGGCAGGGATCTTTTCCGGAGAGGGGGAAGACGCTTTTGTGGGGAGCATTGGCCCACGAGTTTCTTTTCGCACTTTGGAGGAAACCTTTTCCCTCGATATCGGCATTGCCCCAACCTACATCAGCCGCCATGAATTCGATAATGAAGATTTCGGTGGACCGCTCCAATTCACCAGCTTTGCCGGTTTTTACGTTCATTTCTGGGAGCGATACCGATTAGGATACCGCTTCCAGCACATGTCCAATGCCGGAATCTATTCCGAAAACATCGGTGTGAACATGCACATGTTCGAAGCCGGTTTTCTCTTCTGATTTTTCCGCCAAAATCCAGCCTCCCTTCTTCCCGGGGTCATCGGGAAAGTGTCTGAGTTGCTGCCTGGACAAGGCAGCGACTGAGTTTCACGAGAAGTTCCGATTCCAGGCTCCAGCAGTGCCAGAAGAGGGGAACCCGAAGTTGCTGTCCGGGAATCAGTTCCACCAATGCCCCTTTCTTCAGCAGTACCCCGCTCTGCTGGTCAGGCACCAGACCATAGGCCAGCCCGGCCACGATAAAATCGACAAAACTTTCGGAGGAAGGCACGAAAAAAGAAGGCCCGGCCAGGTCCTCTTTCCCCCAAAGAGCCTGGAAAAAACTTTCATTCAACCTATCCCGGCGATTGAAAAGAATTCCAGGTGCCTGCTCCAAGGCTTCCCGGTTCACACCTTGCGGGAACCACCTTGCGGCGAAACCCGGACTGGCCAGCAGGCGATAGACCATGCAGCCGAGGTAATCCAGGCGGCATCCCTGCATAACTGTGTCTGAAGTACTGATACAGCCGACGACATCGCCGTTTTTCAAGAGCCGGTGAGTTTCCTCCTGATCCTCGACGCGGAGATCGAAAACCACTTTTTCCTCCAGCAGAAAATTTCGGGTGGCCTCCGAAAACCAGGTGGCGAGGCTGTCAGCATTAACCCCAAGGGCAAGGGAGGTGAAGGGTGAACCCATCTCCCCCGATTGATCCTCGAAAAGACCATCCTCCAGAAGCCTGACCTGACGATAGTGTTTGACCAGAACCCGGCCCACCGAAGTCGGGAGCGGGGGATTCGTCCGCGACAGCAGGACCTGTCCCGTCCTCTCCTCCAGCTGCCGGACCCGCTGAGACACCGCCGACTGGGTAATATTCAGAACCCTGGAGGCCCTCTCAAACCCGCCTTCCTGAACCACCATGACCAATGCTTCGAGAAGTTTATAATCAAACATGTTTCAATATTAGCATTTCTAATCCATTATAAAATCAATTAATTTTACTTTTAATCGGCCTTTCTCTAAACTTCCGGAAGCGAAGGAGAATACCGATGTTGACAGCCTTTTTCCAGGGACTGGGCACAGGTGCCGGACTGATCATAGCCATAGGCGCCCAAAACGCCTTTGTCCTCTCCCAGGGGGTTCGGCGTAACCACTTCCTGACAGTCCCTCTTATCTGCAGCCTGTGCGACACCCTCCTGATTGTGGCGGGGGTCAGCGGCTTTGGAACAATTGTCGCCTCTCACCCTGCTCTGAGTCGGGGAGCCGCTTTGGGCGGGGCCATTTTTCTGTTTGCCTACGGCCTGAAAGCCTTCCGTTCAGCTCTTCGCAGCAGTGGGCTGACGACCGGAGATTTTGTACAACACTCCCGGGGCAGGGTGATTCTTACCACGCTGGCGGTCACCCTTTTGAACCCTCATGTTTATATCGATACGGTAATCCTGTTGGGCGGCATCAGTGGCCGGTTTTCCGGTTCCGGTCGCTACCTTTTCGGCTTCGGCGCCATGACGGCTTCATTTCTGTGGTTTTTTGCCTTGAGCCTGGGCGGACGGCTGCTTGCCCCGCTTTTAAGCCGACCGCTGACCTGGAAAATCCTCGACAGTCTGGTCGGCCTCGTCATGTGGGCCATCAGCGCTTCCCTGGCTTGCAGTCTTTTTCCTTAGCCGGCCTTGTTTATTCCAGACCGAGATCGTAATTGAAAGTGGAGGTGCCCGTCACCGTTCCCCCTTTTCGGAATGCCGTCAGAACGGCTTTTCCCTTGGGAGTAAACGGCCCGATGTGGCTCAGGTCGATGACAAAGGAACGGCAACCGAGCTTTTCAAGCTCTTTTTCTTTTCCCACCAGGGAAAAATCAGTGTCGGAAAAGAGTATCGTCAGGCCTGACTCCTTGCGGGTGCGGAAGACGTCGCCGGTATCGGAATGAACGGCCTGACCGGGACGCAGCTTGCGAATGCCAATGCGGGAGGTAATAAGGGGGATGGAAGCGAAAAGAACCATGGAGGTGGGAAGTCCGGCGTCCCGGTTCAGAAGATTTGCGAGGTTGGCGCGGTCGTCCTCGACATAGAGGGTGGCTTCCTCAATGCCCAGCCCCTTCCAGCCCAACAGGGCCTGACTGTTCAAGGCAAAAAGGCGATAGCCGGAAACGAGATGCACCGGGGGCAGGCCTTCAAAAAGGGGCAAATGACCGAGATTGTTGACCTGGAAACGGCGAAACCCCCGGCTCGCCAAATCGGCGGTCATCCTGCGGCAGTTTTCCCAGGCCGGATCGAGAAGGACGAAGGGAATGTTCCAGACGATACGGTCCTCCCGGCCGACCAGGCTTCTTGCGCCCTGGAGGGCGGCATGAAAATTCTCGCCGGTCAGGGGCAGGAGGATCCGGTGGACGTCGGGATGACTGAGGATGTGGATGTCCCGGAAACTTGAAACGGCCAGGGTGATCCTCGTTTCCGCCGCCCGGGCGGATGGCTGAGCCGGCGGCAGAAGCGCAGCGAGTGCCTCTTTCAGGTGACTTCTTTTCCGCTCTTCGCGACTGTTTTGCCAGACCTGAAAAAATTCCCGGAAAAACTCGCGGCGGATCTCATTCAGGCGGCTGGGAGGAATCACGACGGCGGGCAGGGTTCCAGCTTCGAGGGAACGGAGATGCCAGCCCCTGATGCCGGTTTTTTCGAAAACCTGCTGCAAAGCCGCCGAGTTGAGGGGCTGGTTTTCGGCGCTGAAAGTCTCTATGGCAAAACTCTTTTGGAGAACGCCGGCGTTATTCTCCCCCCTGATTTTCAATTCATTTCCGACAATTTCAATTTTCAGGCTTACCTCATCGGGAACCGTATCGAAAGCCTCCAGTTTCCGTCTGCAGGCAGCCTCGCTCAGGGTAAACGCCTGTTCCGACGACACTTTGAAGACAGCGTCCCCGGTTTTCAGCTGTTCCGTGAAAGGGGTCTGAAGGGTGACAAAGCTTCCGGCGGAAACCCTTTTGAGATCCTTTTTCCCCTGGCGCAGTTGTTTGACGGTAAAGCCCTGGCCTGGCCGGTCGGTTTTGGGCTGGACCCTGAGACGGTCGCCAACATAGAGGACATCACGACTCTTGAAACTGATTTCCTTCCCCCGGATGGACGTGATTTCCCCCAGGAAGCGTCCCGTCGAACCTTTGATGGAGGGGCTGGCAATATCGGTCGGGTCGGGACCGGCCAGAAAGCCCCGGGTCGGCAGCCGGCCAAAAGAGCTTTTCAAAAGCTCTTTGGACTCTTTCAGGGCCTCCCTGCGGCCCTCCACCGGGGCATCCAGGGCCTTGCGGTAAGCGGAGACCACATTGGCGACATATTCGGCACTTTTCATCCGCCCTTCAATTTTGAAACTGCGGACCCCGGCCTGCTCCAGTTCCGGCAGAAGGTCGATAGCCGAAAGATCGTTGGTCGAGAAATAGTAACCCGGCTGCTTCTGCGCCCGGTAAAGACGCCGGCAGGGCTGGGCACAACGGCCCCGGTTGCCGCTCTTGCCGCCGAGATAGGAAGAGAAGTAGCACTGGCCGGAGAATGAAAAACAGAGCGCCCCGTGAACGAAGTGCTCCAGTTCCAGAGATGTTTGCTGCCTGATGGCGGCGATCTCCTCGAGGCAGAGTTCCCGGGCCAGGACTACGCGGGAAAACCCCATCTTTTCCAGCATGCGCACGCCGGCGCTGTTGTGGATGGTCATCTGGGTCGAGGCATGAAGGCGGAGACCCGGAAAAAATTCCCGGATCAGGCGCCAGACCGCCAAATCCTGGAGGATGACGGCGTCCACACCAATCGCTTCCAGGTCAGCCAGAAGGCCGGCCGCCTGCGGCAACTCCGCCTCTTTGATCAGGCTGTTGATGGTTACATAGAGCCTGGCGCCACGGGCACGGGCATAGGCGGCCATCTTCTCCAGTTCGGCCGTTGTAAAGTTTTTGGCCTTGGCCCGGGCCGAAAATTCTTTGGCTCCACAGTAGACGGCATCCGCCCCCGATTCCATGGCCGCGAAAAAAGCTTCGAGGCTGCCGGCCGGGGCCAACAATTCAGGTTTTTTACTTTTCGACAAAAAGAGATACTCCCATGTAAAAAATCAAATGACCCGTTACGGGTCATTTTTTATTCATTCTACATGGAAGAAACCGAGGAGTCCATAAATCCTTGATCGGCGAAACTCGTATAACCTTCGCTGCCGATAATGACATGATCGAGGACACGAATGCCCAGAAGTTCGCCCGCCTTACGGAGGCGGCCGGTAATCTCCATGTCCTCCCGGCTGGGCTTCGGATCGCCGGAGGGGTGATTATGGACGAGAATGATGGAGGCCGCCGATTCGCGGACCACGGGACCAAAAACCTCGCGCGGATGGACAATGCTGGCGGTGAGGCTACCGACGGAAATTTCCATCTCCCGCAGCAGGCGGTTCTTGCTGTCGAGCATGAGGATCAGAAACTTTTCCTTGGCGAGGTCCACCAGCCTTTCACGAAAGTGTTCGAACACAACATCCGAGGAGGTATAGGGCGCCCCTTTGCGAAGGACATTCTGTCCGAAGCGCCGGGCAATTTCGAAAACCGCCTGGAGTTGGGCCGCTTTGACAGGACCGATACCCTTGATTTCGCAGATTTCCGCAACGGCGGCGGAAGAAAGTTTGCGCAGTGACCCGAAACGGCAGAGCAGCAGACGGGCGTGATCGAGAGCGCTCTGGTGGGAGGAGGCATCCCCGGTACGCAGGACAATAGCCAGCAGTTCCGCTTCGGAGAGGCTCTCCGGTCCGTTGTGCAGGAGCTTTTCCCTGGGCCTTTCCGCTTCGGGCCAGTCCTTGATACGCCGCAGTTCTTTAGATTTTTCCATGTCCGCATCTCCCATTGAACCTTCAGCTTCAGGCTATCGACGATTCTTATTTCAAAAATCGGGCCTTCCAGCACGGTTTTTCTGCCTGCTCCTGCGCTTTTTCCGGCAACCCTCCCCTTTCCCTGGTTATTTCTCCTCACTCTGGCATAATAAAAACCGGACCGCCATCTTCGGAACCGACCCGAAAGGATGAATTCATGACCCAGGACTGCACAACGCCGCAGCAAAACCGGCCCGCACCGGCAAATTCCGTCAGCGGCGCCGTCGCCACCCTTCCTGCAAAAAGCTTGAAGATGATGCTCCGCTGTGTCCGGGCCCTCTACCGCCTCAGCCGCAATCCCCTTTACCAAAAACACGTCATTACCCGCGGCCCGGAAATCTCCAGCTACGATCCGGGTCACGATGCGGTCATGATGGGATACGATTTTCACCTCACGGAACAGGGGCCCAAACTGATCGAAGTCAACACCAACGCCGGCGGCGGACTTCTCCCCTGGCTGAGGCCGGATATAGGAGAGCCGTCGGCAAAAGACAAAAAAGGCCTTTTGGACACATTTCTCACGGAATTTTTCAGCTTTTCAGGCCGACAAAAGGCCCCCGGATCCATTGTCATCCTCGACGAAAGGCCGGAGGAGCAGTTCCTTTTCCCGGAAATGGTCTGCTTCGCCAATCTGTTCAAGGAGCACGGCCTGACAACCTGCATTCTCGATCCCGGGGAACTCCGAGCTTCGGAACAAGGCCTTTTTTATGACAACCAAAAGGTCGATCTCATTTATAACCGCCATACCGATTTTTATCTGGATACTCCACAATTGGCGGGAGTCAGGGCAGCCTACCTGGCGGGACGGGTCTGCCTGACACCCAATCCCCGCGTCTACGCCCTTCTGGCAGACAAACGGCGCCTGGCTCTATGGTCTCAGCCGGGCAACCTGGAACAGTTCAATATCAGCCCAGAAGAGGCAAAAATCCTCTTGGAGACCATTCCCGAATCCCGCCTCATGAGCGGCCTCGACCCTGAGGCGATCTGGGCAACCAGGGGAAACTGGGTTTTCAAACCCCTCACCAGGTTCGGCAGCCGGGGCGTCATTCTGGGAAAGAAAATCTCCCGCAACCGGTTCAGTGAATTTGAACCCGGCGAAACCCTGATCCAGAAATTCATCCCGCCCTCCTCGACCCGCACCTCCGCGGGGGAAGCTTTGAAAACCGACTACCGCCTTTTTGTTTACCGGGATAAAGTCCTTGGAATACTGGCCCGGCTCTTCCAGGGCCAGGTTACCAACATGCGGACCCCCGGCGGCGGTTTCGCCCGGGTCAAAATACACCACGGTTGAGGTATCCTTCAGGCCGCCCCGCTACAGAAGATTTCCCAATTGCCCCGGGTTTAGCTCTTGCCGCGAGTATGAAAAGGATGTAATCTTCCCCCTATGGCCAGCCGCCGTTTCCTTCCCTGTAAATATTTTCAGCTGACTCTTTCTAAAAAGGAGCATCGATATGTCAATCCGGAACATCGGAAAAATGTGGTTTTGTACCTTCTTAACAATTATCTTCCTGCTTCCGGCCTTGGCCGGGGCCGACGATGTCACGGACTCCATCAACGAAGCGCTGGAGTATTACAAAAAAGGGGAACACAGCAGTGCAGTTGAAAGCCTCAATTACGCAGCGCAACTGATTCAGCAGATGAAAGGCGAGGGCCTTGAATCCTTCCTGCCCGGACCTCTGAGCGGCTGGACGGCGGAACCTGCCAGCTCCCAGGCCGCTGCTGCGGCAATGATGGGAGGCGGCGTCTCAGCAAGCCGGCAGTACAGTAAAGACTCAAGCTCAGTGGATGTTCAGATCATTGCCGATGCACCGATGCTCCAGGGCATGATGATGATGTTTTCCAATCCCATGCTCGCTACGGCGGACGGCGGTAAGCTGGAAAAAATCGGCGGAGAAAAAGCTATTGTCAAATATGATGCCGCCAACCGGGAGGGCGAAATCCAGGTCGTGGTTGCCAACCGGTTTTTTATTGTCATCAGCGGCAACGATGTCGGCAAAGAAGATCTTAAAGGCTATGCTCAGGCCATTAATTTCAAAAAACTGGCTACCCTCCCCTGAATTTTCTCAGGTTGGAAATTAGCCCGGAAAACCCTTTAAAAACAGAGACGGGAGTGGCACAGGTGCCGCTCCCGTCTCTGTTTTTTTCGCCGGGTAAAAATCAATTTTCGCTATTGTCCGGCTGATCCTCTTCCTGCCTGGGGCGGGAAAAAATCCGCGCCACCCAGATGCTGACCTCATACAGGAGGACAAAAGGGATGGCAATGGCTGTCTGCGAAAAGACATCCGGCGGAGTCAGCACAGCCCCAATAACAAACGCCAGGATAATGGCATATTTTCGCCTGGCCGCCAGCCAGGGGGCATCGACGATACCCATTCTGGAGAGAAAAAAAACCACCACCGGCAGTTCAAATATCAACCCGAAGGAGAGCAACAGGCGGGTGCAAAGACTCAGATAAGCGCCCATGGAAAGCATGGCGTTGATCTCTCCGGTAGCCGTCCCGAAACCCACCAGGAAGGAGAAAATCACCGGAAAGACATGCCTGAAGCCGAAATATGCCCCTATCCCGAAACACAGGCAGCCGGAAAAAACAAAGGGGATGACGAATTTCTTTTCCCGGGCGTAAAGCCCCGGCGCAACGAAGACCCATCCCTGCCAGAGTATGATTGGAAGCGCCACAAGAACAGCCGCAAATGCGGCAATTTTCAGATAGGTGAAAAAAGGTTCCGTGGCATGGATAAAAACCAGTGAGCTCCCCTCGGGCAGGGCCGCCCGAACCGGTTCGGCAACCAAGTGAAATAATTTTTCGGCAAAACCGTAGCAGGCCAAAAATGCCACCAGCCAGGCTATCCCTGAAATGATCAGGCGTTTTCTGAGTTCTTCCAGATGAGCCGTCAGGGGCAGGTGAGGATCGTTCACTGGCCGTCTCCCGGTTTTTCACTTTCAGACTTTTCTTTAAGGTCTGCCCCCTCTTCCGGTTCACCCCTTTCATAGGGGTCTTCTTCAGCCTCCTCCGTTTCATCAATACCCGTCGGCAGAGCAGTTCCAGTTTTTGTCAAGGGTTTTTTGGTTTCCTCCATGTCGGCATTTACCGCCGTTTTAAGCTCGTCCGCAGCCCGCTTGAATTCGGCCAGCCCCTTTCCCAGAGCCTTGGCGATATCGGGAAGTTTTTTCGGGCCGATGACGACCAGGGCCACGACCAGAATCAGCAGCAGTTCCGGCATTCCTATTCCAAACATGGACTCACCTGTCTTTGTATTGAAGTCGGTAGAAACGTATTTCGATTATGACGAAAAAGCCCAATGAAGAAAATCATTTTTTCCATTTTCAACGTTAACGGTTAGATTAAAAAAACTCGAAAATATCCCCCCCGGCGGATCCCCAGGGAATCCCAACCAGCAGGAATGATTTTCGAGCCTTTTTTCACAGAGATGAGCCGCATTCCGGAAATTCAGGGTTAACTCGCCTCAGATAGTTTGAATAATTTTGCCCTTTGCGAAAATCTTTGGAAAAACAAAATCCTTCTTCAGGCTTCTGCCCCAAACCTCGCCTCTTGCTAATTATCCTCGCCTGTGGCTCCGGCTTTGAAATTCCGAATCCCTTTTCCCAGGGCACTCCCCACTTGGGGCAGCTTGCCTGCACCAAAAATAATAAGTACAAGTATTAAAATAATCAGCAATTCCTGCGCCCCAAGCCCAAACATATGGTTCTCCTTTCAGTAATGTCTCCCAGAGTAAACTTCCTTCAAATATTAATTTACAATTTCTTTTTTCACCCGCTCAATCAAAAAAGGCAAAACCGCGGCAACTTCCCTGGAGAGTTCTAGAGAGAATTCCATGCTTGCCGGTTCTACCCCAAAGACTAAAACCTCGGGAGGCTGCCGACGTTCCGCCAGGGCCAGGACCCGCTCCAGGTCGAATCCGTGCATGGATGCTATTACAGGCTTTTTAGCAAAATCCTCAAAAACCATGCGGTAAATGGTGCCTGGGGGCTTTCCGGCAGCTACCGCATCGATGACAATGACTCTCTCGGCCAGTTCCAGTTCCGGCAGTGCCTCCAAAACCGAAGTGCCGATATCGAGCACCACCACCCCCGCCGGACAACCCTCGGCAATCAGCTTCCCGGCAACATGAACCCCGACACCCTCATCGCCGAGAAGAACATTGCCCAAACCAAGAACCAGGGTTGATATGGACATACTCAAACACCGGCCGCTTTCAGGACAATCGGCTCCCCTTTGGGCTGCATGACATGCACCGCACAGGCCAGGCAAGGGTCGTAAGAGTGGATGACACGCAGCACTTCGATAGGCCGCACGCTATCCAGGACCGGAATGCCGAGCAAGGCCTGTTCCATGGGACCGGGGACATCAAAACTGTCTCTCGGCGAAGTGTTCCAGCAGGTGGGCGTTATCACTTGGTATTTAGCCAGCTTTCTGCTGGATGTCCGCATCCAATGGCCCAAAGCGCCACGCGGAGCTTCGGTCAAGCCTACTCCCGACCCGGCACTGGGGCAGGAATAATTGCTGTAGACCGGGTCTCCGACTCTGAGCTCGTTGAGCCAGCCGGACATGGCCTCTGCAATTTTGAGGGCCTCCTCGGCCCGGGCGAGATGACGGTCCATAACCGAAATGCCGTTGCGGTAATCACCATTGATCCACATGCGCGCCAGGGGGCCGGCTTCATAGGGATCACCCCCCAGACGCGGGGCTTTAAGCCAGGAATACGCGTCCCCCTTCGGATAGGCGGCTTCCTGCTCTCCCACGGAGGGATGCAGGTTATTGGTCCCCTCGTCATACCAGGAATACGTGACAGACTCGGAAATAGTGGCCAGGTCGATCGGTTGGACCGCCCCGGTTGCCTGGGCATACTGCCCCCGACCAAGAAGCTTGTTTTGCCCGGTGTCGTCCAGATCGAAAACGCCGAAAGCCAGAAGGTTTCGACTACCTGCGCCCATGTTGAAAAAATCATCGTAAACATCGGCCACCGCCTGAACATCGGGCAGATAGATACCCTGGATGAAATTGAGCAGCCAGTTCAATTGCAGACGGAACTGGTCGATCGTCTGCTGCTTGGGAATGGCGGTAATCCCACCAGGAACATAGGTTGTGGCTGATGGCATGCGCCCACCGAAAATGGCCCCCATTTCATGAGCCCGTCTTCGTGCTTCCAGGGCCGAAGTGAGATGGGCACTGACAGAATCAAGACCCGGGCGCAAATCGACCTGCCAGGCTGACTGCCAGGGCTGGGCCTGGGGCCCCGGGACAAAATCGGGTGCCGCCAGCAGATAAAAATGGAGGATATGGGACATGATAAAATTGGCGCCGAGAACCAGATTACGCAAAATTCGCGCATTGTCGGGAGCTGAAAACCCGGCTGCATCCTCCAGGGCCAGAACCGAAGCCATGCCGTGTGAAACCGGGCAAACGCCGCAGATTTTGGTGGTGATGACTGTGGAATCCTGAGGATTGCGCCCCTCGAGTAGTTTTTCAAAACCACGGAAAAGGGTTCCCGTACAACGGGCGTCGATCACCTCCTGCCGGCCGCCGACCGTATCAATGGAAACCTCCACCTTCATATGCCCTTCAATCCGGGTGACCGGATCAATAATCGTAATCGTCGCCATTAATCTGCTCCTTTTCAAAAGCCGGATTTCATCAGCATCTTTCAACCCTATGCATTGAACCGGCGATTTCATGCACCGCGGAAAAGTGATTCAAAAAACCGTTCCTGGAGATCAGTTATCAGCTGAAATTGCAGCGGTAAAAAGGGACATATTGATCGGGAAAACCCGGCTCCGTGCAAGCGATGCAGACGGCATTGGCACCAATACACCACTGGGTCCGATTGTTCCATCGGCGGGTGCGGCAATCGGCATGGGCATTCTTCCCTTTGCATCCCAGCTCTTCGAGGCAGCGTCCATCATAGCCGAATCTGCTGACTTCATCTTCATCCTCACGGGGACAATGCTCATGGATAGTTCCATCCTCCCCTCGGGGGAATAAAACCAGGGGACGCCCATAGGAGTCCAGCTCCGGCACCTGGCCGGAGAGCAGACTGGCGAAAACATAGACCATCCAGTCGGGGTGGGGAGGGCATCCCGGGATGTTGATACAGGGTAATCCGGTCAGTTCAGACACGCTTTGAATACCCGTGGGGTTGGGAGCGCTTCCCGAAACCCCGCCATAAGAGGCACAAGTGCCGACAGCGAGTACCGCAAGCGCCTGAGGTGCCAGTTCTAGAACCGCTTCACGGGCTGTAACTTCACGCCCACCCTCATTCCATACCACACAGGCATGACCGCCGAAAGCAGTGGGAATGCCCCCTTCGACGACCAGGATAAAATCTTCCGAAGAGGCGTCTTGCAGGCTGAAAACCGCATCCTCTCCCGCCGCACCCATCAAGGTCGGGTGGAAAGCCAAGTTGATGTTGTTGATGAGGAGATCGCCTAAATCCGTAGGGTTTGAGTCACTGATGAGATTCGCAAGGGAAACCGTACACCCCGAGCAGGCAGCCCCATCCAGCCACACAACATTCGGGACCCCGCTGATGTCTAATCCGCCTGAACCGGCGCCCCCTCCGGCAGAACCCGATCCGCCGCCCCCACCACAGGAAGGTAACCCCAGCATTGCCGCCGAGGCCAAACAATAGCGGAGAAACTCACGTCTTTTCATCCTCATAAAAAAGCTCCCTTCTTGCTTCAATCTTGCGGCTTTTACCCAATAAAATGTATTCCGCAAAAAAAGAGGGTTTCTTAGCGAACCTTTTTCAGGCCATAAGGTCTTGTTCAATCGAGCAGAAAATATGCCGTCTTTTCAAATAGTTGAATAATTCTCCCGACCCCTTTGGTTTTACTAAGGATATTAGGGATTTAAGAATAATTATTATTTTTTAAAAATGCATTGCTTTCTTTGGTTCGCTTAAAGCAGGAAAAAAACCTTGGATTTTGTTTCCTCCTGGCAACATCTTTTTTCTTCGCAAGCTCTCCAGAAAGAATTTTGTAGCCAAACCACACCAGGATCTTCCGTGATCGCCTGCAAATGACATTTTGGACCCGTGATTCCGCCAACAGGCCTTGTCCAACCCGAAGGAACTCCTCTTTTAAAAGGAGTTTTTTGTTAGCGGATGGAGACAGCCCCTGAAAAATCCTCGAAAAATTTTCTTCCCTTAGAAAAAGGATGTTCAAACTTCAACCGGCTTCTTCGGACACCAAAACCGAAATCCGTCGGTATATCCGTTTGACACGGCTCGAAGTTTTCCACTAGAATCGTTTAAATTTGAAGATATAGGATGAAGAAATGAGCTCAAACAGAGAAATCAAACAGGACATCCGCCGTCTCGCCGAAGAACGGGACGCCATTATTTTGGCCCACAATTATCAGCCGGACGAGATTCAGGAGCTGGCCGACATTACCGGCGATTCCCTGGGCCTCTCCATCGCCGCTTCCGAAACATCGAAAAAGGTCATCGTCTTCTGCGGGGTCTATTTCATGGCGGAGAGCGCCGCCATTCTGTCGCCGGAAAAGACCGTCCTCCTGCCCAGGATCGACGCCGGCTGCCCCCTGGCCGACTCGATCACGCCCCAGGAGCTACGCAAAGTCAAAGCCCAACACCCGGGTGTGCCGGTCGTGACCTATGTCAATTCAAGTGCCGATGTCAAGGCCGAGAGCGACATCTGCTGTACCAGCGCCAATGCCGTTCGGGTGGTTCAGTCTCTCGAAAGCGGGGAGGTTTTGCTGACCCCTGACCGCAACCTTGGAAAATTTATCGCCAGCCAGACCGACAAGACCTGCCACATCTGGGACGGCTGCTGCTGCATTCATGATGAGCTCCCCATCGAAGACCTGCGGCGCTGCATTGAGGCGCATCCCGATGCCGTGGTTCTTGCCCATCCGGAATGCCAACCGCAAATTCTGGCGTTGGCGGACCATGTCCTTTCGACCAGCGGTATGCTCAATCACGCCGGCAAAAGTTCGGAAAAGAAATTCATCATCGCCACGGAGATGGGTCTTCTCTATCAGTTGAGGCGGGAAAATCCCGATAAGGAGTTCATCCTCGCCTCCGCCAAGCTGCTCTGCAGAAGCATGAAACTGACAACCCTGAAGGACGTCCACAGGAGCCTGGCAACCATGACCCCGATTATCACCGTGCCGGAAGAAATACGGGTGCCGGCCAAAAAGGCTCTCGACCGAATGCTTGCCGTTCCCCGGGATAACTGAATTTTTTCCACTGCCATCCGTTCCGCCTGAAAATGCAGGAGAAGACCGCTCACTTGCCCAGAGACATCATCGAGACTTCCATAAAAAATTTTCCGATCGGAGAAACAACCCGAATCCGCCACGCTGAAGTTCTCGGCCTGAAAGGCTCCGCCGGGGCCGCTTTCGTGGCAAAGCTGCTGCTTCAGACAGCTGACAACCTGATTGTTCTGGCGCCCGACCATCGGACCGCCGAGCTCTTTTACAAGGACCTGATTTTCCACCATGGCGCCAGGGGGGATATCTTTTTTTTCCCCCATTGGGGAATCAACCCTTACGAGCCCCTCAATCCCCATCTCGAAATCGAGGCTATCCGGATCGTGTCCCTGGCTGCCCTCCAGACGGGGACAGCCCGGGTTGTCGTGCTGCCGGCACGGGCCCTCATGCAGCGGGTCATTCCGCGCCGGGTGGTCGAGGAACTGCGCCTGACCCTGGAACCGGACCGCGAGTACCCACGCGAGGAACTGCTGAATTTCCTCTTTCGACTCGGCTACAGTTCCATGTCACTGGTAGAGGAACGGGGGACCTTTTCAGTTCGCGGCGATATCCTTGATATTTTTCCACCGACCACCCTGGAACCGGTCCGGGTGGAATTCTTCGGCGATCTGGTCGAAAGAATCCGTCCCTTCGACCCCGTCAGCCAGCGCACCTCGCGCCAGGAGTTGAAAAACCTGGCAATCCTCCCCGTCCGGGAGATGATCCTCACCGAATCCCACCTGGAAATATTTTCCAGGCGCCTGAAAAAACGCTGCGACGAACTCGCCCTGCCCCGCCCGTTGCGGGAATCGATCCTGGCGGACATTTCCGAAGGGCTCATGTTTCCCGGCTGTGCCTCCCTCCTGCCCCTCAATTATGAACGGCTCGATTCGTTTTTTGACTACGTCGCCGACAGCCGCTGGATCATTCTCGATCCGCCGGAAATCAGCCAGGAGTTGGAGCGCTTTTTCGCCCTGGTTCAGGAAGGAGCGGCACGGGCGGCGGAAAAAGCCCAGCCCTTCGCCGATCCTGATGAGTTTTACCTGAGTTGCCGTGCGGTTGAGGAAAACCTCGCAGGCCGGAAACATTTCGATATTTCCTCCCTGGACATCTCCCCTTTCCAAAAGGAGTATCCCGTTTTCCACTTCCAGACCCTGCCCAACCACGACCTGCGTCAGGAAGTAAGCGGTCCGGATGGCGGGGCCGGGGTTTTTGCCGAACATGTGAAGAAGTGGCTGAAAGAAGGCTGGCAGATCGTGCTGGTCTGCCATCAGCAGGGCCAGGCGGAACGGCTCAAGGATATCCTGGAAAACCGCGATCTGGTTCCCGATTTTCTGGGTGAAGGGGTTTTTCCGCAACAGCCGGGTACCCTGGCTATCGTCCTCGGTGAACTATCCGCCGGCTTCCGCATTCCAGAGGAAAAGCTTGCCATTATCACAGAGGAAGAACTTTTCGGGGGAAGGGCGCGGCGCAAAAGCGGCCGCAAAGGGACCGCCAAAGGCTTTCTCAGTTCCTTTTCGGAACTCCGGGAGGGGGACCATGTTGTTCACGCCGACCACGGCATCGCCCGCTATCACGGCCTGGTTCATCTCAAAACCAAACAGGTGGAAGGCGATTACCTCAACCTCGAATACGCCGGCGGAGACAAACTCTACCTCCCCGTCGATCGCATCGAAAAGGTCCAGAAGTATATCGGCGCCGAAGGCTACGCGCCCCGTCTCGACAAGATGGGGGGCAACGCCTGGGAGAAAGCGGTTCTCAAAGCCCGGGCCGCGGTCGAGGAGCTGGCTGGGGAACTGCTGAAGATCTATGCCCGCCGGGAAATGAGCCAAGGCTTCCGTTATTCTCCGCCGGACCCCATGTTCCGGGAGTTCGAAGCCGCGTTTCTCTATGATGAAACCGAAGACCAGCTCACAGCCATCCAGGATGTCCTCAAAGATATGCAGGAATCAAAACCGATGGACCGCCTCATTTGTGGGGACGTCGGCTACGGCAAAACCGAGGTCGCGATCCGCGCCGCCTTCAAAGCGGTGATGGATGGTAAACAGGTGTCCATTCTCGTTCCCACCACGGTTTTGGCCCAGCAGCACCTGGACACCTTCCGTGAACGCTTCAAGGACTACCCGGTGGTAACGGACATGATCTCCCGCTTCCGGAGCAAGGGGGAGCAGGGGGATGTTCTGAGTCGAACCGCCGCGGGAAAGGTCGACATCCTTATCGGCACCCACCGTCTTCTTCAGCGCGACGTCCATTTCAAGGACCTGGGGCTGCTGATTATCGACGAGGAACAGCGTTTCGGTGTCAAGCACAAGGAAAAACTCAAAAAATTCCGCGCCGAAGTGGACCTTCTGACCCTCACGGCCACGCCCATTCCCCGCACTCTGCACATGAGCCTGAGCGGGCTCCGGGACCTCTCCATCATCGGCACGCCACCGGTCGACCGCCAGGCCATCCGCACCTACGTCACCAAGTTTGACGACAGCCTGATCCGTGAGGCTATCATGCGGGAACTGCGGAGGGGAGGGCAGGTCTTTTTTGTGCACAACCGGGTACACACCATCAACGCCATGGCAGCTTTTCTTCGGGAGCTGATTCCTGAAGCCAGGCTTGCTGTCGGTCACGGACAGATGCCGGAAAAGGAACTGGAAGAGGTCATGTTCGATTTTGTGGAGGGCAAATCCAATCTCCTGGTCTGTACCACCATTATCGAAAACGGACTCGACATACCGCGCGCCAATACAATCATCATCAACCGTGCCGATTGTTTCGGCCTCTCCCAGCTCTACCAGCTTCGGGGCCGGGTGGGACGCTCCCATCAACGAGCCTACGCCTACCTGCTGATCCCTTCCACCGGCGCCGTCACCCGGGAAGCACGGCAGCGCCTCAAGGTTCTTCAGGAACTCACGGAGCTGGGCGCCGGCTTCACCATAGCCTCCCACGATCTTGAACTCCGCGGAGCGGGGGAGCTCCTTGGCGCCCGCCAGTCGGGGCAAGTGGCAGCCGTCGGCTTCGAGATGTACGCGGAACTTCTGGAAGAGACCATCCATGAGATGAAGGGCCTGGAGCACAAAGAAGAGATCGATCCGGAAATCAAGCTTGGCCTCTCCGCCTTTCTGCCGGAAAAATTCGTTCCCGACCCGAACCAGCGCCTGGTATTCTATAAAAAACTCTCTGCCGCCGAAGACGATGAAGAGCTTTTTGCCCTCATGGACGAACTCCGGGACCGCTTCGGCAAACTTCCCGACCCGGCACTTCTCCTCTTTGAAATCATGAAGCTGCGGGTTCTCATGAAGCGCCTCAAAATCACCCTGGCCGAATACGACGGCAACCGGATCGTTTTCGGTTTTCACTCCTCGACCCCGGTCGAACCGGAAAAAATCCTCGCCCTGATTGAAAAGCAGGCCTCCCGTTACAGCATTTCACCGGACTACCGGCTGTTTGTCCGGACCGGCCGCCTCGAGGCTACGGAGCGCCTCAAGACCGCCAAAAAAGAATTGCTTGCCTTTCTTTAGCTGTGATATTTTTTTGAGCACGGGCAGAGCCTTTCCCAGCACTTTCTTCCGTTTTCTTTTTTCCTGCCTATATTTCCCCAGCCATGGACAAACTTTCGATGTTCGGTGTCACTGGAAAGCACCTCGGATTAGCCCTCATTTGCGGTCTGGTTTTGCTCATCGGGGCGTGCGAGGGGAAGAAAGCCGCAACCTCTCCGCCGCTGATCCGGATCAACGACAGCAGCATTTCACTTGGGCAGTTTCAGAAGGAGGTCAGAAGGACCTTCCCTCTTTGGGAAAAACTCCCGGCGGAAGAGAGGGCCGCCATGGAAAGGTCTCTCATAGCTGAAATGATTGACAGACAGCTGATCAGGGCCGAAGCCGACCGTCTCGGCATCAGCATCTCGGAAGATACTGTGGACAAATCGCTTCAGGCCTTTTGGAACGAATATCCGCCCGGGAAACGGGAAGCACTTCTCGAGGAGCAGGGGGTTTCGGCTGAACAGTGGAAAGAGGAGGAAAAGCAACGGCTGCTTCTGATAGAGGTTACAAACCGGAAGGTCTACGACAAAATCCAGGTAACCGAATCAGAGGTAGAGGTCTATTACCGGGAAAACTTTGCGGATTTCAAGGGGACGGAAGAAGTGCGGGCACGTCAGATTCTCCTGGCGAGTGAGGAAAAAGCCCGCCAGGTTCTCGCCCTCCTGCGCCAGGGAGAATCTTTCGCTGAGATGGCCAGCCAACATTCCCTTTCACCCGACGCATCCCAGGGAGGAGACCTGGGTTTTTTCCCCCGCGGGCAGATGCCCGAGGAGTTCGACGCTGTGGTTTTCAAGCTGACACCCGGAAGGATTAGCGATATCGTGCAAAGCCCTTACGGCTTTCACCTTTTTCTGGTGGAAGAACACCGCAAACCGACCCAACCGTCTCTGGAAGAAATTCGTCCCCGGATTCAAAGCATACTGCTTGAACGAAAAAAGGAAAACGCCTACAATAATTGGCTGGTAAAACTTCGAAGCAAAGCCTTTATCCAAATCGACTGGTCCCTGTTGACCCCCCCCCACGGGAGCCGGCAACAGGCTCAAAACTGAAAGGTCGGGTAATTCAAATGAAATGGAAATATTTGGCAGCAGCCGCCTCCCTTGTGCTGCTGTTCAGCACCAGCCCGGTCAAAAGCGCTATTGTCAACCGCATTGCGGCTATTGTGAACGATGACCTGATTACCACCAACCAGGTCGAGGAAAAACTGGCTGAGGTCAAGGATAAGCTGGCTAACCTGTCCGAGAGGGACTTGGAGAGAGCCCGCCGCCAGGCTCTTAACAGCCTCATCGAGGAAACCCTGGTAAACCAGCGGATTAAAGAGCTGAAAATCAAGATCAGCGACGCGGAGATGGACGCCACCATAAAGGACGTTCAAAAAAACAACGGTTTGAGCCGGGAACAGCTCGAAGAGGCTCTACAAAAGCAGGGCATGACCTTTGAGCAGTACCGGGAAAACCTGCGTATGGAGCTTCTCCGCTTCCGGCTGCTGAGCATGGATGTGCGAAAAAAGATCATGATAACGGAGCAGGAAATTCTTGACTATTTCCGCGACCATATCAGTGAGTTCCGCCAAGAACCGTTTCTGCGCCTCGGCTACCTGAATTTCGACATTGACAATGTTTTGGAGAGAGACAAAATTAGAGCTCAAGTTGTGGATATTCAGCGGCAACTGCGCACCGGAACCGGTTTTGATAAAATCCTCCGCGCCGTTGCCGGGGAAAGGCATGTCACGGGAGGAAGCCTGGGGAAGGTCCGGGTCCAGGATCTGAGCCCGATTTACGCCGATGCTGTCCGAGATTTGCCGGAGGGTGGCGTCAGCGAAGTTCTGGAAAGCCCTGACGCCCTGCGTCTTCTTTATGTTGAGGAAAAAAATCCCGGTGAAGTGAGAAAATTCGATGAGGTCCGTTCCAAAATTGAAAAGAAACTGACCGACCAACGCATGGAAGAGCGTTTCAAGGACTGGGCGGAAAATTTAAAAAAGGAAGCCCGAATAGAAATTCTTCTTTGAACAGGGGATCAGGCCGGAGACTGAAGGGAATACCTCTTATCCCCATTTAACCGGCTTGATGACCCTCATTCAAATAGACATTGACTTGAGCACCGGAAAGCCCAACAAAACCGCAGGGTAACCTTTTCCGAAAGACCTGCCGATCTTCCCGTTTTTATTACCATCATGCCGGAAAAAATCATTATCCGCGGGGCCAGGGAACATAACCTCAAAGGGATCGATCTGGATATCCCCCGCAACCGCCTTACCGTCATCACAGGCGTCTCCGGATCGGGCAAAAGCACTCTTGCCTTCGATACCATTTACGCGGAAGGCCAACGCCGTTACGTGGAAAGTCTCTCCGCCTACGCCCGCCAATTCCTGGAACTGATGGAGAAACCTGATGTCGACAGCATCGAAGGTCTCTCCCCGGCCATTTCCATCGAGCAGAAAACCACCTCCCGCAACCCGCGTTCCACGGTCGGAACCGTCACCGAAATCTACGATTATCTGCGTCTTCTCTACGCCCGCGTCGGCCGTGCTCATTGCTACGTGTGCGGCAAGGAGATCTCTTCCCAGACCGTGGAACAGATTGTCGATCGCATCCTGACCCTGCCCGGGAAAAGCCGCCTGATGCTTCTCGCCCCCCTGGTACGAGGCCGCAAGGGCGAATACCGCCGGGAACTGAAAAAGCTGCAGGCGGACGGCTTTGTCCGAGTGCTCATTGATGGACGGATGCGGGAGCTGGCGGAGGAAATCGAGCTCGACAAAAACAAGAAGCACACCATTGAGGTCGTTGTTGATCGCCTGATTGTCAAGGAAGGCATGGCCGCACGCCTCGCCGATTCTCTGGAAACCGCGCTGAAACTGGCCGAGGGGATCGTCAAGGTCCAAATCGACAAAGGGGAAACCCTCATTTTCTCGGAAAAGCACGCCTGCCCCGATTGCGGTGTCTCTTTTCCGGAGGTAACCCCGCGCATGTTCTCCTTCAACAACCCCTTCGGGGCCTGTGCGGACTGCTCAGGGCTCGGCACCCGAAGGTACTTCGACCCGGACCGCATCGTCCCGGACCCCGGCCTTACCCCGGCTAAAGGCGCCATTGTTCCCTGGGACAGCCGCACCGGAGTTTACTACCAGCAGATGCTCGAGGCCCTGGCCGCGCATTATGGTTTCGCTCTCGACGCACCTTTCGGGGACCTGCCCGAAAAGATCCGTAAGATTATTCTATACGGTTCGGGCGATGAAAAAATCCAGTTTTTCTTCGACAACGGCCATCGCCAGCATGTCTACAGCAAGCCTTTCGAAGGGGTTATCCCCAACCTGGAGCGGCGCTACCGCGAAACCGATTCAGAGATGATCCGGGAAGCCCTCGAAAGATACATGAACATCATGCCCTGCCCGACCTGCGCTGGAGCCCGCCTGCGCCGCGAGTCCCTCCACTTCACCATCGGCGGGAAAAACATCCGCGAAGTCACCGCACTGAGTGTTGCCGAAGCCGTGGAATTTTTCGAAACCCTGGAATTGCCGCCCAAGGAACAACAGATTGCCCGCCGCATTCTCAAGGAAATACACGAGCGCCTCTCGTTCCTGACCCGGGTCGGCCTCGACTATCTCAGCCTCGACCGCTCCTCCGGCACCCTGTCGGGCGGCGAGGGACAGCGTATCCGGCTGGCCACCCAGATCGGCTCCTCCCTGGTCGGGGTCATCTATATCCTCGACGAACCGTCCATCGGCCTGCACCAGCGCGACAACCAGCGCCTCCTGGAAACCCTCAGAAAACTGCGCGACCTGGGCAACTCGGTGCTGGTTGTCGAGCATGACGAGGACACCATCCTGGCTGCCGATCATGTCATCGACATGGGGCCGGGCGCCGGGGTCCACGGTGGCGAGATCGTCGCCCAGGGGACACCGGAGGAGATCTGCCGCAATCCCCATTCCCTGACCGGCAAATTCCTCTCGGGAGAGCTTTCCATCGAGGTCCCGGAGCGGCGCCGCAACAGCGACCGCAGCTTGTCCATAGTCGCGGCCGGAGAAAACAATCTCAAAGATATCGATGTTCAAATCCCGCTCGGAGTCATGACCTGCGTGACCGGCGTCTCGGGGTCCGGCAAATCGACCCTCATTATCGACACCCTCTACAACGCCCTCTCCCAACACTTTTACCAGAGCAAGGAGAAACCGGGGAAACACCGGGAAATCAAGGGGATGGAATTCCTCGACAAGGTGATCAACATCGACCAGTCCCCTATCGGCCGCACGCCCCGCTCCAACCCGGCCACCTACACAGGTGTTTTCACCGATATCCGTGATCTCTTCTCCCAGCTGGCGGAATCAAAGATCAGGGGCTACAAACCGGGACGATTTTCGTTTAATGTTAAAGGGGGACGTTGCGAAGCCTGCCAGGGCGACGGCATCATTCGCATCGAGATGCATTTTCTGCCGGATGTCTACGTCCCCTGCGAAGTCTGCAAAGGCAAACGCTACAACCGCGAAACCATGGAGGTCGCCTACAAGGGGAAAAACATTGCCGAGGTCCTCGACATGACGGTCAGCCAGGCCCTTGCTTTTCTTGGCAACATCCCCAAAATCAGGCACAAGCTCGAAACCATGAAGGACGTCGGCCTCGAATACATTAAACTCGGACAGAGCGCCACCACCCTTTCGGGGGGTGAGGCCCAGCGCATCAAGCTGGCCAAGGAACTCGGCAAACGGGCCACCGGGAAAACCCTCTACATCCTGGACGAGCCGACCACCGGTTTGCACTTTGCCGATATTCAGAAACTGCTCCGCGTCCTTCAGAGGCTGATCGACCAGGGCAATACGGTGGTGGTCATCGAGCATAACCTCGATGTCATCAAAACCGCCGACTTTATCATCGATCTCGGCCCCGAAGGGGGAAACCGGGGGGGCGAGGTGTTGGTCTGCGGCACCCCCGAAGCCGTAGCCGCCTGCGAGCGTTCTCACACCGGCAGGTTTCTGAAACCCTGCCTCCCCATGGCAAACGGATAAGTAATGGCCGGAAAACCGCCTCATACGATTCACAACCAGCAAGGGGCCGCGCTCCTGGTAGTCCTGATTGTAATTGTTATCCTGGGTCTTGGTGCCGGCATTGCCGGGACTACCTGGAAAACCATCACCCAGCGTGCCCGGGAGCAGGAACTCCTTTTCCGCGGCGAGGAATATCGCAAGGCCATTGAAAGCTATTTTCTGGGGAACGATGTCGGGCAGAAAGGGACTCTCCCCGGCAAGCTGGAAGATCTCCTCAAGGACCCCCGCGCCCTTTATACGGTCCGCCATCTGCGCAAGCCCTACCTCGACCCCATGACCGGCGGGGAATGGTTCGTCATCCGCAACAAAGCCAATAAAATTATCGGCGTGCGCAGCACCAGTGCCGAAATCCCTTTCCGCAAAGACGGTTTTGAACCCGGTTACGAAGACTTCTCCAATGCCCAAACCTATCAGGATTGGGTGTTCGTCTACAACCCGGAGGCTCAAGCGGGCGCCTCGCAAGAGACCTCTCCGTCTCCTTTTGCACCCTCGCCTTTGTTACCCTCGCCTTAAACCGAAGGTTGATGGAGACGACCATTTCCACGGGAAATATCGGTTGACAACCCCAAGGGTTGAACCCTAGTATTATTTGTTTAAATGGCTTTTTCCCTGCTTATTTTCCGCGCCGCCAACCCGGGGCAGCATAGTGATCCGCCCTCGGGGGGAGAAACATCATGGACCAGAAGCTTCAGATTCTTCTCGACACCGTCAAAAAACTGATCCGTCGCGGTGCTTTCCCCAACCTCACCAAGGTCATCGATAAAACCCATCCCGCCGACATCGCCTGCCTGTTCCGTTATCTGGAATCGAAGGAACAGCGGGTTCTCTTCAACCTCATCGAAAACTCCGAAACGGCGGCCTACGTTCTGTCCGAGATCGATCACAGCACCGGCGCCAGGCTCCTCGAGGAGATCGACAAGGAGGCCATAACCGAAGTCCTTCAGGAAATGCCCTATGACGACGCGGTCGACATCATCCGCAACATGCCGGAGGACCTGGCCGAGGAAATCCTCAGCATCATGCGGGATGAACATTCGGATGAAATCGAACAGCTTCTCGCTTATGATGAGGACACGGCGGGGGGCATCATGTCGACGGAAATTTTTTCCCTCGGCGAAAACATGACCGTCAAGGAAGCCATTGAAGAACTCCAGAAGGCCGAACATGTGGAAATGGTCTTCTACCTCTACGTCACCAACGAGCACAACCATCTGGTCGGCGTCCTTTCACTGCGCCAGCTTCTCATCGTCCCCCCCAGCACCCGGCTGAAAGATATCATGACGTCGGACGTCATCAGCGTCCGCACCGACATGGACCAGGAAGAGGTTGCCCATCTGGTCGCCAAGTACAATATTCTCGCCGTTCCGGTTGTCGACGAAGCCAACAAGCTCATGGGGATCATTACCGTGGACGACGTCATTGATGTCATGCGCCAGGAAGCAACGGAAGACATTTATAAAATGGCCGGTGCCAGCGAGGAGGAGGCTTTTCACTCCTACAAGTCGTTCAAAACCGCCCGGCTTCGCCTCCCCTGGCTGATCACCAACCTCTTCGGGGGGGTGGTCACCGGTTACCTCATGTGGCTGTTCAAGATCACCCTCAAAGAGGTCATCGCCCTCATCACCTTTATCCCGGTCATTACCGGCATGGGCGGAAATGTCGGCAGCCAGTCGGCAACCATCGTGGTGCGCGGCTTTGCTACCGGGCGCATCGACTTCACCACCATCCGCAAAGTCCTCTTCAAGGAAATCCGGGTCGGCCTCATCATGGGCATCGTCTGCGGGTTGACCATCGGCGTTGTCGCCTTTTTCTGGCACCATAATATGTATCTGGGGCTGGTCGTGGGCCTGGCCATGACCACAGCCATGACCGTGGCCGCCACCATGGGGGTCTTGGCACCGGCTTTTTTCAAGAGAATCGGTGTCGACCCGGCTATTGCGTCCACGCCTTTCGTCCAGACCGCTAATGACATCACCGGCATCGTCATCTATTTTGCGACGGCAACACTCTTCCTAACTTACCTGCACTGAATCCTGGGACGCCCCTTTCCGGGGAACTTAAAATGAAAATCCTGAGAAACCCCGCCATCGTTATCCGCCACCTCAACTATGCCGAAGCAGATCGCATTGTTTCATTTTTTACCCGCGATCACGGTCTTCTCAAGGGTTTTGCCCGCGGCGCCCGGAAAAGCCGGAGGCGATTCGGAGCGGCTCTGGAACCATTTTCCGAAACGGAAATCTACTGGACCGAATCCGCCGTAAACGGACTGGCCACTCTGAAAGAGGCTGAACCCCTGGAACTCCACCTCGGCCTGCGGCAAAATCTGGACTCCCTGAGTCTGGCCGCTTACGGCTGTGAACTGGTCGAGGGGCTGCTGGGCGAGGGGCAAGCTCATCCGGAAGCCTTTGATCTCCTGCGGGCATTTCTTGGGTATCTGAACCGCACCCAAAGCTCCTGGGAGGCCCGTCTCCTCTTCGAACTGCGTCTTCTCACTCTGGCAGGCTATTCGCCCCATTTCCTGCACTGTTCCAAGTGCGGAAAAACGCTGCGCGAGGAAGCGGTATTCTTCGAAGCCGATCTCGGCGGCAGCCTCTGTTCTCACTGCCTTCCCGGCCGCAAGGTTCTCTCTGTCAGCCTCCTGACCCTCGGCTCCCTGGCCCGCTCCCTGCAAACCCCGTTGATTCTTTTCGAAGGGTTCCGTTTCAGTCCTCAAACCACCTGGGAAGCCCATGCCATTGTCGACAAGGTCCTGTCTCTGCATCTCCTCAAACCCCTCAAGTCCTTGTCCCTGCTGGATCGGAGCATGCCCCTGCCAAGTGCTTAAAAGCACTGTTAATAGTGGAAATCAATAGGTATTTTTCCTTGACATGTATCCCCAAACACGATACTAAATGTCACGGCATATTAAGATAGGCGTTTTATTCTGTTTTCTTTTTTTTCGATAAACACTTCCTGACTTCCCGAGGCATCGTGACCTTTCAAGAACTCATCCTGGCGCTCCAGAATTACTGGGCAAATAAGGGCTGCATCATTCAGCAGCCCTATGATGTGGAAAAAGGGGCCGGCACGTTCAATCCCGCCACCTTTCTGAGGGTGCTGGGGCCGGAGCCCTGGAACGTGGCCTATGTCGAACCTTCGCGGCGCCCGACCGACGGCCGTTACGGTGAGAACCCCAACCGCCTCCAGCATTACTACCAGTTTCAGGTCATCATGAAGCCCTCTCCCATGGAGATCCAGGATCTTTATCTCGAGTCCCTGAAGAGTTTCGGCGTCAATCCCTCCCGCCACGATATCCGTTTTGTCGAGGACGATTGGGAATCCCCCACTCTCGGGGCCTGGGGCCTCGGTTGGGAGGTCTGGCTGGACGGCATGGAAATCACCCAGTTCACCTATTTCCAGCAGGCAGGCGGCATCGATCTCAAGCCGGTCTCCGCGGAGATCACCTACGGCTGTGAGCGCATCGCCATGTATCTGCAGGGGGTTGACAACGTTTACGATCTCGAATGGATTAAAGGCATAAAATACGGAGATGTCCACCACCAGACTGAAGTGGAGTTTTCCAAATACAATTTCGAAGCGGCCGACACCGGCATGCTTTTTCAAAGTTTCGACATGTACGAGAAGGAATGCAAACGCCTTGCGGAGCTGGAACTGGTCTTCCCGGCCTATGATTTTGTACTGAAATGCTCCCATTCTTTCAACCTTCTGGATGCACGGGGTGCCATCTCCGTTACCGAGAGGGCCAACTACATCGGCCGCGTCCGCAACCTTGCCCGCCTGTGTGCCGAAGGCTATGTGGCACAGAGGGAAAAAATGGGATTTCCCCTGCTGAAAGAGTAAACTGGAGCATCTTGAACCGGCTGCAAAGCCCCTCTGATTTTTCAGCGAAAACGAATTGGATACTATGTCTGCTGAATTATTTTTTGAAATCGGCACCGAAGAAATTCCCGCCGGTTTCCTGACCGTCGCCAGGAAAGACCTGGAAAAACTGTTTCGCAAAGAATTGGAGACAGCCCGAATCGCCCACGGTCCCGTCCGCACCTTCGCTACGCCGAGACGCCTCGCCATTGCCGTTGAAGCTGTGGCTTCGGAACAGGAAAAGCAGGAAATCAGCGTTTCAGGCCCCCCGGCAAAAATCGCCTTCGACGCCGACGGCAACCCGACCAAAGCCGCTATCGGTTTCGCCAAAACCAATGGCGTCGAAGTCTCCGACCTGCAGCAGAAAGAGACCCCCAAAGGGACCTATCTTTTCATCCATAAGGTTATTGAAGGGCAGCCGGTTGAAAACATCCTTCCCGAGATGCTGCCACGGATTCTCAACAATCTCCCGTTCAAAAAATCAATGCGCTGGAAAGACCTCGACATCCGTTTCGCCCGCCCGGTGCATTGGCTCGTCGCCCTCTTCGATGGCAAGATCGTCCCTTTCCGCTTCGGCATCCTGGAAAGCGGAAACCTTTCGCGCGGCCACCGCTTTATGGCTCCCGAGGCATTTCCGGTCACGGGACTGGAAAACTACCTTCAGGAAGCCGAAAAACACTTCGTCATCCCCGAGCCGGAGAAACGCAAGGCCATCATTTCCGCGGAAATCAGACGGATCGCCGAGGAACTCGGCGGCGCCCTCAATGTCGACGAGGAACTTCTCGACGAAGTGGCTCACCTGGTTGAATTCCCGAGCGCGGTCTGCGGCTCTTTCGAGAAAAAATATCTGGAGCTGCCCGTCGAACTCCTGGTCACGACCATGAAGGAGCACCAGCGTTATTTCACCGTCACCGGCAGCGACGGCCACCTTCTTCCCAATTTCATCACCGTGGCCAACACCCGGGCGGAAGATCCGGACGTGGTGCGGCGGGGCAACGAACGGGTCCTCAGGGCGCGCCTGGCGGACGCCATGTTCTTCTGGAAGGAGGACCGTAAAATCCCCCTCGAGAAGCGCCTGGATGCTCTTAAAAATGTGGTTTTCCAGGCCAAACTGGGAACCAGTTATGAAAAGGTCATGCGTCTCCGCGATCTGGCCCTGGGCCTGGCCCGGGAGTTCGCTCCCGACAGCATCGAGCGCGTCGAGCGCGCCGCACTTCTCGCCAAATGCGACCTGGAAACTCAGATGGTCTACGAATTTCCTGAACTTCAGGGGGTCATGGGACGGGAATACGCCCTCCTGCAGGGGGAAGCGCCGGAGGTGGCCAAGGCCATCCATGAGCATTACCTGCCGGTTCAGGCCGGCGGCGACCTGCCGTCCGGTCCCATCGGCAGTTTCCTGTCCATAGCCGACAAAACCGATACCATTTGCGGCTGTTTCGGCGTCGGTCTCATCCCGACCGGGACGGCCGATCCCTTTGCCCTGCGCCGCAGCGCTATCGGCATCCTGAATATCATCCTCGAAAAAGGGCTGAGCGTCTCTTTGCAGGAACAGATTGGACGGAGCCTGGCTCTTCTAAAGGAAAAACTGACCCGACCGGCCGAGGAGGTTGCAACGGATGTTCTCGAATTTTTCCGGCTGCGGTTTTTCCATATCCTGACCTCCCAGGGATATGCCCAGGATGTCGTCAATGCTGTCCTGAGCGCCGCCTTTGATGAGCCCCTGGACGCCTTCAAGCGGGTCGAGGCTCTGGCCGCAATCCGCGAGCAGGAGGATTTTGAACCTCTGGCTGTGGCTTTCAAGCGGGTCATGAATATTATCAAGGGCGGGGTCCGGGAAACCGTCAACCCCGAACTTTTTGCCTCTGATGCGGAAAAACTGCTTTACGAAACGGTCACTGCCACCTCAAAAAAGATCAGCCCCCGGAAGGCGTCAGGGGATTACATTGAAGCTCTGGAATGCATAGCCGCCATGCGCGGCCCGGTAGACCGTTTTTTCGAGGATGTCCTGGTCATGGACGAGGACCAGCGCATCAGGACCAACCGCCTCGCCCTCTTGACATCGGTGGCCGGACTGTTTGAAGGCATCGCGGATTTTTCAAAAATAGCCGAGTAACCATCCGGGACCCTGGACCAGCTGCGTTCATGGAAAGGGCGGGACGACGCTAGCTACCAACAAGGTGAATAGTTTCATAGCCGACAATAAATCAATTCGGGACGTCAACCCTTTGTGAGGTTTTGATTTTTTTTTAGAGGAGAGAGTTATGGCTATCAAGCATGTTTATTTTTTCGGCGACGGCAAAGCCGAAGGTAAGGGGAGCATGAAAAACCTGCTGGGCGGCAAGGGGGCCAACCTGGCGGAAATGACGGCCATCGGTCTTCCGGTGCCTCCGGGTTTCACCATCACGACCGAGGTCTGCACAGAGTTTTATAAAAACGATCGCCAGTATCCGGCGGACCTCGAACAACAGGTCGAGGAAAACATGAAAAGGGTTGAAGCCCTTATCGGCCGTGAATTCGGCAACCCGAAGCGTCCTCTTCTCGTTTCCGTCCGCTCCGGCTCCCGCGCTTCCATGCCGGGCATGATGGACACCGTCCTCAATCTTGGTCTCAACGACGAGACCGTCCGGGGACTCATCGAACTCAGCGGCGATGCCCGCTTCGCCTACGACTCCTACCGCCGTTTCATCCAGATGTACTCCAATGTCGTCATGAACATGGACGGGGAAATCCTTGAAGGCCTCCTGGAGGCCCTCAAGGAGAAAAAAGGCGTCCATCTCGATACCGACCTCAGCGCCGACGATCTCAAAGATCTCGTTTCCCAGTTCAAAGCCAAAGTCAAGGAAACCCTGGGCCGTGAATTCCCCTCCGACCCCAAGGAGCAGCTGTGGGGCGCCATCGGCGCCGTTTTCGGCTCCTGGATGAACGCCCGCGCCATTACCTATCGCAAGCTGAACAACATCCCTTCCGACTGGGGTACCGCGGTCAATGTCCAGGCCATGGTCTTCGGCAACATGGGCAATGACTGCGCTACCGGCGTCGCTTTCACCCGCGATCCGGCTTCCGGGGAAAAATATTTTTACGGTGAATTTTTGATCAACGCCCAGGGCGAGGACGTGGTGGCCGGTATCCGCACCCCGCAGCCCATCAACAAAGATGGTGGGGACAGCGACCTTGTCAGCCTGGAAGAAGCCATGCCGGAGAATTACGCCCAGTTGGTGGCGATCAAAGAAACCCTGGAAAAGCATTATCGCGACATGCAGGATATCGAGTTCACCATTGAAAAAAGCAAGCTCTATATGCTCCAGACCCGCAACGGCAAAAGAACCGCCAAGGCGGCCATCAAAATCGCCGTCGACATGGTCCGTGAGGGTCTGATCAGCGAGCAGGAAGGGGTTCTGCGCGTCTCCCCCAACCAGCTCGATCAGCTCCTCCACCCCTCGCTCGATCCGCACGCACCCAAAAATATTATCGCCAAAGGCCTGCCCGCGTCGCCGGGGGCGGTAAGCGGCGAAATCGTCTTCTCCGCGGACGAGGCGGAGGAGGCCGCCGGCCAGGGCCGCAAGGTCATCCTTGTCCGCATGGAAACGAGCCCCGAGGATATCCACGGCATGGATGCGGCCCAGGGGATCCTGACCTCCCGCGGCGGAATGACCTCCCACGCGGCAGTCGTCACCCGCGGCATGGGAAAATGCTGCGTGGTCGGCTGCAGCGACATCAAGGTCGACTATCAGAACCAGCAGTTCACCACCCGCAACGGCGACATCCTGAAAAAAGGCGACATCATCACCCTGGACGGTTCGGTCGGTGAAGTCATGAAGGGTGAAGTGCCGACGGTCCAGGTTGAACTCACCGGCGATTTCGCCATCCTCATGGGCTGGGTTGACAAATTCAAGCGAATCGGGGTCCGCGCCAACGCCGACACCCCCAAGGACTGTGCCGTGGCCCGGAATTTCGGGGCCGAGGGCGTCGGTCTGGTTCGCACCGAACACATGTTCTTCGAGGGTCCCCGCATCCAGGCCATGCGCGAGATGATCATGGCGGACAGCCTCGAGGGGCGCCGGAAAGCGCTGGAGAAAATTCTCCCCATGCAGCGCTCCGACTACTACCATATCTTCAAAGAAATGAAAGACCTGCCGGTCATGATCCGCCTTCTCGATCCGCCCCTCAACGAGTTCCTGCCCCGCACCGACAAGGAACTGGAAGAACTGGCCGAACTGATGAACATCCCTCTGGCGAAAGTCCGCGGCATTGTTGACCACCTGCATGAAACCAACCCCATGCTCGGCCATCGCGGTTGCCGCCTGGGGCTGACCTTCCAGGAAATTTACGACATGCAGGTGCAGGCCATCATTGAGGCGGCCTGCGACCTGACCAAAAACGACGGTTTCACGGTTGTTCCGGAAATCATGATGCCCCTGGTGGCCACCTATACGGAAATGCATCTTCTGCGAGAAGCCGCCGTCAAGGTGGCGGATGAAATCATCCAGAAATATGGCGTCAAACTCGAGTACTCCATCGGTGCCTGCGTGGAACTGCCCCGCACCTGCATCATCGCCGACCAGATCGCCAAGGACGCTGAATTCTTCTCTTTCGGCACCAACGACCTGACCCAGACGACTTTCGGCCTGTCCCGCGACGACTCCGGGGATTTCCTCCCCTTCTATGTCAACCACGAGATCTACAAGCACGACCCATTTGTCAGCATCGACCAGGAAGGGGTTGGAGAACTCGTCCAGATGGCCTGCGAAAGAGCCCGCAAAACCCGCCCCGACATCAAAATCGGCATCTGTGGCGAGCATGGGGGCGAACCCCAAAGTATCGCCTTCTGCGACAAGGTGGGTCTCAACTATGTTTCCTGCTCCCCCTACCGGGTTCCGGTAGCCCGACTGGCAGCCGCCCATGCGGCCCTGCGCGAAAGTTGATGTCAGAACCGGAAAAATCAGTTTAAAATTTTTCAGGCCCTTCAAATGAAGGGCCTTTTTTTTGCAGATAAAAGAACCTGAGCCAATTTTGCCAAGGTTTTGGAGACTCCCTGCAACACAGCACATGGCCAAAGGTGTTATTTTGCAACACGCTGCCCATTCGAAGATCCGGCAACGACAGAAAACATTGACTTTAAATTCTTATTATGTTACTCCCTTGTTCCAAAGGATCGGCAATGAATTTTCAGGGCAAACTGTCTGACATCAAAATGTTAGCGACTACTGCGGCTGCTGCGGCGGCCGTCACCCTGTAGTGTTCTGCCCTGAGCCTTGATTTTCGAATAATAAATTAACAAAACTCCAAGGCCATGGTCAGAACGACCATGGCCTTTTTTATTCAACACAACCACAGTATCGAAGAAACGGGAAAAGGTTATGCGCAATAACATCGTTCATATCGGTGCCAGAGAGCTGACTTACGAGATTCGGGCGATTGTCAGTATTGCCGACAAGCTCCAGGATCTGGGCATGAAAATCAATATGGAGAATATCGGGGACCCGGTGGCCAAAGGTGAAAAGATTCCCTTGTGGATGAAAAAGATCGTCGCCGACCTGGCCATGAAAGATTGTTCCTATGGCTACAGTGCCACCAAGGGGGTCCCGGAAACCCGGAAATTCCTTGCTGAAATGACCAACCGCCGCGGCAAGGCCCAGGTCTCCCCCGAGGACATCATCTTTTTCAACGGGCTGGGGGACGCCATTCAAAAGGTCTACGGCCTGTTGCGCCGGGAAGCCCGGGTGATCGGCCCCTCGCCAACCTATTCCACCCACTCCTCCGCTGAAGGCTCGCATGCCGGTCAAAAACCGATTTCCTATCGCCTCGACCCCGGCAACCTCTGGTATCCCGACCTCGACGACCTCTATCTCTCGGTCAAGTACAATCCGGCCATCTCAGGGATCCTCATCATCAACCCCGACAACCCGACGGGCGCCGTCTATCCCGAGAGAATCCTCAGGGAAATAATTGAAATCGCCAAGGAATTCAACCTCTTCATCATCTGCGATGAAATTTACCGCCACCTGGTCTACAACGGCCAGTCAACCCGGCCCATTTCCGACCTTATCGACGACGTTCCGGCCATTGCCATGCGCGGCATCAGCAAAGACTGCCCCTGGCCGGGCTCGCGCTGCGGCTGGATCGAGGTTTACAACGCGGACAAAAACCCCATTTTCAGAAGGTATATCCAAAGTATCGTTGACTCAAAGATGGTCGAAGTCTGTTCCACCACCCTGCCTCAAAAGGCCATCCCCCTGATTATGAGCCACCCGGAATACAACGGCTACCTGGATCAGCGCCGGACTCATTATGAAAACTGCTCCAATATCGCCTATAATATCCTCAAGGCGGTTCCAGGCATCAAGGTTAACCGCACCAACGGGGCCTTTTATATGAGCGTGGTTTTCGAAGAGGGCCGACTGACCGAAACCCAGACCCTGCCCATCAAGAACAGTGAGGTCCGCCAACTGGTGGAGGAGCTGGTCAGCCAGCCTGGTATTGCCCTGGACAAGCGCTTTGTCTATTATCTCCTGGGTTCAACGGGCATTTGTGTCGTTCCCATATCCTCCTTCTGCACCCCGGAGCAGGGCTTCCGCATAACCCTTCTGGAACGCAACGAAAAGGAGTTCACCAGGGTTTTCCAGAGCTTGGCGGAGAACATTACAGCCTACCTAAACTCCTGACTTACACCGATCAAGGGAGCAGGTTTCTGAAAGCCTGGAAATAATTGAAATTATTCAGCATGATATGTTTGGGACGCCCATGGAAAGGGCATGTGGCGCCCGGACGGAGAAAGTTAAGCCCCTCGATGGGTTCATACGGCCTTGGAATGGGCGGCGCAAGCCCATCCACCATCCGGGTGACTAGTTATAAATAATTTTTCGACCCACCTCTTTCTGAAGTCTGAAAACGGAAGGTCCGGGCATGAGTGAAGTCAAAAACGTCAAGGAAGCTTTCATCAGCGGCCGGGAAGATCTGCTCGACTACCTTGTCCAGGGCTGCAAACCGCCTGAATACTGGCGCATCGGTGCGGAAATCGAAAAGCTGGTGGTTGAAATCGACACCGCCAGGGCCGCGCCTTTTCAAAGCATCGAAAAACTTCTGCTCAAACTCGAGAAGTCAGGTGGCTGGAAAGGGGTTCGGGAAAACGGCCACCTTATCACCCTGCGCGGGGGGCTCTCGTCCATTACCCTGGAACCGGGCGGTCAACTGGAACTCTCGGGCCAGCTTTGTCCCGACGTTCACTGCTGTTTCAACAACTTCTGCCACCACATCGATACCATCCTCAAGGAAGCCACCCCTCTGGGCCTAACCTTTCTGGGACTGGGAGTTCAACCTTTTTCGACCCTCAAGGAGATCAGCTGGCTCCCCAAAAACCGTTATCGGATCATGGCCTCTTACATGCTGAAAACCGGCACCATGGGCCAGCGGATGATGAAGCAGACGGCAGGCATCCAGCTCAATTTCGATTACGAAAACGAAGCCGACTGCATGGAAAAAATGCGGATTTCCCAGGCCCTCGCCCCGCTTCTCTACGCCTGGTCGGCCAACTCGCCGATCATGGAAGGAAACCCGACAGGTTTTCTCAATACCCGCCGGGAAATCTGGTCGAAAACCGATCCTCAGCGAACCGGACTTATTCATGAGCTTTTTGAAAAGGGGGCCGGTTTCGATACCTACGTCGACTACGCCCTCAACGTACCCATGTATTTTATTTTTCGAGACGGCCATTACCTCGACCTGACCCGAAGCCCGTTTCCCTTCCGCCGCTTCCTGGCCGAGGGTTTTGAGGGCCATCAGGCGACACTCCACGACTGGGCTTTGCACCTGTCGACCCTGTTTCCGGAAACCCGCCTGCGGCCCCAGATCGAGATCCGCTCTCTGGACAGTCTTCCGCCCCGGGTCAGTCTCAGTTTTGCCGCCCTTTGTAAAGGGGTTCTCTATGACCGGGAGGCCCGGGAGCAGACCGGGCGGCTGTTCCGCGACCAGACCCGGGAAAGCCGCGAAGAACTCCTTCAAAAAGCTGCGCGGCTGGGACTAAAGGCGCCTTTTGAAAACCGCACTCTGCGGGAACTGGCCCTGGACGTTCTGGAACTGGCCCGGGCCGGGCTGAAGCGCCAGGCTAAACTGAATGAAGAGGGGGAGGACGAAACCGTTTTTCTTGGCAAAATCGAGGAAATAGCCCTCACGGGCGTTACCTTTGCGGAAAGGCTTCTAAAAGAGTGGCAGGGCCCTGCCAAGGAAAAAGTAGCTCTCCTTCACCGCCACTGCGGCTTTGACTACTGCCCCTGATTGACCATCGAGCGCAGCCGGCAAGGTTTGACACTTTGCCGAGCCTTTTTAAGGGGTATTCAGCAATTCCCGTAATTCCTGTAAAAGACTGTCGACAAAATTATAGCCCTTCTGCCAGAAATCAGGCCCCTTAAGGTCGATGCCGAAAGGCTCGAGCATCTTTTCGGGCGGTTGGCTTCCTGCCTGGGCAAGAAGTTCGAGGTACTTGGGGACAAAGGCATTACCTTCCTCCTGGTATTTCCGATACAGAGAAAGCACCAGAAGCTCCCCAAAAACATAAGAATAACAGTAAAAACGAGAATGAATGAAATGGCTGATGTAGGCCCAGCCCCAGCGGTAGGGCTCGATCATCTCCACGGCGTCCCCGAACAGCCTGGCGTTTTCCCGCCACCAGATGTCACAGTAATCTTCCGGAGCAAGCAGCCGCTCCCGGCGCAGCTTGTGGACGGCAAGTTCAAAACGGGTGAGGACGTTCTGGCGGAAGGTTGTGGCGATAATATCCTCCAGTTTGGCACAAAGGATTTCGATCTTTACCTGGCGGTCTTTCTCTTGATCGAGCAGATAGCGGGTCAACAGCATCTCCCCGAATACACTGGCCGTTTCCGCGAAAGGAAGGGGGGCGTCATAATGAAATAGATTCTGGCCCTGCGCCAGGGAAAAATGCACTCCATGCCCAAGTTCATGGGCAAGGGTGGCCACATCCCGAAGGTTCCCGGTAAAGTTGAGAAGAACGTATGGCGCCATGCCGGGAACCATCCCCATGCAGAAAGCCCCGCCGCTTTTGCCAGGCTTGGGAAAAACATCGATGCGCCGTTCGCTGAAAAATGCCTCCGCAGTATCCGCCATTTTCGCTGAAAAACCCCGGAAGGACTCCAGAACCATGTGTCTCGCCTCCTCGAAAGGATACTTTCGGGAAGTCCGCTCCACAGGGGCGTAGATATCGGTATTTCTCATCTCAGGCAAACCCAGCAATTCTTTTTTCAGGGCGAAATAGTCGCGGGCCAGCCCATAGTTCCGTTCCGTCACCTCCATCATCTTCTCGACGGTTGCAGGCTCCGTTTCGTTGGCCAAGTGGGTCGGTGTCATGATATGGGGATAGCCCCGCAAATCGATTTCCTTGTAGTGATCGAGAAGGAGATTGTTGAAGCAGGAGGACAGCACCAATGAATTTTCGGCATATTTGGCCAGAAATGTCGAAAAGGCCGTCTCCCGGATCTTTCTTTCCGGATGATGGAGCAGACCGAGGAGTTCTTCCCCGGTCACCTCTGCCTCCGCCTCGGCATCCGGCATCCGAAAACGAAAACGGAACGAAGCGGTCAACTCCTCGAAAAGCTGCACAAACGCCTCTTTACCGGTGAGGTCCTTGCGCTTCACGACCTTTTCCATCTCTTCGGAAAGAATATAAGGGGCGGTTTTTCTCAGCCGGGAAAGATAATGGCTGTATTTCGCGACTTCGAGGTCCTTGAAAAACGCGGCAAGGTATTCTTCATCGATATGAAGCAGTTCCAGTTCATAAAAAAGGATGTTCTCGATGATTTCCGTCCAGGCTTCGCGGATTCGAGCCAGGAGCGCTTTGTGAGCCGCGGGACTGCTGTCGGAAAAAAAGAGAAGCTGGGCATAGAGATACGGCTTGAGGGTAAATTTCTGGAGCTCCTCGTAAGCATGGAGGGAAGCACACAACACATCAGCCGTCAGACTTTCCGCCGAAATCCGGCCGCGAAAATCATGACGAAAAGACCGTGCCCGTTTTTTGGCTTCCTGCAAGTCCTGGTTAAAAAGGGGATCGTCCGGTCCATTGTAAAGAGGGGATAAATCCCAAACCCATGTCTCGTTCCTAATCTCATTCATTCAACAACCTCATCACTTACAATCATATTCATTTCAGCCGCAGCGCTCCTTCCAAAGCCCGGGCGTCTTATTTGTTATTGAAAATTTACCTTCACCTCGCTAACTGCTGAGTTTATCACGAATTTTCTTCGGTACCCGGGACGTCATCTATTGGGGCGACAACGCCCAAGAGCTGTACTGAAACAACTATGTTTCATCTTACCCGAAAAAAACCCTTTCGGGTACGACCGGTACGATTTTTTTCAACACTTCAGAAGTCCGTCGAACCCGGTAAGGAAAAATCCTGCAAACCCTCACCCTGAGAACAGATGATTATTGTTCAATAGAAGCAGGATATGCTGAAAACAGAAAAGCCTTTCAACCGATAACACCTGTTGAAAGGCTTTTCTTATCCCTGGCAGAAAAAACTTATTCTAATGCCTTAGAGGGAAGGAGAGGAGAAAGCTCTGGCCTTTCTCACCGAGTAACTTGGGCGGTTCAGTGGCAACAAAAAGAACCTCGTTGGGTGTCACGGTCAGACCGGTCAAGGGGAGTTCCATCTTCTCGCCGATCGTCCCCTTGATAAACATGCCGTCACGAAATTTGATAACTCCAAGCCAGCTTTTATCGACCCCTTTGGCTATCCCTTCGGCAATCCCAAAAGCAATCTTCTCCGAGCCTGGAACTACAAGTTCCGGAACCCGGTCCCCGTCCAGATCGACAACCACCGGGGTCAGTTCAAAGGGAAAATATTCGATAACATCGTCCCAGCGGCTCCCCCCGGCATGCACATCATGCATAGCACGGGACAGGCTCCCCCCGATTTCTTTCGGGGATTCATAAATTCTTCTCTGGCCGTCACCGGAATACAGATAGAGAATATTGTGGCGAATATAAGCCAATTCCGGCTGCCCGTCACCCGTCAGATCAACATAGCAACTGGCAATGACACTGAAATCGCGTGGCAGGGGGATATCGCTGTCGACAATCTCAAGTCCCCCCCCTTTCAGGACCATGCGTTTGATTTTCGGCCCGAGAAACAACAGCTTGTCATAGTCCTGGGCCAGAAGTATTTCAGGGAGGCCGTCGCCATCCCGGTCGAGGGTACCAAGTGAGTAGCGGATTTGATCCTCCACCATGCGCAGGCCGCTTCCCTCAAACGCGAATACGACGCTTGAAAGTGTTTCGTTGGTCTTGCCCCGTTCCTCCTTCACGATCCAGCCGGTAATCGCGACATGCAGGGGATCGCTTGCCGAAGGCTTCCACCAGTTGACGGAGAGCATATCACATTTATAGGGAAGGCTGGCATGAGCGACCCGCTGGACACCGCTCGAAAGATCGAAAACATAGATATTGTCGCCGTTGGTGGCAGCCATCAGACGGCGGCCGTCGGCAACGATGAAGTCGCTGTGGATGATGCCGGGAGGAAGGCTGCCGATATTCTGGAAGCCGGGGAAGGTGGCCTGATAGGTCACCGCGCCACTCGACTGGTATTGGACCGGGCCACTCGTGGGGGAAGCATAAAGGGGTTGCTGGTCAAACTTGTAAGGGGGCGTCACCGGTGCCGCCATTGGCGCCGGGGATTGGGGTACGGTGTAGGCAGGAGCCGGCAGAGGCGCCGGCACCGGCTGGAGCCTCATGCCGCGGCTCGTCACCAAAGGCGTGGCCGGAACTGCCTCTCCGGTCGCCGTTGGCGCCGGGTTAGTGCCATAGGTATGGAAAATCCGAAAGTAGGGATCACGGACTTCAAGGCGTGAGCCGTCATAGATAAAGGTCAAGGCAATGCGCTGGTCCGCGGGAGGGGCAGGTATGGGCGGCCGGCTGGCCTGAGCCGAGGCATAATCGGCCCACTCCAGGTGCGGAAGAGCGGTCTGAAGCTCGGCAAAAGTGGCCTCGCCCCGGCCCGAATAATCCCAGAACAGGGCCGGAAGGTTCTGAAAACGCCGCACCACATCGCCGGCCCCGACCTGGGCCCCCGGATCGCTGCCCAGAAGGCGAGTATAGGAATAACCCGACTGAACGCGGGTAACCTGAAGATAGGCTTTGGCCTTTTCCATGGTGCCGATCACCTTCTTGGTCACAGGATGAACGATCTGCTCGCCGGCCTGAACCACGGCGAAAATATCCCCGATGGCCAGCCGCTGGGAGGCATCGAGATCGATAAGATATTCCCCCTGCATGACCGAAACAACATAGCCGGAAACCGGCTTGAAATCCTTGGCGACCTCATCTCCAATCAAAGCCAGTGCCGGAGCACACCATGCAAAAAAGCCGACCAGCGCCAAAAGCACAATTCGTTTTGCAGACAAAATAACCTCCCTAACCAGATTGGGACATTCGAAAAAGTAACCAAATAAAACGGGATAAAAATCAGCTCCGGTTTAACCTGTGAAAAACCGGGATTTTTATGACCGCAGCATATGGTTCAATATGCCACAGATAACCTCGTTGCGAAGCTCTTATTTTGTTAAATTTTGTAAAAAAAATGCCGGGCCAATGGCCCGGCAGATTATACAACAACCGTTAGGAAACGGCAATCTTAGAATTTGAAACGGATTCTGGAGATGACGTTCCAGAGATCGTCGCCGTCGCCGTCGGAAGCGGCAGAATCCCAGAAATCGCCGCCGATGAGGTAACCGGCAGCAATACCGGCGGAGAGGTTTTCAGTGATGGCGTAGTTGAGTTCGCCGTTGATTTCATAACCGATGTCTTTGTCGTCAAGACCTGCATAGCTAGCGTCTTCAGCCGTATTGAACCAGATGAAGCCGAGACGGCCGTCGGTCTTTTCGTTGAACTCGTAGCCGACATTGAGATAAACATGGTTCGCGCCCAGGAAACCAACGTAGGGGCCGTACAGGGCGGCATTCCAATCCCAGAACTCGAGGAGGGCCACGGAGCCGAGCAGGGAGTTGTCGGTGTCGATGCTGAAGAAGTTTTCAACTTTGTCGTCAGTCAGGTCATCATCGCCGGACATGTACAGCCAGCCGAGAGTCGCGTAGGCCTTGCCGAACTTGACGGAGCCTTCGAGGTTAACCATAAATGCTTCGATATCAGCATCATAATCGCCGTCGAAATAAGGCACGAGGGCACGAGCGGTACCGCCCTGGTAGATGGCGGTGAAGCCGCCGAACAGGTTACCGGCTTCGAAAGCGCCGTTCAGACCGAGCCAGTAGGTCTGGGTGCTGTCGCCCTCATCATCTGAAGCCCACCACATTCCGGGAACAGGCCAGCTGTTGCTCTGCGAGATATTCGGGGACATGCCGTCGTCGATGTAATAGGCGAAACCGCCGAGTTTGTTGCCGTTCTGGAAGTCATAAGTGAGATCGAGGGTGAAGAGGTCGGCGTACTCAGTTTTCTGGTCGCCACCCCAGCCGCTGTTATCATCACCGGGGGTGTCATTGCGGAACCAGCCGAGGGCTGCTTCCAGGTTGCCCATGCCGCGAACCAGGCGTACACCCATGGCGTTGTCGCAGAATACGAAGACGTTCATTTCTGCAGGCATAAGACCCATGTAGACGCGGGTTGCCGGGTCAAAGGGGAGTTCGAAATCGATGTAGGCGAGGCGCAGTTCGAAGTTGGTGCGGTCGCCCTCGAAGTTACCGCCGGGGCCGTTTCTGGAAGCGCCACCCTGACCGGCAGTTACGTCGAATTCGGCGCCGAAGGTACCGCGGACTTTCTTCTCATCGTCTTCCATCACCCAGGTCAGGCGCAGACGTTGGGAGAAGCGGAAATCGCTGTCGTTTTCAGTGTCCTTGGTGTTGTATTCGGATGCATCCTGATTGAACAGCTGCATCTGGTTGGAGTAGCGGAAGAACTCGCGGAAATCCCCTTTGAGCTTGACGTTGATGGCGAAGGAAGGTGCTGCCATCAGAAGCGCCAGCAGGGTTACAATCAAAATCCTAATAGCTTTCACTGTTGCCTCCTGAGTAAAAAAAATGAAAATCAAATAATTCCGTCCCCGCTCTCGCGGAAAACGGCTGTTGCACAACGCGGCTCAAACAAAATTGGCGCCTTCCCCTGCTAGCAGGTTGCCGGTGCATAAAATTTTGTAGCCGCAGGCGGGACACCTGACCCGTTGGACTTCACCCTGTTTCGCCTCACAGGCTGGCAAGGAAGCCCCCAACCATACCATCAGCAACAGACCCATCGCTTTTTCCGCCTGTTTCACCTCCTTCCCTGTTAATTTTGAGTCTGTCCGGCATGCCAGGTTCCAACTTTAAGACGCAAATATCTTTATTGTTTTTTACACTTCTTAACAATAAGGGTGCCAACCGGCTTTTTTTTCTCCAAAAACTCTGGACACCCGTAAAAGCTCTTTATTATGAGGATGTTATGAAATTCCCTGCAGAGGCCTCCAGTTGCAACCGATAACCCGGGTGGCTGGCATTGTAGCAATTCAACCACAAATGTGGCTCTCCTGGCACAGGAAAATGCCTCGATGCTCACTCAAATGAAACCCTTAACATCTGCGGAAAAAATATTTTCCCCCTCATTCAGGTTTTGCGGCGCCACCTGGCGCGGCTTCGGCTAACATCTTTTCGATCTGTTTGACCATTTCCCGGCCGGGTATTATGGAAACGTCACGCCTGACCCGTAACTCTCCATCAAGGAAAATGAGCCTGGGAATCAGGTAGACATCATAGGCTTTCATGACCTTCTGGCTGTCGTCCTGGAGAACCACGTGTTCAAGCGCGCCGTAGTCCCTGTTCCGGATGTAATCCCGGATCATGGCCTCCGAATCCTGGACAAAAACCTCCATCACGACGACCTTGTTCTTGGAAAGAAAAGAGCTGAGATCACAGATCTCCTCGGTCGCTTGTTTGCAGGTCGGGCACCAAGTGGTGGCAAGCTTGAGCAGGACGATCCGGCCCTGGTAATCGGAAAGCCTGACATCCTGGCCATCCAGGGTTTTTAATTGGAAATCAGGGGCTGTTGTCCCGACCTCCAAAGCAAAAACTGAAACCGAGAAGATAAGGAAACAGGACAAAAACGCGTGGAGGGCAAACCATCTTTTCCGATTCATGTATCCTCCTTGAAGCGCAGGCCGAAGACCCCGGCAAAAATGACAAGGTCGAATATTAAAAAGAGGTCTCCAGCAATATTTGTCATCCCCCCGGAAAACGGCCTCGGGAGGGCGAAACTGGGAACCATTCTTTTTCAAAACAAGAGGGAACAGGGCCGATGACCCTTGTCGGGCGATTATAGAAATATACCCAATAGCCTCTCCCAAGACAAGGCCAATTTCCTTCTTATCACGGAATTTCAATGAATTACCTTTCGCAGATGATCCCTGTGGGAGCGGATCAACAATATTTGCGAATGATAAAAATCACAAAAACAAATAAAAAGGTTTATGGTGGTGGGAATTTTGCAAAGGATTGACTTTAAAAAATGGATCGTAATAGAGTAGGCAAATTGTGCTCAAAACTCTATGCGCTCCCAGCCGCCTGCTCCTGTTTCATTGCCGGCCACAGAGCCGATTCGCCTGGAAAGGATTTTTGCTCTTGGAAAAAGTACTTTTTGAAAATCCTGTTGGAATTCGCATGAGGCCACTCAACAAAACACGCCTCCAAAAATCCCTGCGGGAAGGTTACATGTTCTCTCCGCTGGAGGATTCGGAAAGCTGTTATTTTTTCAGCGCCCTGGTCGGCGCCTCCAAGGTGGAAAAAATTTTCCGCCATTTTGCCGAGTACTTTCCCGAGGAAGCCTTTCTAATCCTCGAATGCTACCAGCACGGCTCCAAACAGCAAGCTGCCCAGCCCGCCACCTTTTACTCACCCTATCTTCCGGTGGAGGAACTGCTGCAGGAGCTGACGCCTTTTTTTCCGCGTTTGATTCATGACGGCTTCGTTGGCTTCGGCATTGCCAACAATCGTTTCGGCCTGGAGCTTTTTTACAGTGAAGATAAAATCCTGACCTGCTTTACCGGCAATCACATCCGTTACATGGACCTTATGGGGCACCACAACATCCCTTTCGAACCACTGCTCTGCTACCCGGATGAATTCACTCACGACCACCTGTCCCTCGTCGCCTTGTCCAGAGAGTCGTTACCGGGACCTCTCGGGCCTTTGAATGATGCCGAACTGGATTCCCAGAAATTTTGTTCCGACCTCATCGACCTTTTCGAAATGTATCCCGTTGATGAAAGCCTCTCTTTCTTTCTTTCGAAAAAAGAGCAGGATCAGATCGAGGAAGTCCTCACTCGAAAGCCGGCTTACAGTGCATTTGCCCTGGAAGATTTCGGCGACCTTATGCTGGACTGGAACATTTTTGTGGAGGAATGCACCCAGGGATTTGAAGGAGGGCTTTGGGAGTACTGCCAGAATCTAAAATGCCGCGATCTCATTCAATACGTCATTGAGTCCGTTCCCGCGCCATTGGCCGAGAAAATTCTCAACGTTATTGAAGAATCGGACCACAAGTTTTTCGAAAAGCTGCTTGACCGGCGCAAGGGCCTTGACCTGCCTGAGGAGATTTATTTTCAGGCCAAGCCTTTCTGGTACGAGGGCGTGGTTGCCTGTCAGAGTGTCAGTCTGCGCCGGGACCTGATTCGGAGCGGCTGGTATGGATCAACGGGCTGAAAGCCCTGACAAGAGATGGCCATAAAACAAAGGGAGCATCCACTGGATGCTCCCTTTGTTTTATGGCAGTTTTCAGAGCTTCGGATAAGACAAAAACTGTTAACTCAGGCCGCGCTGTTCATATCCACGGCCTTGACATATTTTGCTTCAACGGCTTTTGCCAGTTTTTCCAGGGTCGGCTCGTCAACGGGACTGTCCACCGAAAAAACCACCATGGCCTCGCCCGCTTTCTCCTTGCGGCCAAGGACCATGGCTGCGATGTTGACGTTGCTTTCGCCCAGAACCGTTCCGATTTTCCCGAGCATGCCGGGCCGATCCTCGTAGGACATGACCAGCATATGCCCTTCGGGCTGAAAATCGGTCTGGAAATCGCGCATTTTGACAATCCGTGGGATCCCTTCGAAAAGCGTCCCCGCTATAGTCCGCCTGGATTCCGGCGCCTCCAGGGTGATGGTGACAAGATTGGAAAAGGAGACGGACTCGGTGGAGCGGATCTCCTCGACGGCAATTCCGGCATCCTCGGCAATCATCCTGGCATTGACCATGTTGACTTCATCCTCTGACTGCCGTTTCAGAAATGCTGCCAGACCGCATACCGTCAGCGGCTCACAGTCATGTTCGGCAATTTTGCCGTTGTAGGAAAACGTTATCTTATTGGGATTGGCGGGAGCGATCTGGGAAATGAAACGCCCCAGCTTATCGACCAGGTTGAGAAACGGCTTCATATGTTCCATCAGGTCGGGATCGAATTTCGGCACATTGACGGCATTTTCGAAGGGCCGCCCATCGAGATAGTTGATAATTTCCCGGCTGACGTCCACCGCGACGTTCTGCTGGGCTTCAAAGGTGTTGGCTCCAAGGTGGGGGGTCACGACCATGCGGGGATGGGCGATAAGGTCCCGAACCTGGGGGGTGATGGGTGGCTCGCTCGACCAGACGTCAAAAGCCGCCCCCCGGACCTTGCCGCTGTTCAGGGCCGCCAGCATCGACTCCTCGTCGATAATGCCGCCGCGGGCGCAGTTGACGATGTAAACAGCGTCCTTCATCTTTTCGAACTCGGGACCGGCGATCATGCCGCGCGTCTCGTCGTTCAAGGGCGTATGCACAGAAATAATATCCGAACTTGCTATCAGTTCGTCCAGAGATACCAGGCGCACCCCCAGATCGTCCCCGCGTTTTTTGGCGATATAGGGGTCACAGGCGATAACCTCCATCTCGAAGGCCTTACAGCGCAGGGCAACCCGCCCGCCGACCTTGCCGAGGCCGATAATCCCCAGGGTTCGGCCCTTGAGCTCGCTTCCCGTAAAAGGTCCGCGCTTCCAATCCCCGGCCTTCAGACAGTCGTTGGCCTCGACAACTTTGCGGCATAACGCCAGCATGATTGCCATGGTGTGTTCGGCGGCGGAATTGGTATTGCCGAAGGGGGCGTTGACGACAATAATGCCTTTGCTGCTGGCATAATGGACATCGACATTGTCGATTCCAACACCGGCTCGGGCAACGATCCGGAGCCTTTTGCCGTGATCGAGAAGTGGCGCATCGACACGGGTGCCGCTGCGGGTGATGATGGCGTCGTAGTCACCGATTTTCCGATGCAGCTCCTCTTCGGAGAGACCCAGGCAGATATCCATTTCAACGCGCGGGTCTTCACGGAGAAGTTGCAGGCCATTGGCAGAAATTTCATCGGTAACAATTACTTTCATGGGAGTACCTCGGGTTTTAATTTTTGTTGGTTCGAAAAAAATGTCTGATTGTAATTCCAACCCCCACCGCTGTCAATGCCGGGAGGCTGTTTTTCAGGCTCGGCGGCAGCTTATTTGATAACTTTCAGGCCGGGCTTTTTTGCGGATTTGCTGTCCTTTTTTTCGGTAGCACCCTTTTCATCTTGGGATTTTCCCGTTTCGCCGGCCGAGGAGGCGCCGGGGAGGGTGCCGGAAGCGAACATCCGGTCAATGGCCTCGCCAATGGCAAGGCACTGCTTCATGCAGACATGGGCGGCCGGACAGCTGGAACAGTCGGCCTTGCCGCCCGCCATGCGCAGGGCATGTATTAAAAGTTCGACACTCTCCCGCTGCGAAAGTGGTATCAAATACATGGCGATTCTCTCTTTTTGGAAATAATCAGCCCCTCACCACGTCCATCAAAAAACCGAAAACTGTTCACTTGACAAAAAAGAACTCAAAACCGGAATTCGGACAAAACGCCGTTTTTCAGTTCGCTCCTAAAGCTCCCGCTCAGCCACCTTAGCAAACTCCTTCAGTTTTGTCATCAATCGCATGAAATCCTCCGGCCTCAGGGACTGGGGCCCGTCACTGGCGGCTTTTTCCGGGTCGGGATGAACCTCGACAATAAGGCCGTCGCAACCGGCGGCCACGGCCGCGTAACTCATGGACGGCACCAGGCTGGCGTGACCGGTGGAATGGGAAGGGTCGACAATTATCGGCAGGTGGGTCTGCTGCTTGAGGACCGGCACGGCGGCGATATCCAGGGTGTTGCGGGTGGCGGTCTCAAAGGTGCGGATGCCACGCTCGCAAAGAATCACCTGACGGTTTCCTTCGGAGAGGATATATTCAGCACTCATGAGGAATTCCTGGATGGTGGTCGACATGCCGCGCTTGAGGAGCACCGGCTTGCCGAGCTGGCCGAGGATCTTGAGAAGAGCAAAGTTCTGCACATTCCTCGCACCGACTTGAAGGATATCGGCATACCGGCCTACCAATTCGACATCCTTGGGATTGACAACCTCGGTTACAATGGCCAGGCCTGTTTCCTCCCGGGCCGCATCCAGGAGCTTCAAGCCATCCTCTTCCAAACCCTGAAAAGAATAGGGGCTGGTCCGGGGCTTGAAAGCACCCCCGCGAAGGACCGTTGCACCCGCCTCTTTGACCGCCCGGGCCGTCACAACAATCTGCTCTTCGCTTTCCACGGCGCAGGGACCGGCCATGACTACCAGTTTTTTGCCGCCGATCCGAACCCCGCGCCCCACGTCGACGACGGTAGGCACCGGGCTGACTTCGCGGCTCGCCAGCTTATAGGGTTTAAGGATGGGAACGACGCTCTCCACCCCCGGCAGGGTTTCCAGGGACTGAAGCACGGTTTTTCCCCGCTCGTCCCCGACCGCGCCGATCACGTTGCGGGTCTCCCCATGGATAACATGGGGATGGTAACCCAGCTCGACGATGCGTTGCGTCACTCTTTTCAACTCCTCTTTTCCAGCACCCTGCTTCATGACGATAATCATTTTTTTGCTCCTTTCAATTAGGCGGTTGGCGTATTAAACAAAAAAAACCGCCGGTTAGCTCTCCGGCGGTTTTGGAAATCTCGAAAAAAACCACGGGAGGACCGGAAAAGGTCTGCCCGTGGCGGTTTTTTCTATGTCATTTCTGTTCAGTCGGTTTTCGCAAAATGCATAGGTCCCCGGGCAGACGGCTCAAAATAAAAGCCGGACCAAAAAAAGGAAAAATAAAAAAATCGCCCGCTGGATTGCAGCATTATGAAAACATCCTGATTTAAATACAAATTTGATTTACCCCGATCTTCTAGCAGAAACCATGTAAAAAGACAAGAGAAAAGTCAAAGCCTCATCTGCCCCACGAATCTCTCCACCCAGCGGTGAACGTCATTGTGTTCGATGGAGCTCCTCAGCCGCAGCATTCGCTCTTTTCTTTCCTCCACGTCCATGCGACAGGCAAAATGGATGGCATCCGCCATCCCGTCCACATCGAAAGGATTGACCAGCAGGGCGTTGTCCGCCAGCTGTTCAGCCGATCCTGCAAATTCACTGAGAACCAGAACGCTGTCCAGGTCAACAGAAGCAGCGCAGAATTCCTTTGCCACCAGATTCATGCCGTCCCGCAACGGGGTGATCAGGGCAATCTGGCAGGCACGGTAGTGGGCCAGAAGCTGGTTCCGGCTGAGGCTGCGGTAAAAATAGTGAATCGGTGTCCAGCCGGCCTCCGAAAAACGGGAATTGATGCGGCCGGCCACCTGGTCCAACTCCTCCTTGAGGTTCTGATAATCGGGAACCAGGGTGCGGCTCGGAACCACAACCTGGACCAGGGTGATCTTCTCCCGCAGCTCCGGATATTTTTCCAGAAGTCGCTCAAAAGCATAAAAACGCTCAGGAATTCCCTTGGAGTAATCGAGCCGGTCCAACCCCAGAACCAGTGTCTGGCCCGGGTAATTGGCCTTGAGCTCCTCGGCCTCCCCGGCCACCTCCTGCGATCGCGCCCCTTCGTTGTAACCGGCGAAATCGATGCCGATAGGAAAATGGCCGGCCTTCATGGTCCGGTCGCCGACGCTCAGAAGCGTATAATTGCGGCGCCGGGCCTTCACTTCGACGCCCGGGACAAGGGCCAGGGCACAGTTGACGAAATTCCGCCAGTCCCGCCGGGTCTGAAAGCCGACGAGGTCGTACTGAAGGAGACCTTCCAGCACTTTTGTTTTCCACGGCAGGCGCCAGAAGAGGTCAACCGAGGGGAAAGGGATATGGAGGAAAAAGCCAAGGGTCTGCTGCAAATCCCGCTTGCGGAGGGCCGCCCCCACCATGAGCAGTTGATAATCATGGACCCAGACCAGATCGTCCTCGCGCAGAGTACGCTCCACGACCTCGGCAAAACGGTCATTGACATCGAGGTAGGTGTGCCACTGGTCGAGGCTGAAGTGGCAGTAGCCCAGGAGATCGTGAAACAGCGGCCATAGGCTCTGGTTGGAGAAGCCCCAGTAATATTTTTCCGTTTCCTCCTCAGTCAGGGGAACACCGATAAGGGTGAAACCTTCCCTCCGGCTGAATTCGCCGAGAAGCATTTCATAGGGCGCACTTTCACCGCAGCCGGGCCAGCCGATCCAGACCCCCCGGTTTTTTTTCATGACCGGTTTGAGAGCCGTTGCCAGGCCGCCTTCCCCACCCCGCACCCGCCATTCCCCGTCCTCCTCGAAAATGGCCAGAGGCAGGCGGTTGGATACCGCGACCAGCCTTTTTTTGATATTTGACCCCATTAACTTTCTTCCCCGTCCGCAAGATCGGATTGTATCGAAAGCGGTTTTTCCTCTTTAATTAAAAACGGATTCCTTTCCAATACTACCAGACCGGTCGGGGCTGGCAAGCCACCCGCCCCGAAGCTTTAAGAGGACGGCGTTAACGCAGGCCAATAAGGGTAGCTGGCGAAAATCATTTTAACTTGACAGCAATGAGAGGTTCGGCTATAAGTCACTTCTATCCGCCCAGGTAGCTCAGTCGGTAGAGCAGAGGACTGAAAATCCTCGTGTCGATGGTTCGATTCCGTCCCTGGGCACCACTGAAAGCAAAGGATCGACGGATTATTTCGTCGATCCTTTTTTCGTTTTTCCTCCCCGTCCCCAAGTTTGCCTTCGCCATAATTTCTATCTGTTTTAATTTTTCCTCATTTCCTTCATATTTCTTCCTTATTTGTAGCCGAAGAGTAAAGAGAAATTTTATGCGGGCAGTTGCCATGGCAAGCGCCATCTCATGGCAGGGTCTGATTAAAACCCAGCAGGGCCTTCTCACCCAACGGCTTGGAAAGCAAAACAAGCATTCGTTTGTAAAAAAATTGGACATACCACCAGCCAATGGAGATTGAAATGCCGGAATTTTCGTCATTATCCACGACAAAAGGAAAAAGTCTGTTTCTTTTTCTGGAGGACGATGGCAAAACCTCTCCTCTGGCGGATATGCTCTGGGCCGAGGGCTTCATAGTTCACTGTTTTCAGGAACTTCCCCCTGACGCCATACCCTTTGAAAAACTGCAGCCCGATTTGGTGCTGATCGACCGCACGTCCCCTTCCATGGAACTCATCAGCACCTGCCGCTTTCTCAGACATCATTATTCCGGACCGATTCTGTTTCTTGCCGGACAGATCGATGAAATCTTCCAAATCCTGGGCCTGGAAATGGGCGTCGACGATTTTCTCATCAAACCGTTGACGCCGGCCCTGCTATTGGCAAAGGTCAGGGCCTTGCTGCGCCGCAACTTTGAGCTTCGGCAAACCAGTCAAGCTGTTGTCCACCTTGGTGAACTGGTCATCGACGCGGGCCGGCGGGAGGTTCAGGCCATGGGTCGCCCCATCGAGCTGACAACACGCGAATTTGACCTGCTCTGGTGCCTGGCAGCCAACAACCGCAAAGTCCTGACCCGGGATGATATCCACAAATCGCTTTACAATTCCGAATACAACGGCTTCAGCCGCTCCATCGACATCTATATCTCGCGCATCCGCCAGAAAATCGGGGACGATCCGCAACATCCCCGCTATCTGAAAACGGTGCGGGGCGCTGGCTACCTGCTTACCGAGGATCACCCCCAATAATCTTTTCCGTCGTATGATTCCAGGCAAAACGGAAGTTGATGGTCTTGCGGCACTCAAGCCATCTTCATTCTTTGAAACTGCTCAACTCCCTGGACCCTCACTGTCCACAACAAGACCCGTATATGTTCTCCCTTAGTATCGCCGGCGTGCTCATGGTTTGCTTCTTTAGGGTTAACGTGGGAAGGGGTCAATCTTCACTTTGGGAGCTGATCCAGTTTGTGAGATAGTCCGACTGACTGTTGAGTTCACTCAACAATGTTTCAAGAGCCGTAAACTGCGCGTAAAGGCTTTCCTCGCGCTTTTCCAGGCGGGCTTCCAGGCGCTCGATCTGCTCATCGATCCTGTCAATATTGGCTTCCGTACTGTCCTCTTTTATAGCCAGCATGCCGGTCCTGGAATCCGTCTTTGCATCCAGATACTTCTGAATCCGGGTGGTAATCCCTTCCGTTTCGCCGTTTCCCAGAAACAGCTTCTGGACTCCCTCAAAATCAGATTCAATGGCCTCTTTGAACACCTTGGTGTCGAGGCTGATCTGCCCGGTCTTGTAATTGGTTTCGAGGCCCAGGTCGGCCAGAGCCGTAAAACTACTGTCCAGATCAAGGCGGGTTGAGAGAAAATTCTGCAAGCTGCGCCTTATGGAACGGAATTCGGTTTCATTGCCCCAGTCGGCATCGTTCTGGTCGGCAATATATTGGATGACATTGTTGTAAGCGGTGACAAAATCCTGAACCGTTTCGGCAATGGCATCTCTATCCAAAGAAACAGTCAGGGTAATGGCTCCGTTCGTACCGCTGACATCCATAATATCCAGGGTAACGCCGTCAATGGCGGTGCTGATTACGTTCTGATTACTGTAAATATCGATGTTGTCGACAACGATGTGGGCTTGGCTGCTTTCCTGGGTGTGGCCTTCCGCAGCCGTTTCCATGACGATGCTGCCGGTGGCGACGATTTCGATCGCGGTTCCGGACCGGTCGGCGGTCAGAACCATGCGATAGCCGTTTTCGGTGCCGTCGTTGATCAGGGAAGCGCTCACGCCATATTCGCCGCCGTTGATGGTTTCGACCAGCTCAGACAGCGACAGGTTTTCATATCCCAGCGTCTCTTCACCGATAGTGATCATCCCGGCAAGGTCTGCGGTGACAGTGTCGGCAAAACCTTCGGCCGTGACATCCTTCTGCTGACGGGCCAGGCTGAGAACCTCAATGGTATAGGTCCCCGCCTGGGCGGTGCTGGAGGCCGTGGCGGCAATTTCGTCACCGCTGAGATTGGCGGTGCAGGCATTCAATTCACTTGACGAATCGAGAGCTGCGACCGCTTCCAGCAGAGAATTCAGATACGTGTCGAAACTGGTATAAGCGTCCAGTCTGCTTTGCAGATATTCCTGGTCGTTTTCGAGGCGGGCAATGGGCACCCTTTCGATCTCCATCAAAGAAGAGATGATCGATTCGGTGTCCAGTCCCGAAGAGAGCCCGCTAAAAGAAATGGTCGACATAGAATCCTCCCACGGTTCGGTTTTGGGTTGATCACCTTTTCGACCCGCGGGAGAGAAAAAATTATTGTGGTTGTGTTCAAAAAGAGTTTCCTTTTGTAACATCATGATTCAGGCCGGATACAAAGGCGGCTGTTGCAAATTACGGCAGCCGACTTTCAATGATCAGGCATGAGCGGTTTTCCAACAGGTTTCAAACCGGGGGCATCTCGAAGGACTTGGTGAAACTCCGGCCTGTTCGTTTCTTTGCGGCCGTGAGGAATTTATGCTAGAAAGGGAAAAATGCCTAAAAGCGGGAAACGGGGCAACATGTCCTCAAATGAAAAAGATAAAATATTCATGGGCGAAGCCCTTCGCGAAGCGCGCAAAGCCGCCGACCTCGACGAGGTGCCGGTGGGAGCGGTCATTGTTCATAACGGCGAGGTGATCGGGCGCGGTTGCAACCTCCGGGAGACGAGCCAGGACCCGACAGACCACGCCGAGATGATCGCCATCCGCGAGGCGGCCCGCCACACCGGTTTCTGGAGGCTATGCGACTGCACCCTCTACGTCACCCTCGAACCATGCGTCATGTGCATGGGGGCGATCATCCTGGCCCGCATCCAGCGCCTGGTATTCGGCTGCCGCGACCCGCGGGCCGGCGCGGTCGGGTCCATCTACAACCTCGCGGAAGACGAACGTTTCAATCATCGGGTCGAGGTGACTGAAGGGGTGGAGGAGGACGCCTGCAGCCGGATCCTGAGCGGATTTTTTGCCGATCTCCGGCACCGCAAAAAGAAGTGACGGGTTTTCAACCGCGGCATCAGGCTTCGGCCTTTCTTTTCCTTGCGCGTGATGAAAAAAACTGTTAATTAATTCGAAAAGATGACCCACAGGAGAGGTGTCCGAGTGGTCGAAGGTGATTGACTCGAAATCAATTGTGCCGAAAGGCACCGGGGGTTCGAATCCCTCCCTCTCCGCCATAATTAAAACAGGGGGTTAGCATAATTGCCAACTCCCTGTTTTTTTGTTCAAAAAAGTTATTTTTTAAATTTTGTCCCGCTCCTGTCCCGCTTCTCCGTAAAAACGACCTTGGAATAATACCCTCCATTATCCGAGAAGTTTGTCTTCTGGCCCAAGGTTTGTTCCCTCTTCTCTTTCTTTTATCAAAAACCCCGTTAATCCATTTAGTATTTCATAAAAATAGCCGCCACTATCGCATAGGTACAGTTCTGTGGGAGATTTCCAAGAACGGGAATAATTCTATCAAAAGAACCCCAAATCACTTTTTGATAGGCCATTATCAGAAGATCCAGGATTTTATTGATAGAAAAGCTCCCCAAATTAAGGGTCACTTTTAAAGTTAGGTTTTGTTTTACGAAGGATAACCTCCCGATTACCTGGGCACAGCTACCAGTGCCTATATTCTGGGAACTTATCCTCTTCATCAAGAACCGATGGAGGGCTTTCCACCAAAGGATCCAGACGATCGGCCTGCCGGGTTGCCCAATCGACCCATTCGCTGAGTTCGACCGCTGAGACCGTATCGGCGTTTTGATGGCTAAGACGTACTGCCTCTATGAACGCCCTGAGTTTTTGGCTTCGGTGCCAGTTTTCTGCCTGGGTCTCCAACTGAGAGAGTCGGGCTTTTTCCTGGCGGATTTCCTCTTGTTTTTGCTGCCTTAACCTTTGATACTCTTTTCTTGCTCGTTCTTCTCTTTCCCTTTCGGCACGACGGCCTTTTTCCTTAAAAGCAGCATCTATCAGGGCGACAATGACGGCATTCAGGCAGTCTTCTATTCGACGATTTTTGCCGTCATTCCATGATCTTTTGGAACCGTAGGAATCCTTATTGATTTTCAATGATAATTTGCCCGAAGGGATGTAGTCATATGCGGGCGGCTTCATCCAGGGATGCTCTTTCATATCCTTGAATTCCTGCTGCGTCGGAACATGGTCAATTCTTGTCGAGAGTTCGTCGAGGGAAAGCCAAAACTTTTCTCCCAAGATAGTGACCCATGTTCGTCCGTCATCTATCTTGATGAAATGTTTTCGTTTTACCAGGGCGGCTATGAGGGCATCCATGATTTGAATAGCCCTGTCGATCAAAGCCGGACTCACGCGTATAGCCAGGGCGTTGATTCCACCGGTTACCCATGATTGCTCGGAGACGCTTTTTTTCGACGCCGCATTTATTAATCGCGTCCGGGTTGACTGTATCAGGCGGTGCAGGTCTTCCGTTCTTTCAGTCACTTGGATATGATTCTCGGGAGACTTCTCCTGGTCAATCAGTATTTCACGTTCAGATTTTTGAGAACTATCCAGTTCGATTTCCGGTTCCACCCATTTATGAATTACATGTTCCCCCTCTCCCTTTGTGGGCGGCAGGGCAGGCCTCCGGCCTTGTCTCTTTCTGGCCCAATACCCTTGGGGTGGACGGGGAACATTCAGTTTCTTACAGATCTTCGCCAGTCCGACATCTGAAATACCATACTCCCTCGCCACTTTTATCATTGGCTGAGACCAGATTTTTTCGAACAGCTCTTCTCGACTGACCCGAATGTTTTCCCACCCCATAGAAATCCCTCCGTTACTTCAAATTTTTCACGAAAGGATAAAAGGAAATTTTCAGAATGACCAGATCAGTTTTCCTGGTGTTGTTTTCAGATTGACAAGGTAAGAATTCTTCACTTCTAACCTAAGAAAAGGTCCGGGAAAACCTGCAAAAATTCACGTCGGCGCAAACGTATTGTATGTATTATTTGCAAAAAGCGCTGAAAAGTGGTTCGCTCTGCAAGTAATACATACAGGGTATCCAACGTTTTCCAAGGCCATTACCAATTTCGCTGCCAGCGGTGAGACAGCTTCCAACCAGGGGAAAAATGAACCCTCAATTGAGATTCAAGCTAACCTGAAAATTCCCCTTAAAATCCCTGAACAGCAAAATCGAGGTTTTCCGATCCTTCACAATCCTTCCGCTTCGGCTAAACTTTGGAGATGAAAGCCTGCAACCTGCTGGTCACCATGGCGGAAGGAGCCCATTTCGGCTACCTGCTGAGAGAGCTGTCCCACTACGGCGAGTTTCACAAGACTGAATTTTTTGGGGTCATTCTCGGCCAGGTCGAGAACCTGCGTGAATTTCTGGAGGACATCCGGCGGCGTTTTGCCGAAAACGACCCGTTCTGCCGCGAGATCGGCCGAATGGTGTCGTTCGACTGTTTCTTCGTTTTCCGGATCGGCGATTTTCCGGACAAAATCCGCGCCGCCGTCATGCCCTATCTGGAAAAATTGGTAGGAAAAAGTTTTTATGTGCGCCTGGAGAGGCGCGGCCTCAAGGGACGAATCGTTTCCCCCGAGGTGGAGCGTTCCCTGGATGCCTTTATCGTGGAAAAACTGGCGGAAGAAGGGACTTCCGCAACGCTTGATTTCGACCGCCCTGACGCCGTCATCGCCATAGAAACAGTCGGTGACCGCTGTGGCGTTTCCCTTTTGACCCGCGAAACGATGGATCGCTATGAATTTTTGAAAGTCCCTTAACCCGGGGCGAGGTCCCGGCACTTAACACACAGAAACGCCCTTTGCTGGGAGTGCTTTTTTCTCGTTTCAAAAAGAATTTTCAACAAAAATGAATTATGACCAGGCATATCTTCTTTCCTCGTAATCTTTGTTAAAATAAAAAATAAAAAAGGTCGATTTTGAGCAATATGCGAAAGAAACGGAGGTCTAAAATGAGAAAAATGATGCTGTTTTCCGTGATTTTTCTGGCCGCATGCGCCCAGCCGGCAACACAAAAAACAAATACCCTATCCATCACGGAGGGTGACTATTATTACGCCGGGGAGCTGAAGGCCATCGACAGCGTTCGAAAGGTAAAGGTGGGGGACAAGGCGCCGGACTTTACCCTGCCAACCTTGTACGGCAAAAAGGTTTCCCTTGGTCAATACCTGAATAATAAAAACGTCCTGATTACCTTCGTCCCGGCTGCCTGGACGCCGGTCTGTTCAGCCCAGTGGCCGAGTTATCACGGCGGGAAAAAGTTCTTCGACCGCAACGATACGGTCATTCTGGGAATCACCGTGGACAACCTGCCGACCCTGTTCACCTGGACCCGACAGATGGGCGGGCTGTGGTTTCCGATCCTCTCCGATTTCTGGCCCCATGGTGCTGTTGCCGACCGTTACGGCGTACTGCGTTCCGATGGTATGACCGAAAGGGCGCTTTTTCTCATTGACAAGCAGGGCATCATCCGCTACATCGACGTGCACGACATAAACGAAAGCCCCGATCTCGATGTCCTTGTTGAAGAGATGGGAAAATTGAACAAACCAGGTTAAAGATTTTTTCTTACTTGATAAGAATTAAATTGAAAAGGGGCATTCAACTTTGCGCTGTGTGGCAAAGCCGGTTGATCATGCCCCTTTTTTATGTGGTAATTGTTGAGGGATACGTTTGACGGAGCTCTTTTGAAAAGGTATTTTACAACAAATCGAAAACCAGCCAGGAGAATGTATGCCGAGATTCATGTGCCGGATTTCCACCTGCCCCGGGTTGCCTGCCAGCCAGCGCTTCTGGGATATGGTCCGCATCGATGCAAAGCCCCGCACCATCCCGCTGGATCTTGACCAGAAAAAGGAAGCCCTGATCCTGGACCTCCAAAAACAGGGCATCATCGGCAAAAATGCGAAACTTAAGAGCTACACCCTCGAAAAAATCGATGACAACCTGCTGCTCCTGGTTTACGTAAGCACCAAAAAACCCACGTCGTTGCTCCAGATCCAGCTTCCCGCCGACCGCCAGCAGGAACTATTTTGAAGCTTCCGGCGGAGCATTTTCCCAATTGCCGGCCTAATCATGCCCGCCGCTGCGGTGAACCTCAATTTCCCCATGGCCGGGCCTTCGAAGCTCCTCAAACTCGAATTCGCCGTGATGCCCCGGATGTTCGACTTCAGACTCCCCGCGCAGCTAGCCCGCGAACCCCAATCCTCACCTGTCCATGCCTTCCGTCATAATGGTGGCTGTAATCGCCATAAACGACCGACCAGCCGGAACTACCGCTGCAATAACCGCTGCTATAATCGTCGTTCCCGCTATTCCGGGCTTCTTTTGCCAAAACCAGAGAAACCGACGCTATTATCAATGCCCGTAGAATCAAAAATATGGTTGTCAGACCTGCCATTTGAGCCTCCTGAAAATTGTCTGAACAACCCAATCATTATGTATGACTATTTTAGCAATATTCTCGCTTTTTGGAAAAACCGGGACCTGCAGCTGAAGGAAATCAAAGGCTTTGACCTCCTGCAGGCGCCGTATTGACAAACGCCAAATGCTCTTTAAATTTAAAAACAAGAGTTTGAAACCGCTCACAGGAGGGATGACTGATATGCCTGTCTATGAGTATCGCTGTGAAAAATGTGGGGAAATATTTTCGCTCACCCTGCCCATGAAAGAACACGACAAAGGCGGGATTACCTGCCCGAACTGCAAAAGCACTTCCGTGGTGCAGCAGTTCACATCTTTTTTCGCCAAGACAAGCAAGAAGAGCTGATTTTAGAATTTGGTTCTGAAAGACATCGCCTTTTTCCCGGCAATTCCGCTGGGCGGCAGGGGGAAAATGCCTTAGGAAATAAATGGGGTCGGGTCTTTAAAAAAATACTTCTGGTTTTCCAACCCATCAAAAGCCGTCATGGCTTCCGCTTCTTGTTCACTTCCTCAAACAAAGCGATCTGCTCAGCCATGGAAAGCTTCCTCTTGCGGCAGCCGCCTTTGTGCTTCAGGCACATGCGGCAGCGCTCGTCCGAGCACCATTGACATTGCTTGCAGTCCTCGCAGGAATGTTTTTTATCCAAAAAAAGGCCTTTCCAAAAATGTTAGCAATGGAGGTTTTGGTTGTTTTTCCAGTATTTCAATGGCCCACCCCCTGACAACATCAGACGGGAAAAAGACGCATCAGGTCGGCCGGTGTCTCGGCCAGAAAATCATAAGAGATGCCGCCGTCTTCACCGATTCCCCAGGCGCAAAAGCAGGTCCTGATGCCGGCGCCTTGTCCGGCGAGCAGGTCGGTGTGGTGATCCCCGATCATGACCGCCGCATGAGATTCGGCCCCTAACGCCTGGAGTGCCTTCAGCACGGGGGCGGGATGGGGCTTTTTTTCGGGGCAGCATTCCGGCCCGATAATCGCTGCGAACCATTCTCTCACCCCGAGCTTTTGTAACAGCTTCTCACTGAGAACGGTCGGTTTGTTGGTAACAACAGCTAGCTGAAAAACCTGGCGGGATTCGAGAAACTCGACAATTCCCGGATAAAGACAGGTTTCGTCACAGACATGCTCCTCGTACAAATCGAGAAACCTTCCGAAATACTCCTCGGAAAACATCCCTTTCGGCAGGGACCGTTCCAAGAGTTTGCGGGCACCGTCACCGACGCTTGAGCCGACCTCCGCCCGGCTCAACGGCTCCAGGCCGAACTCTTTGCGCAAGAGGTTGACACTGGTGGCGATGTCGGCCAAAGAGTCGACAAGGGTGCCGTCCAGGTCGAATAGAAAGGTGTCTATTTTCATCATAACCATATCAGCGTTTGGGGAGGCGCGTACCGAAGATAGCAGTCCCGACCCGGATCAGGGTGGCACCTTCCTCAATGGCGATCTCGAAATCGTGGGTCATGCCCATGGAGAGTTCGCGCATGCCAACCCCCGGTATTTCCAATTCGTCGATATACCGGGCCAGTTCGCGCAAATGCCTGAAAAACGGCCGGACATCTTCGGTGTTGTCGAAATAAGGGGGAAGCGTCATCAGCCCCTTGATCCTGACATGCGGCAGCCGCACGATGTCCCGCACCAACATTTCGAGTTCCTCCTCGGAAGTTCCGGACTTGCTGATCTCGTGGCCGAGATTGAGCTGAATGAGGATATCCGCCGCCTTCCCGATCTTTCCCCACTGGCGGTTGATCTCCTCGGCCAGGTGGAAACGGTCCACGGAATGAATCAGCGCGACCTTGCCGGCCAGGTATTTCACCTTGTTGGTTTGGAGGGCGCCGACAAAATGCCACTCTACCGGCTCCTTAATGGCCTCGGCTTTATCCACGAATTCCTGCACGTAGCTTTCGCCGATCATTTTCTGCCCCGCCGCGAAAGCTTCCCGCACCATCTCGGCCGGCTTGGTCTTGGCAATGGCTACCAGCCGGACCTCTTCCGGTTTGCGTCCAACCCGGGTACAGGCCGCGGCCAACTGTTCCCGCACATGTTCGAGATTTTCCCGCACACTCATTTTTTGTCCCTCCCTCCATATCCGTCAGCTCCTCCGGCGGAAAGGTTCCCTGAAAAACAATTTTCAAATCCAGCGTTCAGTGACTTGCTGTGCCCACGAAAAGGGCATCTGGCGCCCGGATGGCGACCGTTACTAAGGCGAAACTTGTTTACTCGACATCAGACAATAGCAAACCATGGGGTTGGGCTGCCCATGAAAAGGGCAT
>ENA-OSEO01000547-OSEO01000547.1-sediment-metagenome-genome-assembly--contig:-NODE-547-length-93089-cov-5.629467_pt1 | contig 93089 bp, 79 predicted proteins | sample MGYA00237883_ERZ534232 | MGnify/ENA metagenome assembly ERZ534232
CGCGGCCCGGCGCCAGCCGGAAGAATTTCTTGGGCGGGTCTTCCATGAAGTCGTCCTGCTCGAGCATGGGCACGCGAAAAGTGCCGTTCTCGCGCGTGCTGTACATCGAGCAGGACGACTTCATGGAAGACCCGCCCAAGAAATTCTTCCGGCTGGCGCCGGGCCGCGAAGTGCGGCTGCGGTACGCCTATTTCATCACCTGCACGGACGTCGTGAAAGACGGCGACGGGAACATCGTCGAGCTGCGCTGCACCTACGACCCGGCCACGCGCGGCGGCGACGCGCCCGACGGTCGCAAGCCCAAAGCCACGCTGCACTGGGTTTCGGCGTCCCACGCGCTCGATGCGGAGGTCCGGCTGTACGATCACCTGTTCGCCGCGCCCGATCCGGAGGACGCCCCCGAAGGCCAGGACTTCACCGCCAACCTCAACCCGAACTCGCTGGAAGTGCTGCCCTCAGCCAAGATCGAGCCGTTCGTCAGCGGGGCCGCGCCGGGCAGCCGCTACCAGTTCGAGCGCCAGGGCTATTTCTGCGTCGATCCGGACTCGACGGCGGGCCGGCTGGTCTTCAACCGGACGGTCGGGCTGCGCGATACCTGGGCCAAGATCCAGCGGAAGCAGTAGGCGCGCCCACCGTTCAGCGACCTTCACGCGGGCGGTCGCGGTCAACAACGCGATCGCCCGCCCTGCCAGGACCAGACCACCCATGACCATCGCGGCGGCACAACCTTTTCTGAAGTGGGCCGGCGGCAAGGGCCAGCTTCTCGAACAGTACGAGCGCTTCTTCCCGGCTGCGCGGGGCGGGCGCTATTTCGAGCCGTTCGTCGGCAGCGGCGCCGTCTTCTTCCACCTGCGCCGCCGCGACCTGTTCGAGGAATACACCCTGTCAGACGCCAACGAAGATCTGATCAACTGCTTTCGCGTGGTCCAGCAGGACGTGGACGCCTTGATTGCTCGCCTGGAGGAACACCGGCGCGCCCACGACAAAACGCACTACTACGCGGTGCGCGCCCTGGACCGCGACCCGGCCTGGAAAGCGACCCCGCCCGTCGAGCGCGCCGCCCGCATGATCTACCTCAACAAGACGTGTTACAATGGCCTGTGGCGCGTCAACAGCAAAGGCCATTTCAACGTGCCGATGGGGCGCTACAAAAACCCCGACATCGCCAATGCGGACCGGCTGCGCGCCGCGTCGGAAGCCCTGCGCGGGGTCCGGCTGGAGGTGCGCGGGTTCGAAGCGGTGAAGGATGCCGCCGCGCCGGGCGATTTCGTTTATTTCGACCCGCCCTATCACCCGCTCAGCGCCACGGCCAGCTTCACCAGCTACGCCGCCGACGACTTCGGCCCGGACGACCAGCGCCGCCTGGCGGAGGTCTTCGCCGCGCTGGATTCTCAAGGCTGCCGGGTCATGCTCAGCAATTCGGACACGCCCTTCGTGCGCGACCTGTACCCGTCATTCCGCATCGAGACCGTGTGCGCGCGCCGGGCGATTAACTCGGCGAGCGGCAAACGGGGACCGGTCAGCGAGGTGGTCGTGCTGAATTACTAGCGCTTCAGAGGTTCAGACCAAAGAACAACCGCAGCCACATTTCGACATCGGCGAGATCGACGGCCTTACCGGTGGAGTAGAGATACGATCTCATGTTTTCCGAAAAGCCTTGCCCGGCAAATACGACGATTCCCGGAATCGGCCAGGCGGCGATGTCCTGAACGGTCGCCGGGATCTTCTCTTCAGCCGAGCCGCCGCCGCCCTGGTACTTGCATTCGATTCCCAGCGTCTGCCGCGTGTCGGGATGCCGCAGAATCACGTCTATCCGGCGCTCCGCGCCCCAGATTCGACGACCAACGCGCACCTGACGCTGCGTCTCGAGTCCCAACCCCACGCCGATCGCGATCACGTTGTCTTCAAGATCGCGACCGCTTCGCACCGCCCTGCCTCGACCGGACATGTTGTCCTACTTTCGGCTGGCGTAAAACTCATTCTCGACCGCGTCGAGGAGTTTTCGCTCTACGAGGAAGTACTGGCCGGGCACCGGGTTTTCGATGAAGCCGCAGTTCTCGAACGTGACCAGATCGCCCAGCGTGGTGTCCTGCTGCAGGCGCTGTCGCAGTGACTCATCTTCGACGTTCTGCCACACCGGCAGCCCGTGATCGTGCGTCATCCGTACCCACCACTGCCGGTCTTGGTTCTCCCGCGCTTTCATTCCTTCGGCAATAGCGCGCAGCAAATCCTGCTGCCGCTTCGATAGTTTGCATTGTGCCATAAAATCGTCTGTCTTTCCGGTTTCTCTGTTTGCCTGCCTGATTGACTACACGAATTCGCGCAGCCGCCGCCGCATCACGACGCTCTCCACCAGCCCGATGCCGACCAGCATCGTGATCAGCGACGACCCGCCCGAGCTCACGAACGGCAGCGTCAGCCCGGTCACCGGCAGGATGCTCAAGTTCATGCCGATCGACACCATCGTCTGGAAGAAGATCATCCCCCCAACCCCGTAACAGATCAGGCTGCCCAACGCGTCGGCGGCCAGCGCCGCGCCGCGCAGGCAGCGCCAGATGACGATACCCATCAGGACGATCACCGTCATGGCGCCGACGAACCCCGTTTCCTCCGCGATGACGCTGAAAATGAAGTCGGTGTGCCGCACGCGCAGGAACCGCCCTTGCGTTTGCGAGCCGTTGCCATATCCCTTGCCCAGCATCCCGCCGGAACCGATGCTGATCAGCGCCTGGTCGATGTTGTAGCGGGCGTCTCTCGTGTCCGGGATCCCGTTGCCGTCCTCGTCGGTGAACACGCATTCGCCGCTGCGCACCAGCTCGGCATCGTCCCAGCACGATTCCCCGGTGCTAATGAACGTGGTGATGCGCTGCTTCTGGTAATCTTCCATGTTCGCCCACAGAACGGGCATCATCGCCAGCCCGGCCACGACGAACAGCGCCAGGTGCCGGAAGCGCAGCCCGGCGGCCCACACCATGACGAACCACACGAACATCACCACGGTGGCAGTGCCCAGGTCCGGCTGGACGAAGATCATGCCCGTCGGGACCGCTACGTGCACCAGCGAGAGCAGCACGGTGCGCAGGCGATCCATCTTGTCGAAGCGATCGGTCAGGTGCTGGGCCAGCGTGATCACCAGCAGCATTTTGCCCAGCTCGGCGGGCTGCACCTGGAGCCCCACGTTCAGCCAGCTCTGCGCACCCGCCGCGCCCACCGCGCCCAGGCCGGCCACCAGCCCTAGAATGAACAGGATAAAGCCGTAGAGGAACCCGTGCAGACTGCCCAGCAAGCGATAGTCCAGTGAGGCGACGCCAAAGACAACCCCGATCCCGACGAGGGTGAACTGAATCTGGCTGGGGACACGGTTGATCAGGTCGGTATCGACCGCGTCAAGCGTGGCGCTGCGGATGAATAGAATCCCGATGATGACGAGCAGCAGCGTAACACCGAAGAGCATGAAATCGAAATCACGCCAGATATTGACTTTTGATTGCATACATCACACCACATCAACCAATACAACAACACGCGTGCATCACGGTACAGCGATCAACCTCGAATCCGGCGCGCCCTACGGCTTGCGGGGCCGTGACGGGCTGCTGGGTCGTTTTGGCTTGGTGTCGCTGGCGGCGGCGACCTCTTCCCGGCTCTCCTCCGGCGGCGAGGTTTCCAACACCTCGGCGGCCTTCTGAGCATGGTCGCGCACCAGCGGAATATCCGCTACCAGGTAAGTCTTGCGTTCCCGGTGTTCCAGCTTGATATTGACGTGCGTCTCCTCGATCTGGAGATACGACTTGATCACCTGAATGATCTCAGCCTGCATCTGCTCCAGCTTTTCAGGAGACAGGTCGCTGCGATCGGTCACCAGGACCAGCTTGAGCCGTTCTCTGGCCGAAACCGCGCTGCTGGGTTCTCGACGTCCAATTAAACGTTCCAGAAATGAAGCCATTCGTCGCCCCCTCATGTGCTAAGCGTTCGGCTCTGCCGCGCCGAACATCCGGGCCAGCCGCCGCAATACGCCGCCCTTCTGCTGCAGGTCGAGCAGCGGCACCTTTTCGCCGGTGAGCCGGCGCGCAATGTTGCGGAATGCATCGCCCGCCGCGCTTTTCTCGTGGTCCAGCGCCAGCGGCGCGCCCCGGTTCGACGAGATCAAGATATGCTCGTCTTCGGGAATAACGCCCAGCAGCCGGACCGACAAGATTTCGAGCACGTCATCGACCGACAGCATGTCGCCCTTGCGCACCATATCGGGCTTGACGCGGTTGATCACCAGGCTGGCCGGGACCTTGCGCTCCTCCGCCTCGATCAGGCCAATGATCCGGTCGGCGTCACGCACGGCGGACACCTCCGGGTTGGTGATGACGATCACCTCGTCCGCCGGCGCGACCGCGTTCCTGAAGCCCCACTCGATCCCCGCCGGGCTGTCGATCAGGATGTAGTCGTAGTCTTCGCGAAGCTGGTTCGTCAGCAAGATCATGTCTTGGGGGCTGACCGCCGTCTTGTCGCGCGTCTGGGCTGCCGGCAGCAAATACAGGTCCGCCACGCGCTTGTCCTTGACCATCGCCTGGCGCAGCTTGCAGCGCCCTTCGACCACGTCCACCAGGTCATAGACGATCCGGTTTTCGAGCCCCATCACAACGTCCAAGTTACGCAGCCCAATGTCTGCGTCGATACAGACCACCTTCTTGTTCAGCGTCGCCAGTGCGACCGCCAGATTTGCCGTGGCTGTCGTCTTGCCGACGCCCCCCTTGCCAGAGGTTACAGTGATTACTCGTGCCCCCATTAATGACCCTTTCCTGGTGTTATACCCACGCCTCAGCTTCGATCCGGCCATGACGAACCACAGCTTTTTCAGGCTTGGGCCGGCGCCGCCTGTCTTCGGGCGAAATCGTAATATATCCGGCGATGCGAAGCTGCGTCGGGGCCAGGTACAACGCGCAGACCACCGCGTTTTCATCCCCGTTCGCGCCCGCGTGGACCACGCCCCGCAGGCGGCCCCACACGATGACATCGCCACCGGCGACGATCACCGCCCCGGCATTCACATCGCCCACCACAACCACGTGTCCATCACTGTGCACGGTGCGCCCGCTGCGCAGCGTCCGCCGGATCAGCACGCCGTCGGTCCCGCGCTCCTCCGGGTCGATGGGCGGCGGTTTGAGGGGGAGCGCCGCGCTGGCATCCATCTCAAGCTCGCCTGCCGACAGCGCCGTCTTCAACCCCAGCTTTTCCGCCGATCCGGCGGTCGTGAAGCTGTCGCTCAACACGGCCACCAGGGTAACGTCGCGCTGGGCGAGCTGGGCCTGAACGCTCGCCAGCTCGTTCCGCCGCAGGTCGCGCTCCCCGAGCGACAGCGTGACGTGCGCCCCGCGGAAAAAATGCCCCTGGGAGTCGATGAGCGTCATCAGCCGCCCCGCCAGATCGGGCCACCGTCCCTCGGGCTTCACAGTCACCAGTAGCCCCTCTTTGATCCCTTTCAGGGTGATCGAATCGTCCATACCGGTCGAGTTACCCCCATCGAACACGCTGCCTGATCGATCTCAGCGCCCCGTCTCCTATTACTATACTCGAATTGTTTGACAATGCTATCTTCAGTTCGCACCCGGCACCGCCGGCCTATTGGACGGTCATGCGCCGCTCGTCCTGCAAGCGGAAGTAAGCATCGAGCACCTCGCGCACAATGGGCGCGGCCACTGCGGAGCCTTCGCCCCCGTTGTACACGAACGAGATCACGGCGATCTCAGGCGCTTCGTGCGGCGCGTATCCCACATACCAGGCGTGAGCCGGCCACTGCCCCGGCACACACAACCCCTGCGCATTCGCCAGATCGTCGCAATACTCTGCTGTGCCGGTCTTGCCGCCTTCGTTCACGTAGGGCAGCGGCGGCGCATCGGGCACAAAGTCCGCCGACGAGGTCCCGCTCACCACCACCTCGCGCATGCCCCGCTGAGCGAACTCGATCGAGCTGGCGCTCGCCAGCGGTGGAATATAGCGCGCGCTGCGGTTCAGGCTCTCGAACTCAAGCGGGTCGCACACGCCTGCGTTGAAGGTGTAGCCATACGGCACGTTGACCCGGTACTGTATCCAGTCGTATATCTCGTCGTCGGGATTGGGATCGCGATCGTACTGCGCGGTGTAGTTTTCCGGGTCGCACAGGGCTTCGTCGTACCACTCGCTGTCCGGCTCGCAGCGGCAGGCCAGGCTGTTTTGACCCTGGACGATCATGTCCTCCTGCAGCAGGAGCACGATCTCCTCTCCCGGATTCGCCACCAACGTCCGCGCCACGTGTGGCTCGAATTCCTCGATCACGTTCCCGTTGGCGTCCTGCAGGTTTTTGACCAGCGACGGCTGGTAGAGCACCCCGCCGTTCACCATGGCGGCGATTGAGTTGAGCAATTGGAGCGGCGTCACGGTCACGTAGCCCTGGCCGAACGCCGCGTTATAGGTGTCACCGGTGGACCAGCTCTCGCCGTAATTGCGCCGCTTCCAGTCCTGCTCCGGCATGCGCCCGGCCAGCTCGCCCGGCAGCTCGATCCCCAGCTCGGACCCGATCCCGAACGCCGTCGCCCACCGGTACAGATCGCGAATACCCAGACCGCCTTCCTTGAGGACCGCCGCGCTCACCTGTGGGTTGCCGCCGCCGACCTGGTAGAAATACACGTCACAGCTCTGCGCGATCCCCCGCAGCAGGTTCACTTCCTCGTGGCCGGTGCGCAGCCAGCACACGAACGTCTGCCCCCGGCTCTCGTCGCGCGGGGCAAACGCGTTAGGCAGCACGAGCTGCCCGGGGCAGAACAAAGGTGAACTTGGGGCGATGACGTCCTCTTCGAGCACGCCGATCGCCGTGATCATCTTCCACACCGATCCCGGCGGATACAGCGCGCTGATCGCGTGATTCACCAGGGGGCGCAGGGGATCGTCGAACTGGTCGAAGTAGTACTCGCCGTCGATGTTGCGGGCGAACCGGGCGTTGTCATAACTCGGCCAGCTCACCAGCGCCAGCACGTCGCCGTTGCGCGGGTCCATGGCAATCACGACGCCCTGCTGCGTCACGACGCGCTGCTCGGTCGCGTTCACGATATTGATCCGCTTGGTCAGCGCTTCCTGCGCCGCCTCTTGCAGGTCGAGATCGAGCGTGAGCTGCACGCTCATCCCCGCCTGGAATTTCTCCTCCCCGACCAGTTGCAGCGGGCGCCCGGCCACGTCGACCACCCAGGTCTGGGTGCCGCGCTGCCCGGCCAGCTCGGTTTCGAAAAACGACTCGATGCCGGCGTAGCCAATCCGGTCGAATGCCGGGTTATATCCCAGCGAGCGCAGGCGCTCCTCTTCCTCCGGCCCGATCGGCCCCAGGTACCCGACGACGTGCGCCGTCGCCGTGCCGCTCGGATATTCGCGCACCGACGCCACCTGTACCGACACGCCGGGCAGCAGTTGGGCCTGGTCCCAGATCTGGAACGCGACGTTCCGCGGGATGTCCTGCGCCACCAGCACCGGGTTATACGGCGCGATACCTTCGCCCTCGCGCACCATCTCGTCCAGGCTGCGCTCGGTCACTCGGCCCGCCGCATCGGCAGCCGCCCGCGTCGCCGGGACGTCGATCATGGCCGACAGCCGGTTGTACAGATCGAGCACGTCCTGGGGATCGTCCGGCAGTTCGGCGGGAACGATCTGCACGCTGTAGGCGGGATCGTTCTTGGCGAGGGGCACGCGGTTGCGATCGTAGATGGCGCCGCGCGGCGCCGCGATCAGCACGAGCTGGAGCCGGTTCTCCTCGGCGTCGCGCACGAACTGCTCGCCGCGCCCGAACTGGAGTTCAGCCGTGCGCAGCGCCAGCACGACCAGCGAAAACACGACTACGGCCTGGAACAGAACCAGCCGCCATCCCTGAAACGGGAGAATGCGCCTATTGTTCATCACTCATTCCAATACAACTCAGCCCACGATACGACGAGAATCGAGTCATTCCACGCGGGGCCGCTGGGGCTGCAAACCCCGGTAGATGACAGCCATTACCCTGAGCATCGGAAGAATCAGGAGCGTATTATAGATCATCGTCGGCAGTGTGACGTAAAACAGCCCCTGCCCCACCGGCACGGCGATTTCCCCGAATACGCGCAGCACCAGCAGCAGGACGATATGGTACAGGGCCGTACCGGCCACCGCGACAACGGGCGGCACCACCAGACTAACACGATCGTCGGGCGCAAACAAGGAATCGACCGCGAACACGACGAACACCAGCCCCAGCGACGACGCGCCCAACGGCGCCATGGAGAGCAAATCCTGCATCACGCCGCCGACCGTGGCCCACACCAGCGCGCCTTGCAGGTCCGACAGCAGCGCCCAGCACACCACCAGCAGGAAGACCAGATCGGGCGCGCCGCCGCCCAGCCGAAGCTCCGCCATGACAGTCGCGTTCAGCACGGCGGCCAGCGCGAGAATGGGAATGCTGAAAAAGTAACTCATCGGGCTTTACCCTGCCCGACGATGTGGCCGCACCACCAGCACGGCCCGGTGCGCGAGGCGCCCTCCTTCCGGCACGACTCACCGCCCATTTGCGGCCTCCTGATCCTCGAATACGGACAGGTCCACCGGCTCGAAGTTGATGATCACCTGCACGATCTCCAGCCGCCCAAAATCGACCAGGCTCCGCACGCGCGCCTCCTGGTACAGCTCGCTCTCGGCCAGGGCCACGCTCAACACCCGCCCCACCACCAGATCCGCCGGCAGCGTCTGCCCCAGGCCGTTGGTCACCACCAGGTCGCCCTCGATCACGTCGGCATCGACCGCGATATTGGTCATCACTAGGTCCCCGGCCAGTTGGCCCACCACGCGGCCATCCTCGCGCGTCGATTGCAGCCGGGCGTTGATACTGCTGGTCGGATCGGTGACCATCAGGACCTCCGCGCCCGCCGCCGACAGCTTGGTGACGCGCCCCACCAGCCCCAGCTCGGTCACGACCGGATCGAGCAGGCCCACTCCGTCGCGGCGGCCACAGTCGATCTGGATCGCGCGGACGAACCCGGTCGTGTCGGTCCCGATGACGTCGCAGGTCACGTACTGGCGATCCTCCGGCCCCAGCCGGTCATAGTTGAGGAGCGCCGCCAGCCGGTCGAAGTCCTGGCCTTTTTCGCGCAGCTCGGCCAGCTCCGCCTGATAGACGGCCAGCGCTTCTTCGAGGTCCTTGTTGCGCTGTTCCAGCTTGCGGAAATTCGACACATCGTCGATGAAGCCGCTCACGCTCTGGGTCGCGCCGCCGATCACGCCCTGGACGAAATTCAGCGGGACCGACACCACATCCTCGAACGGCCCCAGCGCCCCCTGCGCGCTGAAATAGATGAGCAGCGTGACGATGATAATGGTCATCGAAAACGTGAAGACGCGATTACCGCGCAGCACTCGATTCCCCTCCTCGCCTCGATCCGTACCTTTCGCGCCATTATACCGCAGGCGGCGAACAAAACGCCCCGGCTATCGGGTCCGGGGCGCCTGGTGCCTTCGCGGTCGAACGCGGCCAGCCTAGTGCTGGGTCGAGCCTCGTTCGAGCCCGGCCAGCAGCGAGCGCAGGTTGTCGTAGTCCTCCAGGATGCGCCCCGCGCCGCGCGCCACGCACGTCATGGAGTCCTCCGCCAGCCACACCCGCACGTTCACTTCATCGGAAATGCGCTCGGTCAGCCCCTTGAGCTGGCTGCCGCCGCCCGCCATGCAGATCCCGGATTCCATCAGGTCGGCGACCAGTTCCGGCGGCGTCTCGTCCAGCGCGTCGCGGATCGTGTCGATCACGATGCTGACCGACGGCGACAGCGCCTCGCGCAGCTCGATCGACGACACCTCGACTGCCTCGGGCAGCCCGGTGATCAGGTTGCGTCCGCGCAGCACCATCGTGCGCTCTTCGGGCAGCGGGTAGGCCGAGCCGATCTCGATCTTGGCGCGCTCGGCGGTGCGCTCGCCCACCAGCAGGTTGTACTTGGAGCGCATGTACTGGACGATGTCCTCGTCCATCTCGTCGCCGGCGACGCGAATCGAGCGGCTGATCACGATGCCGCCCAGCGAAAAGATCGCCACCTCGGTCGTGCCGCCGCCAATGTCGACCACCATGCTCCCGCGCGTCTCCTGGATGGGCAGGCCCGCGCCAATCGCGGCGGCGACCGGCTCCTCGATCAGGAACGCCTCGCGGGCCCCGGCGCTGATCGTCGCGTCGTACACCGCGCGCTTCTCGACCTCGGTGACGCCGGACGGAATCCCGACGACGACTCGCGGACGCGGGATGGGAACCCAGCTCTGCTCGTGGGCTTTGCGGATGAAGTAGTCGAGCATCGCCTCGGTGATCTCGAACTCGCTGATCACGCCGTCGCGCAAGGGACGCACCACCATATAGCGCGCGGAGGGCGTCTTGCCGAACATCTCTTTGGCTTCGCGCCCGACGCTGATGGGGCGGCGCGACTTTCGCTCTATCGCCACATAAGACGGCTCGTTGATTACGATACCTTTCCCGCGCACGCTCACCAACGTGTTCGCCGTGCCCAGGTCGATACCGATATCCAGCGAAAACAGGCCCAGAAGCCAGTCAAGCGGGCTAACCAACTGTGCGAACTCCCCTCATCGGTCGTGTCAGCGCGGCATTATACCACGAGCGCAGGTCTGCATGAAGGCCATTTATCAAACATTCATTTTTGCGCTTTCCACCGCGTTTGTACCGCATTTTGTCCCACCCACCAAACTTCTCCCCCGCGCGCACCTGCCGCGCACAGGGCGCCCCTCCCCACGCCGCGGTGAGGAGGGGCCGTCATGGTCGTGTGAACGGCGCCGGGCCTAGCTGGCGAAAGCGTCGATCTGTTTCAGCAGCGGATCGCGCTCGACCTGCGGATAATCGTCGAGCAGATCGTCGAACCGCCTCATGTACGTGACCAGTTGCTCGCGTGTGTGCGCCTCGAAGCGCATCGTGATCGCCGGCTGCGTGTTGCTGGCGCGCACCAGCCCCCACCCGTGCTCGAAGATGGCGCGCGCGCCGTCCACCGTGATCACCTCGTACTTGTCCTGCAGGCGGTCGCGCACGGCGTCGATAATCTTGAATTTCACGTCGTCCGGCGCGGACATGATGATCTCGGGCGTCGCCAACAGCTTGGGCATCTCGTCGAGCAGTTGCGAGAGCGATTTGGTCGTCTTGCTGTACAGCTCCAGCACCTTGAGCGCCACCAGCGGCGCATCGTCGAACCCGTAGTAGTCCTCGCCGATGAACAGGTGGCCGCTCACCTCGCCGCCAATCGGCGCGCCGATCTCGGCCATCTTCTGTTTCATCAGACTGTGCCCGGCCTTCCACATGACCGGGTGCCCGCCGCGCTCGCGGATGATGTCCGGCAGCACCTGGCTCGATTTGACGTCGAAGACGACCGACGCGCCCGGCATGCGGTCCAACAGGTCGCGGGCCAGCAGCGCCAGCAGCCGGTCCGCCGCGACGTGGTGCCCGTGCTCGTCGATCAGCCCGCAGCGGTCGGCGTCGCCGTCGAAGCCGATGCCGAAGTCGGCGCCGTGCTGGATGACCGCCGCCTCCAGGTCTTTGGTCAGCTCGGGGTCCTCCGGGTTAGGCAGATGGTTCGGGAAGGTGCCGTCCGGCTCGCAGAACAGGCAGATCACGTCCACGCCCAGCGACTCGATCACCGGCGGGACGTAGCTGCCGCTCAAACCGTTGCCGGCATCGACCACAACCTTGATCTGGCGCTCGCCCAGCGCCACTTTGCCCTTGATCACGTCCATGTGACGGCGAATCATGTCGTCGTCCTTGCGCAGCGTGCCGGCGCCCGTCACGAAGTCGTCGCGCTGGATCAGGTCGAGCAGCGCCACGATCTGGTCGTCGGCCAGCGCCAGCCGGCCATAGGCCATCTTGATCCCGTTGTACTGCGTGGTGAGATGGCTGCCGGTGATCATGATTCCGCCGGCCTTCTCGTGCGAGGCGGACGCGAAATACACGGTGGGCGTCATCACCGGGCCGATGTCGGTCACGGTCATTCCGGTCGCCAGCACGCCCGCGATGACCGCGTCCTTGAGCGCGGGCGTGGTCTCGCGGTTGTCACCGCCCACGAACACCTGCTCCAGGCCCAGCTCGCGCTGGACGTACGTGCCATAGGCGCGCCCAACCAGCCGCGCGACGGTCGGGGTAAGCTGGGCGTCCTCGCCGACTACCACGCCCCGGATGTCGTATTTTCGGAATATTGCCGTCGGAACTTGCGCCATCAATGCCTCCTTGTGCTGTAAGCGCCTGCAAGTCAAACTGCCAAACCGTCCCCGGCTTCCCGGTGCCAGGACCTCACACCGGGCGAGCAGGAGGCGGGGGTGTTTCTTCTGGGGATAGCGGCTGGTTGATGACCCACCGGAATCCATCCGGGTCGCGCAGGCTGAACTCGCGCAGGCCGTACCACTGGTTGCGCGGCGCCGTCTCGACCTGAAGCCCGCGCTCGATCACGCGATGGTACAGCGCGTCGACGTCCGGCACCTGGAGGTACAGCGAGGTGCGCGGCGCGCGATCCCCATCGAACGGCGCCATGTCCGCGCGCAGCAGCCAGACTGTCCGGTCGTCGTGGACCAGGCTCACCCACTGCAAGCCATCGTCGTCCCGCAGCCCCTCAAGCTCCACCGCGAAACCAAGCTCGCGGTACCAGTACACCGCGGCATCCACATCCTCGACCGTCAACTCAGCGATGATCGCGCGCACCCATGTCTCCTCAATCCGCGTGTCTTCCCCGGCATTATACCGCACCCGGCACCTTCACGACTATGCGCGCGCCCGCGCCCGGCTAGTTCGACTGGCCGAACTGCATCGGCGTGGGCGGCTCCAGGAACGGCAGCGGCGTCCACGTCGGGATCAGGGTCGGCGCCGCTTCGGACGCGCCCAGCCACAGCCGCCACTCGCGCTCGATCTCGTCTTTGGTCATGCCGGTTGCCGCTTCAAGCGCCTCGATGAACGGCACGTTCTGCGCCAGGGCGGCCATTACGTCGCGGTGCACGGACAGGTCGCCGCGCAGAGACTGCATCCACACGAAGAAGGTGTAGCCGATATCGTAGCCGTCGCGCGGCCTCTCGCCGTCGATGCGCGGCCCGCCGACCACGCCGACCAGCAGCGGCGGCAGATCATCCGCCGCGGCCATACCCCGCACGCGCTGCTCGTAATCGTACGACCGGCGCAGCTCGAAGAACGTCGCGTCGCCCTCGTAGAACCAGCCCGGCACGTCGTACAGCCGGCGGCCAGAGTGAAACTCGTTCTGGTAGAGGTGCTCCACTTCGTGGACGACGGTCCCATAGGCCAGGTCCCGGTAGGCTTCGTCGAGATCGCGCCCGAACAACACCTGGACGATGGCGCCCCACTGGTCGTACGTCTGGCCCACCACGACCGACGTCTCGCTGGTGTTGGTGTCCGCCGTGCGCCATTCGAGCCACGCCTCGTAATCGCCGAACAGGATCACGCGCGGGCGGTACGGCAGCGACGCGCCCCACACCGCCAGGTACGTATCGGCGCGCTCCGCCATCGCGTCGAGCACCAGTTCTTCGACGTCGCCCGACAGGTCCGAGCTGAACACGATCGCGTCCTCGGACTCGGCGCGCGTCCAGTCGCGGGTATTGTCTTCGTATTCGGCCAGGGCGGGCTCCGTTTCGTAGACGCTGCCGGACTCGTCGCGCAGTTCCCAGTGATAGCGGATCTGCACCCACGGCGGCACCATCTGCGTGGCGGATGGCTCCCAGCGGGCCATGATCGCGCCCGTCTCCGGATCGATCTCGCCTTCCTCCACGTTGACGCGCCGCGTCTGGTTGGCGCGCTGGGCCGGCCCGTACCACACCAGCCGCGCCCGAACGATCGTGCCGCCGGTGCTGCGCGGCGTGATGCGGACCGTGAACCCGTCCGGGTAGTTGCTCTCGAACGTCATCTCGTCCAGCACCCACTCCGTCGAGTCCTGGACCGGGCGGTCGAGCGATGCGCCGGGCTGTTCGCTGGCGCTGGCGGGCGCGGCGGCGCGGTTGAGCACGCTCAGCCCGGCCAGCACGAGCACAAGGGCCATCGTCACGATGAATACTGCGGGTCGCCTCATCTCACTTCTCCTCACAAGTCCATTCAGCCGGGCGTGTAGCCGCTCTCGGCCAACAGCGTCTTCGGGTCCAGTACGGCCAGTTCCGCTACCGAGATGTCCGGGTGTCGTTCGCGGTAGGCGCGCACAATGCGGCCCCCGATATACGCGCCGGCCCACACGGGATAGCGGTCGTTGCCCGGCTCGCCATACAGAAACCGATCTACGTTCCGGTAACCGGGATAGACCTGGTATGTCGTATCCAGGTATTCCTGCATCCGCGCCCACACGTCGATCTCCTGCTCCGGCGTCAGGGCGCCGTCCCAACGGAAGGTCGCGTCGGGCATCATCTGGCGCACGAAATCCTCGCCGCGCCCGTAGAGAATCGCGTAGGCCAGCAGCGACGTTTCGAGCGCCGTCACCCCGGCGTGGTCCATCTGGTAGGCCATGCTGTAGGCGTGCGCCACATCGGGCCGGACGCGTTCCAGGCAAAGCGCCCCCGCCGCGCACGTCACGATCAAACGGTCGCCGCCGAGCGCCTGATCGCCCAGTCCCCTGTTAGCCATATCTTCCGGCGCTGCAAACAGCGGCATCGGCATCACGCAGACGGTGATAGCCCGCTCGGTGGGCAGCAGCGCCGCCGCGGCGCCGATGGTCTCCGCCACGCTGGCGATCAAGTCTTCCTCAGGGAAGATGTCCGTCGCCTCGCGCCACCCGCCCATCGGGATCGACGTCAGGTTGAAGGGGAGCATCTCCAGCGGCAGCATCCCCGGGTAGAACTCGCCGGACAGGCATTCCCCGACGGGCTGGATCACGTGCTCGTCGAACAGGTCGATGCGGTCGACTGCGCTGGCGGTTTCCGACGCGGCCAGGAAGGCGTCGATCTCATCGCGCAGCGAGATCACCTCGACGGCCACCGAGGGCTGTATGGCCTCGGGCGTGGACGTCACCGAGACGGGTGTGCGGGTCGGGATCGCTTCCAGTTCCGCGCCGGACTCGTCCTCGCCGCCGCAAGCGCTCAGTCCAGCGGCGGCTGTCACGAGAACCAACGCCAGGATCAGCGCGCGCCCTGCCCGGCCCATCAGTCACGCGCCTCCTGCCGGTGAAAGACCCAGGCCAGGAATCGGTCGACGTCGTACTGGATCATCGGGCCGGTCAGCCCCACCAGCAAGCCATCGACGCCGTGCCGCCCCCACGGGATGCGCAGCGCGACGGTCGTCACCCCTGCCGCGCGCAGCGTGTTGACCAGCAGCTCGGAATGCGCCGGGGGCACCGTGCGGTCCCGCTGGCCGTGGATCACCAGCGTGGGTGGCAGCCCCGGCCTGACGTGAGTCACCGGCGACGCGGCGCGGTACGTGTCCGGCACCTCGTCCGGCAGCCCGCCCAGCAAGTGATCGATGGCCCCGCCGCGCTCGGCCTGCCACAGGCGCAGGTCGGCGGGCGCGTAGCTGGCGATCACCGCCTGCACGCTCTCGTCGAGGGGCGGGTCGTCGTCATCAAAACAGCTCGGCGGATACTCGGGATCGTTGGCGGTGTACGCGGCCATCAGCGCGAGGTGTCCGCCCGCCGAGCGCCCGATCAGCGCGATCCGGTCCGGATCGACCCCGTAGCGGGCCGCGTTCGCGCGGACCCACCGCACGGCACACTTCACGTCCGACAGCGGCGCGGGCCAGCGCCCGGTCAGGCGGTATTGCACGTCGAAGACCGTGTAACCCTGCCCGGCCAACCATCGATCGTGCAGGCCAAAGGCGTAATCGCTCTTGTCGCCGTGGAACCACGCCCCGCCGTGCACCACCACGATCGCGGGGCGCAGCCCCTCCGCGTCGCGCGGCTCGTAGACGTCCAGGCGCAGCGGGTGCCCGTCCGGCGCGGCGAAAAGCACGTCACGCGTGACGTCGACCCGCGCCTTGAGCAAGTAGCGCAACGGCCCCCACATATCGGTCCGGTGCGACTGCCCGAACCGGCGGAAGATCTCCGGCGGGATGCCGCCCTGCCAGCCGGTCCCCAGGCCGTCGCGCATGGCCCCGGCCATCGCCTCGTTGACGGCCTTGCGCCGGATCAGCGGGCGAATCCCCAGCCCCAGCCCGAGCGCGCTCAAGCCCACCGCGCGCCACGACCGGGCGCGCAGCCCTTCGACCAGCCCCAGCCCGCCGGTGATCATCGCCAGGCCGGGATTCTCCGTGGCGACGAGTTGGGCCAGCGCCAGGCGGCGCCGGGGAATCATCGGGAACGACGGCCAGATGCTCAACAGCCCCACACCAGCCGACACGACGCCGAAAATGAGCGCTCTCAGCTTGTGCATCGTGCGATCCTCCTCCGCGCATTGAGTCCGCATTGATTATAGCATTTCTCGCTGGCCTCAAAACGAAAACGGGGCACCCGCCCCAGGATGCCCCGCCAGCCTGCTGTTAGCCGCGATAGGGCTGTTTGTGTTTGTGCCCCGTCGTGAACCGGCGCCGGTGGGTGACCAGATGGCCCAGGATCGGGCGCGGCGCTCGCCAAAACGAAACCGCCCACCGGTTATATTGGCGCGCCAGCCGGGGATTGCCGGCCCGGACGCGCCGCCAGCGCGGGAGCTTCATCTGGGGCAGTTGCAGCCCAACGGCCTGCTGAGCCCGTTCCGCGGCGTTATACTGACGGTCTGGCTGTGGATTCGATTGTGGAGACATACGGCATCACCCCATGTTGACTCGAGAAACCACGGTAACAACGAAGGGCGACGACGCGCAGCGCGCGTCCCAGGGGGCTTATCTCGATCATATCACGATCACTGCACAGCGAGTCAATGGGGAGCAAGTATCCCAAATCGACTGTCTGTTTAGCGGTATATTTAATGTATAATTTATATATTGAATTTTACTCGGTCGGGACAAATTAGATAATATGAGCGTTGATCATGGATAGCGCGAATCATTTCAACTATTTAATATCTGTCTTGAAAGATGAGGTCGCAGATCCCTCTGCACGGTCAAGGGCTGCTGAAGCACTTACAGCCTTCGGAGAACAGGCAGTAAACCCACTCCTTTCAGTCCTACATCACCACTACCCTGGCATTCGGTTCAAAGCAGCTGAGGCACTAGGTAATATTGGGGATCGACGGGCAACAGATCCCCTCCTTTTTCTGTTGAAGGATGAAGAGCCGAGTGTCCAGGCCAGTGCAGTCATTGCTCTGGGAAGAATCGGAGATCCAAAGATAATACCTATATTAATTGACTGTTTCTCGTGGCTCCCAGGCAGTTCCTATGGAGTGCAAGCCATTATGGAGGTGTTGGTCGTGTATGGTAAGGCGGCCGTTCAACCATGTCTAGAGGCGTTTTTTCAGCCGAATCAAAGGATACGCTTGCGAGTAACAGAAGCGCTGAAATCATTGAAAGATGAGAGTTCAATCGTCCCCCTTCTTGAAGCTTTGAAGAGTCCGGATAATGTCCTCCGTGAACACGCTGCGGAGATATTGGGCGTATTTAATGACGAGCGAGTAATAAATGCGCTTATTGACACTCTCCAAAACGATCGTGAGTCGTTGGTAAGAATGGCAGCAGCAGACTCATTGGGGCGAATTGGAGACCATCGAGCTGTTGAGCCCCTCATTCAATTTCTGCCTCCCGAAAATCAGAATGCATCGATAAGCATTGCGCCAAGTTGTGGCAGGGCGTTGGCAGAAATCGGCGATCCCCGGGCTGTCGAACCGTTGATTCAGGCTCTAAAATGCGCCAACAAAAAGGACTGGCGTTATTACGCAGATGCACTTGGGATCACAGGCGACCCACGTGCAATCAAACCACTGGCACAAGCTCTCCTGCGTGGTGATATTGAGATCCGACGACACGCCAGCAGATTGCTTGGGGAGAAATTCGGTGAGCCTGCTGTTCCCTATCTAGTACGGGTGCTATCTCATGAGGACTACACTGCACGTATCCTTGCTGCTGAAGCGTTGACGAAAATTGACTCACCAGCAGCGAGGGACGCGCTCGCGCGCTCGCATAATGGAAAGAAAATATTAGAACCGGTGAAGGACACGGTGATCAGAATCAAAGCCCCGAAGCGCAAATGGTGGGAATTCTGGAAATCATGATCACTCGCGCTGGTCTAGCGACAGGATGCGAAAAAATGAAATACGTTCTGACAATACCCTTCAGATGCCCTAACTGCGGACAGCAGCACGTCACCCATGTCGAGCAGGAACAAATCGACAACAATCCCGACGGAACAAAAACAGCTTGGTACCCATCGAAGATCCAATTCACTTGCCCAGAATGCCATCATACTTATTGGATTACGAATCAGACCCGCTCAAAGACATTCAACGCTGATTAACCATAGGCGCTGTGCCGCCGTCACCCCTTCGCCATCTTGAACGTCAGGCCGCTCTTGTTCGCGTCGATCTTCACCGTGGTGCCCGGCTGCGGCGGGTCCTTGAGCAGGTAATCCGCCAACTGGTCGCGCACGCTCCGCTGGATGATGCGCTTCAGCGGTCGCGCGCCCCACTCCGGGTGATCGTTCTGGGCCAGCATCCACGTCTTGGCCTTCCTGGTGAATTCCAGCGCCAGCCCGCGCTCGGCGGCCAGCCGGTGCTCCGTCTTCAACAGCAGGTCGAGGATAAGCGCGAGGTGCTCGTCGTTGAGTGGGTGGAACATCACGATCTCGTCGATGCGGTTGAGGAACTCCGGGCGGAACTCCGAGCGCACCTCGTCCATCACCGTGTCGCGCGTTTCATCGTCGATGACGGTCGTCTCCAACGCATACGCGCCGACGTTGCTCGTCATGATGATCACGGCTTCGCTGAAGTTGGCGACGTTGCCCTGCGCGTCCGTCAGGCGGCCCTCCTCCATCACCTGGAGCAGAATGTCCAGCACGCGGCGGTGCGCCTTCTCCACCTCGTCGAACACGACGACGATGTACGGCTGCTCGCGCACGCGGTCGGTCAACTGGCCGCCGCCCTCGTAGCCCACGTAACCGGGCGGCGCGCCGATCAACCGGCTGACCGTGTTCTCGTCCATGTACTCCGACATGTCGATCTGGAGCATGGCGTCTTCGCTGCCGAACATGAACTCGGCCAGCGCCTTCGCCAGCTCCGTCTTGCCGACGCCGGTCGGCCCCAGGAACAGGAACGACCCGATCGGGCGGCGCGGGTCTTTGAGGCCCACGCGCGCCGTCTTGACCGCCCGGCTCAGCGCGATCACCGCCTCGTCTTGCCCGATGATCCGCTCGTGGAGGTGCTCGACCATGCTGGCGTATTTCGTCCGCTCGTCCTGGCCGAGCTTGCTCACCGGGATGCCGGTCATCTGCGCCGCCGCCAGCGTGACGTCTTCCTCGTCGAGCACGGAGTCGGCCACTTCCTGCCGGAAGGCCAGGTGCGTCTGCTCGTTGAGGCTGACCAGCGAGGCCGCGCGGTGCAGCAGGTGCTCGGCGCTCAGCGGCAGCGGCCTGCCGCTCATGTAGCGCCGGGCGAGGTTGGCCGCCACGCGCAGCGCCTCATCGGCCACTTCGATCCCGTAATCCGCCGCCAGATGGGGCGCCAGCACATTGAGGATTTCGATCGTCTCGTCCACGCTGGCCGCCGGCACGTGCAAGAGCTGCACGTGTTCCGCCACCGCGCTGATCCCGCGCAGCCGCTCGTCCCACAGGGCCTGTGTCGTCGAGCCGATGATCACCGGGTCGCTGCTCAGGAACGCCTTTTGGAGCAGCGGCGCGGCTTTGGGGAACTCGGCCTTGAGCGCGCCGCCGAAAAAGCGGTGAATGTGCGGCACGAACAGGATGCCGCCCCTGGCCCGCGCCAGCCCGTTGTCGAGCGCTTTGTCCTGCTGGTCGAGCAGCGCCCGCTCGTCGATCTGCACCAGGTTGCGCATCCCGACCGGCCCCTTGCCCTCCGCGATGAGCAGAGCGAGGCTGTAAGCCAGTGTCCGTTTGCCCACGCCGTCCGGGCCGAGCAGCAGCACGTGGCGGTTGACGGTCTGGCCCAGCATCTGGATCAGCTCGCGCAGCAGGCCCTCGCGAAAGTACACGGCCTGCAGCGATCCCGCCTGGGCGGCGGCCACCATGTCGGCGCTGATCTCGGTGTTCGTGCGCCGGATCACGCTGGCGCTGGTGCCCGACGAAGTGAGTTGATCGCGGATGGCGCTCTTGGTGATGCCGAACTGGGTCAGAATCCCCGCCGTGCCGACCGCCCGCTCGGTCATCACGCCCAGCAGGTGATCGGTCTCGATCGCCGTCTCGTTGAGCGCCTGGGCGACACTCAGCGCCTCGTCCAGCGCGATCACCATCGTGCGGCTGAGGTCCATCGCCGCCTTGCCGGACGTGACGTATTGCAAATCGCCGTTCACGTCGCGCCGGCTTTGCACCGCCAGCTTCACCTGCCGCTCCAGGCGATCCAGGTCGGCGCCGCGCTTCTCGGAGAAATATTTCAGCACGCGCGCCGCCGCCGTGTCCCGGCTGCGGATCAGCGCCAACAGCGCCGCCTCGGGCGTCATCATGTGCTTGCCGTAGGCGTTGACGATGTCCGCCGCGTCATCCAATACGGCCTGTGAGTCTTTGGTCAGCAGATTCGGATTCAGATTGCCCATTGAGCCTTTTCCTGGGGAATACCAACCGCAGCACGTGCGCCGCCCCAATTGTAACGAGACACGGCCCACTCCACCACACAAAACGCGAAAATGGAAAAAGCCTCAACGCACGGTCGGCGCGAGGCCCTTTTTCAGGAATGCCTGCCCTCGCTAGGACGTTTCGGCCAGCCGGTATCCAATCCCGCGCACGTTGACGATGATGTTGGGATTCTGGCCCGATGCTTTCAGCTTGCGGCGCAGATTGCTCACGTGCGGACGGATGACCTCGCGCGCCTCGTGCTCCTCCAGCGAGTAGCCCCGGACCTCGCGCACCAGTTCCGAACATGGCACGACCCGCCCGCGATGCGCCGCCAGATACAGCAGCAGGTCGAACTCCGTCGGCGTGAGGTCAATCGGCTGGTCGCCGACCGAGATCTGGTACCGGCCCGGATAGATCGTCAGCGGGCCGATGGTCATGGTCGTCACGGGGGTGACGACCGGGGTCCCGGATGCCGGCGGTTTGGCCGAGGGATCGACGAAGGACTCCTGCATGGCGTTGCCCGTCAATTCCTCGACGTTCTCGCGGATGGCGCGCAGCAGCACGCGGCGATGGCGCATATTATGCGCGCGCTCCAACCCTTGCGCCACGCTTTGCCGGATGTCCTGGCTGCTGCTGGGCTTGACCAGGTAATCGTGCGCGCCCAGTCGCAGGCTCTCGATGGCCGTTTCGAGGCTCGCGTACCCGGTCAGCAGAATGACTACAGCATCGGGCGCCTGCTCTTTGATGCGGGCCAACAGCTCGACCCCGGTCAGGCCGGGCATGCGGATGTCGGTCAGAACCACGTCGTAGTTCTGGCGCTGCATCATTTCGAGCGCTTCTTCCCCCGAAGCGGCAGTGTGGACTTGATAGCCGACGCGCTGCAGTGTCTTGCTGATGGAGTACCGGATCGCACCCTCGTCGTCGACCACCAAAATATAAGCATCTTCTCCATTCGTCATGATCAGCTTCGCCCCTATTGAATCGTAAAGCGCCGAACGTTCATCTTGTCTTAATTATATCTGAACGTTCTACGCAGTGCAAGTCTCCGTTAATCGATGCGATAGTGAAACCACAAACAAATTATTGATCGCGGTTAATTTTTCTCCACCGCACGCCGATCAAAATCCCGTTTTCGACCCGCTCCGGGGCGAACGATTCCGCTACCCGCCCCCGCACGCCCTGCCCCGCCGGCGCGACAAACCACCCGATTTCGTCGTCCACGATCAAGAGCGGGAGCCGGTCGCGCCAGGGGGCCGGCACGCGCATGTTGATCAGCGTGTCCGACAGCTTTTGAGCATGCCCCTCCAGGCCGCGCGGGCGAAACCGGTCGCCGGGGCGGCGCGCCCGCAGGACCAGCCGCACGCCTTCGGGCACGGCCAGCGCCGCCGCCAGCGGATCGGCGTGATACGCGGTCAAATCCGCGCCCAGCGCCAGGGGCCGCGCCTCGAACAGCCAATCCCCCGCCCGCCACGCGATCGTCTCCCCGGCGGCGAAGGCCGGGCCGGGTTCCCCGGCGGGCAGCGCTGGCGCGTCGATGCCTGGATCGTCCGCCCCAGCCCGCGCAAGCATGAGCGTATCGTATCCCACGCGCAGCGCCAGCCCGCCCGGCAGCGAGATCATGCTCCCGGTCGCGCCCTGGTCGGCCAGCCGCGCCGCCTCGACAACGTGCACGTAGCCCACGTCGCCCAGGCCCGGCGCCAGCTCGCGGATCGCCATCCGGATCGCGCCCCGTCGCTCCGCGACGGACAGCGCCGCCCACGCGCCCCGGTCCAGCACGACGATCCCTTCCGCCCGGCGGCGGGTCACCCGCGCCAGCGCTTCGCGGTAAGCGCCATCCAGAAAGGCCGCCTCTTCGCGCAGCACGTCCGCCAGCCGCGCCAGCGCCTCGCGCACGCCGGGATTGATCGCCGCCAGCGCGGGGATCACGTCCAGCCGCAGCCGGTTGCGGGTGTACGCCGTGTCCGCGTTGGTCGCATCCTGGCGCGGGGACAGCCCCGCCGCCTCGACGTAAGCCGCGATGGTCGCCCGCGACACGCCCAGCAAAGGCCGCACCAGCGCGGGCGCCTCGCCGGGCGGCGACTCGGTCAGGGGCGGATCGGCCACCAGCGCGGCGGCGCAGACCTCGCACCACGGCGGGAACCCGGCGCGCGGCAGCATCCCGCGCAGGCCACCGAGGCCGCTGCCCCGGATCACGTGCATCAGCAACGTCTCGGCCTGGTCATCGCGGTTGTGGCCGACGGCCACCTGGGGCGCGCCGGCCCCCCGGGCGACCGCCTGCAGAAACGTATACCGCGCGCGCCGCGCCGCCTCCTCGATGCCCAGCCCCAACCGTCCGGCCAGCGCCCGCACGTCCGCCCGGCCCACCGTCACGGGGAGGTCCAGCGCCTGGGCCGTCGCGCGGACGAAGGCCGCATCCTCCGCGCCAGCCTCGCCGCGCAGCCCGTGATCGAGCGTGGCGACGTGCAGGCGCGTATCGAGCTCGTCGCGCAGACGCCACAACGCGTGCAGCAGGGCCAGCGAATCGACCCCGCCCGACACCGCGACGACGGTCACCGTGCCGGGCCGGATCAGGTCGCCCTCCCGGACGGCCTCGCGCACCGCCGCGAGCAGGTCGCCCATGTACCGCCTCAGCGTTCTGGCCGGGCGAACCGGAAATAGCCGCGCGAGATCTTGCGCAGTTCTTCCATCGTGACGAATGCCTGCGGGTCGACCGACTGGACGATCTTCAACACGTTCTTGACTTCCTGGTGGCCCACCACCACGGTCACCGATCCGACCCAGCCCTCGGCGCCCTGGCCCCAGCCTTCGGTCGCGCCAAACCCGGCCCCGCGGATCGCCACCGCGATATCGTGCGACAGCCGGGGCGAGATGATATGCACCGATACGAACCGCTGGATGAAGCGCCCTTCCAGCTCCAGGCCCAGGTACCCGCCGATCGCGTAGCCCAGGCAGTAGGCGGTCAGGTTCCAGATGTTGCCGAGATTCGTCACGACGCTCGCCAGCGCGAGGGCGAAAATCAGCGCTTCGGCGTTCGCCAGCAGGAACGACGGGAGCTTTTGCCCGCGAACGATCATCACCATGCGCACGGTGGTCAGCATGTTCCCGACCACGCGCAGCAAAAAGATCCCTCCTGCGCCTAGCAGGACATCGATATCCAAAACACAAACTCCTTTACGACTTACGCTGCCGGTCTCCGTCCTCAAAATCGAACAGGAGAATCCCGCAGCCGCAACACGTCTTGGCCCGCCGCCTGTTCAGCGTGCCGCAATACGGGCAGGGCAGGTAATCGCCGCGCCACAGGCTCTCGGCGTCGGTCACCGGCTGCCGGGCGTCGTCCACGCCGGGGATCGCCGCGCGCGGTTTGAGCCGGCTCTCGACAGCCAGCAGCCCGCCCAAAGCGATCGTGGCGAGGGCCGTCAGCCAGAATCCTGGCCGGATCTCGCCCTCGTGCAGCGGCGACGCGCCGGCATCCCCGCCGAAGCTGATGTAGAAGTGGACGATAGCTCCCAGCGCCGCCACCCAGGCGAGCACCGCCAGCCACCGGAAGCTGACCGGCGCCACCAGCAGCCCGGTGAAGCTCCGCAAGCCGGACACGACGATCGACGGCCACACCAACCACAGCACGAGCAGCGGCTGGCCCAGGACCTGCGGGCTGCGCTGGGCAATCGTGCCCGTCGTCTGGCCGAGCAGGTCCAGCGCCGTGAGGCGGTCGAGGCCCTCCCACCAGATCAGGAACATGCCGGCGAACGTCGCCACGACCGCCGCCAACTGGAGGGCGTACACGGCCTGCAAAAACAGGCTCAGGTTGTCGTTCAGCTTCCGGGAAGACATACCGCCCCCTTTCGGCCCGGCTCGCTGCGCGCCCGCGCGATACAAGCGCAGCGCACGACTGCCGGAGCTGAACCCGATTGTAGTCCGCTCCGGCGTTTGTCTCAACCGCGCGCAGGCCAATCACCGGGCAGCGGGGGGCAAGCCGGTGAGTCCGGCCCCAGGCGGCGCTACCGCGCCAAGCTTTGCGCCAGGTCGAAGAGCTGGGGATCGAGTTCTTTCTTGTTGGCGACCACTTCCTCATACGGCGTGGTCGTGATCTCGCCCTTGAGCTGGCCCGCCAGCACGCCGAAATTACCTTTGGCGATCTGCTCGGTCGCCATCGCGGCGAGCCGCGTGCCCAGCAGGCGGTCGAAGGCGCCGGGCATCCCGCCGCGCTGAACGTGGCCCAGCGTCGTGACGCGCAGCGCAAAGCCCAGGCGCTCGTTGTTCTCCTCGAAATAGTGCGCCAATTGTTCGGCGTTGTACTTCGCGCCTTCGGCCACCACCACAATCGCGTGGGCCTTGCCGCGCTCGTAGGCGAGCTGGATCTGGTCGGCGAGCAGCTCCGGGCTGGTTTCGAACTCCGGGATGCAGACCGCCTCCGCGCCGCCGGCAATGCCTGCCATCAGCGCCAGATAGCCACAGTTGCGCCCCATCACCTCCACCAGAAAGGCCCGCCCGTGCGACGATGCGGTCACCTTCAGCCGGTCGATGGCCTCCAGCGCGATGTTCAATGCGGTGTCGACGCCAATCGTGATCTGCGAGCCGTACAGGTCATTGTCGATCGTCGAGGCCACGCCGACCACCGGGAAGCCCATCTTGTGCAGCTCGTAGGCGCCCGTCTGCGACCCGTTGCCGCCGATCACGACCAGCGCCTCGATCTCGTGCCGGTTCAATTCGCGGAGCGCTTTACGGCGCCCGTCCTCGGTTTTGAACTCCGGGCAGCGCGCGCTGCCCAGGATCGTGCCGCCCTGCTGGATGATCCCGCCCACGCTGCGCGGCCCCATCTCGCGAAAATCGCCGTCCACCAGGCCGGAGTAGCCGTGTTCGACGCCGTAGACTTCCCACCCATGTTCGATGCCGGTGCGAACCACCGCGCGAATCGCGGCATTCATGCCGGGAGCGTCCCCGCCGCTGGTCAACACTGCGATGCGTTTCATGTTCCTTCACTCTCCTTACTCTCATACCGTCATCAAGGGGATACCGGGAACGGCTGGCACACGTCGTACACGGCGCTGGATCCCATCCCGTGCCAGCCGGTCGTCGTCCCGATCTCGTAGGCACGCTCGCCGGGCGCGTAGTACCGGATCGCCCGCACCCGCATATCCGGCGACAGGCGCGGCGTCTGGTCGGGCCGGACCAGGCTCACCACGACCAGGCCATCGCCATAATACACTTCGGCGGAGGTCACAATCTGGGCGCCGGGGAACATCGTCGAGTGGTCCAGGCCCAGGCAGCTCACGCGCTCCGGCGGGCCAAAATCGCGCACGACGTCGGCCAGGGTCAGCAGGCCGTACACCGACAGCTCGAACATCGTCACAATGGAATCGCCCGCGTCCGTGGTGCGCCCGGCATACGGGCCGCTCGACTGGGCCATGTACAGGAAATGATCGACCGTATCCACGCCGGGCTTCAGACCCTGCCAGCACGGCTGGTCGCAGGCGCCCGTCTCCAGGAAGGTGGGCGGCGGCGTGCTCGACCGGCCCACGCCCCGCGCGCCGATCACCAGCAGGGTACAGACGACGAACAGGCTCGCCACGAGTCGCCAGAACACTAGGGCACCGCTCCCTGGGGATAATACCGCACCATCGGGCCGAACCCGCGCCAGTCGTGCGCCAGAACCGAGCGTTCCGCCGGCACCGCCCGGTAGACCAGCGCCTCGACCGGCGCGCTCACCGCCAGGTGTGACGCGCCCGCCGGGATCAGCCCGGTAACGGCCAGGTATCCCCCGCGAAACACCGCCTGGTACTGCAGCGTCGGCCCTGCCGGGCGATCCGGTCCCAGGCCGAACAAGACGTAGTCCGGCGCGCCCAGCGCGGCGACCGCCTCCCCCAGCGTGAGATCGGCGGGCAGCAAGTGGAGCGCGTCGGCGCCCGGCTCGTGCACGCGAACCGTGCCCAGCACGAAGGGCGCGCCCGCCGGGGGCACGACCTCCCAGTAATCGATCACGCCGGGGACCGCCATCGGGGGGTTGGCCCGCTCGGCATGCCATCCTGTCGGGGGCTCCGTCAGCCACGCTTGCAGCGTTTCGCCGGAGAGCTGCCCCGGTCGCAGCCCGGCCCAACACGGCGCCGGACAGCCCTCATCGGGCAGCAGGCGCGCAACGTCCGCCGGGGGATCGCGCCGCGCGAGGGCGCGCGTGCCGCTCACCCCTAGCAGGCACACCGCGAACAGCAGGCTCATCCACCGGGTAAATGCGTTCATCAGACTGGGTTGTGAGGGCGGCCTATTCACAGTTCGATTGTAGCACAGTTGCCGTAACCCGCCGCCTGGGGCACAATGAACCAGTATCCCGTCGATAACCCTGAGCGCCGAGGCAGATCATGAGCAAACCCACCGTATTCGTCACCCGCCTCATCCCCGAAAAGGGCCTGGACAGGGTGCGCGAGCAGTGCGCCGTTACCGTCTGGGAAGACGAGCTGCCGCCGCCGCGTGACGTGTTGCTGCGCGAGATCGCCGGGGCGGATGGCCTGCTGTGCCTGCTGACCGATCCGGTCGATGCGGACGTGATCGACGCCGCGCCCAAGCTGCGCGTGATCAGCCAGATGGCCGTCGGCTTCGACAACATCGACATCCCCGCCGCCACCGGGCGCGGTATCCCGGTCGGGCACACGCCCGGCGTGCTCACCGGCACGACCGCCGATTTCGCCTTCGCGCTGTTGATGGCCGCCGCCCGGCGCATCAGTGAGGCGGAGCGTTTCGCCCGCGCGGGCCGCTGGAAGACCTGGGGGCCGACGCTGTTCATGGGCCAGGACGTGCACGGCGCGACGCTGGGCATCGTGGGCATGGGGCGTATCGGGCAGGCGATGGCCCGCCGCGCGCGCGGCTTCGACATGCGGATTCTGTACACGGACCCGTCCGAGCCGGACGCCGCGCGAAACATGGGCGCGGTGCGCGTCGCGCTGGACGACCTGCTGGCCGAATCCGATTTCGTGAGCCTGCACGTCCCGCTGACCGCGGACACCGAGCGGCTGATCGACCGGCGGGCGCTGGCGCGCATGAAGCCCACCGCCATCCTGATCAACACGGCGCGCGGCCCGGTCGTCGATCAGGCGGCGCTCTACGACGCGCTGGCGTCCGGCCAGATCGCCTACGCCGCGCTCGACGTCACCGACCCGGAGCCGATCGCGCCCGACGATCCGCTGTTGTCGCTCGACAACTGCCTGGTCGTGCCGCACATCGCCAGCTCGAGCGTGGCAACGCGCACGCGCATGGCCGTCATGGCCGCCGAGAACCTGATCGCCGGGCTGAACGGCGACCGGCTTCCCCACTGCGCCAACCCCCAGGTTTACGCGTGATCCGCGCGCGTCCCTGGGGCGTGTCGCAGCGAACGGATGGGGGTATACTACGCAGCGCACACAGTGCTATGTGGCATTTGACAAGTCGAGCCGATCGGTGTCAGTCTTAAAGCGTGCGCGTCGGGCTTGCGCCGATCTCCGTTTTTCGTGTCACTGATGTGAGGACATTATGCGTTTGATTTTGGTGCGACATGGACAGGCCGAGCGCCGCCTCGAAGAAAGCGGCGACAACCTGTACCTGAACGACCTGGGCAAGCGCCAGGTCGAACTGCTGGGCCAGTGGCTGGAGCGCAACGAGCCGGGGATCACCTCGATCGTGTGCAGTCCGCTGCGTCGCGCGCGCGAAACCACCTCGATCCTGAGCCGGTACGTCAGCGCGCCGGTGCGCGTCGACGACGATCTCCGCGAAACGGACCGCGACCTGCTCATGGAACTGCCGCGCCTGGTTCACCCGTCGGAGAACGGCCCGCACTACTACATTCTGCCCCACGACAACTACTACCAGCGGTTCGCCGAACAGACGCGCCGCGTGCTCAACCGGCTACTCGAAAACCCCTCGTCGCTGCGGACGCTGGTGGTGATCTGCCACGGCGGTACGGCCAGCACCATGGTCCGCATGATCCTGGGCTGCCACCATCTCAACATCTGGATGGCGAACACCGCCATGCATTACCTGACCTGGCAAGATGGCCTGTGGGAAGTGCGCGGCATCAACTACACTCCCCACCTGACCGGGGACCTGATCACGCTGTAGTCGCGGTGTGCATCACACTGCGACTACTCTTTCGAGATACTGCCGGATCATCAGCGCGGCGGTGGCGCCCTCGCCAGCAGCAGCGGCGGCCTGCTTGGTGCTGCGCGCCCGCACGTCCCCCGCGGCGAACACGCCGCGCATACTCGTTTCGAGCGCGTCATTGGTCACGATGAACCCGTGCGCGTCGGTTTCGATGCGGTGCTTGAAGTTGCCGCTGTTCGGGTCCATCCCGATCAGGATGAACACCCCGTCCGGGCGATCGATCCGCTCCTCGCCCGTCTTGCGGTCCACAATGCGCACGCCGGACAGGTGCCGGGTGTCGTCCACCAGAAACTCGCGCACGTCCTGGTTGGTCCGCACGTGAATCGTCGGGCAGTCCGCGACCTTTTGCTGCAAGATCAGGCTGGCGCGGGGCTGCGGCTCGTATTCCAGGATCGTCACCTCGCGGGCGAACTGGCAGATGTGCAGCGCTTCCTGAAAGCCGCTGTTGCCCCCGCCGATCACGTACACTGACCGGTCCTGGTAAAACGGCGCGTCGCACGTCGCGCAGAAGTGAATGTTGATGCCGATCAGCCGGGATTCGCCGGGCACCCGCAGCCGCCGGTAGTTGCTGCCCGTCGCCAGCAGGACGGCCCCGCCGCAGTATTCGCCCCCGTCGCTGGTGCGCACCAGCCGGTACGCGCCGTCCTCGTCCAGGTCGACGACGTTCTGCGCCTGGACGATCTCCACGCCGAACCGCTCGGCCTGGCGGCGCAGGCGGTCGGCCAGGTCGGCCCCGCTGATCCCGCTGTCGAAGCCGGGGAAGTTCTCCATGTGGCGCGTCAGGCCCACCTGCCCGCCGACACCGCTCTTTTCGAGCAGCAGCGTCGAAAGCCCCTCACGCGCGGTGTAGATGCCCGCCGTCAGCCCCGCCGGGCCACTGCCAACGATGATCACGTCGTAGAAATCGCGGCTGGCCTCCAGGCGCAGCCCCATCTTGGCCGCCAGGTCGGTGTCGCTCGGCTCGACCAGCACCGATCCATCCGGAAAGACGATGGTCGGGATACTGCGCATCCCATCGTTGATGCGCTCGACTTCGGCCACGGCTTCGGGGAACTGCTCGATGTCGATGTAGTCGTAGTGAATGCGCTGCTCGCCGAAAAACGTCTTGGCGCGGCGGCAGTCCGGGCACCAGTTCGCGCCGTACATCCGGATCGCTTGCGGTGGACGATCGTCTGCCGGTGGGGTCATCGCAAAACCTCCATTTCTCCGAAAAATAGTTTGTCATCAAAATATTAGCGGGAATGCCCGGCAGACCGCAAATCGACGGCCCGCACAAAAAACGCGCCGGACGTGGGCGTACCGTCCGGCGCGTGAAGGTCATACGGAGTCGCGCACCCTAACTCCCGGACCAGGTGATCAGCCCGGTGAAGATCGGATTGGCGATGTCTTCGTGGTTGGGCAGCACGCGGATCGTGAAGCCGCGTTTGCCGGTCGTATCGTATTTGAGCGTCGCGTAGAACTCGTGCACGTTGCCTTCCCCGGCCTCGTCGTCCGGGCAGCAGTGCAGCATATCGATCGTGCTGCCGTCGACGATGTTTTGGCGGCTGTCCAGCGAGCCATAGTAGAGCTGCACGAGCACATCCTCCGGCTTGAGCGAGCCCAGCCGCACCCATGCTCGCACGTCGATATCCTCGTTCACCTTGAGCTGCTCCGGCTCCACGGTCACCCGATCGATCGCAATCTCGCCCCAGTGCTTCCGGATGTTGCGTTCCCACTGGGCATAGGCTTTCCCGCGCGACAGATCGGGCTGCGTGAGCGTCAGAAACCGCTGGTGGCACGGCATGTACGCGTCCTCGGTGTATTCGCGCACCATGCGGTACGTGTTGAAGAACGGAGCCAGCTCGCGGATGCTGTTCTTCACCCGGCGGATCCATTCGCGTGGCAGGCCGTCACGGGCGCGGGTGTAGAACATGGGCATGATGTCCTTTTCCAGCAGGTTGTACAGCGCCTGGGCCTCGATGTAGTCTTGCAGGTCCCATTCCTGCTGGTCGTATTCTTCGCCGTTGCCAATCGCCCAGCCAACCGTCGGGGCGTACCCTTCGGCCCACCAGCCATCGAGAATGCTCGCGTTCAGGCCGCCATTGTAGATCACCTTCATGCCGCTGGTGCCGCTGGCTTCGTTGGGGCGGCGCGGCGTGTTGAGCCAGATGTCAACCCCCTGCACCATGTACCGCGCGGTGCTGATGTCGTAATTCTCCAGGAAGACGATCGCGTGGCGAAATTCGGGCAGTTCGGCAGTCTTGACGATGTCCTTGATCAACTCTTTGCCCAGGTGATCGTGCGGGTGCGCCTTGCCCGCGAAGATGAGCTGCACCGGGCGGTCGGGGTCGTTGAGAATCTTCGCCAGCCGATCCTTGTCGCGGAACAGCAGCGTCGCGCGCTTGTAAGTGGCGAAGCGCCGCGCAAACCCGATCGTCAGCGCGTCCGGGTTCAGCACCTCGCGGGCGGCCTCGATGTCGGTCTGGGTGGCGCCCCGCGCGGCCAGTTGCTCGCGCAGACGCCGCCGCGCATACGACACCAGCCGCTCCCGGCGGCGCTCGTGGCTGCGCCACAACTCCGCGTCGGGAATCCGGTCCACGTCCGCCCAGATTCCCCGCGTGTCCGGCTCGTCGCGCCACGCCGGGTCGAGATAGCGGTCGAACAGGCCCGCCATCTCCGAGCTAATCCAGCTCTGGATGTGAATGCCGTTGGTGATCCCCTCGATCGGGATCTCGTGTTCCGGCACGTCGGGGAACATCCACTGCCACATGTGCCGGCTCACCTTGCCGTGCAGCTCGCTTACCCCGTTGGCCGAGGTCGAGAGCTTGAGCGCCATCACCGGCAGGCTGAACAGATCGAAGCCGCCCATGTTCTCGCGCCCCAGGTCGTGGAACTGCTCGCGCGTGAGGCCGAGCGCCGCCCACAGATACGGGAAATGTTCGTCGATCAGGTCATAGCCGAACCGCTCCAGGCCAGCGGGCACCGGCGTGTGGATGGTGTACACACTGCCCGACGCGCAGATGTCCGCCGCTTCCCAGAACGGCAGGTTGGGGTTCTCCTTCATCAGAATCCGGATGCGCTCCAACGCCAGAAAGGCGCTGTGGCCCTCGTTCATGTGGCAGACCGTGGGCCGCATGTCGAGCTGTTCGAGCAGTTGGATCCCGCCGATGCCGAGCAGGATCTCCTGGCGGATGCGGGTCCGCTTGTCGCCGCCGTAGAGCCGGTCCGTCAGGTCGCGGATCTCCGGGGCGTTCTCCGGATGGTTGCTGTCCAGCAGGTACAGCGGCACCCGCCCCACCTGGACCTTCCAGACGTAGACCTTCGCCTTGAAGCTGGCGATCGGCACCTCGACGATCAGCGGCGAGCCGTCGTCGCGGTAGACCTGCTCCACCGGCAGGTTCGAGAAATCGTTGATCGGGTATGACTGCTGCTGGTAACCGTCCGCGTTCAGGTACTGGTGGAAATAGCCCTCTTCGTACAGCAGGCCGATCCCCACCAACGGCAGCCCCAGGTCCGACGCGCTTTTCATGTGATCGCCGGACAGCACGCCCAGGCCGCCCGAGTAGTTGCGCAGCGCCTCGGTCAGGCCGTACTCCATCGAAAAATAGGCGATGAAAGGCTTGTCGAACTCGCCAAAATGGCGGTGATACCACGTCCTCGCTTGCGGGTTCATGTACGCGTCGAACTGCGAACACACCCGGTCGAGATGGGCGAGGTAAGCTTCGTCTTCTGCGGCAGCCAGTAACACGTCCTGGCTGATAGTGCCTAGCATGAGAACCGGGTTGCTATGCGTCTGCTCCCACAGGTCGCGGTCCAGGCGACGAAACAGGGCGATCGTCTCGTGGTCCCACGACCAGCGCAGGTTGTACGCCAGCTCGCGCAGCCGTTCGAGGCTGGGCGGCAGGTCCGGCGTCACGTCGACCGTTGCGACTGGTTTGATCATTACGGAGTCTCTCCTGCAGTGCATGAGAACGAGCGCATGGGCTCGTTCGAACACATCCTAGGAAACATGCTTAGGATAGCAGGCAGCGCATATTTTGCCAATTATTACCGGGCCACCTGCGCCGCTTGCGACGACCATCGAAATGCGCCGGTAGCCCCACCAGACTATGGCGAAACTGCCGCGTACGCCGTATCATGAAACCAGGTGACGCGCCCGAACCACCCGGTAGCCCGAGGAGCGGTGATGATGAGGTTCTTTCGCAAGCTGAGACTGGTTGGCCTGGTGATCGTCCTGGTCGCGGGCATGGCCCCGCCAGCGCCCGCCCGCGCCGCCGATCCGCTCCGCCAGTCGGACGGCGCGCGCGTCCGGTTCGTGCACGCCTCAGCCGGCGCGCCGGGCCTGGACGCCTATGCCGATGGCGCGCTGGTCAGCGCCGGGGTGCGCGGTGTGGCCGGTTATTTCGACGTGCCGGCAGGCGAGCATACCTTCAGCTTTCGAACGGAAGGCGGCGAGGCCGATGAGGCCGCCGTCACCGCGACTCTCGAAGCGGGCCAGCACCTGACGGTCGCCGCGATCAACAGGCGGGCTGCGCTCGAAGCACTGGCGATCCCGGACGACGTCTCCGCCCCAGCGCGCAACGCCGCCCGCGTGACCGTGGTCCACGCCGCGCCGCACGTGCCGCCCATCACCGCCCAGTGGGGGAGCGCCGCGCTGGTCGATGGCCTCGAATACGGGGCGGTGAGCGAGCCGGTCCAGGTGCTAGCCGGGACGGCGGATCTCACCGTCACCGCGCCGGATGACGCGCTCCTGGCAGCCGACACGGGGCGCCCGATCGCCGCCGGGTTGGCGGTCACCGTCTTCGTCGTGGAGACCGAGACGCCGGACGAGGTCGGCCTGACCGTGGTGGAGAGCGCCGCGCAGGAACCGGACCCCGACACGCAGTTTCGCTTTGCGAACATGGCCCACGGCACGGACGCGCTGCGCGTGTACGTCAACCGCGAGCCCGCGCCGATCTACCCGCAGGTTCCCTTCAGCAGCATCACCAACTACTTCGCCACCGGCCAGGGCGCGCACCTGGTCGAGGTCTACCGGCTGGATGCCGGGCCGGAGAGCGGTCCCCCACTCGCCGCCACTACCGCCGACATCGGCCCGGATGAGAGCGTGATCTTCGTGGCCCAGGGCACGGCGGACGACCTCGAAATCGCCGCCTACACGAGCGATCTCGGCCCGCTGCCGCCCGCCTCGGCCCGGCTGCACGTCGTGAACGTGGCCGCCGGCAGCCCCGCGTTCCAGGTCGCGCGCGTCGAGGGCGATGTCCTGTTCGACCGGATCGCTGCCTTCGAGCAAGGCAGCCGCGTCATCCCGGCGGGCAGCTACAACCTGCGCCTCACCAACGCGGCCACCGGCGCTGTGCTGATGGACCACAGCGGAATCGTGCTCCAGGCGGGGACGGTCACCACGCTGTTCGTCCTCGACGAGGACCCGGACGATCCGTGGCTCAACGCCATCCCCCTCGTCGCCAACAACGTGCCGCAGCATGCTTCGGTCCGGTGGGCACACCTGCACCTGCAAGGCCCTGCCGTAGACATCACCGTCGATGGCGAGCCGGTCGCCACCGGGCTGGCGTATAAAACCGTGACCGGCTACGAGTTGATCGAGCCGGGCATGGTCGCGCTGGCCGCGTACCCTGCCGGGAGCGACCCCGCCACGACTGAGCCGCTCGCCACCCTGTCGATCGAGCTGACCGGTGCCACCTTCCCGCGCACGATCTACCTGTACGGGCCGCCGGACGCCATCCAGTTCGGCGTCGCGCCGGACAGCCTGGAGCTGCTGCCCGAAGGCCGCGCGCGCGTCCGGTTCATCAATACCGCGATCGACACGGGATCGGTCGCCGTCATCAACCCCACCGACGGCTCGCGCGTCGTGCCGGATCTCCAGTTCGGGCTGGCGAGCGCCAACGCCACCGTCGACGCGGGCGTGTACACGTTCAACTTCGTGCGCGACAGCGGCCCCGTCGCCTCGATCCAGGGAATCCGGCTCGAAGCCGGGACCAATTACGCGCTCGTCCTGGCGGGGGTTTACCTGGAGGAACCGGGCCTGGAAGTGATCGCGCTGGAAGCCCGGCCCTGGTGACGCAAAAACGGAGAGGTGCGCCCTCTCCGTCTCGACTCGCTGGAAAAGTGTTTTGCCGGGAACCGCTCAAGCCCAGCGATGCGGGGCGCTATTCGTCGCCTTCCGCCGCTTCATCGTCCGGCCATCCGCCGTCGCGCACGGTCTGGCTGGGTACCGTCGCCGCCTGGTGATCGACCGGCGGCTCGTCGAGATCGGGCGCGGCGGGCATCTCCGGCAGTGGGGCCACCGGTTTGGCGCCTTCCAGGGGCAGCGCCAGGGTAAATGTGCTGCCCTCGTTCACGGCGCTCGCCACGCTCAGGTAGCCGCCGTGAGCTTCGGCCACGGCCCGCGCCACGAACAGCCCCTGCCCCAGCCCGCGCGGATCGATGATCTTGCCGCTCGTGGTGCGCGCCTCGCCGCGATAAAACCGCTCGAAGATGTGCGGCAGGTCGCGCGGGCGAATCCCCACGCCGGTATCGCTGACCTCGATCAGGATGTTGTCGCCGCGCACGCGGCCCAGCCGCACGACGATCTCGCCGCCCGGCTCGGTGTACTTGATGCTGTTGTCGATCAGGTGGCCGATCGCCCACTGCAGCCGCCGGTCGTCGCCCAACAAGGTGAGCTTCTCGCGGTTGGTGACCATCACCGCCACGTTGAGCCCGACCTTCTGAATGCGCGTGTTGAAGCCCTTCAGAACGTTGACGATCAGCCGTTCGAGCGCCACGTCCTGCTGGCGGACGGCGAAGCTGCCCGCGCCGATCTCCGAGATATCCAGCAGCTCGATGATCATCCGGTCCAGCACGGCCACATTGCGGCTGATCGCTTCCAGGAACTTGCGATTCGGGGGGCGATCTTCGGGCAGCGCCAGCAGCACGTCGCTCATCCCCTTGATCGCCGCCAGCGGGGTGCGCAGCTCGTGGCTCATCTGCGTGATGAACTGGTCCTTCAGGCGGTCGGACAGCGCGTCCCGCGTGACGTCGCGCAGCATGAGCACCGTGCCCAGGCGCGTGCCGTCCTCGTCGGCGACGATCGCCAACTGCGCCCCGATCACCCGGTCGTTAACCTCGACGCGCTGCGCCTGCCCCAGCGTGATCTCGCCGTCGAGCGCGGTCTGGTGGCGCGCGGCGGCGAACATCTTGCCCAGGTCGCTGTCCCAGAACAGGCGCACCGAACCCAGCAGGTCGCGCGCGGCCTGGTTCATGAGCACGATTCGGCCCTCGGTGTCCTGCATGATCACGCCTTCGTTGATCACGGCCAGCACGCCGGTCAGCCGGGCGATGTCGGTCGATTGGGATTCGGCCAGCAGTTGGAGCTGCTCGACCTGGAGCCGGGTTTGCTCGTCCCGACCGCGCCGCTTGCGTCGCAGCCCGCGATACAGCCGGTCGAACAGCCGCTCGGTCGTGGAACCCAGCTCGTCGACCGAATCGAGCATATTCATCACCGAACCGGCCCGGTCGGCGGAAGCGGAGTTTTGAGGAGACGGCATACGCCAGACCTCGCGATCTCTGATTGGAGCGGGCGTTGTGATACGACGGCTGATTATACCAGAACCGGGCTAGGTGCGCTTTCGCGCCGAGATATCATCCAGCAGCTGCTTCAGCTCGAAAAAGTCGGGCAGCGGCTTGCTGATGATGTGATCCACCCCGTAGTCGCTGTACATTGCCTTCCGTTCCCCTTCGGACAGGCTGAACGCCGTCATCAACACGATGGGGATATGCTGCATCGGCTCGACGCTCCGGATGCGCTGGGCGATCTCGTGTCCGCGCGGCCCAGGCATCCGGATGTCCATCAGAGCCAGCTCGGGCAGGTCACCGCTGTACGTTCCGGCCTCCACGCTGTCCAGCCAGCCAAACGCCTGGTTGCCGTCGCGGAATTCGAGCGGTCGGTGTCCCCACGCCTCGAACATCACTTTGACGATATTGCGGATATCCTCTTCGTCTTCGACCACCAGCCAGGGTTTCACGCACACCCTCCATTAAGATTGTGTCGTAACTGTGTTCGGATCAGGCACGTTTCTTTATTATAGCCGGTCCTCGATTCGCCGCATGGTCGCGCCGGCGTCACCGGTCATCGAATCAAGATTTGCGGTTTAACGGTCACGCGCCTATAGTGTTATTGTACACTGGTCAGGGTGGGGATTCTCTGAATAATTACCGAATATTCACCCGCGGGAGAGAAGAACCCGGTGCCTACCTGGATGGTTGTTGAAGACGAGCCCGATATTTACGACGTCCTGCTGGCAATGTTCGAGATCTGGGGCATCGACGGCGTGGCTTTCGTCGACGGGGCCGAAGCCGTGGCCTGGATCGACAGCGTGGATCAAGGGCGCGTCCGCGGCGAGCTGCCCGAGCTAGCCATCCTCGACATCCGCCTGCCGGAGATCAGCGGGCCGGAGGTCAGCGCCCGGCTGCGGCGCAGCCCGGTCCTGGGTGACATCGGGATCGTGCTCATCACCGCCTATCGCCTGTCGCCGGACGACGAAGCCGCCGTCATGGAACAGGCCCAGGCCGATCTGCTGATGTACAAACCGCTGCCCAGCATGGCCGAGCTGCGCGTCACCATGGCCGACGCCATCGCCCGGCGCACTTCGCAGCCGGAACGCTCCATCGCCCGATCCTCGCGCAAGACGCCGGCAGCGCGGCCCGCGCCGCCCCCCCGCCGGTCGTCCGGTGCGCAGCCGGACCCCTCGATCCGGCAGCGCACCAGGCCGCAGCCCACACCCAGGCAGCCCAAGAATCATCGCGGATTAGCAGACTGAGTAGAGTGGCGAATGCAGAACATCAACCCTTCCCACAGTATCGCTCGTCGCGGACGGTTCTACCTGTTCTTCGGCGGCCTCGCCTTTCTGGGGGGCGCCATCGCGCTCACGCTGGCGGTGCTGTTCTTCTACTTCCCGCTGTGGGAAACCGGCTCGTTCGCGATGGTGCGCGCGCTGCTGATCCTCATCGGCATCCTCGCGCTGATCGGCGGCATCGGCCTGATCGTCCGCGCGCTGACGCTGCAAAAAGACAACCCGCTGGCCTACGCCGTCGGTGAAGCGCTCGGCCAGTTTCTCGACAACCGCTACACCTATTTGCGCAACGTGAGCAAGCGCCGCGTCGGCTACATCGACGCCGTGCTGGTCGGGCCGCCCGGCGCGCTCGTCTTCCGCATCGTGGACTACCCGGGCCAGTGGATCAACGAGCGCTCGGAGTGGATCGTCAAGACGCGTAACGGCAAGATGAGCCCCGCCAAGACCAACCCCACGCGCGAATGCGTCAAGGACGTCTACGCGCTGCGCAAGTTCCTGGCGAAACACGGCCTCGAACGCGTGCCCGTCTACGCGATCGTCGTCTTCACGTCGCCGAATGTCCAGTTGGCCGCCTCCGGCCCGGTGGTGCCCATCTGCGAGATCCCGACGCTCTACCAGATCATGCGCCGCGACTACCTGACCGACGAGCGAATCGCGCCCCAGGCCATTCGCGGCACGGTCGACGCCATCATCGACGGCTGACGCGGGACGGCGCGCGGATGGGGACCGACGATTACCTGTATGACAATCCCGTAGACGAAGACGAGGACGGCGCTTACGAGGTGTACGAAGACGTCGCCCGGCGCGCCCGGCAGCACGCCGAGGACGTGCTCGTCGAGCTGGACGATGCCGAGCCGGAACCGCCCGCGCCGGGTCGCTGGCAGACGATACGCGCCCGGCTGGCGCGCGCGGCTCGCGTCGTGGCGCTGGTCGCCATCCTCGGCGCGGCGATCGCCGCCCTGCTCATCCTGCGCGACATCCTGGCCGGCGACGGCAGCGCGGACAGCGACGCGCCCGCCGCCACAGCTCCCGCGCTCGACGCCCCGCCGGTCACGTGGCCGGCCCAGGTCCAGCCGCATGCCCACACCGTCCCCGCGCTGATCAAGGACGCTCTGACTCGAACGGGCGAAGCGCACGGCTACCGCTTCGAGGGCACCGCCGGGGCCACGTGGCGCATCACGGTGGAGCCACGCGCCGAAAGCGCGCTCGACCCGCTGATCACGCTCTACGCGCCGTCCGGCGACGAGATCGCTCGCGCCGACGATCGCTCCGCCGGCGACCTGACCGCCGAGATCGTCCTCACCCTGCCGGAAAGCGGCCCGTACCGCCTGCTGGTGCAGTCGTCGCAGGGCGGCATCACCACCGGCGATTACCTGCTCAGCCTGTGGCCGGAATAACAACAAGGCCCGGCACGTGCCGGGCCTGTCCTCGCGTCGTGTCAGCCGCGATCAGTTCTGCGGGCCGACCAACTGGTCCCGCGTGACCCAGCCCGTCATGCCCATGCAGTCGATCTCGTAGTACGGCACGTCTTCCAGCATCCCCATGTTGAGAACCGTCACCGCCGTGTTGGCGAAGCACTGCGCGCTCGCCAGCGCCTTCGGCCCCGGCTTTTCGGCCAGCGGGGACATCATCGGCGTGGCGGGCAGCGTGATCGTGTCGCCCACCGCGATCAGGTTATCCTCGAACGGTTCCAGCGCCTGGGCGGGGTCCACGTCCGCCAGCGACAGCGGCGCCAGCCCCAGGTACACGCGCCACTCGTTCTCCACCTCCAGGAACGGCTTGCCCGTCACCTGCTCGACCGCCTCGTAGACCGTCGGGCCGGTGCGCATCAGTTCCGCGATCTGGCGGTGCGTGTCGATCCCGCCGTAATGCGTGACCAGGAAGTTGATGAACGACGGACCCACGTCATACGCCAGCGCGTAGCAGCCGTCGGCCTGGGTCAGGTTCGAGCCGATGTCGGTCGTCAGGCTGGGGATGTCCTGCAGGGTGCCCAGGTGGCGCAGCCGGCGGTCGTACAGCCCCGGCGCGATGCTGTGCCATTCGGGCTGGCCTTCCGTCCACCACAGCGGTCCCAGCGGCCCGCCGAGAATGTCGTACTGGTACAGGTGGACGACCTCGTGCGTGGTGGTGGAGTAGATCGTCTCGATGCGCCGCTCCATCGTCCATTCGTCGGGCTGCAGCGCGTAGATGCAGTTTTCGTTGCCCGGCACCAGCTCGGTCCCGCGCAGGACCTGCACGCTCATGCCCAGGTCGCTGCTGGTGAAGCCCGCTACCCGGTTGTTCGCCACGCCGCTGCCGTAGATCTCGGCCAGCCCGTCGCGGCTGGGATACACCACGGCGACCGGCTTGTAACTCAGCGGGCGGCCAAAACCCTGCACGCGCCGCTCCTGGGTGGCCGCCATCGAGTCGGCCATGCGCTGCGCGACGGCGTCGGGATCGTCCTCGCCGAACCCGAACCAGTACAGCACGACCAGGTCGCTCTCCATGCGGAACCATTCGCGCGAGGGGTCCGCATAGTCGAGCGCGATCGGCTCGGTGTCGACCGACGCGCCGGACGTATCGCGCACGCGCCAGGTGAACTCGAAATGTGTCCAGGCGGGCTGGCCTTCGCCCGTCTGCCACGGGCGGGACACCCACGCGCCCATCGCCTCATCCCAACTCGCCACCACGCGCGTGCCCGATCCATGCACGAACCGGATGAACAGGATCACGTCCTGAATGTCGCCCGTTTCTGACGCGGGGTTGATCGTGAAAACCATGCCGCGCGGATACGCCGACGTCACCGTCGTTTCGCCCAGGACGAAGCCATCCAGCTCCCCGTGATCGAACGTCAGGGTTTGCGCCTCCCCGCCGACGACCGTCAGCGTGTACGGCGTCTGTTCGACCGGCGCCGGCGTCGGCGTCGGCAGGTTCAGGTCGTCATCCTGCCGCCCAGGCGCGGCCAGCGCCGGGAATGCCAGCCCCACCACCATCAGGCCCACCAGCGCCACGGCCAGCGTCCCACCCAGCCACACTTTTTGCACACTCACCGCTGCAATCCTCCACTCGTCCCGTCGTCTGCACCGAGTTTATCACCGGAAGCGGCGGGTGACCACCGCCCCCCGGCTAGCTCGCCGGGGTTGCGGGCGTCGCTTCGGGCACGTCCTCCACACCAAACGGGTCCGAGCCTGTCTCCGGCAGGATGATGTTCTCGTCGTGGAACAGCGGCGACACGTCGCGCGGCAGCGGCTCCTGGGGGATGTAATCGAACCAGTTATCGTACTCGACGACGTACTCGGGGTCATCCATCCGCGACTCGACCCAGTCCAGGTAATACTGCTTGCGCATCTCCTCGAGCTCGCTGGGCAGGGGCACGTCGAAGACCTCGTCCCCGACCACGGCCACGTACCATCCCTGCTCGGTGGGGATCGGCCCGACGACGGAATCCGGCGCCGCGTTGAAGACCGCCTCCTTCACCGCCGCCGGCGCGCTCGTGTCGCTCCAGCGCAGCAGGCGCTCCGAGTCTTCCGAGTCGGCGATGAACCCCAGCGAGGTCGCGATGTCGCGCATCGCCTCGCCGGCCTCCAACCGCGCGATCACGTCCTGCGCCTGCTCCTCGCTGCTCACGATGATGTCGCGCACGTTTTTGCCGATGCGCGCTTCCTGCGCGGCGACTGCCTCCGGTTGCTGGCCCATCAGGAACTCCAACTGCGAATACAGCGTGCGGGCGCGCACGATCCGGCGAAATTCCTCTTCGCTCATCCCGGTGTAAATTTTCATCTGCCGCACGAATTCCTCGTAAGCGGCGTCGAACTCCGGCGGCAGCTTGCCATCCGCGCCGACGGTCATGCTCAGGTACTGCCCCAGGCGCGATTCGAACTGGGCCGGATTCACCTCCAGGCCGCGCCGCCGCGCCTCGTCCAGCACGATCGCGTCGATGATCATGATGCGCTCCACCTGGATGCCGAAGCTGTTGCTGTCGGCCAGGGTCCCGAACAGCGAGATCAGCGACGCGTTCTCCGGCCTGCGCAGGTCGAGCACCTGCTCGACGCCTTCGCGCTCGACGATCCTCGCGAGCTGGTACAGGCGATACCATCGCTCGAAGCGCACCTGCTTCTGGAACTGCGCCAGCGTGATCGCCTGGCTCCCCACGCGGGCGATGACCGTGCTCCCGTCGAAATCGGGCGCGTTGGTCGGGATGCTGTACGGCGTCGAGGTGACGGTCGGCGTGGGCGATGGCCCCGGCGTGGCCGACGGGCGCGCGGTCGTCTGCGGCGCGGGCGTCCCCGGATCCTCGACGTGAACCACCCCGTTCTCGCTGCCGCCGTCCGACGAGCACGCCCCCAGCGCCAGCGCGATCACGCTCCACGCGATCAATACGACAAACTTCCGGTAGTGCATAGAATCTCCTCTGTAGTCTGGTCTGAGCCGGTGCAGAGCGGACAGCGACGGACCCACGAGCGCGCTGTGGCAGGACAGCTCAGGTGCAGGCCGTGAAAGCCCTGCGTCGTCTTCTTCTCCTCAGAACACGTGAGCGGTCCTCAACACGTCCGTGGGATCCGTCTATTCGTTATACGCAGTCAGCCGCTGCCTGATGGTACTTTGCCACTCCGCGCCGGGCGCGAGGTGCAGCGGCCACACGTGAATCGCCACCGTGCCCTGGTAGCCGCGCTCGTAACCGGCCTCGCTGTTGGTCACGGTTTCCAGCGGGAACAGCCACAGCGCGCACGGCTGGTCCAGCTCGGTCGTCAGCGCCATCTCGCGCAGCCGGGTGATCATCCGGTGCTGCCGCACGTCGGGCAGCTCCTGAATCTCGGCCAGCGGCAGCCATTCCGCGCCGCCGTTTACCGTCAGCCCCGCGTATTCCGGCACCTGCCCCCCGTCGAAGCCCGCCGCCAGCTCGACGCCGAACCGCACGTCGACCGGCGCATCGGACAGGTTGCGCACGGTGTAGGTGCACTGGAAGTCCTCGCCGCCGCGCGTGAAGAGGAACGTCTTGGTGACGCGCATGGGCCGGTGATGGCTGCCCACCCACACGTGACCGTCGCGGCTCAGCACGACTTCGGCGGTCGCGCCGTCGCCGGTGATCTGGGCGGTGTACGGCAGATTCACGAAATCGCCCTGCTCGCCGTAAAACGCGCGATACACGGCGTAGACGTCCACGTCCTCGCGGAAGAAGTGATCGAGGAACGCGCCGCGCCGGTGCCAGTCGACGATCAGCGCCGCCTCGATCCCGGCCTCCTTGGCGCGCACCGCGTCGCGCGTATCGAAGTTGGCGCCGTTCTGCTCCATCTCGGGCGTGACGAGCGTGCCGTTGGCCGCCGCCGCGCGGATCTCGTCGTGATACCCCTCTTCGCGCCGCGTCATGACGTTGAGCAGGTTATAGCGCTGCGGGCGCGAGTCGAGCTCCAGCATCATCCCGCCCAGGTTCGGCTTCCAGATCGCGTTGTAGACCGGGCCGGTCAGCACGATCTCCTCGGTGCTGTCCTTGTTGAAATCGACCGCGCGCACTTCGAGCGGCGCGCTCTCGCCCTCGGCCAGCGCTTCGGCTTCGATCAGGTTGGCGTAGTTCGCCACGCGGAAGTTGAACAGGTACACCCCGCCGAACAGCCCGTGCCAATAGGCGTCGTTGGCCTGCGCCCGCCACAGCAGGTCGAGCGCCCGGTCTTTGCGCTCGCCATCGGGCATGGCGTGCACCTTGTCCGCGACCATCAGCATCCGCTTGTGCATGTGGTTCACTTCGTCGTACTTGATCATGAAATTGCGCCACACGCTGCCGCGCAGGTAGCGCAGCACGTCCTCGCGGCCCTGGTCTTCCAGCTCGCGCTTGACGTCGCGCAGCTCGCGGAAGCGCTCGGCAGGCAGCGACCACTGCCCCATCTCGAAGTAGCTCGCCGTCGGCAGGTAGACGCGCCCCAGCGCCGGGTACCGGTCGATGTAGTCCGCGGGGCAGATGGTGCGGACCCAGCCGCTTTCCCGTTCCAGCGCGGCGAACAGCTCGGCCATGTAGTTGCCGTCGCCCCAGCAGTGATCGTAGGTGCCGGGCCACACGCCGAACTTCTCGCCGTCGTCGCCCATGAACGCGATCTTGGGCTGCTGGCCGGGCAGCGGCTGATCGGCTTGCCGGCGCAGCCAGCCGATGACATTCGGCACCGTGTCCCACGGGATCGCGTAGCGCAGGTAGCTGAGCGTCGGGAACACGCGCACGGTGTACCCCTGCTCCTCGCTCACGAAATAGCCGAACAGCTCACGCTCTTTGTTGTAGCCGACCGCTTCGAAGTGCGTGTCGTCGATGATCACGTAATCGATGCCGGCTTCGGCGATCGGGCGGACCAGATGCGGCTCCCACACGCGCTCGGCCAGCCACATCCCGCGCGGGCGCCGCCCGAACACGTCCTCGACCGCCCGGCTCAGCTTGTGAATCTGGCCGACCTTGTCGGCGTCCGGCAGCGTGGTGAGTATCGGCTCGTAGTACCCGCCGGACATCACCTCCAACTGGCCGCGCTCGACCAGCGCCCGCAGGCGTTCGAGCAGCGGCCCCTGGTGCGCGATCAGGTAATCCAACAGGCTGCCGGTGAAGTGAATCCCGCACTTGATGCCGGGATGGCGTTCCAGCAGGTCGATGAACGGGTTATACGAGACGTCAACCGCGTGCTCGTTCACGAAATCGAACTGGCCGACGGGCTGGTGATTGTGCAGCACCAGCGCCAGAAAAATGGGTGTGGTCATGAGTGCTCCTGAACAGGACTCAGCGCGATCGATGGCGGGCAAGGCGCCAGCGGGATTATAGCGTAATCGCGCCGGCAGGCGCACATCCCGCGCGCCCGGTTTGGGTTTCGTGAATTTTCCATAAAATCGGGGCGTCCGGCCCTTGCGCGCCCATTCACAGCGCCGACCCTATGCTACAATGGTGCCAGGCTGAACTACCCCACGCCACAAAAGGACGCGGAATGCTATACAACGTGCTAATCGTCGAAGATGATCGCCGGACCGCCGAAAGCCTGGCGGCTCAGGTCCGGGTGTTGGGCCATACCGTCGCGGTCGCCCTGGGACCGCGCAGCGCCCTGCAGCATCTCAACCAGGTCATCCCCGACGTCATCCTCATGGACATCAACATGCCCGGCGTGAACGGGCTGGAGGTGCTGCGATTCCTGCGCCGCGATCCGCTGACCGCCCAGGTACCGGTCGTCATCATCACCGCCGAAGAGTCGCCCACCATGAAGCGCGACGCGTTTGCCGCCGGGGCAAACGCGTACCTGTTGAAACCGCCTACACTGGACCACATCGAGAAGGCGCTCGATCACGTCATGATCGCGAATCCGCCCGCCTGAGCCCGCTACGAAATTGTGCGCCAGACGCCAAACCCGCTGCCCACAACGCTGCCGTCCGGCAGCCGCAGAAAGAACGAGAACTCCGGCGGCGGCGTCCGCGTGACGGCCACCGGCTGGATTGTCATGCTGTAGCCCTGCTCCGTCATCAGCGCCCAGCCCAGCCTGTCGCGCACGCCCGGCGCGTTCGACCAGACGCGTCCAAACCCGCTCACCGGCGCGTAGCGGTCCAGCGGCGGCATGGCGTCCGCCGGGCGTTCCGGCATCCCGGCGTAATTCGCTTCGAGGAAGTACGACGCAGTGCCGTCATCGTAGAACACGTAAATCTCGCGCGTGTCGCCGCGCCACACCATGATCCCGCCCTCGAACTCCTCGTAAGCCGCCTCGACTTCGCGCGCCTCACCGGACGGGCACCCGTCGGCCTGGCCGAAGAAAAACGTGTACGGGCAGTTGATCTCGACAACGGCGGTCGCGCTCGATCCGCGATTGGCCGTGTACAGCGTGTAGTCGACGCTGTAGGCCGCGTAGTCCGGCAGGTAGACCGTGGCCGAGCCTTTCGGCGACTGCGCCGTCACCACCGTTTCGACCAGGGTCATGTTCGGCACGCTCTGCTCGATGATCACGCCGCCCGTCCCCTCGATCTCCCAGCTCAGCGTCACCGCCGCGCCGGGGTTCACCAGATCCGGCTGAGCCGTGAAGGCGATCACCTCGCCGCCCGGCGGGGTCGTGGTCGGCGGCGCCTGGACGAACGACTCGGTCACCACACCGGTCACGCCCAGCGAAAGCTCCGCCTCGTCGTATACCTCGCCGGTGATCACGTCCACCACGCTGAGGCGCAGCATGACCGCGGTCGCGCCGGCGCGGCCCACCGGGGCAACCGGCCCCTCGCCCGACGACGGAATCCAGCGGTTGGCGCGCGGCAGCTCTATCGAGACGACCGACTCGTCGGCGAAGACCTGCTCGAAGACGAGATTCGACGCGGGCAGACGGTCGGCGACGGTCCAGGCGACCGTGACCCGCGCCGTCCCTTGCGAGAGCGCGTTGGCCTCGACGGCCAGCGTGTTGGCCGTGAAGGTCTGGATCGCCGGGGCGCGCTCCTCGTCAACGTCATACGGGATCGAGAGCGTGCGCTGGTCGACGATGCGCGACTGGGCATCCACGATCGACAGCAGGAACGTCGGCGGCCCGAAGTTCAACGGGTGACGGATCGTCACCTCACGCGCGCCGACCGGCTCCAACGGGACGCTGTTCTCGTCAAACACCAGCTCCCAGGCGTTCAACCGGTAGGTATGCAGGCGCAGGCGGTAATCCGCCGTGACGCCGACCGTGTGCCACGACAACGCCGCCGTCACCGTGCCGGACTCGGCATCCTGCACGGCCACCGACGCCAGGTCGGCCTCGAACGTCACGATACTCGGCAGCGGTTCCTGCGCGCTCGCCGGGGCTGCCAGCACCATCAGGGCCATCACCACGACCACCAACCATCTGGTTTTCATCGGCCTGCCTCGCTCAACGAAAAATGGATTTGACTCTAGCTTACTGTCGCCCCTCGCCCGGAGCAAATTGACGAGGCCGCAAAAAGGGCCGGTCTGATCGCCGGCCCCGCCATCGTTCGTTTCGAGCGCCCGCGCGCCCACCTACGGCGCGCGCAGCCCCAGCCGGTCGATCATCGCCACGCGGCCCGGCCACTCCTCGCGCAGCAGGCCGTACACCACCACGTCATACGGCACGCCGTCCGCGATGGTGGCCTTGCGCTGGCGCGCCTCCAACAGAAAGCCGATCTTCTCCATCTGGCGCAGCACGCGCTCGTTGAGCGTCATCGTGATCAGCCACACGCGGCGCATGTCGAGCGTGTCGAACGCGTAATCGAGGAGCAGCAGCAAGGCGTCGGTGCCATAGCCGCCGCCCCAGTATTCCGGCTCGCCGATGTTCGCGCCCAGGTTCGCCACCCGGCTGTGATACGACAGGAAGTTGATCCCGAAGTACCCCAGCGGCTTGCCGTCCTTGGTTTGCACGCCGAACGCGACGCCCGTCTCCGGCCTGTTCGACTCGCGCCATTCGCGGTACTCGGCCTCTATCTGGGCCTGCGTCACAAATTCGCGCCGGCCCATGCCGGCCCAAAAGCCCGAATCGTTGTTAGCCCAGCGATGCGCGTTCTCCATGAATCGCTTGCCGTAAGGCACCAGATCGACCAGCAGCCCCTCCAGCATCGCTCACCCTTCCTTCCGGGCCTTCAGGCCCAGCCGGGTGACCATCGCCTCGCGGCCCGGCCACTCCTCGCGCAGCAGGCCGTACAGCAGGTGATCGACCCATTCGCCGTCGGCGTACATTTCCTGGCGGCGGCGCGCTTCGAGCTTGAACCCGGCTTTTTCGACGTTGCGCTGCGCGCGCACGTTGGACGCCATCGTCCCCAACCACAGCTTGTGGAAATCCAGCCAGTCGAACGCGTAGTCCACGATCAGCAGCAGCGCGTCGGTGCCATAGCCGCCGCCCCAGTAGTCCGGCTCGCCGATCATTGCGCCGAGCATCCCCAGCCGGTGATGTGGCAGCACCCAGTTGAGCGCCATGTCGCCGATCGGCGTGCCGTCTTTGGTGCGAATCCCGAACCACACGCTGTGGCGCGGGCCTTGCTCCGCGCGCTCGGCGCTTTCCTGCTGCCAGCGCTCGATGCTGGCTCTGGACACCACGCGCCGGTCGCCCACACTGGCCCAGAACACGGCCTCGCTGTTGTTCCAGCGATGCTCCAGCTTTTTGAACGCGTCCCCATACGGCACGAGATCGACCAACAACCCCTCAAGCAGCATCGCTCACGCTTCCTCTCGCGCCCGCAGGCCGATGCGCTCGATGACGGCGGCGCGGCCCGGCCATTCCTCGCGCAGCAGGCCATAGGCCAGCCAGTCGTACCACACGCCATCGGCCAGCGCGGCCCGGCGCTGCTGCGCTTCGAGCGTGAAGCCGACTTTTTCCATCTGGCGCATCACGCGCCGGTTCATGGTCGTCGTCATCAGCCACGCCTTGTGGATGTCCAGCCAGTCGAAGGCGTACTCGAGCAACAGCAGCAGCGCGTCGGTGCCATAGCCGCCGCCCCAGTAGTCCGGCTCGCCGATCTTGGCGCCCAGCATCGCCAGCCGGTGGTATGGCACCATCCAGTTGATGCCGATGAAGCCGATCGGCTCGCCATCCTTGGTCCGGATCCCGAACGCCACATCATCGTCGGCGCCGCGCTCGCGTTCCTCGGCCCAGCGCTCCATATGCCGCCGGACCATCGCCTTGGTCGCGAAATACCGGTCGCCGCCGCTGCCGAAGAACGACGAGTCGTTGTTCCGCCAATTATGCTCCAGGTCGGTGAATGCCTTCCCATAGGGCACCAGATCGACCAGCAACCCCTCTAGCATCTCAATCACCCTTTCCGTAACGCCGCTCGGCCTTCTCGCGCAGCCCCAACTGCTCGACCAGCGCCTCGCGGCCCGGCCAGTCGTCGCGCAGCAGGCCGTAGTTCAGGGCATCGATCCAGCGTCCGTTGACCAGGGCCGCCTTGCGCTCGCGCGTCTCGAACCGGAAGCCGGCCTTCTCCACGTTGCGCTGGGCGCGCTCGTTGATGTCCATCGTCCCCAGGCACAGGCGGCGCATATCCAGCCAGCGAAACGCGTAATCGACGGCCAGCAGCAGCGCGTCGGTGCCGTGCCCACCGCCCCAGTAGTCCTTCTCGCCAATCCACGCACCCAGCCACGCCGTGCGGTTCCAGTAGTCCACCCAGTTGAGGCCGATCGAGCCGATGATGTTGCCGTCCCTGGCGCGCATCATGAAGTGGACGCCGGTGTAGCCCCGCTCGCGGGCGCCGCTGCGCTCCTCGTGAATGCGCGCGATCTGGGCGCGCGTGGTCGGCTCGCAGTCGCCCATCGTCGCCCACAGGCGCGACTCATTGTTCCAATAGGCGTGCATCTTCTCCTGGTGGAACGCCGGCACGAACGGTTCCAGGTCGACCAGCAGGCCGTGTAGGATGGTCATGGGTTGATCCCCTGCCTCGTCCGCCGGATCACGACTTGGCCTCGCCCGCTTCTGTTTCTTTGTCGTCCTTCTTTTCGGGCTTGGGCTTCGGCTCGATGCCGCTCGGCTGCAGATCCAACCCGGCTACCTTCTGCTCGTAGCCCGGCCAATCCTCGTCCAGAATGCCGAACAGCTCGACGTCGACGTAATCGCCATCGTAGCGGATGTGCTGGCGCAGCGTGCCCTCGTGGACAAACCCGGCGCGGCGCAGCAGGTCGATCCTCACCTCGTCGAAGGCCAGCGCAGACGCGTCCAGTCGGTGCAGGTTGCGCGTCTCGAAGCAGTAGCGCAGCAGCATCAGCAGCCCGTCGAGATGCTCGTCGGTGCCCTCGTAGCGGGTATCCCCCGCGAAGAACATCGCGTCGGCCTTGCGCACCCGCTGCCACTCGTGGTCGAAGATCACGCCGCCGATCGGGTCGCCGTCTTTGCTCTGGAATCCGATCAGCGCGCCGCGCTCGCTCTTCTCCATCTTCTCGATGAATTTCTTGACGTCGTCCTCGGTGTGTGGCTCGCGCCGCTCCCAGAGCCGCGCCCGGAACCACGCTTCTTCGTTCATCCATGTTTCCATGTGGATCGCGAAATCGTCCTCGAACGGGACGAGATCGACCAGTTTGCCCTCGATCATGATGTTGTTATCTCCCGATTAGACTCCGCAGAGACGGTGAGGATATGCGAACATAAGTTTGAACACGAAATGACGGTTTGTCAACGAATCCGGAGCGCGCGCCATCCTGTTGTACGCGCCGAGCGTGCAGACTGGTCAGGACGCGCCACGTTTGCCCTTTGCCGCCAGACCCACTACACTCGCCGGTGAAGGAGCGCAGCATGAACTTCGCCGACGACATCTTCAATCTCGATCTCCCGCCCGACGCCGCGATTATCACCGGGCCGGTGGGCTGCGGCAAAACCCGGGCCGCGCTGGACGCCATCGTCGACGCGCGCCGGATGGGCTCGGCATTCAACACCATCTGGGTGGTGCTGGCGACCAACGAGCAGATCCACGCTTTTCGCGAGCGCTTGGTCGCCCACAGCGACGATGGCGTCCAGTTCGGCGTGGAATTCTACAACTTTCACCACCTGTACGCCCGCCTGTTGGAGCTGGCCGGCAACCCCCAGCGCCAGATCGAGGGCACGGCGCGCTACCGCATTCTACACCACGTCGCCAGCGGCTTGCAGCAGCGCGGCGAGCTGGAGCTTTTCGGGCAGGTCGCCAGCCTGCCCGGTTTCATCGGGCAGATCGCCGGCCTGATCCACGAGCTGAAACAGGCCCTGATCTTCCCCGAGGACTTCGCCGCGCTGGCCGCAACGCGCGGCCCGAAAGATCGCGATCTGGCGCGGATTTACCGCGGCTACCAGGACCTCCTGCGCGAGAAACACCTCGTCGACCGGCACGGCGCGGGCTGGCTGGCCCTCGAATACCTGGACGCCGCCGAGCGGCTCCCGCTGGCGCTGGACCTGCTGGTGATCGATGGGTTCGACCAGTTCAACCACATCCACGCCCGGCTGGTGACCGCCCTGGCCCGTCACGCCAAGCAGACCATCCTCACCCTGACGCGCGCCGCGAACGCGCACCAGGGGCGCCGCTTCCGGCGCTTCGAGCAGGCCCGGCGCCGCGTGGTGATCGCCGGCGGGGACCTGTGGCGCGAGCAGGCGCTCGACCCCTGTGACGCGAGCGCGCGCGTCCCGGCCCTCGATCACCTCGTCGGGAACGTCTTCGACAGCGCGGCCCCGGCCCACCTGCTCGACGACGGGGCGGAAGACATGCGCCTGATCGAAGCGCCGGACGTGGGCCGCGAGGTAAGCGCGGTGCTGCGGCGCGTCAAGCGCCTGCTGCTCGACGGCGCGCCGCCGGAATCGATCGCGATCGTCACCCGCCGCCTGGACCTGTACAGCGGCGCCCTGCGCGAAACGGCGCTGGCCTATGGCGTGCCGCTCGTCGTCCGCGAGGACGTGCCGCTCCGCGAGAATCCGGCGGTGGCCGCGCTGCTCGACCTGATCGACCTGCACGAGCGAGACTTTCGCCGCCGCGACCTGCTCGACGCGCTGCACAGCCCCTATTTCGTCCCACCCCACCTGGCCCGCGACCAGGTCGCGCAGTTGAGCCGGGTCAGCATGGAGCGCCAGATCGTGCGCGGGCGCGACACGTGGCTCGACACCCTGCGCACCGCCGGCCACGCGCCGCCCGACGAAGACGGCGAGCGCCCCGACGAGGACAACGCGCCGGACGCGGCGGCGCTGGCGGACGCGCTCGCGCGCTTCATGGATCGTGTCACGCCCCCGGCGCGCGGCACGATCACCGAGCTGACCGCCTGGATCGAACAACTCATCGGGCCGGACCCGCAAGCCGCCACCGAGGACGCCGCCCACGGCGTCGAGACGGACCCCGCGCCGCCCGATTACGTGCACTTGCTGGAGCGGGTCCGCGCCACCACCGGCCCCGAACGGGCCGCCCGCGACGTCACGGCGCTGGGCGAATTCATGCGGATTCTGTCCGGCCTGCGTGGGGCGTACGACCTGCTGGCCGGAGCGAGCGAGCTTGAGCCGCTGGCCTGGGCCGATTTCCGCGCCGAGCTGGCGCTGGCCGTCGACCAGGCGACAGTGGTGCCGCCGGGCGGGCGGAGCCGGTTGGGCCGCGTGCTGGCGACGGACATCCTCGAAGCGCGCGGTCTGCCCCACGATCACGTGTTCCTGCTCGGGCTGGCGGAGGGCATCTTCCCCGCGCCGGATGCGCAGGACGTGTTCTACAGCGACCGCGAGCGGCTGGCGCTGGCCGCGGGCGGCCTGCCCGTCCAGACCGCGGGCGAGCGCGCCGACGACGCCAGCCTGTTTTACCAGGCGATTGGCCTCGCCCGCCGGACGCTGACGCTCAGCCGGTTCACCATCGACGACAAGGGCAACCCCTGCCCGCCCTCGCCGTTCTGGGCCGCCGTCCGCGCCATCGTGGAGGTTCCCGCGGGCGCGATCGAGCGTGTGCCGGTAGGCGGCGCGCCCCTCCTACACCAGGCCGCCACCCTGGACGAAGCCGCCGTCGCCACCGCGGCCATTTTCAGCGGCGAGCAGCCCGGCGACGTCGCCAGCGCCGCGGCGGCCTACAATGCCCTGCTGGCAACCGATCGCTGGCGGGCCGTGCTGCGCGGGCAGGCGATCGAGGCGCGTCGCGAGGACCGCGCCGCCGGGTTCGACCCCTTCACCGGCGTGCTCGGCGAGCCGGCCCTGGTCGAGCACGTCGCGCAGCGTTTGGGTCCCGATCGCGTCTGGAGCGCCAGCCAGTTCAACGATTACGGCCTCTGCCCGTTCCGGTTCTTCGCCGGGCGGCTGCTGGGCCTCGAGGAGCTGGCCGAGCCGGAGGAAGGGCTCGACGTGCGCCAGCTCGGCTCGGTCTACCACGCCATCCTGGAGCGCGCCTACCGCCGGCTGGCCGCCGAAGGGCTGGGCTTCGCGCCGGATAATACCGACCGCGCCCTGGCGATCCTGGGTGAGGAGGCCGCCGAGGTCTTCGCCAGCGCGCCGGAAACGTTCGCGTTCCGGCCCGGCCCGGTGTGGCAGCACGAGCAGGAGAACATGCTGCACCGCCTGACGTGGCTGGTCCGGCAGGACTTCGAAGGGACCGGCCCCTTCAAGCCCGGCGGCAGGAGCGCGATCGCCAAACTGGGCGCTGCCGGATCGCGCCGCGCGCTGGTACACGAGGCGGCGTTCGGCTTCGGGGGCCAGCCGCCGCTGCGCATCGAGGGCCCGGCGGGGACGCTGCGCGCTCGCGGCAAGATCGACCGGATCGACGTGGTCGGCCAGCACGCGATCGTGATCGACTACAAGACCGGCTCGACCCGGCGCTCGGCATCGGACATGGCCGCCGGGATCGACTTTCAGATGCTGATCTACCTGCTGGCCGCCCAAGACGTCGTCGCGCAGATCGACGGCGGCCTGAGCGTGGCCGGGGGCGTATTCTGGCACATCACCAATCGCGACTCCAGCGGCGAAGTCGCCACCCAGGACGGCGAGATCGCGCAGGCACAGGCGCACCTGCACGCCCACGTCCTGGCCGCGCGGGAAGGGCGCTTCCCGGTGCAGCCGCGCAAACTCGACGGCGGCAAGTGCGTCAGCTATTGCGAGTTCGGCCCGCTGTGCCGCGTGTCGCGCGCGTACCGCCAGAAACCCGGTGCCGATGACGAGCCGCAGCCCGGCGAGGAGCCGGCATGAACGGGTGGACGACCGAGCAGATCATGGGCGGCGCGTTTTTCGTGCTCGGCAACGTCACGCTGCTGTTCGGCGATTTCTACGTGGGCGCGGTCTGGACGCTGCTCGGCTGCGGCCTGCTGCTGTTTTCACCCAGCGTGGACCGGTACGGGCGCAAGCGCATCGAGTGGACCCGGCGCAACCAGTTGGCCGCGTTCGCGATCGTCACCGCCATCACGCTGACCGCCGGCCTGCTGATCGCCGACCTGCCCCTGTAACGAGCACGGAGTCCGACGTTATGCGATTCACCGACGAACAGGCCGCCGCCATCTCCATCCACGACCGCAACCTGATCGTGACGGCGGGCGCGGGCAGTGGCAAGACGCACGTCCTGGTCGAGCGCTACCTCGCCCTGCTCGACGCGCACCGCGACTGGCCGCTTCCGTCCATCGTGGCGATCACGTTCACCGAGAAGGCCGCACGCGAAATGCGCGACCGGGTGCGGCTGCGCATCGAGGCGCGCCTCGCCGAGGCCGCCGCCACGGGCGACTCCGCCGCGCTGGATCACTGGCTGGAACGGCAGGCCGAGCTCACCACGGCGCGCATCAGCACCATTCACACGCTGTGCGCCCAGGTACTCCGCGCCCACCCCGCCGAGGCGGGGATCGATCCGGGGTTCGAGGTGCTGGACGAGAACGAGGCCGCGATCGTGCTCGACGACGCGATCGAGCTGGCGCTCGCCCGCCTGAGCCGGGACGATCATCCCGCGGCGGAACTGCTGGCGCGCTATGACGTGCGCGAGGTGCGCGCCGTGCTGCGCGAGTATGCGCCCAGCAGCAAGGCCCGGCCCGCGTTGGAAGCGCTGGGCACCCCGCCGGAGACGCTGCTGGACAGGTGGCGGGACGACTGGCAAACGGACGTCCGCGCCCGGCTGGACGCGCTGCGCGGGGACCCGGATTGGCGGGACGCGCTCGACGCCGTGCCGCCCGGCGCGCTCCCGCCGGACGACAAGCTGTCCGACGTCTGGCGGATCGTCCACACCCGGCGCGACGTCCTGCTGACCTGCGAACCCGACGCGTTCTTCGCCACTGCCCAGGAAACGGTCGCCGCCATCAAGCTGAACGTCGGCTCTGCGAATAACTGGGGCGGCAAAGACGCCGTCGACTGGGCGAAAGCGGCCCTGAAGACGGTCCGCGAGACGCTTAAGGCGTGGCTGAAAGCCTGCCCGCCGGCGATCTGCGAGCGCGACGAGCAGGCCGCGCGCCTGCTGAAGCTGTGGCGGGCCGCGATCGCGCTGGCGGCGGAGACGTACCGGGCCGCCAAAGACGCCCGCGCCGCGCTCGATTTCGACGACCTGGAGAGCCGGGCGCGGCTGCTGCTCGAAGGGGCTCCCGGCGTGGCGGCGTTCTACGGCGAGGAGATCCGTCACATCCTGGTCGATGAATTCCAGGACACGAACGACGCCCAGCGCGAGATCGTCTACCGCCTCGCGGAGGTGGGCCGGGCGGGTGCGGAGGGGCGGCTGTTCGTGGTGGGCGATCCCAAGCAGAGCATCTACGCCTTTCGCGGCGCGGATGTCAGCGTCTTCGGGCGCGTGCGGGCCGACTTTACCGCCAGCGGTGGCCAGGACCTGCCGCTGTCCACCTCGTTCCGGACGCACAGCCGGCTGGTGGCCGCCTGCAACGCCATCTTCGGGCGCGTGCTCCAGCCGGGTGACGGCCCGGCCTCGCGCTACGAGATCGCGCTCGATCATGCGATGGCTGCGCACCGTCCCGCCCAGCCGGGCGCGGTGGCGCTGCACGACGCCCCGTTGCGCGTGGTCGTCATCCCCCAACTGGAGGATGGCCCGCTGCTCGACGAGCGACGGCGCTGGGAAGCGTGGGAGATCGCCGGGCAGATTCACGCCCTGGTGCAAAGCGGCGCGCTCGTGTGGGATGCCGGGCTGGATCACGCCGCGCTGCCGGATGGCGCCTTCGTCCCCGATCACGCTCGCGAGGGCGGGCGCGGCGCGTATCGCCCGGTGGGGTACGGCGACGTCGCGATTCTGTTCCGCGCCATGACCCGCGCGCCGCTGTACGAGGACGTGTTCAAGGCGGCGGGACTGCCCTACGTCACCGTGGCCGGAAAAGGTTATTTCGACCGCCAGGAAGTCTGGGACCTGCTGCACCTGCTGCGGGCGCTGCACGACCCGGCGGACAATCTCTCTCTGGCCGTGGCGCTGCGCTCGCCGCTGTTCGGCCTGAGCGACGACGCGCTCTACGCGCTGCGGGCGGCTCGCCAGCCGGACGGATCGCGGCCCCTGCTGTGGGATGCCCTGTTCGACGACGACCTGCCGCTGTTCCCCGCACGCGACGCCGAGGCGCGCCAGTTCGCCCGCGCCACGTTGGACGAGCTTCGCGACATGGCCGGGCGCGCGCCTATCGCGGACCTGCTGGCTCGCGCGCTGAGCGTCACCGGGTCCGCCGCGACGCTCACCGGGTTGAGCGACGGCGCCCGGCGGCGCGGCAACGTGGAAAAACTGCTCACGCTGGCGCGCGCATCGGGGCGCATCTCGCTGAGCGCGTTCAACGCCTATGCGCAGGAGCTGACCACGCGCGAGGTGCGCGAGGGCGAAGCGGCGGTCGAGGCCGAAGGCGCCGTCAAACTGATGACGGTCCACAAGAGCAAGGGGCTGGAATTCCCGGTCGTCGTGCTGGCGGACGCCGCCTGGGAGCATAACGCGCGCCACGGCACGCTGCTGGTCGATCCCGAATGCGGCCCGGCCTGCAAGGTCCCGCTCGACGATCCCGACGACAAAACGCCGCCCTTCGCCTGGCACCGGGCCGCCGCGCTGGCCGACCGGCGCGAAGCCGCCGAGCACCGCCGCCTGCTCTACGTGGGCGCTACCCGCGCCCAGGACGCGCTGATCGTCAGCGGCGCGCAGTCGAAGAAGACGCGCGGCGACAGCACGTGGCTCGACCAGTGGCTGGCCGCGCTCGACATCGACGGCTGCGAGCCCATGCCCGATCCGGCATCGCTGGCCTTCGACTGGGGCGCGTGCGTGCTCCACGTCCCGGCCCAGCCGCCGCCGGATCACGTGCTGTCGCCGCGCCCGCCCGATCGCGGCACGCTCTGGGATCATCCCGACGTGCGAGCGGGGCGCCCGTTCCCCGGCGCGCCGCCAGCGCTGCCGCCGCTGATGGCCGCGATCCCCGTCGACCCCACCGCCCCGGCCCGCGCCCTGACGGCCACCCAGATCGCTCGCCTGGGCAGCGCGCGCCATTACGAGCCGGTCGATGACGGGTGGGCCGCGTTTCGCCACTCCGTGCTCTACGACATGCCGGAGCCGATCCGCCCCCTGCCCGCCCACCCGACCGGGGCGCAGCGCATCGGCCAGATCATCGGCGACATGGTCCACCGGGCGTTGCAAAGCTGGCTGCTGCCCGCCCAGACGGCGCCCGACGACCTGCGCCGCTGGCTGCAAACCTACGCCTGGAGCGCCGGGCTGACCGATCCGCCCCTGGTCGACGAGGCGATCCGGCGCGCGCTGGACCTACTGGGCCGGTTCGAGGCCAGCTCCATCCGCCACGAGATCGAGCGGGCGGAAGAAGTCCACCGCGAGGTGACGTTCGTCTACCATACCGGCGTGCGCGCCATCCACGGGACGATCGACGCGCTGTACCGCGACCGGCGCGGCCAGTGGCACGTGCTGGACTACAAGACGCCGCCCCTCAATTGGCCCCACGTCGAGCAGGACGCCCCGCGCTACGCGCTGCAGGTCGGCGTCTACGCGGCGGCGGTCGAAGCCAGGATCGGGCAATATCCGCAGACTTTCTTATACTACATCTATCCGGGGCGGCTGGTGAAGGTGAAGCCGGACGACTGGCGGGCGGCCCTGGATCATCTCGAAGAGGACATCCGGGCAGCGCTGGACACCGGGCGCTGACCGGACCTGGGGAGCCACATGCGAGCGCACGATTACCTGTTGGCGCAGGTCCCACCCTGGGCGCGGCCCGGCAACCCGATGCTGCGCTACATGCTCCAGCGCGAGGAACGCCGCCACCCGCCGCTCATCCGGCTGGCGATCAACGTGATCGGCGCCGGGGTGCTCATCGCCGTGCTGCTGTTCAGCTACCGCATGGCCCAGCAGGACACGCCGCTGGGCCTGAGCAGTTTTAACGGCTCGCCGTTGTTCGCCGTCCTGTATTTCCCACTGGCGCTCGTCCAGTTCTTCGCCATGCTTCTCGCCATCCTGGGCCCGGCGAACGCCCTGGCGATCGAGCAGGCGCGCGGCACCTGGGAAACGCTCAAGATCACCAGCCACGGCGGCGAGCTGGCGATCTGGGCGCGCTGGGCGGCCATGTTCTACCAACTGCGCTGGCTGCTGGCGATCATCCTGGTGCCGCGCCTGTTCTTCGCCGGGCGGATGCTGGTCGACCTGACCGCCTACCAGGGCCGCCACCTGGACCTGTACCTGGTCGGGATCACGCCGGAAGTGCCGCTCGAAGCCGGGCTGGCCCTGCTCGCCGCCGGGATGACCGCCTCGCTCGTCCTGCCGCTGGCCCTGATCGGCTTCAACGCCGCGCTGGGGCTCAGCCTGGCGACGGTCATTCGCCGCCACCAGATCGCGAGCCTGCTGCGGCTGGCCGTGGTGATCGGTCAATGGTTCGCGTTTGGGCTGGCGCTGCTGGCGATCGACGTGAATGGCCGGGCATCGTGGTACACGTCCGACGCGGGCTCGTGGCGCGATCACGTGATCCTCGCGCTGGCCGGGGACCACGGCCTGCGCCTGATGGACCTGCGCACACAGTTCGAAATGTGGGCCGACGTCGAGTACGGGGTGCTGGTCGGCGGGCTGGTGCTGGCGATCGTCCTCGCGCTGGGGCTGATCACCAACGGCCTGCTGCGGCTGGCCGCCCGGCATGCCTCGCTGCCGGGCCGGGAGTGAGGCGGTGAAGCTGTTCGGGTGGCTGCTCGCCGCCCTCTTCGCGGTCCTGATCGCGGGCGCGGCGGGGGCGCGCTGGCTCGGCCAGCAGGGCCAGGGCGGGCCGGGCTTCCCGTTCCCCGACGAAAGCGGCTGCTGGAACGGGCTGTGCTTCGCGTCCCTGTCGCCCGATGACGTGCTCGCCGGGCTGCGCGAGTCGGGCCGCGTCGCGCCGGCCAGCGTGACCGTCGTCGAAGGGCTCCAGCCGGGCGGCTACGATCCGCTGATCGCCTTCACGTGGACGAACAGTGCAGAGCGGCCCCTGCCGGTGCTGCTCTACTGGGCGACGCACAGCTACCACCTGACGCGCGACTGGCGGCAGGACGCCAACCCCGCGCTGATGAGCGCTGGCGACGTGCTGGCCGCCCTGGGGCCGCCGGACCGCGTGAGCCTGTTGGCCGACCAGGTCAGCCTGCAATACGCGGCGCGCCGGCTGGAGGTATTGGTCGTGCCGTCCCGGTCCTATCTCGACCAGGCGGAACTGCTCCCCGGCGATGCCGTGATCGGGCTGTTCGTCATCAGCGGGGACTCGCCGCCCGCCGCAGAAACGGTATACTATCCGCCGTCGACTCCCTGGCAGGGATTCGGCCTGATCCGGTTTGCCACCCAACCCTGAAACCAATGACCACTGAGCTTTCCCGCCCCCCATCCAAAGAAGTGCCCGTGTACTGGGCCGCGTTCGCCTCGCTGATCGCGTTCACCGCGATCGGCGTGTATCTCCTGTACTACCCGTCCGACCGGCTGACGTCCATCTTCGGGGTCAGCCTGATGATCACGCTGGGCCTGGGCGTGCTGTCCGGGCTGGTCGCCATTTACACCGACTGATCACCCCTTGAGCTGTGCCCGCGCGCGCAGCACGACCGGCTGCCACATCAGCGCGCCGCCGGGTCCGGCATCCGCCGCCAGCCGGGCGCGGGCCGCCTCCAGAAAGGCCGACCGCTCGCCGGGCGGCATCGCCGCAACCTCGCGGTGCCGGAACGCCGGGGCCAGCAGGTAGCGCAAAAACACGTCCGGCGTCTCCAGCCGGAGGGTCACCGGGGCGACTTCGACCGCGTCCAGCACGGCGAACCCGGCATCTTCCAGCCAGTCACGGACATCGTCGGGGTCCTGGAGATAGTCGCGCCAGAGGGGGCCTAGCTCGCCCGGTGAGGCACGCAGCGCCGCCAGCGCATCATCCGGCTCGGCGACGGCGTGGGCCACCAGCAGATCGTCGAGCGCGCGGCTGCCCGCGTCGGCGGGGCCCCACTCCTGGATCGCCAGCCTCCCGCCCGGCGCCAGGCAGCGCCGGATAGCCCGCAGCGCCCGGCCCGGCTCGGTCGCATTCAGCCCGAACGACGCCACGGCCAGCGAGAACGTCCCACGCCGGAACGGCGCATCCTCGATCGCCGCCTGGACGACCGCGCCCCGGCCCGGCGCGAGGTTGTGCCGGGCAATCGCCAGCGAGCGCGCCGAGACGTCCAGCCCGACGACCTGCCGCACGTGCGGCGCGATCAGGCGGGCGACCGGCCCGGTACCGGTTCCCACGTCCAGCACGACATCCGCCAGCCCAGGCTGCGCGTAGCGGACGAAATCGGCGGCCAGCAGCGCCAGCACGGGGACAACGTCGCGCTCGGCCCGCGCCGCCGCCTCGTCGAACCACCCGGCGACCACGCGCGCGCGGCTCGGCCCGCGCACTCAGGCCGACCACCCTTCCGCCGTCTCGGCCATCAGGTGATCGACCACGGCGAACAGCGCCTCGCGCTCGGTGGCACCCTGCCCCAGCGCCCGCCGGTACACGCGAAGCTGGCGGTCGGCGCTGGTGCCGTTCTCCACGATCTTCTCGATCCCGCCGATCGCCTCGCGCGAGCCGAGATCGTCGACCACGTCATCGACGATCTCCAGCAGCTCGTTTACCAGGAAGCGCATCGGCACCTCCTGCTCGATCCCGAAATCGATCAGCTTGCCGTCCACGCCATAGCGCACGGCCCGCCACTTGTTCTCTTGCAGGTACACGCCGCGATAGATCCGCCACGACAGGTTCTGGTTGCGCAGCTTGATCAGCTTGGCGGCAATCGCCTGAACGAGCGCCGCCACCGCGACCGCCTCGTCGATGCGCGTGCACATGTCGCAGATGCGGATTTCGAGCGTGCCCAGGTTCGGGTGCGGGCGCGCGTCCCACCAGATTTTCGTCGGATCGCCGCTCAGGGCGCCGGCATCGGTCGGCTTGCGCGTGGTGGGGTCGCCTCTCAGCGAGCCTACCTTGCCCATCAGGGTCACGTAGCGGTCGTATTCCGCGTAACTGCTAAAATGGGGTGGAATGCCGGAGCGCGGCATGTTTTCGAACACCAGGCTGCGATAGCTCTTCAGGCCCGTGTCGCGCCCATGCCAGAACGGCGAGGACGTGGTCAGCGCCAGGATGTGCGGCAGGAAGTAGCGAAACTGGTTGAGAATGTCGACGACCAGCTCCATCGCCTCGGGCGTCTTGCCGAACCCCAGGTGAATGTGCAGCCCGAAGATCAGCAGGCGGCGCGCGGCGTCTTTCATCTCCGAGGCCAGGTCGTCATAGCGATCGCCCTCGCTGATCTGCTGCTCCATCCAGCGCGAAAACGGGTGCGTCGATGCCGCGACGATCTGGGCGCCGTTCTCCTGGGCGACCTCGCTCACCGTCCGCCGCAGCCGGATGATCTCCTGGCGCGCCTCGGTGACGTTGCGGCAGATGTGGCTCCCCACTTCGATCTGGGACTGCATGAATTCCTGTTTGAGCTGGTCGCCCAACACCATGCGCCCGCGGTTCATCATCTGCTGCACGTACGACGTAAGCTCGCGCGTTTCGGGATCGACGAGCTGGTATTCTTCTTCAATTCCGATGGTGAGCGGTGCGTTGGGCATGGTCTTTTCTCCGCCAAAGACTACGAGTCGCCAGCTCGAAAAACGATGTGCGCTACGACTATACTCCGCGCATCCGGTTTCGCAACAGCGATCCGGTTCGAAATGCGTGTGCAGCGGCAAAAACGTGGTATGCTAGAACAGACTTTCCCAGATCAGAGCACTCGTAGGATACCCCATGACCGCGAAGTTTAGCCCTACCGGCGGCGAGCGCCAGATCACCATCGACGCCGAGCATTTTTCCATCCGTTTCCTGGTTCCCATCATCGCGATCGGGGCGGCGCTGCTCACCCATTTCGGCGGCAAGGCGCTGCTCGACAGCGTGATCGACAGCGTCGACCCGCTGTGCATCATCCTGCCGCTGGACGTCGTCGTCGTGCTGGCCGCTGGCTTCGGCGCGGAGGCGCTGCTCAAGCGGTTGATGCCCAGCCGTCGCGGCGCCACGCTGAGCGACGACGCGCTGACCGTGACCGATGGCCGCAGCAACCCGCCGGCCGTGAGCCGGATCGACTGGGGGCAGACGGTCAACGTCAAGGCGTGGCGCTTCACCGTCCGCCGCCGGACGCGCATCCCCAAGGGGTGGTACTGCCTGGCCGTCCACCTGCTGCAAGACGACACCGAAGTCATTCTCTACACGTTCATGTCGCCCGGCGACGCCGAGGCCGCGATCGGGTACGACCGGTTCATCCGGCTGCGCCCGCGCAACGAAACCCAGTCGAACCCGGACTTGAGCACGGTGGCCGAACAGCGGCGCTTGCTCAAGCTCGAAGACGCCCGCTGGAACGACGGGGGCGAGATCAGCCAGGACGATTTCCGCGCCCTGCTGTCCACCCTTCAACGCCACGTACCCGGCTGGGCCTGATCGCACCCGTACCGCACACGGATAGACAAAAGGGAGGGAACCGTGAAACACCGAACTGCGCAACTGGCCGCAGGAATTCTCATCGCGATGTTCGCCCTGGCCGGGTGGCCCCACTTCGCCGCCGCCGCGCCGCCGGCGCAAACCGGCACGTCCCTCAACCTGCTGGAGCTGGTCGAGGGGACGTTGGACGCGGCGACGCCGTCGGCCAGCTACACTTTCCAACTCAACGAAGGGTTTCCGTTTTCGATCACCGGGCGCGACGTCACCGGGACACTGGGTCTCAGCCTGACGGTGACCGGCCCGGCGGGACAGACGCTCGCCACCAGCCAGCCGTGGAGCGAAGACCCGACCTTCCACGTGATCGACGCGGTTCTCGCCCCGGCTGCCGGGACCTACACCGCCACCGTGACGCGGGCAGGGACGGGCAGCGGGGAATACAGCTTGCTGCTGCTGCCGGGGTTTGCCATCCTGCAAAAATACGACGACTTCGAGATCTCCGGCGACGATCTGTCGATGACCTGGACGCCCTCGTCCTCGGATGCGAACTCGTGGGACGTCGTGGGCGGGGCCGCCCAGTTGACCGTCTTCGCCCCGAACATGCTCAGCTACTTCCAGCCGGATGACGACCTGTCCTACGACAACCTGTACATCGAGAGCGATGTCCGGGTGGAAGGCGCGCCGAGCTATTACGAGTACGGGGTGCTGGTCCACCTGGGCCAGGACCCGGAAGCGTTCTACGCCATCACGTTCAGCAGCGACAGCGATTGGTCTGTCTATTACTTCGCCGGTGGCGAGTGGACGGCGATTCAGGAATGGACCCAGACGCCGGTCGTCGATGGCGACGACAAAAACCCGCGCGTGGGCGTGATGGTGCGCGACAACACGTTTCGCGCCTACTTCAACGACCAGTTCGTGGGCGAGGTTACCGATCCTGACGCGCGCGGCACGGCGGGATCGATCGCGGTAGTGGCCGCCACGCGCGACGGCCAGACGGACACGCTCACCGTCTATCACGACAACGTCGTGATCACGACGCCCCTGCTTGATGAAGCGCCGCAGGCCAGTGGCGTGTTGAGCGGCCTGGCGGGGATGCTGTCGGGCGCGTCGGGGGCGGACGCCACGCCCACCACATCCGGGCTGCCGTTCGGCATGGCGGGCCAGGCCACGCCCAAACCCACCAGCCCGCCGCCGCCCACCGCCGTACCCGTGCTCCCCACCGCGACAACCGCACCCAGCACATCGCTCGCCAACTGGGCCAGCAGCCGCCCGTCCGACATCGTGGGCGAGCTGCAGCAAAAGGGCATCGTCCCGGCGGGCGGATCGGTCGCCATGACCGTACCCACCAGCTTCGGGGATACCTCGTCCAGCGGATTCAACTTCTACCCGCTCGGCCAGGGGCGCCGCTTCCGCAACTTCGTGCTCACCTTCGACGCCCATCTCGACATCACCGGGGCTGAGTCCGGCTGCGGGATGCACTTCCGCAACAACGGCAGCACCTCGGTCTCGATCGCAATGGTCACCGAGGACGGCGCGGCCTTTCTCGGGCAGATCAACTCGGGCGATCTGCACGCGTCCAGCGCGTTCGAGTTCGCCCCTGCCGTGCTGGCGGGCCGGGGCGCGGTCAACCGCCTGACGGTCGTCGCGGTCGAGGACGTGCTGCAACTGTACGTCAATGGCGAGCTGTCCGCCTCCGGCACGTTCGACGTGTACAGCGGAACCGTCGCCCTGGAGGTCTACGTGGCCGAGGACGATTCCGGCAGCACGCAGCGGACCTACTGCCAGCTCGACAACATCTGGTTGTGGGAATTTTGATATTTTCCCAAGTCGCGGTATTTTGAATAGCCATTTTGGGTCGAGGGGCGACCGTGCAGGTCAGCCCCTCACCGTTTGCGACCATTGGCGCGATTTTTCATGAGTCTTTGATATTTGTGGGCATACATCGCCTCCGAATTAGCGTAAGATAGGATAAAGGTAGTATTGAAGAGAGCCCCCTCACCGGCTAAGATCGGCCTCAAACGAGGGGACAGCGCCCACCGGGGCATAAGGTTTCTGGAGGATTTGTATGACGTTCGGACCACGCGGGCGGCTGGTTTTACTGGTGTCGCTGTGTGCAATTTGGGGTTTTGTCGTAATTGCGCCCGCCCATGTCGAAGCAACGTCGGGTAACCAGATGGCGCCCGGCCAGTTGTTCCCAATGCAGCCCATGACCGGCACGCTGGATGCCTCTGTCCCGGAAATGACCTACGTCTTCGAGGTCCAGCCCGGCTATATCTTCTCGCTCGTCGCCTGGACCCGGTTCGGCGACCTGGCGCCTGAGATGACGCTCACCGGCCCGGGGGGCCAGCCCGTCGCGACGGGCGTCCCCCCGGAACCGGGCCTCAACAGCCGGGTGATCGACGCCGTGACCGGGTCGGACGGAACCTACACCCTCACCATCGAGCGCTCCGGCGACACAGCCGGCGAGTTTCGCCTGCTGCTGCTGCCCGGCTACAGCGTGCTCGACAAGTGGGACGATTTCCAGTCGTTCGACCAGACCTTGTCGTTGAATTGGGAACCGATGCTGGACATCGATTCCATCGCGGACGTATCCAACGGCGCTCTGAACATGCAGGTGATGGCAACCGGCACGTTCAGCTACATCCTCCCGTCCGACAACGTGTCCTGGTCCGACGTGTACATCGAGGCCGAGGTCCAGATCGAAGGCTCGCCCAGCTATGCGCAGTACGGCTTCATCCTGCGCGCCAACGCCAGCGGCGACGCGTTCTACGCGCTGATGTTCAGCAGCGACGGCGACTGGACGCTGATGCATTACGACATGGGCCTGTGGACCTCGATCCAGGATTGGACCGTATCCCCCGCCATCGACCCGACCGACACCACGCCCCACATCGGCGTATTTGCGCAGGGCAACACCTTCAGGGCATACTTCAATGGTCAACTGGTCGGCGAAGTTCACGATCCTGCCTTCAACAGCCCGGCGGGAACCATCGGCCTGTTGGCGTGTACGTCGAACAGCCAGGCCGACTCGCTGGTGTTGAACTACGACAATCTGGTGATCACCAGCCCCAACACCGCGACGGCGAACTGACAGGACTGGACAGTTGTGCCCAAATTGACATGGTTGGCGATCTGCGCCGCGCTGGTGCTGGCACCGGTCGCGCCGCTCGCCTCTGCCCAGGACGGGGACGCCCGTCCTCTCAGCTTTTTCGACCCGGTTCAAGGCACGCTCACTGCTTCCCACCCCGTTGACGAGTGGGTCTTCGAGGGATCCGCCGGGCAGGTGGTGTCCCTGATCGCCGCCACGCTCGACAACCTGGACCCCGTCCTCACCCTGATCGGTCCGGACGGCAGCCCGGTGGCCGAAAACGACGACCTTGACTCGCTGGTGACCGATGCCGGGCTGGAAGCATTCGCCTTGCCGCAGGACGGCGATTACACCGTCCGCGTGTCGCGCTACGACGACTCCACGTCGGGGACGTACCGGCTCGCGCTGACGCCGGGGTTTGCCGACGTCGTCCTGCGCGACGGGTTCGACGCGCCCGAATCGCCCTGGGTGACGCCCGAAACCGAGTCGGTAGCGCTGGCGCAGAACCGGCTGCGAATGCGCGTGCTGCCCGCCGGCACGACGATCACCGCCATCCCGACCGATGCCGAGGCGCTCGACGACCTGTACGTGCAGGCCACCGCGAGCCTGTTCGGCCAGATGTCCTACGCCGAGTTCGGGATCGTCACACGCGCGCAGACCACCGGCGGCGTGCTGGGCATGGTCACGTTCAAGGTCAACACCGAGGGCCGCTGGACGGTCGCCGTTCGCGATGCGTCGGGCGAATACGTGCTGCGCACCTGGGCCTCCAACGAAGCCCTCAGCGCGTCGCCGTGGACGCTCGGCGTGCTGGCGCGCGGCAATGACCTGTCGTTTTTCGCCAACGGGGTCCTGCTCGGCACGATTTCCGACGACCGGCTGCCGGGGCCCGGCACTTACGGCCTGTTGGTCGGCACGCGCGAAGACCAGCCCGACCCGGCCACCGTGCTGTTCGACGACGTGATCGTCACGGCGCGGCTGGGCACGACCTACCACGGGCTGCCGCTTGCGCTGACCGCCTGGGACTCCAACGACCCGGCGTTGATCACCGCCGAGCTGGCCGATTCGGGCCAGGTGCAGCCCGCCAACGCGCGCGACCTGTTTCTGCTGGAACGAACGGTGAACGACGACGATCCCAACTCCATTTTCGAGCTCATCGGCTCGGAGCAGGCGCTCTACGACGATTTCATTTTCGGGACCAACATCACGACCGTGACGACCGGGGAGAGCGCCGGCTGCGGCCTCGTTTACCGCTGGCAGGACGAGCGCAATCTCGACCTGGCGTACATCGACACGGGCGGCGGCTTCGGCATCGTCCAGGCGCGCGACGCCGAGTTGAGCACCAACGTATACGATCACAGCAGCATGATCGGCGACGGGCTCAACCGGCTGATCGTGATCGCCCAGGGCGACCGCGTTTCGCTGTACATCAATGGTGCCCTGGCGACTCAGGAGCAGGTGCTCCCTGGCCGGGGACGGGTGGGCGTGGCGCTGCTCAACTACGAGGACGAAGTCACCGACTGCGCGTTCGGTGATATCTGGGTGTGGCCGCTGGAACCCGGTGCAGCCAACGACAACGGCGCGGACGACTGAGGCGGCAGCAAACGCATGAACGATCCGAACAATCCGCTGGGCTGGCCGGTGTGGCGTCGTGGCGCGCTGCTGGGCCTGCAATGGCTGGGCGTTTTCGTCCTGGCAACAGCCGGCGTCTTTGGCTTGATGGGCCTGCTCGGCTGGTCGGGCACGCTCCGGGCGCTGTGCGCGATGGGCGCCGGCCCGGTGATCGCCATCGGCATCATCGCCGCGTGGTGGGTGGTTCGCCGCCCGGCGCTCGGCCCTGGCAGCCCGCTTGAAGGCCACGAACCACGAGGGATGGGGGAAGATGGGCCAACTCGACGGAATCGATCTGACTGAGTATTACGCGACGCTGGCGCAGCGATTCGACGGCGCGGCCCAGTTGTACGACGCGACGTACGGCCCGCCCGACGCCAACGGTCGCGGCAGCACGCTGATGGGCTGGCTCCGGCAGCGGCACCAGGATATCGTCAGCGGGCTGGTGCCAGCCGGGCGCGCCCTGCTCGACGTCGGCAGCGGCACCGGCCAGGAAGCCCTGATGTTCGCCCAGGCGGGGTACAGCGTGCTCGGCATCGACGTCAGCCCCGGCATGGTGCGCCAGGCGCAGACGAAAGCCGCCGTGTACGGGATTCGCCGTGGCATCAGCTTCCGCAGGCTGGCCGCGGGCCAACTCGACGCACTGGACGAGCGCGGGCCGTTCCACGGCGCGTATGCCAGCCAGGGCACGCTCAACACCGAGCCGAACCTCGCCGGGGCGGCCAGGGGCCTCCACGCCCTGCTGGAACCGGGCGCGCCGTTCGTCGCCACCGTCATGAGCCGCCGGTGCGCCTTCGAGCGGCTCTGGAACCTGGTGCACCTCCAGCCGCGCCGGACCATCGCCCGGCAACCTGGCTGGCACGAGACGCGCGCCGGGGCGGGCGGCGTGACAGCCCTGGCGCGTTTTTACAGCCCGCGCGAATTTGCTAAGATCTTCGCACCGTACTTCGCGGTCGAGTCGGTGCAGGCGTTTCCGCTGTGGCTGCCGCCGGTGCACATGCACGACATTCTCAACCAGCAGCCGGGCTCGCTGGCGCGCTGGGAAGCATGGGACCGTCGCATGCGCGGCTGGCCCGGACTGCGCGCCTGGGGCGACCACTTCTTGATGGTCCTCCGCCGGACCGACTCGCCACCGCCGCCAGTCGAGCAGGGATCAAACGCATCTTCATGACTTCCAACCACCGGCCCGCCACTACAATCGACACGACCTTCAAGGGCCGCGGCCCCCAGTACCTGTCGCTGCTGGCGTGCCCGCTCGACGGCGCGCCGCTGCACGCCGCCGGGGACGCGGTCGAATGCACCGCCAGCCCGGCGCACCGTTACCCGGTCGAAGACGGGATTCTGCGCCTCGTCCCGCCCGACCGGCGGGGCGAGCTGGACGCCCTCTCCGACGCGCACGAACAGCGCGGCGCGGCCCAGGGCTGGACCATCCCCGACGAGGCAGCCTTCAAGAGCCTGCCCCAGACCGGCCTGGACGGTTACCCCGAAAATCACTGGCCCTACTACGCCGGGGCGACCGCCCTGTTGTGGCGCTTTCTGGAAGCCATTCGCCGCCGCGAGGGCAAGCTCCCCGTCGGGCCGATGGGCGAAGCCGCCGTCATTGGCGCGGGCATGGGCTGGCTGGCCTACGCGCTGGACGTGGCCGGGTTCACGACCGTCGCGCTCGGCGCCCATGCCGGGCCGCGCTACGGCCTGGGGGTGTATCCTATCGCGCGGTACTTCCGCGTCCAGGCCGATGTGCGCCAGCCGCCGCTGGCCCCTTCCGCCTTCGCTCTCGTCCTGTTCCAGGAAGGGCTGGCGAACTCGGCGGACGACAACGAGCAGCGGGCCGCCTTCGAGCGCGCGCTGGACGCCCTGCGCCCCGGTGGCTGGGTGGCGGTGATGAACGCGCTCCCCTTGCCCGACAGCGACGCCGAAACCGTCCAGACGCTGCTGGCCGACGCCGGGCTGGAGCTGCTCGGCGCGCCGCGGCGGGGGGGCTGGCGCGGGATGCTGCTCACCCTGCGCGACCGGCTGGCGGGCCGCGAGACTCCCGCGCCGCCGGTGTTGGTCGCCCAAAAACCCGCGTGACGATCCCGGCTTGTTGGCGAAAACTCCAACACCTAGTAAAACCTAGCTAGAAAAACCCAGACTGAGAGCCTGTAAGACCAGGGAGAAACAACCCTGGTCGCAGCCCTAAAACATGGTAGAATACGGACAAGCAAGCCCGCTTGCACAAGGAGAATGTGCCAATGTTCAAAAAGCGCTTCCTGAAAAAGGGTGCCGTCAAAGTCGACTTCATCCTGCCAGATGCCATTGCCGCCGACGCCGATACGGCCTACCTCGTCGGCGATTTTAATGATTGGGACGAAAAAGCCACGCCGATGAGCCAGCTCAAGAACGGGACCTTCAAGATCACGCTCGACCTGGAGCCCAACCGCGAATACCAGTTCCGCTACCTGGTGAACGGCAACCAGTGGCACAACGATTGGGACGCCGACAAATACGTCCCCAATCCTTTTAGTGGTGACAATTCGGTCATCAGCACCTACCCCGGTTAGGCTGCTGTCTCTGGCTTTCGCCTGGCACGTCCCGGCGCTGTGACCTGCACGTCGCCGGGCAGATCATACCCGTGCCCCAGGTCGTTCTTATCTCCGCCCGTCACAGCTCCGTACGGGCGGATTTTACGAATGGAGCAGCAGCGAAATAATATGATCCATTTTGGACGCGAACTGACCGGCCACCTGGACGCCGTGATGAGCCGCGAATGGCTGGTGACGAACGGCCTGGGCGGCTACGCGATGGGCTCGATCTCCGGCGCGCGCACGCGGCGCTACCACAGCCTGCTGACCGCCTCGCTCCAGCCCCCCACCCAGCGCACGCTGATGGTCGCCGGGCTCGACGCCTGGATCGACATCAACGGGCGGCGCTCGCCGCTGGTGACGCACGAATGGGCGGCGGGCGTGGTCTTGCCGGACGGCTACCGCCACCTGGAGAGCTTCCACCTGGACGGGACGATCCCCACCTTCGTGTGGACGCTGGGCGACGTGCAGATCGTCCAGCGCATCTGGATGGCGCACGGCAGGAACACCACGTATATCACCTACACCTACACGCGCGGCGCGTCGAACGTGCGGCTGGTGATCAAGCCGCTGTGCGCCTACCGCGATCATCACACCGTGACGAAAGGCGGCTATCCCGTCGATGTCCGGCTGGCCGCTGACAGCCCGTGGCCGTCCGGCCAGATGCTCACCGTCCGCGCCGACAACGATCGCGCCACGGTGCCGCCGCGCTCGGTGCACATCCTCACCAGCCTGGGCAACATGACTCCCGCGCCGGAATGGTGGTGGTCGTTCCACCTGGCGCAGGAGAAAAAACGCGGCATGGACAACCAGGAAGACCTGTTCTCGGCGGCGACCATCAGCGCCGAGCTGGCCCTGCACGACACGCTGGCGCTCGCCTTCACCATCGAGGACGAGCCGCCCGACGGTTGGCAGGCGGCCCTGCAGGCCGAGCGCGAGCGGCAGGATGCCCTGCTCCGGCAGGCCGCGCTGGACGACGCGCCGCCGTGGATCCGCCAGCTCGGCCTCGCCGCCGACCAGTTCGTCGTCACGCGCGAGATCGGCAGCGCGTCCGGCACGAGCGTGCTGGCGGGCTATCCGTGGTTCAGCGACTGGGGCCGCGACACGATGATCGCCCTGCCCGGCCTGACGCTGGCCGTTGGCCGCCAGGACGAAGCGGCGGCGGTGCTCCGCACGTTTGCCCGGTACGTCGACCGGGGAATGCTGCCCAACCGCTTTCCGGACGAGGGCCGGGCGCCGGAATACAACACCGCCGACGCCACGCTGTGGTACTTCCAGGCGGTTCGCGCCCTGGCCCAGCAGGCCGGGCCGGATCACCCGGCAGTGCGCGAGTTGTACCCGGTGTTGATCGACATTCTGGAATGGCACGTCAAGGGGACGCGCTTCAACATCGGCTGCGACACGTCCGACGGCCTGCTGTACGCGGGCGAGGCGGGACTCCAGCTCACCTGGATGGACGCCAAGATCGACGACTGGGTCGTGACGCCCCGCGTGGGCAAGCCGGTCGAGATCAACGCGCTGTGGGCCAACGCGCTCCGCATCGTGGCCGATCTGGCCGCTCATTATGGCGACCGCGCCGCGGCGGAGCGCTTCGGGCAGATGGCCGAGCGCGCCCATGCCAGCTTCGGCGCGCGCTTCTGGTACAGCGGCGGCTACCTGTACGACGTGATCGACGGTCCCGAGGGCGACGATCCCACGCTGCGCCCCAACCAGATTTTCGCGGTGTCGCTGCCGATCGACCTGCTCGACGAGCGGAAAGCGCGCGCCGTGGTCGACATCTGCGCCCGCGAGCTGGTGACCTCGTACGGCCTGCGCAGCCTGGCGCCGGACGAAACGGATTACGTCGGGCACTACGGCGGCGACCGGCTCCAGCGCGATAGCTGTTACCACCAGGGCACGGTCTGGTCGTGGCTGCTCGGCCCGTTCGTCAGCGCCCACTACAAGGTCTACCGCGACGCCGACGTCGCCTACAGCTACCTCAAGCCGCTGGCCGACCACCTCAAGAGCCACGGGCTGGGCACCCTCAGCGAGATCTTCGACGGCGATCCGCCGCACACGCCGCGCGGCGCCATCGCCCAGGCGTGGAGCGTGGCCGAGGTTCTGCGGGTGTGGCGCGAGCTTGAGGCCGCGCTGGCCCCAACCGACCTGCAAGAAGCGGTGAGGATCGGCGTGTGAGTGACGACATCTACACGAGCCGCCCGTACAAGATAGGCTTGAACGTCGCGGTCCTGCTGTTTCTGATCACGCTCACTGCCGTGATCGTGATCCTGGTCATCGCCAACGCGCGCGACGAACGCCAGGAGCGAGAATTCTCCTCGACGCTCACCGCCGTCTGGAACGATAGTGCGGCCACCCAGACCGCCGTGGCGAACCTGACCGGATCGGCGCTCAGCGGGCCGTTTGCGCTTCCGTTCGCGCTGGTGCCCGGCTCGCTGACCCTGAGCGCGGGCGAAACGTGCGCGAGCCAGACGGTGTCCGGCCAGGTGCTGGATGACGGCGGCCAGCCCTACCCCGGCCTCAGCGTCATGATCTGGGGCAGCGCGCTCGCGCCGGTCCTCGTCGACACCGCCGGCGACGATGCCGAACAGCCCGGCACCTGGGCCTTCACCCTCGATGGCACGACCAGCCGCCACGTCTGGGTGCAGCTCGTCGATGGCGAGCAGCCCGTCTCGCCCCCGGTAGCCGTCGTCTTCGAGGCGGGCGACTGCGAGCGCAACTACGCCGCGCTGGCGCTTCGCCAGGCCGGGCCTACCGATCCAGACAGCTAACGAAAAACGCCGGGACGGCCAACCGCCCCGGCGTCTGCTTCCGGTCGGAAATGGCGCGTCACTTGACTTTGTACCCGTACCGCGCGCCGGACGGTACCACGCCCTCGGGATACTTGTCGGCGATTTCTTCGGCCCGCAGATCGGTCCCCAGCACGGCGTCGCGCTTGACGACGAACCCCGGCGGCACGGTTGAATTCTTGCCCACGCACGCGATGCCGAGATCGCCCACATCCGTCCGCTCGCCGACGCGCGCGCCCTGGCCCACGACGACGCCCTTGTCGATGATAGCGCGCTCGATGGACGCGTCTTTTTCGATGTAGCTGTCGGTCAGGACCACGCTCTCGTACACCAGCGCGTTTGGTCCCACGTACACGCCCGGCGACAGCACGCTGCGCACCACGCGCGCGCCCGCGCAGACGATACTGCCATCCGTGATCATGCTGTCCTCGACGATGGCCCCCTTGTCGATCCGGACCGGCGGGCGCTCCTCGCTGCGAGTGTGGATGATCCACGACCGGTCATTGAGATCGAGCGAGGGCGGCGAGGCCAGCAGATCCATGTGGGCTTCCCAATACGCGTCGATGGTCCCCACGTCGATCCAGTACCCGCCGAACGGGTACGCCATGACCTTCATGCCCCGCTCCATCATGCGCGGGATGATGTTGTAGCCAAAGTCGTGGCGCGAATCGGTCCGGGCGGCGTCTTCGCGCAGCATCTCCTCGAGCACGTCGAGCTTGAAGACGTAGACACCCATGTTCGCGAGATCTCCGGGCGGCTCGGCCGGTTTCTCGACAAAATCCACGATGTGATGGCGGTCGTCCACGGCCATGATGCCATAGCGAGAGGCTTCGTCCAGCGGAACGCGAATCACGCACACGGTCGCGTCGGCGTCCTGATCCTCGTGGTATTCCACGAGCATGTCGTATTCCATCTCGTAAATGTGATCGCCGGACAGGATCAAAATGTTGTTCGGATGTCCGCGCCGGATGAAGTTGATATTCTGGGTTACCGCGTCGGCGGTGCCGGCGTACCAATCGGTGTCTTGACGCCCCTGAAAGGGCTGCAGCAGTTTGACCCCACCGGTAAAACTGCGGTCCAGGTCCCACGGGCGGCCCAGCGCAATGTGCTCGTTCAGGCTGTGGGGCCGGTACTGGGTCAGCACCAGCACGTCGAAAATGCCTGAATTGACGCAGTTGCTCAGGGCAAAATCGATGATTCGATATTTTCCGGCAAAGGGCACCGCTGGCTTGGCGCGCTTGGAGGTCAGCACGCCCAACCGGCTCCCCTCACCGCCGGCCAGAATAACCGCTCTCGTTCGCATAGCATCTCCTCATTGGCGGAAAAGAACCCAGTATTTACCATCGACATCACATCGACAACGCCGGATGACATGCGCCGCGTGCCCACCTGTAGTATAGCATGGCTGGGCCGCCAGCAGATCGGCCCGCGCCGCGCTAGCGGACCTGCCCGGCGGTCACGTACAGGCGGCGGCGCAGCCAGCGCGTGAGATCGTGCGTCTGGGCGCGCAGCGCCCGCCAGCGGATGGAAAACAGCACCAGCACCGCCAGCAGCATCGGCAGCGTGATCACCAGGCCGCGCGTCTTGAGGCGCAGATATAACAGCGCCGACATCACGAAGAACAGCACGAACAGGATCAGGCCCTCGACCAAGACCTGGTTGTACGTGTCGTGCGTGATCGCCCCATTGACCCAGGTGCCGCCCTCGGCATGGTCTTCGAGACGCCCCTCCAGCCGGATCGGGTGCAGCGCCCCCGGAAAGCCGCGCTCGACCAGGAATTGCCCGCTGTCCTGCACGGTGGTGCGCTGCATCATGGGGGCAAGCCACGCTCCCACGCTATTCGACGCCAGGATCACCTGCCGCTCCAGCCGCTCGACACACTCCGTTTTCGACAGCGCCGTGACGAAATCGACCGTGTAATACGCCGGTTTTTGTTTGCCTTTTTCATCCATAACATCAGCTACCTTTAATGCGGACGCCCGCGCCCCATCGTCGCCAGCGCCGCCTCGGGGCGTCCGGCGTTGACCAGGGCGCCCTCATACAGCGCGAGATACTGCTTCACCGCGCGCTCCCAGCCCAGGTCCAGGCGCATCGCCCGCTCCTGCATTCGCTCGAAGGCGGCGCGCCGGTGGCGGTACGTGTCGATCGCCCAGCGCAGCGTCAGCCGGACGGCGTCGGGGTCTTCGAACAGGAACACGAACCCGGTCCCCTGCTCCCCGTCGGCGTTGTCGAAACTGGTCACCGTGTCGGCCAGGCCACCCGTCTCGCGGACGACCGGCAGCGCGCCGTAGCGCATCGCGATCATCTGCGTGAGGCCGCACGGCTCGTACCGGCTCGGCACCAGCAGCACGTCGGCCCCGGCGTAGATCCGCTGGGCGAGGTCCGCCCGGTAATCGATCACGATGCGCGCCTTCCAGCCAAAGTCCCATTCGAGCGTGCGCATCTGCTGCTCGATCTCCGGCTCGCCGGTGCCCACCACGACCAGTTGGGCATCCGTCTCGGCCAGCAGGCGGCGCAGCCCCGGCGCGGCGAAGTCCATCCCTTTCTGCGCCACCAACCGGCTGACGATGCCGATCAGCGGGGTGTCCGGGTTCTGCTCCAGGTACAGCTCCGATTGCAGCGCCAGCTTGTTCTTTACGCGCTCGGTCCGGAAGTTCGACACGTCATAGCGATACGGGATGTGCGGATCGGCGGCGGGGTTGATGTGGTCCATATCCAGGCCGTTGAGGATGCCGGTAAAGTCCGCGTCGCGCGCCCAGATCAACCCCTCCAGCCCCTCGCCAAACCGGGGATAGTGCAGCTCGATGGCGTGGCGGTGGCTCACGGTGTTGAGCTTGTGCGCATACGCGATCCCGATCCCCAGCAGGTTGTCGGTCTTGTCCTGGTACACCAGGTCGGGATGGTGGCGCCCCGGCACGCCCGCCATCCACAGCCAGCCGCCCGCCTCCCAGCCCTGGTAGGCCATGTTGTGGATGGTGAGCACGCCGGCGACGTCCTCCCACCCCGGTGAGAAACGCGCCTCGTGCAGCAGGAAGGGGACCAGCCCGGTGTGCCAGTCGTGGGCGTGCAGCACGTCCGGAAACCACGCTTCGCCGTGGTGGCGTCCCTGGCCCAGCTCCCAGGCAACGCCCAGCGCGGCCTGGCTGAAGAAGATGAACCGCTCGCGGTCCCAGTTCAGGTCGGTGTACAGGTAATTCCCGCCGCTGAAAAACGGCCAGCTTTCCACGAAGTACACCGGGACGCCGTCCTGCTCGGTGGTGTGGATGTGCACGTCGGCGGTGCCCGGCTGCCGGTGAAACGGAAACGAAAACGCGTACTCGATCTGGCGGTGGAACCTGTCCTTGACCGGCCCATAAAGCGGCATCAACACGCGCGCGTCGATGCCGTGCGCCCGCAGCGCGCGCGGCAGGCTTCCCACGACGTCGCCCAGCCCGCCCGCCTTGGCAAAGGGCGCCATCTCCGATGCAATGAACAGCACGCGCATGGTGTCCGATCTCCTTCAGAGTGACGTAGAGCACCGGTGAACCTGTCACCCGGCGGTCGTGCCTGGATGCTAGGCGCTGCACCACCAGCGAAAATCGATGTTCGGGAACAGCCGGTCCCGCTCCCACAGGCTGGCCGCCAGCCCACCATCGGGTGCGCCGCTCTCCACGCTGTCGGCCAGCGACAGGAAGCGCTCCAGGTGCTGGCTGAACCGCTGGATGGCGTACTGCCGCGCCTGCCCGGTCGTGACCAGGAACGGCCAGTCCGAGCTTTCGAGCAACACCAGCTCGCGCGCCGCCTGGTTGAGCACGCCGCGCAGGTTCGCGTCGTCGTAGCGATCCCGGTACGTGTCCGCCAGCCGCTGCATTCGCTCCTCCGCCTCGTGGATCGGCGCCCACATCCAATGGGTGTCGTTGTTGTCCCAGGTGAAGTGCGTGCCGCCCGCGCCCCAACTGCCCTCCGGCAGGTGGATCACCTGCTGCGGCGGGTGCTGCTCGACGTACTCGCTGGCGGTCGTGAGCTCCACGTTCGGATTCTCGGCCAGCAGCCGCAGCACCTGCTTGAGCCAGTCCACGCCCTCGAACCACCAGTGACCGAACAGCTCGGTGTCGTAGTTCGACGCGATGATCCCGTAGCCCAACCCGTGATCGCGCTGCGCCCGCAGGATGCGCTCGACCAGCCCGGCAAAGTCCTGGGCGTGCATCCGCACCTTGTGCTCGGCCCAGTCCGGATGGTAGAAATCCTTGCTGCCCAGGTCCACCTTCGCGCCGGTCACGCGCCAGTATTGCAGGCCGCTCACGCCGTCCTTGCGGTGAAATTCGCGGTAGTCGAAATCGCCCGGATAGCCCCAGTCCGCCGACCAGACGCGCTGGCCGGTCTCGTTGTTGCGCCCGATGACCGCCACGCCGCTGTGCTGGTCCGCCTGCGGGCCGTGCGTGGTATCGCTGACGTAATACGGGCGGAAGGTTGTCATCGGCTCGCGAGGCGTGGGGGCCGCCGACATCGGGATCAGGTAGCGCCGCTTGATCTCGCCGTACGGACCGAGCGCCTCGCCCGCCGCCACGCCGACCGGCGCCCCGCCGGTGATCAGGTGTGTCTCGCTGAAGAACAGCTTCAGCCCCTGCTGCGCCACGAAATGCTCGATGCCGGGCCGGATCGCGCCTCGCTCGTCATAATAGGCCGGGCGATAGGCGCACTCCGGGAGCCAGATGCCGCGCGGCGCGCGCTTGAAGAACCGGCGATAGCTCTCGACCCCCGCGCGAAGCTGGCCGCGAATGGCGCTGTCCGTCCCCAGCAGCGGCAGGTAGCCGTGCGTGGCCGCGCTGGTCGTGATCTCGATGTAGCCCTCGTCCTGGAGCTGCTTGAACGCGCCCAGCAGGTCGCGGTTGTAGCGCCGGTCGAACGAATCCTTGATGTGCTCGTAATAGCGCTGGTAGAACCCGGCCAGGTATTCGAGATGTTGGTGGCCAGCCCACCAGGGTTTTTCTTCCGGCGGCGCGATCCGATCCGCCGGCCCGGACTCCGCCAGGGCGGCGCTCACTGCCGCGCGATCCACCGGCGGCAGCTCGCCTTCCTCGGCTTCCTCGCGCGGGACGCCCCTGGACTCTTCTTCGCCGCGAAAGCGCAGCACGTCCTGCTTGGCGCGGGCGATCTTGTCTTCCAGGTACTCGTCGAGGTGATCGAGCACGTCCGGATCGGCCAACTGCTCGGCCAGCACGGGCGTGAGCCCGATCGTGATCTTGTACCGGACGCCTTCGTCGCGCAGGTCGTATAACGCGTTCAAGAGCGGGATGTAAGTCTCGCTGGCCGCCTCGTGAATCCACTCCTCGCCGTGCGGCCACCGCCCCGCCAGCCGGGCATACGGCAAATGACTGTGCAGGACAAACGTAAACGCTCCTAGTGCACTCATCGCTCCCCTCTTTTCCTCATCACTATGCCCGTGTCGAGTGGTCCAGGCAGCCCCATCCTTCATTGTAGCGACAGGCCGGGTGAAAACACAAACGCCCCGGCAGCGCCCGGCCCAGACTGGCTGACAGCGTGCTGAAACTTACCTGACACCCTTTATCGGGCGCTGACGTTCTGTTATAATCAGCAACCGATCTCACCACTTTCCACGTAGAACTGATCAGATTATCCCTTTTCCGAGCGCCTGTATATATCACCGTATTTTCCTCTGGGAAGGTCATAAGGAGCCAATACCCATGACACCCTCATCTCACGACCATGCAATTTCGGTCCAGCACGTCACCAAGCGCTATGGCAATTTCACCGCTGTCGACGATTTCAGCTTCGACGTGCGCGCCGGTGAGATCTTCGCCATGTTGGGCCCCAACGGTGCCGGAAAAACCACGACGATCCGGATGATCCTCGACATCCTCAAGCCGGACACCGGTACGGTCCACGTGCTCGGCGGGCCGATCACCGAAGCCGCCAAAGAACGCATCGGCTATCTGCCGGAGGAACGCGGGCTGTACCGCAACGTGCCCGTCATCGAAGTCCTGACATATCTCGGCCAGCTCAAAGGCATGTCGCAGCACGAAGCCGAGCGCCGCGCAACCGAGCTGCTGCATCACGTCGATCTCGGCGACTTCATCAAGAGCAAGGTCAGCGAGTTGTCGAAAGGCATGCAGCAGAAGGTCCAGATCATCGCCACCATCCTGCACCGCCCCGAACTGGTCATCATCGACGAGCCGTTCGCCGGCCTGGACCCGGTGAACACGCAGGTCGTCAAAGACCTGTTGTACGAGATGAATCGCGAGGGAATGACGATCGTCATGTCCACGCACCAGATGCACCAGATCGAGGAGATGGCCGATCGCCTGGTGATGATCAGCCACGGGCGCCGCGTGCTGTACGGCAGCGTGCAGGAAGTGCGCGAGCGGTTCGCTCAAAACGCGGTCATCGTCGAAGGCGAAGGGGACTGGTCCAGGCTGGACGGCGTGAGCGCGGTCGAAGTGCACGACAACGGGCGCGAGGCCCTGCTGCGTCTGGCCGAAGGCGTGACGCCCGACCAGATCATGCAGGCTGCCGCCATCGGCCAGGATTACCACCTCCGCCGCTTCGAGCTGGCCGTCCCCAGCCTCAACGAGATCTTCATTGAGGTGGCCGGCGGCAACAACGTCAATGGAGGGCGCTGACGATGTCCTGGCAAAAAATCCGGCTCGTGCTGTGGCGCGAGTTTCGGTTCAACTTCAAGCGGCCCAGCTTCCTGTTCACCGCGATCGGTCTGCCGGCGCTCATGATCGGCGTGATGTTCCTCATGTTCCAGTCCACGTCCAACCGCGAAACGGACTTGAGCAAGTTCCAGACCGTCGGCTACATCGACCGGGCGGACGTCATCGTGCAGGACGAGATCGACGACTCGGAAATCACCTACCAGCCGGTGACCGCCCCGGACCTCGCGCCGCCCGCCGGTGACGCGAGCGATGAGGCGCGCGCCGCCTACTTTGACGCGCTGGAAGAAGCCGCCACGCAGCAGGTCATCGACGGGACGATCGACGCCTATTTCGTCGTCACCGACCAGTACGTGCTCAGCGGCCAGATCGATCTGTACACGCGCCGGAAGGTACCCCAGGCGCTGTATGGCGAGATCGACGACTTCATGCGGGCCCAGATCGCGGCTCTGGCGCCGGACAACCTGCCCGTGCCCCACGACCGGATCCGCGAGGACCCGGAGATCACGATCCGCGACCTCGACAGCAACGACGAACTGAGCGAGACGGCGCTCGTCGGGCGGTTCATCCTGCCGTTCGTCTTCGTGCTCGTTTACGTGATGGCGACCAACACCACCGCCCAGTTCCTGATGAATGGCGTGGTCGAGGAGAAAGAGAATCGCCTGATGGAGATCCTGGCGACCAGCCTGCGCCCGCTGGAGCTGTTGTGGGGCAAGCTGTTGGGGCTGGGCGCGCTGTCGCTCACCCAGGTCGCGCTGTGGTTGGCGGCGGGGCTGATCATGATGCAGGTCAACGACGACGCCCGCGAGTTCATCAGCGGTGTCACCTTCCGCGCCGGTGATCTCGCCCTGATCGCGGTCCTGTTCCTGATCAACTTCACGCTCTACGCGGCGATCATGCTGGGCATCGGCGCGTCGGTCACCGCCGAAACCGAGAGCCGCCAGTTCGCCGGGATATTCACGTTCGTCACCGTCACGCCGTTGATGCTGCTGGTCACCTTCTTCGAAAACCCGAACGGTGTGGTGCCCATCTTCTTCACGTTCTTCCCACTCACAGCGGCCACCGGGCTGATCCTGCGCATGGGCATCACCACGCTGCCCACCTGGCAGATTCTGCTGAGCCTGGGCATCCAGATCGGATCCGTCCTGCTGGTGATGTGGCTGGCGGCGAAAGTCTTCCGGCTGGGGATGCTGATGTACGGCAAGCCCCTCACGCCGCGCGCGTTGTGGCGGGCGCTGCGTGAAGGCCGCGTGACCCTCACGACCGCCACCGACGAAGTCCCTCAACGGCGCACAAAGACCCGGAAAGGATGGCTGCGACGATGAACAACGTGTGGACCGTGTTCAAATACGAGGTTCGGCAGAAGCTGCGCAGCAAAAGCTACCTGTTCGTCACGTTCGGCATCCCGCTGCTCGCCATCGTCCTCTTCTTCGGCTACCGGGCGTATCAGAACTCGCGCGAGGGCCAGGACGAGCCGGCCCAACCTTTCACCGAAGTCAACGAGACGCCGGCGGTGATCGGCTACGTGGACCGGACTGCCGAGAAACTCTTCCCGGCGCCGACCGCCTACCCGCCCGCGGAATGCCAGCCCACGCCGGAAGAAACGACCGCGCTGGTGGCCAGCGACGGCTCACCGGACATCCGGCGCGAACTCATCAAGCGCATCAGCTCGCCGTACTGCATGCGGAGCAGCATCCGCTATTTCGACAGCTTCGAGGCGGGCGAGCGGGCCCTCAAAGATGGCGCAGTCGAAACGCTGTACGTCGTGGAGGAAGACTATCCCGACACGGGCAATCTGTCGGTGTATTCCGAGAGTTTCAGCCTCGAAACCGCGTCGAATGATGGCGTGTTCAGGGACTACCTGGTGCGCAGCCTGCTGGTCACCGTCGAGCCGGATTCCTACGAGGCGTTGTATCTGCGGCTGCGGGACCCGGCCAACATCGTCCAGCACCGCATCGACGACACCGGCGAAGCCGCGCAGAATAACGAGGACCAGAGCTTCATCCTGGTGTACGGCTTCGGCCTGTCGATGATGCTGGCGCTGTTCTGGGGCGGCGGCTACCTCATGCAGAGCGTCGTCCAGGAGAAGGAATCGCGCATCATCGAGATCATCCTATCGTCGGTGCGGCCCGTGCCCCTGCTGGCCGGAAAAGTCCTGGCGATGGGTACGATCGCGCTGATCCAGGTGGTCGCCATCGTGGGCACGTTCATCTTCCTGGTGTCGCGGGCGGACGAGATCGTCGACTCACTGGGCGCGATCGAGATCGTGCCGGAGCGCATCGCGATCATGGGCCTGTTCTTCCTGCTGGGCTTCCTGCTGTTCGGCAGCCTGATGGCCGCCATCGGCGCGCTCGTCAACAACTCGCGCGAGAGCCAGAACTTCGTCACGTTCGTGACCCTCCCGGCGATGCTGCCCTTCTTCTTCCTGACCATCTTCGCCGAGGAGCCAAACAGCACGCTCGCGGTCGTCTTGAGCCTGATCCCCATCACCGCGCCGCTCTCCATGATCATGCGCGTGGCCGTGACCGACGTGCCCCTGCTCCAGGTAGCCGCGAGCGCGGCGCTCGTGTCCGTGGGCGTGGTCTTCGCCGTGTGGATCGCGGGGCGGCTGTTCCGCGTCAACACGCTGCTGACCGGCAACACGCCAAAGCTGCGCGAAATTCCCCGGCTGCTGCTAAAAGGCTAGCCGCCGAATCGACAGGGGCGCGTGATGCGCCCCTGTTTGATCTCTCGAAATGCCCCGCCGAACTGCGACCGCGCCCGGTGGACTCCAGCCAAATTCAAGGCTCAACGCCTCACTCGATCGCGACGTTCTCGAGGAACACCGCGCCCGCCTGTGCCCACGGGCGCTCGCCGGAGACGTCCAGGCGCTGCCCCGTGCCGGGGTCGAACCAACCCACGTTGATCGCGTAAGTCCCGCCGGGCAGGTCGTCCGGCAGGGCAACGCGCACCGCGGACTGCCAGCGCGTATCCGCGTCCCACTGGCTCGTGCCCACGACGGGGAACCCGTCCGCCTGGGCGAGCGGCTCCCCGGTGGCCGGGTCCGCCACGTGGACGAACAGCGCGTAGTCTCGCGCCAGGGGGCGGCTCGCCTCCCAGAACAGGCGCACGTCGACCGCCCGCGCCTCCGGGTCGGCACGCACATCGTACGCGCTCAGCCGCAGCCCCTGGCCCAATTCGACCGGCAGCGCCTGCGGCGCGCGCCCGGCAGGCTCCCAGGTGGGCCTCTCCAGCGCCACGCTGGTACAGGCTGGCTGCTCGACGGGCTGGCAGGCGCCGGCATCAAACGGGGGCCGGTCCCAGCACGCCGGCTCGAACGGGAACGCCGTGCAGCCGTCCAGCGCCTCGAAGCGGATCGTGTGGAAGCCGGGCGCCACGGCGATCGGCAGGCGCAGCGTCCCCTCGCCGACCGCCCAGCCGGTCACGAGGTGATCGTCCACCCAGGCGGCGACGCGGCGCGGGCTGCCGTACGTCCAGCCGCGAAAGACCAGGTCGCCCCGCACCTCCGCCGCCGCGTACACGTACCAGCGTCCCGCCTTGCCCATCAGCGCCGGGGAGCCCTCCTCCGCTGCCGGCAACCAGTCTCCGGCGTCCGCCACGACGACCGGCGCATCCAGGAGAGAAGCATCCCCCGCGCGCGGGACGGCGAAAACGGCCAGCCGGTCGTCTTCGTACTCCGGCCCGCCGAGGATCGCGCCCAGCCGCCCGACCACCGCGCCCGGATCGGCCACGAAAAATTTGTGCACGATCACGCGGTCCGCGCCCGCCGCCGCGAACAACACCGGAACCGCATCGGGCGGCACGCCCTCGCCGCCGAGCGCCGCTGCGTCGAGCAGGCCCAGCACAGCGGGGTCCTGCGGTGTCCGGCGCAGCGCGTGCCCGGCGATCAGCGGCTTATGGTGCAGCGTCTGCTGGTAGAGGCCGAACTTGCCCACCAGCAGATTATTGACCGGCACGTTCAGCACGGCGCGCACCTCGTCGTTCGCGGCCAACTCGCGGAAAACGCCCGGCTGACGCGCGTCGTCGGTCGGGAACGGCGCGAACAGCCGGTATTCGACCAGGATCACCACGCCCAGCAGCGCGGCCAGCCCGGCCCGCACCTCGCGCCGCCGGAGCCGCTCGAACAGGACGCCCGCGCCCAGGCTCGCCAGGGCGCTCATCGCCAGCCCGGTCGCCAGGTTGAACCGCCCCGGCGTGCGCGTCGCGTCGACGACCGGCAGCTTCTGGAACAGCGCCCAGGGAAGTGTAACATAAGAATCGAATGACTCAATGCGAACCGTCACCGGGTCGTCACGCCACTTGAGCAGCGGCCCCAGCGAGAACAGCATCGCGCCCAGCGCGATCACCAGCCACACTCGCGCCGCCGGACGCCGCCACAGGGCCAGCCCGGCCAGCCCGGCGGCCACGATGCCCAGGTAGGCCGAGCCTTCGGCGGCGTTGGTGCCGAGCACGTCCCAGGCATAATCCGGCGCCACGTCCGCCAGCGGGCCGAACGGCGACGGGCTGGCGAAGCCTAGCAGGTCCGTGCTGAACGTCACGCGCCCCGTCTCCGCGACGTCGCCCAGCTCGTCCTGCCCGGTATCGGTCAGCAGCGGTGCGTAAAACGGGACCAGCAGCGCCCCACCGACCGCGACCATGCCCGCGAGTTTCACCCATGCCCGGCGGCGCAGCGGCGCGTCCCGGTCCAGCAGACGGGGCCTGTCCCACACCAGGAAATATACCGCGCCAAACAGCAGCAGCGGGAACAGCACGTAGGTGATCTGCGACACGTACGCCAGCGCCACCAGCGCGAACCAGACGCCGCCCCACAGCGCGGTTCGCCACCCGGCGCGCTCCATCACCACCCGCCACGCGCACAAGGCGAACAGTGGCAGCGGGTACAGCGTCAGGATGCCCAGGTGCCCCACGCTGAGGTGGCCTTGCATGGCCGGATAGGCCAGGAACACCAGCCCACCTACCAGCGACGGCGCCGCGCGCCGCCCGGTGAGCGTCATCCCGAGCCAGTACGCCGCCATCCCGTTCAGGACGAGAACGATCAGCAGGGTAAGGTTGAACGCCGCCAGCGGGCTGAGAACCAGCGCCAGCAGCGCCGGGGGCAAGTATTGCAGCGGGTGGGACCACTGCACCCAACTCGTGAACCCGTCCGGGTAGGCCAGCAACGGCTGGTCGAAGGGATTCTGCCCGTCGAGCAGGGCCTCGCGCGCCCACCAGACGTGGCGGATCACCTCGTAGCTGTCGCCGTAGCCCGCGCCCGCGGCGTGCGTGGCGATCTGCCGCGCCAGCGGCCACGTCAGCCACAGCGCCGCCGCCAGGTAAACCGCTGCCGGAAGCCCTACCCAGGTCCAGAACTGTCGCGCCCGGTCCGTGCCTGTGGCCGGAATCATGCGTTCCCCATTATGCCTGTGCCGGAGCCGGCCCGCGGCCCCGCCTCTCGTCGCGAAAACGCGCCCAGTGTACCACAGCTTTGCGCCCCCGCGACACACCTCGTATAATGACACCAGACTGCCGCTCGCCCAATGACCTGGGGAGGATGAGATGAGTTTCAGCGATATTGCCGGTCGGCTGCGCCAGCACACCGACAGCGCCGGACAGACCGGCGACAGCCCCCGCAACTTCGACGAGCTGTACCTGCTGCGCGCGCGCATCCTCGGCGTGCTGATCCGCGACGCGCGCGAAGCGGCGGATATGAGCCAGGCGGATTGTGCCGACCGGGTCGGCGTCGCCACCGCACAGCTCCAGCAATGGGAACTCGGCCAGGCGATGCCCAGCCTGCCCCAGCTTGAACTGCTCGCCTACGCGCTCAACCTGCCGATCAGCCATTTCTGGGGCACCCAGACCCTCCAGCGCCGCGCCGAACAGGGGGAGATCGACGCCGCCGAATATACGGCGCTGCGTGGCAGACTGCTGGGCGGCCTGCTGCGCGCCGCGCGCGAGCGGCAAAACATGACGCCGGAGCAACTCGCCGAGGCCGCCGGGCTCACGGCCAGCCAGGTCCAGTCCTTCGAGCTTGGCCGCCAGCCGATCCCGGTGCCGGTCCTGGTCACGCTGGCGCAGGTGTGCCAGGTCAACCTGGGCTACTTTCTGGAGGACGGCAACCGGATCAGCCGGTTCTTGAACCTGCAGGAGGACCTCAAGAACTTCGCGGAGCTGCCGGAAGACGTGCGCCATTTCGTGGCGTCGCCGGTCAACCAGTCGTACATCGAGCTGGCGATGCGCCTGTCGAAGATGTCCAGCGGCGAGCTGCGCGGGATCGCCGAGGCGATTCTCAACATCACGCTCTGATCGACTCCCCGAAAGCGAAAACTGGCTCTTGACGCCCGATCGTTTACGGCGTAGAATCAGTGGCGTAGTGGAGAAGGTTGTTCGCAGTACCGGACGAAATCACACCCGGCGCGATACCATATGCCCGGGTGTGTTGTTTTGGAAAAGCAGCTCCTCCTCACACAACAACACGTATCTCAATTCTATGTGGGAAGGAGTATCCCCAAAATGTCCGAACGTGTAAACGGCACTGTCAAATGGTTCAACTCGCAGAAGGGCTTCGGCTTCATTCAGCCTGAGAACGGCCCCGACGTCTTCGTGCACCACACCGCCATCCAGTCGGATGGTTATCGTGAGCTGAACGAGGGCGAGCGCGTCGAGTTCGAAATCACCCAGGGCCCCAAGGGTCCGCAGGCCAGCAACGTCGTCCGTCTGGGCGGCTAACCTCTCCCGGTTCTGGTCATTCGCGCCCTGTGCATCCGTGTGCAGGGCGCTTTTGATTCTCCTCCGGTATTGTCTCCCGCCCATGCAGCGCGGTACAATTCGCGCCATGACCACACGCACACACCCCACCTGGACACTACCGGCCATGATCGCCATCCTGCTGTTGGCGGCGACCCTGCGCATCCACGACCTGAACGCCCAGGGCCTGTGGGGCGACGAGGGCTGGTCGATCTGGCTGGCCCGCGGCGACTCCCTGCGCGACCTGACGATGACGATGGTGGTCGATCATCACGGGCCGGTGTTCTCCGCGCTGCTGCGCGCCTGGGACGTGGTCGCCGGGTGGACGGTGTTCGCGCTGCGCTATCTCACCGTGCTGTTCTCCGTCGCCAGCATCGCCCTGCTCTACCGGCTGGGCCGCGCCATGTTCAGCCCGGCGGCGGGCGTGTTCGCGGCGCTGGCCTTCACGCTGATGGACAAGCACGTCGTGCTGACACAGGAAGTCCGCGACTACCCGATGGTCTTCTTCGTCATGATCGCGATCGCCTATTTCTACGTGCGCTGGCTGCGCCGTCCGCAGGGCGGCAGCGCGTTCGGCTTCGTGCTGCTGAGCGTGACCGGCCTCTACCTGCATTACTACTGCTACATGGTCAACCTGGCGATCCTCGCTCACGGCCTGCTCACGCTGCGCGATCGCGGGCGGCAGAAGCACTTCTTCGCGCTCAACGCGCTGGTCGTGCTGGCCTTCTTGCCGTGGGTGTTCGTCGCCATTCACCAGTTCATCAACACGCCTGTCGATGGCGCCGTCCTGACGATTCACGGGATGCCGTTCAACCGCGCCACGCTCGAATACCTGGCCTCGGAATCGCTCGGCGACCCGCTGGCGCTGTACGGGCTGCTGCTGCTGACCGGCTGGCTGGCCCCGCTGGCCGCCCGCCCGCCCGGCCCCATGCGCCACACCGCCCGCGACCGGCGGCTGTCCAGCGCGCTGCTGGCGGTGCTGTGGTTCGGCCTGCCGATCATCATCACCGCGGCGCTGCACAGCCGCTACCCGCTGCTCACCGATCGCAACATCTCGGTGATCATGCCGGCTATCGCGCTGTTGGTGGGGCACGGCATGACTGCGTTCGAGAAATTTGGCCGCACGTGGGTGATCGCGCTGGTGGTCGTGAACGGGCTGCTGGTCACCAGCTCGTTTTACGTCAAGCCGCCCTGGCGGCAGATGGCGACGGACATCGCCGCCCGCCACGTGGACGAGGAGCCGGTGCTGGTCGAGGTCGGCGGGGCCCACGCCGCGCTGTGGTACCACCTGATCCAGGCCATCCCCGGCCTGTCGGAAGACGAAATCGTCGCGCTGCTGCCCGCCGAGGAGCCGGAGCCGGTCGTCGTCTCGCTGTACGACTACCGCAAGCGGTACAAAGAGCTGTACATGCCCACCGTCAAGGCCATCCTCGACCGGACGCCCGGCCTGTGGATCGCCTATTGGGGCAGCGAGACGGCCAACAACGACACGCTGGACCTGGTCGAAGCCGAGGGTTTCGTCCGCACGGGCCGTCTCGCCTACGCGCACCACGACTCGCCGATTTTCGCGTTCCGCTACGACCGCGCCGCGATCCGGGACGAGGCGCTCGCCACCTACGGCGACCTGATCGCGCTGCACAAGCTCGACCTGCCCGCCCGCGCCCGGCCCGGTGACACCGTCCCGGTCCGGCTGTGGTGGAGCGCCAGCGCGCCGCCCGGCGTCGACTACAGCGTGTCCGTGTTCCTGCTCGATTCGTCGGGCGCGCTGCGGGCCCAGCACGACAGCTTCCCCGCCAACGGAGCGGCTCCCACCAGCGGGTGGGCTCCCGGCGCGCTCGTCTTCGACGGGCACAGCCTGACCCTGCCGGAGGGCCTGCCGCCCGGCGAGTACGCGGTGGGTGTGAAGCTGTACACCTACTGGGACGGCGCCATCCTGCCAACCGGCGGGGACGATTACGCCATCGCGGGCTATCTGGCCGTCGAATGAGCGGCACGAACAGTGATGGACTTGACAAACGGCCCCAACGGACTACCATAACGGGCCGAAAGGCAGGCATTCGCACCGGATGAAGTGAGGCTGCTGTGACAACGGACACGCCCATCGTCGATTTCAAGAATCGAACCTTCCTGCTCCAGTTGGGGCTGGTCCCCGTGATCATGATCGCCATGTCGCTCAACGGCACGTTTCCGTCCACCGAGCGGATCGCGGCGGCGTTCATTTTCGCGTTCTTCTGGACAGCCAACGGGCGCGCGTTTCTGATCGAGTTCGCGCCGTTCCTGATGCTGCTGGTGGCCTACAAACAGGCGCGCAATTTCGCCGACGATTTCTCGCGGACGGAGATCAACGTCGAGAACCTGATCGCCTGGGAACGGTCGCTGTTCGGCGGCACGCTGCCCGGCGTGGTCGTCCAGGAGCAGTTGTGGGATCGCTGGTACACGCCCGCCCTCGACCTGATCACCAACACGCTGTACCTGTCGCACTTCCTCTCGCCGCTGGTGCTGGCCGTGTTCCTCTGGCAGCGCGCCCGGCGCCTCTATTGGAGCTACGCGGTCGGGCTGGTGGTGCTGTCGTACGTCGCTTTCGCGGTCTACGTGCTGTTCCCCGCCGCCCCGCCCTGGTGGGCCACCATGTACGGCTACCTGCCCGACGACCCGATCGTCCTCGATCACTTTGCCGTCTCGGCGGACACCGTCGCCAAAGGGGCCAACCCGGTAGCCGCCATGCCGTCGCTGCACGCCGCCTATCCCACCTATATCGCGCTGGTAGCGATCGCCGTCTGGGGGCGCAAGGCCCTGCCGGTCGTGCTGCTGCCGCTGGGCGTGATCTTCGCGACGGTGTACCTGGGCCACCATTACATCATCGACGCGCTGGCCGGGGCGCTGCTCTCGCTCGCCGCGTTCCTGCTCATCTACCTGCCCCTCGACCGGTGGATTGGCGCGCGCCGCCCGGTGACGGCATCGATCCCGGCAGAACAACGCCACCGGGCACAGCCCCGCGCGTGAATCGCGCGCCCGGTTGCGCATCTGCCGCGAAGCACAGACAATAAGGGCGAACCCGGCATTCGTCGTTCGAAGGAGTGAATACATGTCAACGGCAGACACGCTCAAGGATCGGGGCATCGAGCAGTTCATGCAGCAGGATTACGAGCAGGCAGCCGACACGTTCCGCCAGGCCATCGACCAGTACGAAGAGGACGGCGCGGCGGACATGGTCGCCGAGATGCAGGTCAACCTTGGGCTGGCGCTGCACATGCTCGGCCAGCACGAGAACGCGCTCGAACAGATGAACATGGCGCGCGCGGTTTTCGTCCAGATCGACGACACCACCCGCACCGCCCAGGCATTGGGCAACATGGCCCGCGTGTACGCCAAGATGGGCAACACCGAGCAAGCCATCACCAACTACCGCGAAGCCTCGGCCATGTTCATGGACCTGGGCGACGAAGAGAATTACGGCCAGACAGTGATGGCGATTGCCGACCTCCAGCTTCGCAGCGGCAAGATCATGCAGGCCGCGGCCACGTACGAAGTCGGGTTGGAGTACGTCAAGCAGCCCAACGCGCGCCAGCGCCTGATGAAGAACCTGCTGTCGCTGCGTGACAAGATCACCGGCACCGGCGGCGACCAGGCCGACGAGCAGTCATGAGCGGGACCTGCCGTTCGGTCGAGATTCCCGGCCCGCTGGGCACGCTGCGCGGCGTGCTGCACCTGCCCGACGGCGCGGGCCCCGCCCCGGTCGTCGTCCTGCTGCACGGCTTCACGGGCCACCACGTCGAAGATCACCGGCTCTACGTGCAGATGGGGCGGCACCTCGCCGCCGCCGGTTATGCGGCCCTGCGCGTGAGTTTCTACGGCTCCGGCGACAGCGACGGGACCTTCGCGGACTTCACCATTCACACCCAGGTCGACGATGCCGCCGCCATGCTCGACTGGCTGGAGGCGCAGCCCGGCATCAACGCTAGCCGGATCGCCCTCCTGGGCTTGAGCCTGGGCGGGGCGGTTGCCGCGCTGCTGGCCGGGCGCGATGCGCGCATCCGCGCGGCGGTATTCTGGAACGCCGCCGGCCTCCCCCGCGAGCACTTCAACGACATCCCCCAACGCGGCATCCATGCCGGCATCGTCGGCGGCTTGCAGGTCGGCGAGCAGTTCGTCACATCCTTCCACGAAACCGACGTCGCCGGCGCGCTGGCCGGTTATGCCGGTCCGGGCCTGGTCATCCAGGCGACCAGCGACGAGGTCGTGTCGGTCCGCGAGGCCGAGACGCTCCGGCAGGCGCTGGGCGAACGTGGGACGCTGCATCTCGTCCTGGGCGCCGATCACGCCTTCCGCCATCCGGACTGGCGGCGCGACGTCTTCGAGACGACCACGCGCTGGCTGAGCGAGCACCTGCCGCCGCGCTAGCCCACGCCGGGAAACGCTGCCGGGGGCATGGGGTTGTTACAAAACCCTTGCACGGCTTTGACATATCCTTTTAGCCGGCTGTGATACACTGGCTGTAGGTGGCAAACACAGGCCCGCACAAGTGAACTCGATGAACAACACCTTGATTGGCACAACCTTCGGCAGCTATTTCGTAATCGAGCACCTCGGCGCGGGCGGCATGGCGAGCGTCTACCGCGCGCGGCGGCTGCCGGACAACTACCAGGTCGCTCTCAAGATCCTGCCCCTGCACCTGGCCGCCAACGACACCCTGCGGCACCGGTTTCTGCGCGAGGCGGAAACCGCCACCCACCTGCAGCACTCGCACATTTTGCCGCTCATCGATTTCGGCGAAGAAGCCGGCATGCCCTACCTCGTCATGCAGTACGCGGACGGCGACACGCTCGAAAAACGGCTGGAGAGCGGCCCGCTGCCCGTCGCCGACGTGGTGTGCATCCTGGCCGAGGTCGCCGGGGCGCTCGATCACGCTCATGCGCGGGGCATCATCCACCGGGACATCAAGCCGGGCAACATCCTGTTCGACGACCGGGGGAGCGCCTTGCTCGCCGATTTTGGCATCGCCCGCCTGATGAATGCTGACGAACACCTGACAGCCGCCGGTGGATTCCTGGGCACCGCCGCCTATGCGTCGCCCGAACAATGCCGCGGCGAGGAACTGACCCCCGCCTCGGACATCTATTCGCTGGGCGTCGTGCTGTTCGAGATGCTGACCGGCACTCTGCCCTTCGACGGCCCCACGCCCCTGGCGATCATCCACCAGCACATCAGCGAGCCGGTCCCCAACCCGCTCAAACACCGGCCCGATCTGCCGCTGGACATCACCGAAGTGCTGCGCAAGGCGCTCGCCAAGCTGCCCGGCATCCGCTACCGGTCCGCCAGCGCCATGAGCGAGGCGGTCAAACATGCCCTGCGCGAGTTGTTGGGCACCCAGCCGCTGGCCGAAAATGCGCCGCCGCTTGGCCCGGACCCGGTCTTCGACAAGCCGCCGGACGGCTATTCGTCGCCACCACCCATCCCCGACCGGCTCCTGCGCGATCTCGCGCCCCAGCCGCCCGCCCCGGCGTCCCAATCGTCGCCCGAACCGGCCATCTCCCCGCTGCTCGCCGACGTGACCGCCGAGCCGGACCGGCGCGCGTGGCTGTGGACGTGGTTGGTCATCGCCGTCATGCTGGCGGCGGTAGTGGCCCTGATCGCATTCGCCATTCTACGCTGAGCGCCGCCGATGATGCTGCCGAAACCGCTCCGCTACACGATCGAAACGCTGCTGGTCAATTCGCTGGTGCTGTCCTCGCTGTACCAGCTCATCGTCTACCTGGCGAACCGCCGCTTCTGGCGCCAGCCGCCGCCGCCCCCGGCAGAGGCCGCGCCATCGATCAGCGTCGTGGTGCCGCTCCACGAGAAGACGCTCGACACGCTGGCCCTGCTGCACGTCATGGCGATCAGCGGTCCCAGCGACGACTACGAGCTGCTGCTGGTGGTCGAGGACGAAGGTGCGCCCGCCTATCCCGCGGCGGCGGCCATCGCGGGGCACTACCCGGCCACCGCGCGGATCGTCGCCAGCGGGCCAGCCGGTGCGCACGCCAGCCCCATGCACGACTTCGACGCGGGTTACCGGGCCGCGCGCGGCGACCTGATCGCGTTCGTGGACCCGAACCTGCACATGAAAGCCGAGCTGTGGAATGCCGCCCTGGCCGTGCTGGAGGACCCGTCCATTGGCGCGGCGTTCGCGCCGCCGCTGTACCTGGAGCCGGAGCGCCGCAGCAGTTCGCCGGTGCCCACCGGCGGCGAGATGATCACCGCGCTGCACGTCAACCACGCGCGCACCGCCGGGCTGCCCTTCGCGGCGCTGAGCGGTCGCGTCAAGTCGATGACGGCGGGCTTCATGCTGATACGCCGGTCCGTCATCGAGCAGGCGGGCGGCTTGCTGTACCTGCTGGATCGGGCCGCGGAAGACGTCGCCCTGGGCAGCCTGGTGCGCGAAAACGGCTACCAGATCGCGACGATCCCCGTCCCCGCGCCGATCGTGCCGCCGCCCCAGTCGTTCAACGAGGCGACCGCCACCCTGCTCCGCCGGCTGATCGTCAGCCGCGCCGCCGCCCTGCCGGAGTTCATCGCGTGGCCGTTCACCAACCCGCTCACGGTCGGCTTCATGCTCGGCCTGATCACGGAGCGCGAGGGCCGCTGGTGGGGCCGCCGGACGTGGTGGGGCTTCGTCGCGCTGCGCATGATCGTCGCCCACCAGCTCGACCGGCTGCGGTTCGGGCGCGCCTTCACCTGGACGGCCTACGCCCAGCTTTTCATGCTCGACACGTTCATCTCGCCCGCGCTGTGGGCGCGCGCCCTGATCGAGCGGACCTTCGTCTGCCGCGGGCGCACCTACGAGATCGCGCAGGGCGGCAAGACGCGCCGCATCGAGTGACGCCCCCACCCAACCAAAAACGGGACCGCCCGGTTGGGCGATCCCGTCCACGCTGCGCTGAGGCTTGCGCCCCCGCTAGTCTTCTTCCTCTTTGGCCTTCTCCGCCTTGGCGATGATCTCGGCCTGGATGTGGGCCGGGACCCGCTCGTAGCGCAGGAACTCCATGGTATACACGCCGCGCCCGCCAGTCATCGAGCGCAAATCGTTGCTGTAGCGCTGAATTTCGGCCAGCGGCACTTCCGCGGTGACGACGCTGCGCCCGGCTTCGGTTTCCATGCCCAGCACGCGCCCGCGGCGGGTGTTCATGTCGCCCATGATGTCGCCCATCGCGTCCTCGGGCACGGTGATCTCGATACGCATGATCGGCTCCAGCAGGACCGGCCCCGCGCCCTCGAAGGCCTCGCGGAACGCGCCGCGCCCGGCGATCTGGAAGGCGATGTCCTTCGAGTCAACCGGGTGCATCTTGCCGTCGAACACGGTCGCCTTGACGAACTTCACCGGGTAGCCGGCGATCACGCCGCCGTCCAGCACCTGGCGCACGCCCTTCTCGGTCGAGCCGATGAACGCCCCGCTGATCGCGCCGCCGAATACCTCGTTGCCGAACTCGAATTCGGGCACTTCCTCTTCGTCCCCCGTAGGCGAGGGCAGCGGCTCGACGCGCAGATGCACTTCGGCGAACTGGCCCGCGCCGCCGGTCTGCTTCTTGTGGCGGTACACCGCGGTCGCCGACTTGGTGACGGTTTCCTGGTAGGGCACCTTCGGCACGCTGGTGTCCAGCCCCACGCCCATCCGCTCCGCACGGCTGATGGCGATGTCGATGTGGGTGCCGCCCATGCCTTCGAGGATCGTTTGCTTGAGCGCGCCGTCCTGGTACCAGTTCAGCGTCGGATCGGCGTTGGTCAGCCCGGTGAGCACCTCGCCCATCTTGGCGCTGTCGCTCTGGGTGCGCGGGTGCAGCGCCACGGCGTAAATCGGCATCGAGAACCTGGGCCGGGTGACGAACTTCTTGACTCCC
>ENA-OSEO01000549-OSEO01000549.1-sediment-metagenome-genome-assembly--contig:-NODE-549-length-92816-cov-8.490775_pt1 | contig 92816 bp, 90 predicted proteins | sample MGYA00237883_ERZ534232 | MGnify/ENA metagenome assembly ERZ534232
ACAAACATGACTTATTAACAGTTAATTTTAAAATTAAATCCTTATTTTTGCATAGAACCTTTTTAGACTGAACTCATCTTTTATAAACCCTTTATTCGGTAAGTTCAAGAAACCACCCAATTGAAATCAGTCCGGCAGGAATTATGCCATCAGTATGTCCGGCTCCGGGAACAGATACCAAAGTGACATTGCCCGCGCCTTTTGCTTTGAAATCATCATAAATATTCTGAGAAACCCGGAACGGTACAAATTCATCATCTGTTCCGTGCACAATCCGCGTAGGAATGGTAGTTTTCCATGCTCCGATACTGTTTTCCTCCAGTGCATCTGTCAGTGATGAGAATTTTTCATCTGTCTTGTAATTATTTATGTAATTCTGAGTCAGCAGCTCGTCGATTGACGTTGTCAATTCTGCATTTATCTCTTCGCCCGATTTGGATCCGTCATACAGATCAGGTATTTTGGATGCATACGGTTCTTTGAAAATATCACTGAAAGAGACTGTTGTTACTTCAAGTTCATAGTAGCTGTTGAATATATACCCCAAAAAGTATGGCATTGGATATGTTGTTGATCCGGTTATATAATCATTAATATAGGTGAGGTCATAAGGTCCTGCTGCCGGAACGCTTGCTCTCAGGTTAAATTCATTTGAATACTTTTCTTCAATTGCTTTTTGTAACTGCATGGTTGACCATCCGCCTTGTGAGTATCCCGTAATATAGAGATCGTTATTCAGGGTAAGATTCACATATTTCGAAAATTCTTTAACAGCTCTCAGCATGTCGGTGACACTTTGAACAGTTGACTCAGCATGAAGGTATGGATGAAACATATCATCTGATGTTCCGAACCCAAGATAATCAGGCATTGAAATTACGAATCCGGTTGAAGCAACAAACTCCAGAAGCATATACAATTCATAATTGGGATTAACACTCGGAGCATTACTGTGAAGAGTATTTGTGCCGTTCTGATAACTCAGTAAGGGGAAAGTACCCCCGCTGATCGGAACAGAAACAAGTCCTGATGCATTGATCTGTTCGCCTTTAAAAGTAGTTTTATAATTGATTTTGTATACCATGATACCATACTGTACTCTTTCCCGGATTACGGCCATTTCCGGATACTCCTGAACCATTAAATCGAATCCTGTCTCTACAAAGGACGGAAGATATGATTTAACCATTTCATAATCTATCAGATATTCATTTGCCGGTTCATCATCGTCATCATCAAAAATATTATGGCATGATGAAAAGCCCGGTATTAAAAACGTAACTAAAATAAAGTGCAGAAAATATCTTCTCATATGATTAAAATTAATTATTTTCAAAGGTATCATATGTAACACGCAGGGATTTTAATCATACCCTTGGGTGATAATTTTTACCATGCTCGTTTCATTTAATAATTTTTTAGTACATTTCAAATTTAAGGTAAATATTTGTATTTATCCACTATTGGGTCTGCTATGGAATGAATGTTTCTTTTTTTTTAGCATATTTTAAGTCATGGTGGCCACCATAACTGCCTTAATTGTATGCAGTCTGTTCTCTGCCTGTTCAAATACCACTGATGCGTCGCTTTCAAATACATTATCGGTAACCTCCATTGATTCAATTCCAAAACTCCGGAAGATCTCTTCACCAACTTGTGTAAACCGGTTATGGAAAGCAGGAAGGCAGTGCAAAAATTTAACATTCGGGTTATTTGTCATTTCCATTACCTTTTCAGTTACGCTGTATGGCATAAGCTTACTTATTCTTTCAGCCCATAACTCTTTGGGTTCTCCCATTGAAACCCAAACATCCGTATAAAGAAAATCACAGCTTTCAACAGCCTTTTCAATATTTGATGTAATCAGGATCTTTGCGCCTCTTTTATGACTTATCTGTTCACACTGTTCCCTTAGCTGATCAGACGGAGTGTACTCATGAGGTGCCGCAATCCTGAAATCCATTCCCATTATGGCAGCTCCGGACAGCAGGGAATTAGCCATATTATTCCTGGCATCACCCAGATAACAGAACCTGATCTGAGACAGGGCTTTTTTTGAAAATTCTCTCATTGTCAGTAAGTCTGCCAACACCTGTGTGGGATGAAACTGATCAGTGAGCCCGTTCCATACCGGAACTCCGGCATATCTTCCAAGCTCTTCAACAGTATCCTGACTGAATCCCCTGTACTGTATGCCGTCATACATTCTTCCGAGTACCCTGGCCGTATCTTTCATCGTTTCCTTTTGCCCGATCTGTGTCTCTCCCGGACCCAGAAAGGTAACATGAGCTCCCTGGTCGTAACAGGCTACCTCAAAGGCGCATCTGGTTCTTGTGGAAGTTTTTTCAAAAATCAGAGCTATATTTTTGTTTTTTAAAAACTGCTCTTCAGTTTTTGATTGTTTAGCTTTCTTGAGCGATTCTGAAAGGTCGAGAAGATAAATGATCTCTTCGGCTGAAAAATCAAGAAGTTTGAGAAGATTTCTGTTTTTAAGTGTCATCTGCCATTTTTTTGTTAAAGCAAACATATAAAATCATTTGAATACCAAAGAACGAATTTGAGAGTTTTATGATTATGAATTTACAATGCAGGCTTAATTTTTTTAGTTAAATTTGCAGTTGATTAATATGCAGCACGTGTATGGCATTTCAAAGCAAGAAGACCGGTAATAAAAAGCGGAAAAAGAATACTTCGGGGAATACTTTTTTTTCTAATGAAAAATTCAGATTCATATTGGGAATTTTCATCCTGCTGATTGCTGCATATTTATTAATAGCATTCATATCGTTTCTTTTTTACGGCGCAGAAGATCAAAGCAGTCTGGATATTTCCAAAAGGGAGCTGTTATGGAATTCAGAGATCAGGGTTGCAAACAAAGCCGGTAAGTCAGGGGCCCTGTTATCGGAACTGATTATCAACCAGGGATTCGGTATTCCCTCTTTTATCTTCATTTATATTCTGGTAATCACAGGATTAAAAATTCTGGGCCGTAATGTCAGGAAATACAGGCAGAGTTTGGTATTCAGTATAGTTGTATTGCTATGGTTATCAATGTTTCTGGGTTTTGTTTTTCCGAAAACCAATGCGGCATCTTTTATTTATCCCGGCGGACTATACGGTTTTATTTTAAGCAACTGGTTTAGTTCACTGGCCGGTAAGCCCGGACTGGTTATTCTTTTGCTGATTACCGGTTTGATAATAGTGATAGTTCGCTTTGAGAAGGCATATGGATTGATGACCGGATTATTCCGGAAAAAATCAGAATCTGAAGAGACCGGTATGCCGGAGGATGAGACAGATATTATTGCAGCAGAAGACTCGTTTTCCAAAATGATAGGCGGAGATGATGATGTTGTTAAGGCAGTTTTCGATCCCGATTTTGAAAATGAAGAAGATAAAAAAATTATAGTTGAGAATAAAGAGGAACTGACTGAAGAAGAAGATGAGGAGACAGATGATCTGAAACTTACAGTTCATCAGATTACCGAGGAAGAGGCTGACGGGGAGATTAATGATAATGAATGGGAAGAGTACGATCCGACTCTGGAATTATCGAAGTTTAAGTTTCCCACCCTCGACCTTTTAGAGGATCATAGTTCGGATAATGCTGAGGTCAGCAATGAGGAGCTTATTGCCAACAAGAATAAGATTGTTGAAACTCTGAGGCACTATAAAATTGAGATTACCAAGATCAGGGCAACAATCGGTCCGACCATTACCCTTTATGAGATAGTGCCGGCTCCGGGCATCCGCATTGCAAAGATCAAGAATCTGGAAGACGACATTGCCCTGAGTCTTGCTGCCCTTGGAATAAGAATAATTGCTCCGATTCCCGGAAGGGGAACTATAGGTATTGAGGTTCCTAACCAGAATCCGGAGATTGTTTCGATGCGTTCAATACTGGGATCAAGGAAATTTCAGGAGAGCACTGCTGACCTGCCTGTTGCCTTAGGTAAAACCATTTCCAACGAGACCTACATTTTCGATCTTGCGAAGATGCCCCATATACTGGTGGCAGGAGCAACCGGACAGGGAAAGTCGGTGGGGATCAATGTTATTATTACATCGCTGCTGTATAAGAAACACCCTTCGCAACTAAAGTTTGTATTTGTTGATCCCAAAAAAGTTGAACTAACCCTCTATTCTGTACTGGAGAAGCATTACATTGCAAAGCTTCCAAATGAAGATGAGTGTGTAATTACTGATATTCAGAAGGTTAAATATACGCTGAATTCCATTAACGTAGAAATGGATCAGCGTTATGAACTTTTAAAAAGAGCTCATGCCCGGAATGTAAAAGAGTACAATAAGAAATTTATAAATCGCAGATTAAATCCCGAAAAGGGACACCGTTACATGCCTTACATTGTTATTGTTATTGATGAATTTGCTGATCTGATAATGACTGCAGGAAAGGAGATAGAGCTTCCGATAGCACGTATAGCGCAGTTAGCGAGGGCAGTTGGAATTCATATGATCATTGCGACACAAAGGCCCTCTACAAATATTATTACAGGGGTTATAAAAGCCAATTTCCCCACACGTATTGCCTTTAAAGTAGCCTCAATGATCGATTCACGCACGATCCTTGATACCCCCGGCGCAAATCAGCTTGTTGGCAAAGGTGACATGCTCATTGCATCAGGAGGCGACTTAACCAGGGTTCAGTGCGGTTTTATAGATACGCCTGAGGTGGAACATGTCTGTTCATTTATTGCTGAGCAGAAGGGTTATCCGACAGCCTTTATGCTTCCGGAATATGAAGAGGATCAGGAGGCCGGACCGGGTGAGGTTGATCTGAATTCGCGTGATGAACTATTTGATGATGCAGCAAGGGTGATTGTTCTCAATCAAATGGGTTCAACATCTATGATACAAAGAAAGTTTTCAATTGGTTACAACAGGGCAGGGCGCATTATGGATCAGCTGGAGGTTGCAGGAGTTGTAGGACCAAGTGAAGGTAGTAAAGCACGGCAGGTTCTTATTCATGACGAATATAGTTTGGAACAATTATTGAAAAGCTTAAATTAAATTTGGAATATGCGAAGATTAATAGTGATACTGATTTTACTTATACCGGTTATTCCGGTATTTTCTCAAAGCAATAATAAAGCTTCGGAGATATTAGAAGAGGTTGGCAAAAAAGCCAAATCTTATAAAAATATATCCGCTGAATTTATTTTTTCATTGGAAAACAGGGAGATGGAGATAAATGAGAAAAACAGGGGTTCCATTAAGATAAACGGGGAAAAATATGTGGTTGATCTTCCCGATATCGGTATAAAAGTGTATTCCGACGGAGAGACCATGTGGCACTATATGAAGGAGGGTAATCAGGTAACCATTTCAAAAATTGACGGACAGGGGAGTGATCTGATGGATCCCTCTGCGATTTTTAATATTTATGAAAAAGGATTTAAGTCGGTCTATATCGGAGAAACAGTTAAGGGGAACAATACTTTGCATCAAATAGAACTCTACCCTGATAAAGATGAATATGATGTTTCAAAAGTCGACGTGTTTATCGATAAAAACAGCAAGATGATTAATTCTGCTGTTTTGTATGGCAATGACGGAAATTTATACGGTATTGAGGTAGAAAAGTTTGATACTGATACATATCTTCCGGATTCCTACTTCGTCTTTAATAAGAGTGAGTACGGGGATGTAGAGATTATTGATTTTCGCTGATCAGAAAACTCTCCACTGCCAGTTTATAGGAATCCAGACCAAATCCCATTATGCATCCTTTGCACACGGGGCCTATAATTGATTTATGTCTGAAATCCTCGCGCGTCAGAGTGTTGGAGATATGAACTTCAATAACCCTGACCGGTATGGCTGCTATTGCATCGCGGATTGCCACTGATGTGTGAGTATAAGCCCCGGCATTTATTATTATACCATTATAGCTAAATCCACATTCGTGAATTTTGTTTATAAGTTCACCTTCAACATTTGACTGATAATATTCAAATTTAATTTCCGGATAATCTGATACTAACTTATTATAATATGTTTCGAAAGTCCCGGAACCATAAATACTTTTCTCTCTTTTACCAAGCAGATTCAGATTTGGGCCGTTGATAATCAGTATCTTTATCATATTACTCTTTTAATTAATTTAATAGTAACTTTAATGTAATTTTAACGTATTAAGAACTAAGATAATTATAGTTATTTATATAGCAATAATCAGAATGTTAATTTATAAAACAATTTGTTTTTGGGCTGTTTGAGATTGTTTAAAAATTATGCCGGCTAAATACCGGACTCAGGATGAAGTTTGAAAAATGACAATTGCCAGTTGAATTTTTAGTTAACAATTTTATTCATCTTTTTATAACGGAATTCAGGCATAAATAGTGATAAAAAACAGATATTATTTTGAATAATCAAACTTTAAGTTAATTTTATAAAATAAAAGTTATTTCTTATTTATATGAATTGTTTTTTAACCAGGTGTAAATTAAGCAAATGACGAATAGGAGCAGCATGATATTTTTGAATTTGATTTTAATTTAAATTGAATTATTATATTAAATACGGGAATCACAGAAATTAATTTAAAAATATTTAACATGAAATGGGAGAGTAGCAAAAAGGGATATGAAAATTATCTGAAGCTTGAAAAATCGTTGTCTCAGAATTCTGTGGCAGCATATATTAATGATATAAACAAGCTTATAGACTTCCTCGATGATAATTATAAGAAAATTCCACCCTCCAAGGTTAAACTTGAGCATTTAAAAAGTTTTGTGGAATGGTTGAATAACAAGGGAGTGAGTCCCAGGACCCAGGCAAGGACAATTTCGGGAATTAAATCATTCTTTAAGTATTTGCTTATTGAGGAGAAAATAACCAGTGATCCGACTGCCTTATTGGAATCTCCTAAAATCGGGAGGAAGCTTCCGGATATTCTGTCGATGGAAGAGATAGATAAATTAATAGATGCAGTGGATGTGGGGAAACCCGAAGGTCAAAGGAATAAAGCAATGCTCGAGACTTTATACAGTTGCGGACTAAGAGTTTCTGAACTTGTTAACCTGAAGATTACTAATCTGTTTTTCGATCAGGGCTTTATTAAGGTTGAAGGTAAAGCCGGTAAAGAGCGGCTTGTTCCGGTAAGCAACAGAGCTATTGAAGAAATTAATAAGTATTTAGGGAATTACCGTGACAAACTGAAAATTCAGAAGGGTAGTGAAAATATACTGTTTCTGAACCGAAGAGGACAAAATCTTAGCAGGGTAATGGTATTCACTATTATAAAAAATTTAGCGGATAAGATCAATCTCAAAAAGAAAATCAGTCCGCATACCTTCCGCCACTCTTTTGCAACACACCTGATTAACGGAGGTGCCGATTTGAGAGCTGTCCAGGAAATGCTCGGGCATGAATCAATACTTACAACTGAAATTTATACACATCTGGATCGTGATTATCTTAAAACTACGATTAATCAGTTTCATCCAAGATCATAATACAATATAATCCTGTGGATTGAGAAATTCACAGGATTTTTTTCCGTACATCAAAATTTATGTGTTTAGTAAAGTAATTACAGATGTGCATTTATTTACTTTTATAGATGCAAAGATGAATTATTTTGACAAATTGTTAAAATATTGTTTAATCTTTAGTCACAATGTAGAAAACATCTTATATTTATAACGCTATTTTTGAAGAAAATTTATTTTTGTAAACAGGTTGGCCGGATATAAAAATATTATTTAAGAAAATTATTAATGATTTATGGAAAAAACAGACTTAGCAAAGTACGGTATTCAGGATGTAAAAGAGATTATTTATAATCCATCTTATGAGAAGTTATTTGAAGAGGAGATGAGACCTGAATTGAATGGGTTTGAGAAGGCACAGTTAACAGAACTGGATGCGGTAAATGTTATGACAGGAATTTTTACCGGACGTTCTCCGAAAGATAAATATATTGTGAAAGATGATACTACCAGAGATACTATCTGGTGGAATACTCCTGAAGCACCCAATGATAATAAACCTGTAACAACTGAAGTGTGGAATGAGCTCAAAGAGAACACTGTTAAGCAGTTATCGGGGAAAAGGCTTTTTGTTATGGATACCTTTTGCGGAGCAAATCCCGACTCAAGACTAAAAGTACGGTTTATTACGGAAGTTGCCTGGCAGGCTCATTTTGTTAAGAATATGTTTATCAGGCCAACTGAAGAGGAACTGGAAAATTATGGCGAACCGGACTTTGTTTCTCTGAATGCATCAAAGACCGTCAATCCCAGATGGAAAGAGCACGGGCTGAACTCTGAAGTGTATACGGTATTTAATCTGACTGAAAAAATGCACGTTGTTGGAGGTTCATGGTATGGAGGTGAGATGAAAAAAGGGCTTTTTGCCATGATGAATTATTATCTTCCTTTAAAAGGAATAGCAGCAATGCACTGTTCTGCCAACGTCGGAGAAAATGGAGATGTGGCTATATTTTTCGGGCTTTCCGGTACAGGGAAAACCACATTGTCGACCGACCCGAAACGGAAACTGATCGGAGATGATGAACATGGATGGGATGATGACGGTATCTTCAACTTTGAAGGAGGATGCTATGCAAAAACGATCAATCTTGATCCTGAAGCTGAACCGGACATATATCATGCCATTAAGCGAGATGCCCTTTTGGAAAATGTCACCGTAGACGAAAACGGGAAAATTGATTTCAGCGACAGCTCGGTTACTGAGAACACGAGGGTCTCTTATCCCATATACCATATTGAGAATATTGTGAAACCTGTATCAAAAGCCGGGCATGCCAATAAGGTTATATTTCTAACTGCCGATGCATTTGGCGTAATACCTCCGGTTTCAAAACTCACTCCTGACCAGACAAAGTACCATTTTCTGTCAGGATTTACAGCTAAACTTGCAGGAACAGAACTTGGAATAACTACTCCGAGGCCAACATTTTCAGCATGTTTTGGCGCAGCTTTTCTTTCGCTTCATCCGACTAAATATGGAGAGGAGCTGGTGCGTAAAATGGAGAAATACGGAGCTGAGGCATATCTGGTTAATACAGGCTGGAATGGAACAGGGAAACGTATTTCTATCAAAGACACACGTGCCATAATCGATGCCATTCTGGACGGATCGATAGAAAAATCAGAGACTAAATTAATACCTGTCTTCAATCTGGAAGTGCCGACATATCTCCATGATGTAGATCCTGGAATACTTGATCCGAGAGATACATATGCAAATCCTGAAGAGTGGTATGAAAAAGCAAAAGATCTTGCATCGCGGTTTATTAAAAATTTTGAGAAGTATACCGATAACGAGGAAGGTAAATCGCTCATGGCAGCCGGACCGCAGCTTGACTGATATTTTTAAGTAAGAATTTATGCCGGATATTTAACAGCACGCGGATTAATTTTTTGCCTTTCTTTTTTCAGGTTTATCAGCAAAGTACCTAATTTAAAAAATTCCAATAACCGGAGATTTGCATAACCATTTGATAACAAATAAATTATCAAGGGTTTAGTAAGAAGGAAAGACAGCCTGACCGGTAATGCAATATATTTTATTTTGTTGTACACCCTTAAAATTCTGATGTCATTCATCAATTCACTGTCAAAGTCAGGGAAATGCATAATTCTTATCAGACCGGTGACAGCTTTTTCTGTCTTTTCCAGAAATTCTTTGTTGGTCTCCGGGATGCCGTTGACTACCGGATTATTAATATGAAGAATAGCAATGCCGTTCTTTTTTAATAAATGACCAAAGAGAGTGTCTTCATGACCGTATTCAGTGATCCGCTCATCAAATCTGACCTTTTCAAATATTTTCTTTTTAATAAGAAAGTTATTGGTTTTAAATGATTTATTCGGGAATCTGTTTCTGATGTCAGCAGTCTGGCTCTCCCTGAAAGTTCCATACTTCCAGTGAAGTAGTTTTTCCTTTGGAGGTTTTGTCTTTTCATATACACTGCCTCCGCAAACCACATCAGGATCCGTTTCAATAACTTTAAAATATTGAGGGATGAAGTCTTCCGAATTAATCGTTGAATCACAGTCGATAAAAAGCAGATAGTCGTAGCGGGCATAATTCAAAAAGAGGTTTCTGATTTTAGCCCTTCCGACATTTTTATCTAACGCATGATATAAAATATTCTCCGCATTAAATTTATTAGCTTTCTTATATATTATATCCGAGCAGTCGTCTATTAATAAGATCTCACCACCTTTGTTCAGTGATTTCAACTGAGAAGACAGATCACGTGCAAGGTTGTTGACGTTTCGGTTATATATCGGAATGCAAACGGAGATCATATCCATCCTGTTTTTCTCATCTCCCAAAAGCACTTTTCAGTTGCATTTATATCAACCGAAGCATCATGAGCCTCTTCAAAATCAAATCCGAACAGCTTATTATGAAGCTCAGACAATTTTGGCCATTTGAATCCGTAAGGACCCGGCAGTCTGCATAAATTTGTAGAAGCCTGCATTGTGCACAACTTTCTTTTCCGGTTCAGATTACTGATTATACTTTTTCTTAAAAATTCTGCACCAACGATCTTCTCATCAAAGCTGATATTATGAGCAACAATATAATCTGACTCATCAATAAGCTGGTTAAACTCCATAAGCACGGTTTTGAGATCGCTTCCCTCGTTAATCGCTCTTTCTGTGGTGATACCATGCACTTTTGCTGCCTGGAGAGGTATAATGAAATTCTCAGGTTTTATAATATAACTGTTTGATTCAATGCGGGAGCCATTGCTGTCGCAAAGAATCCAGGCAACCTGGATCATCCTGGGCCAATTATTCAGATCAGATAGAGGTGCTCTCCAGTTTTTGGGCAGTCCTGTTGTTTCAGTGTCGAAAAAAAGATACATATTAATTATTTAATGTTGAGTCTGAACAATTTTAGCGCTATGCGCTTATCAGGCAAATATTAAAAATTTATTTTGTTGATTTAAAATAAATTCAAACACTTTTTTACAATAGAGATTAATATTATCATTTATTATGTATTATTCAACTGCCTCCATCTGAAAGATTTTTCATCAATTGCCCTCATAGTGGCGAGGATACCGTTCAGATGGTCATACTCATGTTGCAGTAATTCAGAAAGGTCATTTTGGACATCCCACACCTGCTGAGTCCGGTTTTCATCTAAATATTTAACTGTAATACTCCTGTGTCTTTTTAGCCTTACCAGAAGATTCGGAAAACTCATGCAGTCGTCCCACAACTCCATCATCTCTTCGCTCAGATTTTCCAGTACCGGATTTATTAATACAACCGGTCTGTCGATATTTATATATATGAGTCTTTTCATTATTCCCAGTTGCGGGGCTGCTATAGCTCTTCCGAATTTATATTCAGCTCTTATCTCTTCCATCACATTATGAAGGTCATTGGTCCACCCTTTAACCATAGGCAATTCAGACTTAAATACAGGCTGGCTGACCTCATAAAGCAACGGATTGCCCAATAGTAATAAGTCTTTTAGTTTTTTCATTGCATGATTTTCCAAACGCATTTTTTTAGGTGCGTCATTAAGATGTTGCTTTAATATTTCAAAGTGTCTTTTTAGGCCTGTTATTAAGTTAGTTTTAGAGGTATGAGATTTAACCGGCTTATTTCATTATAATATTTTTAAAAAGTTTATCAGTCTTGCTCGTTTTTTTTTATTAAAAGTGTTAATTAAAAAGGTATGAGAAAGAACTCACAGTTGGAAGATTCTTATATATATAAAAATTAATACTTTATCGTTTAATGTTCTTTTATTTCCGGTCCTTGATAATTTATTTCTTCAGCTGTGTGGATTGATTACAAAATACCCTTAAATAGGTTTAAACGTTTGCTTAATATATATAATTTTATTCTACTATAATATTCTCAAATGTTGCATAAATATTACCTACCCAAATGCGCCCGTTACTCTGTTCAGTATCTAAATTATGAGTACGCGGAATAACTCCTGAATATCTTAATCTTGCCGAATAGTTTCCCGGTTCCATCTTGTTATAATCTGAACATTCGAAAGAAAAAGATATTTCTGAGCCTGCTTCAAGAACAGAGAGATCATTAATCGTAATATTTTCCCAGTCAGGATTTGAAGCAGTCCATCGCATAGGATAGGTTACACTTGTCTCTTTATTTTTTAACAGCAAACCTCCTGTATAATAGTTGAAATCAAGATCACCCATTTTATCAGGATCGGGGACATAGTAATTGATATTATCATTATTTTTCAGGGATATGGTGCAGGTAATTTCAGAATGATTTCCCCGGGTGATAATTTCTGCATTATCAATTTTTATACTTATTCCATTCCGCAGCAATCCGTTGTTTTTAAATGCATCAATTATTTCTTTATTGTTTCGCATGTCTCCGGACTCACCGTAAAATCCCAGTTCTATGATGTCATCGGCATATAGGAAACAATTTGAAATATAGTGCGGAGAAGGTGGTGGAGTAGATAACTCGCAGCGATGAATTACACCTTCAAATATTCTGCTACCATTGACAAGAAGATCAAAGTCAGTTACAGATTCATTTAATGCCATATTCACCTTCATAAACAGAAGGTGCGTTGAGCTGTCATAAAAAGAGATATGATTTTCAGTTATAAATGTGCCATCACTGAACTCTATCCTGAATGTATCATTGTTTGTGATATCATTTATATTTTCACAGGAAGAGATGAAGAGGACTGTTATCAATCCAATGGTTAAAGTGATATTTATAGTTTTCATGGTAGTGACTTTTTAATTTGATGCATTAAACTTCAAACAGGTTGCGTATATTATCTTATGTGTTAATAACAACAAGAACATTTTTTTCAATAATGATAACTTTAAAATCCTGTAAAATATTATGCTTTTCTTTTTGAAATTATCGTCTTTACTGATAAAATATCAATATCTGTCCCATCTCTCTTTCCAGTCTTTCAGAAAATCCTGCCGCCATTTGCCAATTGTATACTGGCACTCTTCAGGAGATTTATCCGGATCAACATAGTAATTAGGGTACCGCAGCTTGTCGAAATGCCTGAATTGTCCTCCCCAGCTTTCCTGTGTCGGATCATCAACATTTCCGGTTTTGCCCGGAACAGGGGACAGGAGAAAAAGCATACTTGGAGAATCACCCTCTTTCAGACTGTTTTTCGGAGAATTAGCCTTTGGAAAAGCATCACCGCATTTCTCTTTGAACATGCCGTTATGGGTAGATCCATGGTTTCTGATATTTACATCAATAAAATTTGTATAAGCCCATTCACCTTCCTGGTTTCCCGACTGGTAAACTCCCCTGAAAGTTTCATGACTGCCTCTGGGCAATATACCGTTTTCTATCCACCAAAGTTCGTTATATTTATTTGCCATAAAGTCGAAAACAAAATCCCTGCTGGCTTTGTCATGCAGTGTGTTTGATGAACCAATATAGTAGATCCTTATTTTGTCTGCAATTTGCGGAGCATCATGCAAAGCCTGTGCTGTGGTAGTGATGCTGCCCCAAACCAGTATCCATAATGGTTTTTTAGCTGAATATTTTTGCGCTGTCTTCACTATCCACTTTGATCCTTCAGTAGATTTTCCCGGTGCCGGTGCTCCGGGTAATTCAGTTCCCAACTTAACCATACTTAATAATGTCTCCTCCTCCATAAGATCTGTATATCCTTTGTTTCTGAGGTGCTCAACATCTATTCTCTGTATCCACTCTTTTATAAGTTTTATTCTGGGTACAGTATCCCAGGGGTGATTTCTGATCTGGTTACAGGGAGTAGCCACAATTCCCTTGATTTTCAATATATCGCTGTAGTGGACAGCCCTGAAAAGTGATTGAATATCATCAGGGTCGCCACCTAAATCGGTATCAATTATAATATCATAGCGCGGATTTTTTTTTGACACAGCTTCACAGGAAATAATAATGTGAAATACTGCAAGAATTGATAAGACGCCTGCTAAAAGCCGTAGTTTTTTCATAATCATTTTGATAGTGTTTAAGAATATAAAGATAATATATTACTCATCCTCTTCATCATCTATGATAGGTGGAAATTCGTCCGGATCAGGGAGGATTTTTTTTGTTTCCGCTTCACTTAAGGCTTCCACGCCTTTAAGTCTGCGCTGGATTGCCCTGGTTCTTTTGCCCATAACATCATCTAACTGATTAAGACCGGTCTGGATATTTTTCTGGGCTTTTTCCATCATTCCTCCAAAATTTTCAAACTCTTTTTTAACTGCACCCAATACCTGCCATACCTCGCTGCTTCGTTTTTGTATAGCGAGGGTTTTAAATCCCATCTGCAGACTGTTCAGTATTGCCGCAAGTGTTGTGGGCCCCGTTACAATTATTTTGTAGTTTCTCTGAAGATCTTCGAGCAGAGCAGCTTTTCTTACCACCTCTGCATATATACCTTCAAAGGGAAGGAACATAATGCCGAAATCGGTTGTATAAGGCGGATCTAGATATTTTTCACAAATATCTTTAGCCATCTTCTTTATGGTATTTTCAAGATTTTTCTGCGCATTTAATATTTTATTCTGGTCTCCCTCGTCATAAGCTTCCTGAAGCACTTCATATACATCCTTAGGGAATTTTGCATCGACCGGAAGCCAGACTTCATTGCCTGAATCATCCCTTCCCGGCAGTTTGATTGCAAACTCAACCTGGTCGGACCCGCTTTTCTTTGTATTTACATTTGCTTCATACTGGTCGGGTGCTAATATCTGTTCAAGAAGCAGTGAGAGCTGGATCTCTCCAATGCCTCCGCGCATTTTTACGTTACTCAGCACCTTTTTAAGTCCACCCACATCTGAAGCAAGATTTTTCATCTCTCCCAGTCCCTCCTGTACAGCCTGCAGCTGTTTGCCAACCGTCTCAAATGACTGGCTTAACCTTTCGTTCAACGTTTTCTGTAATTTCTCATCTACAGTTTTGCGCATCTCCTCAAGCTGCTTTGAATTATCTTCACGTATCTCTTTCAGCCTGTTTTCCACTGACTCTTTAACCTCTTTTACATTTTCAGTGGTTTGTCTGTTTATCTCATTTTGCTGATTGGAAAAATCACTGAATTTCTGTCTTAAGAGTTCATTAAGCTCTTTAGTGTTATCCGTGAATTTAGATTCAAAAGACTTGAGATTGTGAGCAAGTTCTTCCCGGTTGATCCTTGCCATATCATTGGTTTCTGTTCTGTTCAAGCGAAACTCCTCCCTGACATTTTTCTCCGTTTTTTCAAGAGTAAGGTCAAACTTTAGCAAAGAATTTTCGATCTCTTTAAGTTGAGGTTTGATATTGAATTTCTTTAAAAGTCCGACAGCTATGTTTATTATCACTAATACTATCAGTACAATCAGAAAAATTTCTGTTTCAGTCATGTTAACGTTGTTTTTTTAAAGACAGTCACCGGGTATACTCCTATCTGGCCACCAATTGTCTTTAATACTTTATCGGGAATTTATTTTTTTAAATGGCAACCATGGTAAAGATATTAATATTCGCGTTCCGCTCCCCTTGCAAATCCACCAAAGCCAATTGTAATATAATGCATTTTTCCTGCGGCCCCGGTATATTTATTTTCAAATTGAGGGATATTAAATGCATATCTTATCCTCATAAAGCCGTAACTTGTTTTGGGTCTGAATGCAGGTATGTTATTCTTTCCGAATTTTATATCCAGATTAACACCAAGCATATAGGTTGTGGTAAATTCCAGCGATACCTCTTCTAATTCAGGGATCTCCTCGGTTTTATCAGTAGGCGGACTTATATCCATGACTCCGATACCTGCAAACGGAGACACCTTTAATCTGTCGTTATCGAGAGTGACATAACCTATAGAGGCCTCTGGCAGGAAAACCATTGTACGTGAACCTTTTTCCCAGGTTCCCAGTGAGTAGTCAAAGTCTTTTTTAGTTTTATTAAAGCCTATATAGTCTCTCAGGTATAACTCAAATTTTTTATAGCATATATCAAAAGCCACACCGAAGGGAATGTTATTTGTGTAGCTTTCACTTAACTGACCTGTATAGATACCATATCCGCTAAAAAATTCAAATGCCATTCCCCATTTTTTCGGAACCAGCTTGTATCTGATATAGTTTCTTGTAAAGTCCTCATAATCACTTTCAGGAAATGTCTTAATGAAATTGTCAGCGTCAGTATTCAATGTATCCTGAATAAACTCATCTTTCTGAGTGTCAGAGGTCAGGTACTTTAAATTTAAGAGAAGGAAATTTTTTGATTCATTACCCTGATTACTTTTTTCTATTTGATCTTTAAGTGTTTCAAAGTTTTCAACCGTCTTGGTTCTCAGCTTTTCATACAGAAGATCATAAGGTGGTCTGATTCGGGTATTGTAACTTTCGACCTTTGCAGAATCAAACTCAGTAATACTCTTTGTTATTTCATCATATTCATTGGTCCAGTAAAGGATCAGCCAGTATTCAGGAGGGAAAAGAGCAATATGGTTTTCATCTTCAGCCTTTCCCGTTAAATAGTTCTTTATTTCCTTTACTTTGGTGAGATCATTCTCCAGAAATCTTTCCAGCAATAAGTTTCTTCCTTTTGAGATTATGGAAGATTTGGATTCATCGAAATCAAGGATCTCTTTTTCAACTGGGTCAACCTGACCGTAAACAGCAAATGAAATAAAAACTAATGTCAGAACGATTATAATTTTTTGCATTTTTATGCTCATCATTTTGTGTTTAAGTTTAAAATTTCAGTCTTTTCAGACTACAAAGAGAGCAAAGTTAGTATTTCTATTATAATTGTTGTATTATTCTTTTATTCTCTAAGAAATGCGACCATAAAAATCTTTATGTTTTAGTGTTTTAGAAGTATGAATATTTCATAAATGATTTTTTACGATTCTACTAAAAGTAACGTATTGCAAACAAATGATTAATTCATGATATGAATGTTTCATTTTACTATAGAACAAACTACCGGCAATTAATTCAGTAGAACCTGACCATTGAGAACAATTTATAAGCGGATATGTCGGGTATACCAGCCTGTACAATTTTATCCGGCATAAGTTAATTTTGGTGAAAAACCAGCAAGGTATATTTTAATGCGTTACAGCTTTGAGTCCGATGATTGAAGAAATAAGAGTTATTATGAAAAAGAGTCTAAGGAAATCAGCCGGTTCTTTAAAGACAATGATACCAACCAGGGCAGTTCCTGCAGCACCTACACCTGTCCAGACAGCATAAGCAGTGCCTATTGGAAGTACCCTGGTCACTTTGATTAACAGAAGCATACTGATTGCCAGGCTCATAATGAAGCCAATGTACCAATATGTTGCTGCCAGGCCTGTCGATTCTTTAGCTTTACCAAGGCAAAAAGCAAAACCCACTTCAAAAAGACCTGCTATAATCAATAATATCCAGTTCATCTCAATTTTTTTATATCAGATAATAATTACATCGTTTATCTTTTTTTCTTTCTAATTATAATTTTTGTATATCAATTCAGAAAATTTATCGAACACAGATGTTGTTGCCGGGTGATTAAATGGCAGGTACTGAGTATAGATACTTGCAGCAATTCCCGATTTCCTGTCGACGTACCAGTATGTATTATAAAGTCCGCCCCAAAGCAATGTGCCATTATAACGACCGTATGAAGTCTTATCAGTATCAATCATTCCCCCTAAACCCCAATTTGAGGTTGGTTTGATAAGTCCGCGAAAATCACAGCAGTGGCCTTTAAGAAAATAATTATCTTTAATATCCATTGAAATACCTGAAATTTGGGCTCTGAACATTTCATCTATAAGTTCCTTCCCAAGAATCCTGCCGTTTGAATATATACCATCATGGAGAATACATGACAATAACTTTGTGTAGTCTTCAGGAGAAGAAAATATTCTGCCTCCTCCAATGTATATCTGAGCTTCGTTTTCGGGAATACGATCGGGGAATTCAGTAATTTTACCCGTGCCATCATCAGACCGGTGTCCATAAGAGACTATCTCATTTTGAAGTGAATCCGGAACATTATACCACGTTCGGTTCATTTCTAACGGCCCGGTAATATTCTTCCGGAAATACTCTTCAAGTGTTAACCCGGATATTTTTTCAATCAGTTTTCCTACCCAGTCTATACTGGTTCCATATAAAAATCTGGTTCCACTTTCAAATCTGCGTGGAAGGTCTTCATATTTCCAGTCAGACTTGTCGTGCCTTGCCAGCAGAGAGTCGGTAAAATAATACCCAAAACCGGAAGTGTGAGTCAGGAGATGTCTTAAAGTAACCGGATTGATTCCTTTAACCAGTTTTTTGTCATCTGTCAGGATAGGAATAGCTGACATTTCAGGCATAATAACCGACAGGTCCTGATCCAGCTCCAACAGATCTTTTTCTACAAGTTGCAAGGCAGCAATACTTGTAATCAACTTTGTCATTGATGCAATTCTGAAAATATTATTCTCTTTAACGGGGATGCCTTTACCCCATACAGCCTCTCCATAAGTATATGTATTTTTCTCTCCTTGTTTATTAATTGCAATTGCTACTAATGCAGGGATATCGCTGTCCTCTAAAAGAGAATCAATCGTAATTTTTACAAAGTCATCGGAAGGGAAAATACGAGAATTTCCTTCTTGTTGTTTGCATGATACAGTTATGACGAATAAAAAGGAAAATAAAAATAAATTTCGGAGTTTCATTGGTTTAAATTTTATATTATTAATCAGAAAAGATTTAAAATTACGAAATAACATTTATTGTTGCTTAATAATCTCATCGATGGCGTTCCTGATATTTGAAAATTTAAATTTAAATCCTTTTTCTGTCAGGGCTTTGGGAATTACTGCCGGACTCTCAGTCAGAAGGCTTGCAGCATTTCCATATAACAGTCTGAGGGTAAATATCGGTACAGTCATGAATGCCGGGCGATGAAGTGCTCCGGCAAGTGCTCCGGTAAATTCTTCATTTGTGATTTGCTGCGGAGCTGCCAGATTAAAAGTTCCTTGGAATGAATCATCTTCCAGAGCCCGGGCAAAAGCCCTGACTAAATCTGCTTCATGAACAAATGGAAAGGGTTGTTTTCCGTTCCCGATCTTTCCCCCGAGCCCAAGCTTAAACGGGAGTAACATTTTTGAAATAGTTGCGGATTCACTTCCCAGAACCACGGCAATCCTGAAAATTGTCAGGCTGACTTCATGAGGAAGGTTATCCCAGGCTGATTCCCAATCTTTGACAAGATTTCCCAAAAAACCTGTATCGTAATTTGTACTTGATTCATCATGTACTTCTCCTGTACGGTAAATTCCTATGGCTGATGCAGATATTATTTTTTTGGGTCTTTCTTCCTGTGGAAGATATTGAATTGCTTTCACCAGTTTTTCACCAGTTTGGATCCTGCTGTTATAAATTATTTCCCTGTTCTTTGTTGTCCAGCGTTGTAAAATGGGTGCCCCGGCCAGGTTTATTAAAGCATCTGCATTTCTGATCTCCCCTGCAAGTATTTCTGTCGGTGCGTAAAGCAGGTTCCGGTCTGTTCGTGAGACAATAATGCCTTTTTCTCTTAAATGTGAAGAAATAATTTTTCCCAGATATCCTGAAATCCCTGTTATCTTTACTTGCATCCTTGTGATATTAGTTGTATTCTGATAAATTCCCTTTTCAATATCAATCAATAACTCGTTATTAAAAAAATAAAATTATCAGAATTTTCTTAATCAGTAAATTATTTTGCGGAGAAAATTTTCTGATTGTAATTCCGGAACAGTTTAAAACTTCTGAAATTATCCGGTTATCTGTAATCTTTCTGCATTCTGAAAATATATCTTTATATTGGTAAAAGTTCCGTTTTTATAGCCTATTTTTAGGATAATAAATTAATTTGACCTGAGAAAAGGATAATTTTTATCTCTTAGCATTTTGTTTCGTTAATTTTGCGTCTGACAATGAGAACATCTAATAAGTTAATGTCACGTTTCCACCTATGGCGGAAGAGGAACATGAGTGAACGGACATTCCTTGCAGTCATTAGCATTCTGGCAGGATTGTTTTCAGGAATAGCTGCCGTTATCCTTAAAAATACTGTCCGTATGACGCAAAATGTTGTAAATTCCATTGTTTCCAGGGATGTACACAACTATATATATTTTGCACTTCCCATTATTGGTGTTACAATTACTGTGTTAATTATCAAATTTGTTGTCCGCCGCAAGGTGATCCACGGAATACCAAATGTACTTTATGGTATTTCCAAGCGGGAGGGGCGGATAAGTTCTCATAACCTCTATTCTTCAATAATCACCAGCTCTCTAACCGTTGGATTTGGCGGCTCAGTTGGACTGGAAGGACCTACTGTTGCAACAGGCACTGCCTGGGGTTCATGGCTGGCAAAGACTTTCAGACTTAATTATAAAAATACAATCCTGATACTGGCCTGTGCATGTGCCGGAGGTATGGCGGCGATCTTCAAAGCTCCTATTGCCGCTATTGTTTTTGCAGTTGAGGTTATAATGATTGATCTGACTGTTTTTTCGCTTGTTCCGCTGCTGCTTTCGTCTGCAACGGGTGTCGTTGTGTCGTATCTGTTTCTCGGACAGGATGTCCTATATCCTTTTGAAGTAAAACAGGCTTTTGCCATGCAGGATGTCCCTTATTATATTTTGCTGGGTATAGTAGCCGGACTTATTTCAGTCTATTTTACAAAAGTTTTTATGTTTTTCAGTGATTTTTTTGATAAACGTAAAAATGATCTGTCAAGATTAATTATCGGAGGTGCTGGTCTTGGCCTGCTTATCTTTCTTTTTCCATCTCTTTTTGGAGAAGGTTATGAGGCAATAAACGAAGCCCTGGAGGGCAATATGGAGTATCTTTTCAATAATAGTTTGTTTTATGGTTTCAGGAATGAGATCTGGGTTGCATTGATATTGCTTGCTATGGTGGTCCTTTTTAAAATAGTAGCAGCCTCTTTTACTTTCGGAAGCGGAGGAGTAGGAGGAATATTTGCACCTACGCTTTTTATGGGAGTTAACACTGGGTTACTTTTTGCCCAGTTGAATAATCTTATAGGTATCCATAAAATAAGTATTAATAATTTTGCACTTATCGGTATGGCCGGACTTATTGCCGGAGTGTTGCATGCTCCGTTGACAGGGATCTTTTTGATTGCCGATATTTCGGGGGGTTATAAATTGTTTGTACCGTTAATGATTACGGCGACCTTTGCATATATAGTTGTAAGAACATTTACTCCTTATTCGGTTTATCATTTTCAGCTGGCACGCCGGAGGGAGCTGTTGACACACGATAAAGATGCTAATGTTTTACAAATGCTTGATGTGAAAAAACTGATTGAGAATGATTTTGAAAAGCTTTCACCTGAAGCCACTCTCAGAGATCTCACTGTCGCAATTTCACGCAACCACCGTAATCTTTTTCCGGTGGTCGATAAGGAGGGGAAAATGAAGGGAATGGTTAAAATGGATGATGTAAGAGAGCTTATCTTTAAACAGGAATTGTATGATAAGGTGAAAATAAAAGATCTGATGTATATGCCTGAGTATTATATCCATCCTGACGACAGCATGGAAATTGTCGCGAATAAGTTTGAATCGTCGGGGAGATATAATCTGGCTGTGATAGGCAAAGACGGGAAATATTACGGATTTATCTCAAGAGCCAGGGTATTTACCAGGTACCGTAAACAGATTATTGATGTTTCGCATGTTTAAGATATTGTATAGAAGAAAGATCGTTTATTTGCTTAATAGATTAATTATCTGGCGACTTGCCCGGATTCCGGAACGTCAGTTTTTGTATTTGTTAAGTTTTATAGTGGGTATTTGCAGTGGACTGGCGGCACTGGCACTTAAGAATATTATCCATATACTTGCTCATTGGCTTACTAACTGGTTTAGTGCTGGCTCGACAAGATATTTCTATCTTATTTATCCACTTACCGGTATATTCCTGACTGTAATCTTTGTCAGGTTCATTATTAAGGATAACCTCGGGCACGGGGTTTCCAAAATTTTGTATTCAATATCCCGGCAGGGAAGCCGTTTTAAAAAGCACAATGTCTGGTCTTCGATGGTTGCCAGCTCCCTGACTATCGGATTTGGAGGATCTGTAGGAGCTGAGGCCCCTATTGTTTTAACAGGTGCATCCATTGGTTCTAATCTGGCCCGACTGTTTAAGCTTAATTACAAATACGTTACACTGATGGTTAGTTGTGGTGTTGCAGGAGCAATTGCCGGCATTTTTAACGCACCTATTGCCGGAATTGTTTTTACTCTTGAAGTATTGATGATCGACCTTACCATGTCCTACCTGATACCACTCCTGATTTCATCTGTTACAGCTACCATGCTGTCTTATTTCTTTATGGGAGAGGGTGTTCTTCTGAAGTTTTCGCAGGTACAGTCGTTTTCGGTCGATACCTGGTGGTTTTATGTCCTGCTGGGCGTATTCACCGGTCTTATTGGAATCTATTTTACGAGAATGACAATGTATCTTGAGGCTAAGTTCAAAACTATAAATTCATGGATTGTAAGGTTGTTTGCCGGTGGAATTGCAATGGGTGTTCTGGTATTCCTTTTTCCTCCTCTCTGGGGTGAAGGATACAGGGAGATAGGAACGATTTTTGCCGGCAGAGGTGTTGATCTTTTAAATAATACTGTATTTTTTCCCTGGAAGGAAAATGAATATCTGATATTGATCTTTTTAGCAGCGCTTTTGGTCTTTAAGGTTGTGGCAATGGTAGCCACTACAGGATCAGGCGGGGTCGGAGGTGTGTTTGCTCCTACACTTTTTATGGGAGCCATAGCCGGATACTTTTTCTCACTGTTTGTTAACAGTATTTTTGCTGTTCAACTCCCCAACGATAATTTTGCGCTTGCCGGCATGGCCGGAATGATGGCTGCTGTTATGCATGCTCCCCTGACAGGTATATTTCTTGCCGCTGAAATAACAAGGGGTTATGAACTCTTTATACCTTTGATCCTTTCATCTACCGTGGCATATGTTACCATTATGTATTTCGAACCTCACAGTGTTTATACAAAGCAACTTGCTCTGGCAGGGGACCTTCTTACCCACCACAAGGATAAGACAGCTCTTCGTATGATGAATGTCCGTAATCTGATTGAAACAGATTTTGAAGTCCTTACCCCGGATGCAACTCTGCGCGACCTCGTAAAAGCTATCTCAAGATCTCACAGAAACCTGTTTCCTGTTGTTGATGCTGATGGAAAAATAAAAGGAATGGTTAAGCTGGCTGATGTTAAAGATCTTATTTTCGAGCATGATCTGTATGATAAGATTTTTGTGAAAGATTTGATGTACATGCCTGAGTTTTATATATCTCCCAATGACAGTATGGAGGCAGTAGCCGAAAAATTTGAATCTTGCGGCAGATATAATCTTGCAGTCATTGAGGAAGGCAAATACCTGGGCTTTATCTCCAGGGCCGTGGCCTTTTCAAAATACCGCAAGACAGTTCAGGATTTTTCTCAGGAATAAAAGAGGCTGCCTTTATATTAAGACAGCCCCCTGTAAGATGAGAGAAAAATAAATGTTAATTAAACAAATGGTGCATTCTTAAGGTAGTTATAACTCATTTCCACACTTTCAAATGCATCTAAATCTCTGAACCGGTCCTGTTCTACGAAGTGCATTTTCATGCCGGCTATGTCTTTTACTTTGAAAATTCCTTCAAAGTCAATTCTTCCAAAACCAACCGGAGCGAAGAACATGTCGTCAGTCTTTACCATATCCTTCAGATGGTATATCTCAAATCGTCCGGGGAACTGTTTGATATATTCAACCGGGTCATATCCACCTCTTGTTACCCAGTAAACATCAATTTCAAAGGTTACAAGGTCGGGATCGGTCTCTGCGATCAATACATCCATACCTTTCTGTCCGTTGATATTTTCAAACTCAAAAGCATGGTTGTGATATCCGAATTTGATCCCGAATTTTTTTGCCACTTCACCAATCCTGTTGAATTTTTCTGCTGTAGCTTTATAACCGTCGATATTCTGACGGTACTCTTCTGCCAGATAAGGATATATAACGTATTTACACTCAGCTTCTGCTGCATCGGTAAATACTTTCTCTGCATCAGCCGGTTCCACCACACTATGACTGCTGTGGAGAGGCATACCCAGTCCAATTAACTTAGCAGCAAAATCTTTAGGCTTCATGCCGTAAAATGTACTGTCGGCCATTACATAATTTGCAGCTTCCATGGAGTTATATCCAATCTCGGCAAGACGGTTAAGGGTTCCGTCAAGATCATTCTTAATTTTATCCCTCACTGTGTATAACTGTAGTCCTATTATTTTTTCTTTTGAAGAACTACAGGAAAACAGTGGATTTATCATACTTACTGCTGCAAAAGCAGCGCTGGTTTTAATAAAATTGCGGCGATTGGTCATTGTTTTATGTTTTGTTAATTTATAAACCTGGATTATGTGATTATTTTTTTAAAAACTATTCTGAATGCAGAAAAAAATATTTTTTAAACCTTCTCCGCTGTGGATTTAACAATAGTAAATCAAATTATTTCATGATAGGATATAATCTTTTTGCTCTTTAAGATAGTGATTATTGCATCAATAATCTCATCATCCTGAAGGGAGGCATAATTAAAAATAACATCAAAGTCGTCATTCTGAGCTTTCCTGCCTGCTGTTTTCTCAATAAAAGAATCCCTCTTCTTGTCTATTTCGTTTACGTAAGCGACTGCCTCAGCCTGTGTCATATCCTTGAGCTGCATAATCCTGTTAATTCTCCATTCGAGCGGAGCTTCCAGTCTTACATTAAGTTTATTGGGAATATTTTTCAGTATTACTCCGGCTGAGCGGCCTACTATAATGGTCCTGCCCTGACATGCCAAACGGCAAATTATACCTTTGAAGGTTTCAATTAATGATTTTTCGGAAATATCGTATAGCGTTTCATCGGAAAAGGAATGAGCTACCTCTTTCAATCTTTTTTCTGCCTCATCTGCATCTTCAAATTTTCCCTCCCTGACCTCTTTAATCATATCATCAACTACTTCATCAAAAATATTTTTGTCGACCCACTTCCATTTGGCAGCGGTTTTTGTGTCTGACATATAGCTGTAACCTGTCAATATTTTAGACAGTTTTATGGCTATACCCCTGGCAGAACATCCCGACTGACGAGAAATAGTGATCAGCGGTCCGGGAAAATACCCTGTTTCAAGATCACAGGAGTTGAGGTTCTTCATATAATTGTTAAAAAATCTTTCCATAATCTTTTTTTGATACTTTTACTTATTATTCCCGAAATTACAACCAAATTACTTTACTTGAACGATATATGTTTTAAAATACTCAATTATATGAATGTTATATAACAAGTTTTTAACACTAACCATAGATTTTGATCTATTATCAGCTCTGAATATTAAGTTTTTTGCAAATTCAGTATGCTGTAAACATTATTTTAATATTGGAATACGATTTTGATTTTTTTAAAATAAAGTTATTCGTAAATTTCAACCAACTTGATATCAAATGCCAGCGGTGAATAAGGAGGAATGGAACCATCATCAGAACCTTCCGGTCCGTAAGCATTAGCTGAAGGAACTATAAAGATTCCTTCCGTTCCTTCATTAAGGTAACTTATTGCATTTTCAAATCCCTGTATCAAATCGGTCGACATGTAGTTGAATTTCCAAATCCCGTCTGTATTCCAGCGGGAGGAGGCATCAAATACATAACTGCTTTCAGGAAAGAATCCAACATAAATTAATCCAATCGAATCACCGGGCACAGGATATTCTCCGTCACCCTGCTTAATTATTGCATAATAAACACCTATTTCGGTAGTGTCAACATCATAACCATTGCTGTTCAGAGAATCGAGATATTCTGATATAATTGCTGCTTCTCTTTCCGGTGTGTATTCTACCTCTTCTCCCATCTCATCAATACAAGATGTCGCAAAAAGAACAGAAGTAATAAATATAAACTTTAAAAGAATTTTTATTGTCGTCATTTTAATCAGATAATAAATTTAATTGTTCAATAGTAACAAAAATAACAATTTAAGCATTATTCTGTTTTAAAAATTGAAATCTGAACTGTCATTTTCATTGTTAGTCTTCTTCGGGTGGTACAATATTATGCATAGTTACAACATAGATCAGTGAATTGTGAGGTGGAACTTTACCCGTTCCTTCTGATCCGAAAGCGAGATGCGAGGGAATTATCAAGTCCATTTTGCACCCTTTATTCATGCGTTTAATACCATCTTTCAATCCGGCTGTCATGTCGGCCTCTTTAAGTACAAATCTCCAGATCCCGTTCGGAAAATAATCTTTAGTCATATCTATCAGAGAACCGTCCAAAAAGTAACTTACATATTCGATGTAACATGTGTCAACCGACTCGGGATATGGTCCCTCGCCCTCTTTCCTGAGGATATAATAGACTCCCAGATCAGTAGTATCTATGTTGAATCCATCCGATTCCTTTTTCAGCAAAAAATTGTTAAGCTCCTCTAAATCCTGTTCAAATGTTCGTGAACCATTATCATCATCATCCTCACAGGATACTGCCAAAAGTAATGAAGCCAGTGTAATTAATACCGCACTTTTTATAAAGTTCATCTCTTTTCCGCTTAATTAATTTAATTCCATATTTTTTTACCGGTTTTGTCCGGACGAGTTTCTTATCGAGTGGAAAATTACAAATTTCGCGTTATACGACAATCGAATTTTTATAAAACCTGACTATTTGTTAATCAAACTTTCAAACTAATTCGTTGTTAAATAAATTGATAAATATAGTTCAGTTAAAAATTTTAATATTTAAATGACACATAAATATACAAATGACATAATCAACGCTTCATCTCCCTATCTCCTTCAACACGCTCATAATCCCGTAAACTGGCAGGAGTGGGATAATAGCCTGAAGGAGCAGGCAGAAAGAGAGAATAAGCTGCTGTTGATAAGTATCGGATACTCTGCATGCCACTGGTGTCATGTAATGGAACAGGAATGTTTTGAAGATATTGAAGTTGCCGGCATTATGAATCAATATTTCATCTGCATAAAAGCAGACAGGGAAGAAAGACCTGATATTGATCATTATTATATGACATCAATACAATTAATGGGAATACAGGGAGGGTGGCCGTTGAATGTAATAGCACTTCCCGACGGCAAACCTCTGCGGGGTGGCACATATTTTCCTAAAGTTGCCTGGATGAGAAATATCTCCTCAGTATATGAATTTTACATCAACCACAGGAAATAGGCTGTTGAATATTAAGTGAAAGTTCATAATGGTGTTCAGCAGGAGTCATTATTGAAGGACTCAGGATTTCCGGTTTCAGCAAATGATAAGATAGTTATTAGGGAAGTTGTTTGTTGCCTGTGACTAAGGTTGTTGAGGCAGTAGAGCTGTTAAAGAAACAGTCAAAAAAATAATCCCGGCGGGCTAAGCCGGGATTACGCAATAATCTTTAAAAGCGACTATTTGGTTTTTAATAAGGGTTTGTATCGTCAAAAGTAATAGAAATTTTTATAACTAAAAATTCTAGTATTCTGATTTACGTAGTTATTTATTCTGATATTTAACTTCAGAAAAGCTTATATGCAAAATTATTTGTTAGTAAACTTTTTAAAAAAAAATCGTATTACATTTATAAAGAACCGATAATTCTATATTTTAGTAAAAAATATGAAGGTGCTGTGTTTTGAGGATAAAAAAGGGAAATATAGACATGGTGGCCTTTATTCTGTAAATTATGGTAACTTTATTTTTATTTTTTATTATTTCTATTGCAGTTTCATTTGTATGCTCCTTATGGGAAGCGGTTGTTTTGAGTACAACTCCTTCATTTATAAGCAGAATGGAAGTTGAAAAGCCGCATATTGGCAATCTAATGAACAAAATGCAGGAGGATATTGACAAACCTCTTTCTGCCATTCTTACACTTAATACTTTTGCACATACAATTGGTGCTGTCGGAGTTGGAGTCCAGGCAGGTAAGTTATTCGGCTCCAATTATATACAGCTGTTTAGTTTTGAAGTATCTTATGAATCGATGATAGCGGGCGCTATGACCCTGGCGATTCTTGTTCTTTCCGAGATCATCCCGAAGACTATAGGAGCAAATTTCTGGAAACAATTAACTCCTTTTACAGTTCGTTCCCTGCAGGTTCTTATGTTGATTCTGGCTCCGTTTGTGTGGCTTGCTAAGTGGATTACAAGATTGTTTATCAAAGAGCAGGGAAGAAGCGTTTTTAGTCGGGCTGACCTTGCAGCCATGGCCGACGCCGGACTTAAAAGCGGTGCACTTGACAGAGAGGAAAAGTCTATTATTCAGAATCTTCTTCGACTTGAAAATATTAAAGTAAGGGATATCATGACTCCGCGCTCGGTAATAATGATGGCCGACGATGAACTGTCAGTGTCTGAACTTTATGATGAGTTAAAGCCGTTGGTTTTTTCGAGAATACCTGTTTTTCATGAGAATCCCGATAATATAACAGGACTGATTCTAAAAGACCATATTCTTGAGAACCTTGCACAAGACAGGCATAATGTCAAAGCTCACGAAATAAAGCGGGATATCCTATTCATTGAAGATAATATTTCTGTTGCAAAATTAATGGATTCTCTCATACTGAACAGGGAGCATCTTGCAATGGTGGCAGATGGTTTTGGCAGTGTTGTGGGTCTGGTTACCATGGAAGATCTTTTTGAAACACTTCTGGGTTTTGAAATCGTTGACGAATCCGATAAGATTGAAGATCTTCAGAAATTTGCGCTTGAGAAATGGAAAAAAAGGACAAGCAAACATCACCTGAAACCTGAGTAAAGGTTTTTCCTTTTGAACCGGTCATATCTTTTTAAATTTTTTTTAAATAATCCTCTAAAAAAATCCTTAAGTGTGTACTGCATTGAATTTTAATTATTTTTGAAATGGTTACAAACGAATTTTAAATCAATAAATATGAATATTAGTCCATTACAGAAAGAGAGAGCAAAGTATCAGCCCAAACTTCCTGCATCCATAAGAGGTGAGGTGAAACTGGTTGAAGGAGAAAAAACCGAATCAGTAGCCGATCAGGATCAGATTAAGGAGCTATTCCCAAATACATACGGCATGCCCGTTGTTACTTTTGAAAAAAGCTCCGGATCTGCCGAGAGGAAGCCTGTGAATGCCGGGGTAATTCTGTCGGGAGGACAGGCACCGGGTGGTCATAATGTGATTTCAGGAATTTTTGACGGAATTAAAAAGATTCACCAGGATAGTAAATTATACGGATTTTTAGGTGGTCCTTCCGGACTAATTGAGCATAAGTTTATAGAAATAACTGAAGATTTAGTTGGTAAATATCGTAATACCGGCGGCTTCGATATTATCGGTTCCGGACGTACAAAGCTTGAAGAACAGCTGCAGTTTGATGAAGGTCTGGAAATTGCAAAAGATTTAAATCTTAATGCACTGGTAATAATCGGCGGTGATGATTCTAATACCAATGCCTGTGTTTTGGCAGAGTATTATAAATCAATAGGTGAAGATATTCAGGTTATCGGTTGTCCTAAAACTATTGACGGAGACCTGAAAAATGATTTTATTGAAACCTCTTTTGGTTTTGATACTGCAACAAAGGTTTATTCCGAACTGATAGGTAATATTCAGAGAGATGCCAATTCTGCAAAAAAATACTGGCATTTTATAAAACTTATGGGCAGGTCGGCATCACATATCGGACTGGAATGTGCATTAAAAACACATCCGAATATTACTTTGATCTCTGAAGAGGTAGCAGAAAAGAGACAAACTCTGGGGGATATTATCGGGTATATTGCAGGTGTCGTTGCAAAAAGAGCTGAAAATGGTGAAAATTTCGGTGTTGTTCTGATACCTGAGGGACTGGTTGAGTTTATACCGCAGATGAGGAAGCTTATTGCAGAGCTTAATGACCTCCTTGCTGAGGGGACATCAACAGGCAATGCATTTAAAGAGGCAGAAAAGGGTAAGAGGAGAGAATGGATAGCGTCTCATTTGTCGGCCGATGCAGGCAAGTTATACAGCTCATTGCCTGAAGGTATTGCCATCCAGTTGACTTTAGACCGTGATCCGCATGGTAACGTGCAATTTTCACTTATCGAAACCGAAAAACTGCTGGGTGAGATGGTAAAGGAGAGACTGTCTGAAATGAAGAAGAGAGGAGAATATAAAGGGAAATTCAGCACACAATATCACTTCTTTGGTTATGAAGGACGCTGTGCTGCACCTTCTAATTTTGATGCTGATTATTGTTATTCACTGGGATACACAGCATCATTTCTGATTTCCGAAGGTAAAACCGGATATATGGCCTCTGTCAGGAACCTGACTGCCCCGGCAGAGAAATGGATAGCCGGTGGAATACCGGTGACCATGATGATGAACCTTGAAAAGAGGCATGGTTATTTTAAACCGGTAATACAAAAAGCGCTTGTGGATATTCAGGGAGCTCCTTTCAGGTATTTTCTCTCTAAACGTGAAGAGTGGGCATTAAATACAGAGTATGTTTATCCCGGTCCGATCCAGTATTTTGGTCCGGCAGAAGTTTGTGATGAACCTACAGAAACATTGAAACTGGAGAAGAATTAAAAAAACGACCCCGGAAATTTAAAATTCCGGGGTTGTTTTTTTGGGCTGATTAAAAGATATACCTTATCGAGAGGGCTAATTCGTCACCCCAGAATCCGGTATGCCCCAATATGTTGAATCCCGGCTTCCAGTCGAGGCTGATGTTGAAAGGAATCGGTTCAATATTATATTCTATACCAATTATTCCGTCAATTCCAAGTACAGTATAATTTTGATCATCATCAAACCAGGGATGATTGTCGTATCCGTCCCAGAAACCTATATGTCCGCCAAATCCGTAATACCAGTTAAGGCGGGGAGTGTTAAATGCGGTTGCATGTATTTCATAAAGACCGGTAATGTGAAATCCATGCCACCTCGTGGACAGTAATCCTTCTATTGCACTATTACCGCTGATAAAGTGTTTTACGGTTATTCCGTTAGATAATCCCCCTCTTACACCTATACCGGTATTGTAATCCTGGGCATTTGTCGCTAAAGTCGTTGCAATGATAATTGCTAATCCAAATAATACTCTTTTCATTTTTGTTAAAATTAAAGTTTATACTTAAAATTTCATAGAATCAGGGAATTAGTTAAATCAGATAAAGTTCATTTTCATTTTTACAAATGTAAATTATTATATTAAACGATTAAGTGGCACTTTTGTTCCGTTTAATGTTTACTGGTTAAAGACAAAAGATATAATATTTGCTCCCATTTTCAGTGCAACTTCCCTCAGTTCAGGCGGATTATTATGGACAGCCTCATCTTCCCATCCGTCACCTAAATCTGATTCATAGGTATACAGACAAACCATCCTGTCTTCAATAAAAATTCCAAAAGCCTGCGGAGGCTTGTTATCATGCTCATGAATCTTGGGTAAACCATTGGCAAACTGGTACTTTTGATTAAAAACAGGGTGGGAGGGAGGAAGTTCTACCAGCTCTTTTTCAGGGAAAACCTTTTTTATTTCCCTTCTGAAATACGAATCCAGTCCGTAGTTGTCATCCACATGCAGAAAACCTCCTGCTTCGAGGTATGTTCTCAGGTTCAGGGCTTCACTCTCTGAAAGTACAATATTCCCGTGCCCTGTCAGATGAACGAAAGGGAAATTGAAAATTTCTGCACTACCTGTATCAATGGTTGAGGGTTCACTATAAATATTTGTATTTAAATTTTTGTTGCAGTAATCTATAAGATTTGGCAGAGCCGTCGGATCAGAATACCAGTCGCCGCCTCCATTATATTTCAGCAAGGCTATTCTTACCCCTGCTGTTTGACTGTAAACTACTGATCCTGTTAAAATAAAGAAAAATATTAGAAATTTTCTCATCATTGAAATTTTGCGAAAATTACAATATATTCATTCGTTTACCAAATTAACAATATGGCATGCCACTACTCCTGCCGTTTCAGTTCTCAGCCGGCTCTCACCCAGTGAAACTCCTGTAAAGCCGGCTTCCCATGCCTGCCTCACCTCATCAGGACTAAAATCACCTTCAGGCCCTATCAGGATCAGTACATCATTACCTTTTGTCACCCTGTTAATAAGATTTGGCCTCTCCTCTTCATAACAATGCGCAATATATTTTTCTCCGTCAAAATTTGTTGAAATCAGCTTACTGAATGTTATCATTTCATTCAGCTTTGGTTTATAAGCCTTAATTGACTGTTTTATTGCCGAGATGATTATCTTTTCCTGTCTTTCCGGTTTAACAATTTTCCTTTCTGAATGTTCTGTCAGTAAAGGTGTAATCTCATCGATGCCTATTTCAGTTGCCTTTTCAATAAACCATTCAAACCTGTCAATATTTTTTGTAGGTGCTATGGCAATATGCAGATGAAAATCCCTTTTCCCGAACTCCTTCTGAGTTTCAATAATTTCGATAGTGCATTTTTTAAAATCCTGATCAATTATCCGTGCTTTGTAGAGTCCGCCTCTCCCGTCAATAATCCTCACAATATCATCTTTCACCAATCGCAATACTCTGACAGCATGTTTGGATTCAGCCTGACTAAGAGTTATCTCAGTACCGGTGATTTCAGGAATGTAAAACAGATGCATATATAGTGAAGTTTATTGTTATTTTATCAGGCCCTGAACATTCTCGGTATCAGACGAAATTCCTGAACACCAGCATGGGCTTTTATCTCTTCCCACCGTTTACAGTTAAAGCTGATACCAATAGTTGCACAGGTAGGCATATCATCGTTGTAATACGGAAGGAGAGTGCTTACGAAGAAATGAAATCCGGGATTGTGACCGAAAAAGAATACTGTATTAAGGTCGTCCGGTAATTTCTTAATAAGATCTATAAATTCTGAAGAATTAATACCTTCATAAATATCACTGTTCTGCTCAATTTTATCTTTTTCGAATCCCAGGTTTTTAGCGAAGATCTTTGCTGTTTTCAATGCTCTTTTTGCCGGACTTGTAATCATTGCATCGGGTTTAATGCCTGTTTTGGCAAGCTCTTTACTGACAATGTCTGCATCATTTTTTCCCCGATCCTGAAGCTCTCTGAAAAAATCATCATGATATCCGTAGGGAACGGCCTTTGCATGTCGGACAATCACTATTCGTTTCATGAATATTTATTTTATATTTAAAACAAATTTAATTTAATTTAGAGCATTGTTGCAAAATAATTGTTTCCATTTTATTCTAAATGTCTTTTTTTTGCATGGATTAAGCATGAATTATATCTAAAAAGGTTCAGGTAATTTTTAACATCTGTTTTAATGAAGAAAATCGGACTGTTATCTGATACTCATGGATACATAAACGCAAGATTATTTTCATTTTTTGAGAATGTTGATGAAATCTGGCATGCCGGAGATATTGGAAATATTGATGTGGCCGGCAAGCTGGCAGAATTCAGACCACTCAGGGCTGTATACGGGAATATTGACGGTCAGGATGTACGATGTGTCTATCCGAAACAACATCGTTTTTTTTGTGAAGATGTAGATACCCTGATAATCCATATCGGGGGGTATCCGGGAGCATATGACAGAAACATACGTTCTGAAATTTATAAAAATCCGCCTGCACTTTTTATCAGCGGACATTCACATATTTTAAAAGTGATATACGATAAAAAGCTGAATTTACTTCATCTCAATCCGGGTTCTGCCGGCTTGCAGGGCTTTCATAAAGCATGTACCGCTATGAGGTTTAAAATTGACGGATCAGATATTAAAGATCTTGAAATATGGGAAACAGATAAAAACAGTTTGCTAAAAATGAATTTATGAGACTCAGGATACACCATTTTTTTGATATTATTCGTGATCTGGGAAATAAAAAAGAGTTTACCCGGAATCCTTATATGCACTCTTACCACCTGGTTGCCAGAAAGATAATTGATAATCCTGATTTAATGCTTGAAATGGTCACCTGTCCCGATGCTGTTTGTGAAAACTGTATTCATCTTACCGAAAGAGGATGCGATGACGTTATAACTCACAGAAGTGATTTCAGAGGCAAGGAAGAATTCAACAATTGGCTTGATAGCAGAATAATGGATAAATGTGAGGTGAGAGTGTCGGATATCCTTACTCCGGCCGGATTAATTTTACTTTCGGATAGATACCTGGATAATATCTTTTATATTTATGAGGGGAATGATCAGGAGCATACTTCTGTGCGAAAAGATAATGTTATGGCGGGGATCAGTGAGTATAAAAAGATGCACGGGCTTTAAATTTTTGAATAAACCAGAACTTCCCATTGGTTTTTTGTAATTGAGTGAATCTCCTTAAGTCCTGCCTTTTCTGCCTCCGGTTTTATCCGGGGAGTATCCTGAGTCATAAAACCACTGATCAAAAGCTTTCCTTTATCATTCAGGATTTCAGTAAAAACCGGAAAATTCTTAATCAATATGTTTTTATAGATATTTGCAACAACTATATCAAATTTTTTATTTTTTACTATAGACAGATCTCCGGTAAGGGCATCAATATTATTGATCTTGTTGATTTTTGCATTGTTAATTGTGGAATTAACAGCTCTTTCATCAATATCAACTGATATTATGCTTTTTGCTCCCATTTTGGCAGCCAGTATACCCAGTATACCTGTTCCGCAACCCAGGTCAGCAACCGATTTATTCTCGAGATTCTCTTTGAGCAGTGCTTCGATCATCATTGCCGTAGTTTCATGTGTACCTGTCCCAAACGCCATGTTTGGTTCAATTATGATTTCGAATTTTGCTGCCGGATAACCGGAGTGGGAAGGTCCTCTGACCAGGCATTCCCCTCCAATAAGAAGAGGCTTAAAATAGTTTTCTTCCCACTCCCGGTTCCAGTTTTCACCCGGAATTAACTCTTTTATTACGGTATAAGTAAAATCCCCTCCGAGCTCTTTGAGTATATTATTTAATTCATCTTCATCAAAGATATTGATATCTGCAAAGGCCTCAAATCCCGATTCCGATTCCAGGAAGCTTTCAAATCCGGAATCGGCTAAACGGGCAATGATCAAATCGCGTATCCACTCTTCAAAAGGTTTTATATCAATACTTATCCTGAGGTAATCCACTTAAATCAGAAACTGTTTATAATTGAAAGAAAATCATTAGCCTTAAGTGATGCTCCGCCTATGAGTCCGCCGTCGACATCTTTATTGGTAAACAACTCTTTTGCATTTTTCGGATTACAACTGCCTCCGTATAGAATTGATGTCTCGTCGGCAATATCCTCTCCGTACTGTTCGGCAATTATTGACCGTATGAAAGCATGCACCTCCTGAGCCTGTTCAGAGGTTGCTGTTTTTCCGGTTCCGATAGCCCAGATTGGCTCATAAGCTACGATGATCTTTTTGAAATCCTCTTCTGAAAGTTTAAAGATAGTCTCTTCCAGTTGTTTTTTTACATATTCATTTTGTGTACCTGCCTCACGTATTACAAGAGGCTCTCCACAGCAATAGATGGGAATCAGGTTGTTTTCAAAAGCCATAGCAAGCTTTTTATTCAGTGTTTCGCTGGTATCTCCATAGTACTCACGCCTTTCAGAATGTCCCAGGATTACATATCCTGCACCGGTAGATTTTACCATTGCAGCGGAAACTTCCCCTGTAAATGCCCCTTTGGGTTCTGCGGCACAGTTTTGAGCTGCCACACCGATTTTTTTATTATCTACTGTTTCAACCACCTTTGAGAGGTGAGTAAAGGGAACTCCCAAAACCACCACGACATCATCTGCACCCTCCTTTTTTACCAGACTGTTAACTTCATCAGCAAGTGCTACTCCTTCCTGTAAAACCGTATTGCACTTCCAGTTACCTGCAACTATTTTTTTTCTCATCATTAATAATTTTATTTTATATTTTTTGTAATACTATCTATTTAATTACAGAATCTCTTTTCTGAAAATGAATTTCCTGATTCTGACTATAAAATTTAACTATTAGTTTCAAATTTTTCCCGGAACTCTTCCGGTGACGGAATGTCATTGTAGTGATATTTTGCCACTATTATTCCGTTTTTAATTACTACAAGTCCCGGATTTGAACGGATAATAGTCTTTAATGTTATCTCATCGCAGGAGAAAAAAGGATATGCAATATTATGCTGACTAGCAAACTCTTCCGATTCGTCCTGGAGTGATGATGTCAGGCATATGAAAGAGAGGTCCTGACCAATTACCCAGTCGGCCAGTTCGTTTATCTTCTCCTGTGACGAAGTGTTTGATTTTTTCAGGTCATATGCAATCAGCATAAAAACGTAGTTCTCATCATAAATGAAGAAATCGATTATATTATCACCTTCCGGTGTTTCAATTCTGAAATCGTGTATAGGCGGAACATATCCCTCTTTGATGAGTATCGATTCCATATCATAAAATTCCCAGTTGAGAGTATCTTGCCAGGGATAATTCTCTTCAGTGAATTTTTCTGTCTTACCGGTATTTTTATTGGTGTAAAAAAAGACATTCTCATATTCAGGCTGCGGGGCATTTTCGGGAATGGACATGGCTTCCGGAATATTTGCACCTACTTTATAAGGTCTGAAATCAAATATTGGCAAATGGTTATATGAATATACTGACAGAGCTATATATATTATCACCACAATACCGCTAAGTATATATGATAATTTTTTAAATCCGATATCATCCATTTTATTCCTGTACCTGAATATTATCAGAGTGAGTATTATCAATACCACATTTTTGTAAAAAGTTTCCCAGTTGGTCAGGATCAGGGCATCACCGAAGCATCCGCAATCGGTTACCGGATTATACAGAGCGATCCACAGGGTTAATCCTGTGAAGAATATCATAAACAAGAGGGCCAGCCAGGAGCATAGCCTGATAAATACGTTAAAAAAGAGGCCGACACCAATGGCAAATTCTGCGAAAGCCAGAAGTACTCCCAGCGGAAATGCAGCCCAGACCAGCCACTGGAGACCCATGGCGTTAAAATAATCAGTGAATTTATATGCTGACCCCCATGGATCAATTCCTTTTACAAATCCGGAAAAAATAAATGTTGCACCCACTATTAAACGGGCGATATGTTTTATTACCCTCATGGTATTAATTTTGGTTATTTTCTATAAAGTCGATCTTGATCAGAGCGAAGACAGCATAATTGATTATATCAAGATAATTTGCATCGATGCCTTCGGATACCTGGGTTTTGCCCTCATTATCTTCAATCTGTTTGATTCTCTTAAGTTTCATAAGAATCAAGTCTGTATATGAGCTTATCCGCATATTTCTCCAGGCTTCGCTGTAATCATGATTTTTTGCCTGCATCAGAGATTTTGCCTGGTCAAAATATTGATCATACAGGGTAAGCGTGCTGTTTTTATCCATCTCAGATTCTGACGGACCCAGTTGTAACTGGATGAGTCCCATGATTGCATAATTAATGATACCGATGAATTCCGGTCTGATACCTTCATCTATTAACGAGGTTCCTTTCTCTTCGATGCTCCTAATGCGACTTGCCTTAATATAAATCTGATCGGTTATTGATACAGGTCGTAAAATTCGCCAGGCAGTACCGTAATCGTCCATTTTTGATAAAAATATTTCACGACAATTTGCTATCACCTGGTCGTATTGTTTATTTGTTTTCTCCATAATAACATTTAACGAGGCATAAAAATATTAAAATTTGAGGAATTTGGGGTGTTTTATTATACATTTGTATAACTATTTTGTTTAATGATAAAACATATGTATTATGCTGATTACCCAGTCGGCGGGTAGGTTCCTCAAGAGGAAAAATTCGATCAACCTGAACGGAAAGTTGATTGATTTTTCAGTTCCTGCAGTAATGGGGATTGTTAATATTACACCCGATTCGTTTTATAACGGCGGCAAGATGGAAAAAAAGAAAGTCATGCTTTCCGCTGTGGAAAAGATGATAATAGAAGGAGTTGACATAATTGATGTCGGGGGGGTTTCGACACGTCCCGGAGCTCCTGTAGTTTCAACAAAGACAGAGCTGGAAAGGCTTTTGCCGGCAGTCACAGCCATCAGGAAAAATTTTCCTGATATTCCCCTGTCGGTCGACACCTATCGCTCATGGGTGGCTCTGAAGGTCATAGAGGAGACAGGGCCGGTAATAGTAAATGACATTTCCGGCGGGACACTTGATCCTGCTATGTTTGAGAATATTGCGAAAATAAATGTTCCATATATTCTTTCTCATATCCAGGGGACACCGGCAGATATGCAGGACGATCCGCATTATGATGATGTAGTGAAAGACATTTCCGGTTTTTTCAGCGACAGGGTAAAACTGTTGACTAAAATGGGTGTCAAAGACATAATAATCGATCCCGGTTTTGGATTTGGCAAGAACATGCAGCACAACTATGATTTACTCAACCGCCTTGATTCCTTCAAAGTATTTCAATTACCTGTTATGGTTGGTTTAAGCCGGAAGTCGATGGTCTGGAAGTTGCTTGATACCAGTCCCGAAGAAGCTCTTAACGGCTCAACGGTATTAAATACACTGGCATTGCTGGGCGGGGCAGACATATTGCGCGTGCATGATGTCAGGGAAGCCGCAGAAGCAATTACCCTCATTGAAGCATTGAAGTCAACCGCTAAATAATGATATCATTTATAACGATACGCTTTTTAGATATTCTTGATATATTTTTAGTCAGCCTGCTTCTTTATCAGATTTACAGGCTGATTAAAGGGACTGTCGCATTCAATATTGTAATAGGTCTGTTTTCGTTATACCTGTTATGGCTTATTGTAAAAGCTCTTAACATGCAATTGCTGGGATCCATCATGGGCCAGGTTATTGGTGTTGGCGTGCTGGCACTAATTATAGTATTCCATCCGGAGATAAGAAAATTTCTTGTATTTATCGGAAGGAATTATAATGTCAACAAGGTGTTATCGCTTGATAAACTTTTTGGAGGGAGCAAAGAAAAAAATGTCAATGATGATCAGATCGAACTTCTTGCTGATGTCAGCTTTTCACTCGCAAAATCCAAAACCGGCGCAATTATCGTTATCGCCGGGGAGTCTGAGCTGGCTGAACAGATCAATACCGGTGAGATTATCAATTCAGAGATATCCTCAGCACTGATTCGTACCATTTTTTTTAAAAACACCCCTCTGCATGACGGTGCCATTATTGTCAAACAAAACAAAATTGTTGCCGCCGGATGTATTTTACCATTAACGCAGAGAGATATCGATCAGGTTCTCGGATTGCGGCACAGGGCAGCGATTGGCATTACAGAGACAACAGATGCTGTAACCATTGTTGTTTCAGAGGAGAGGGGACTTGTCTCTTTTGCCCGTGACGGGGATTTGGAACGAAGGTTAACACGGGAAAGACTCATTGAACTGTTAAATGAGAGCCATCACGGTTAAAAGGTTTTTTGATCGATATGATATTTATTCCTGTCGCTTGAGTTTCTTGAGACAAGCTCACCCAGAAATCCGGCGAGGAAGAATTGTGCCCCAATGATCATTGAAGTTAATGAGATATAGAAATAGGGACTGTTCGTAATCAGGTGACCGGTAATTCCCTGCTGTAATTCGATAATTTTCTGTATTCCCAGCCAGATAGCAGCAGCCAGGCCGACAATGATCATTAATATTCCCAGGACTCCGAAGAAGTGCATTGGTCTCTTGACAAATCGTGATATGAACATTACCGACAACAGATCGAGGGGTCCTCTAATGAAGCGTTCTATACCAAATTTTGTTATTCCGTATTTACGTTCGTAATGTTTTACGACTTTTTCCCCGATATTATTGTAGCCTGCCCATTTGGCCAGGACAGGAATGTAGCGGTGCATTTCTCCATATAGTTCAATACTTTTCACTACATTTTTCCGGTAAGCTTTCAATCCGCAATTCATGTCGTGTAATTTAATACCTGACATATGCCTGACTGTCCAGTTATATAACTTGCTCGGTAAATTTTTTGTGAGGATGGGATCATGCCTTTTTTTCTTCCAGCCCGAAACCAGATCGAATCCATCTTCAGTGATCATTCTGTATAATTCAGGTATCTCGTCAGGACTATCCTGGAGGTCAGCATCCATCGTTATAACTACGTCGCCATCCACTACATCGAAGCCACAGTGGAGAGCTGCAGCCTTTCCGTAATTGCGTCTGAATTTAATTCCTTTGATATTTGGGATATCTTTATGAAGATCTTCAATAATTTGCCATGAGTTGTCCTTGCTTCCGTCGTCTATCATTATTATTTCGTATGAAAACCGGTTTTCATCCATCACTTTTTTAATCCAGGAAACCAGTTCTTTCAACGACTCTTCTTCATTATACAAAGGCACAACTACGGAAATATCCATAATAATTTGGTTTTAAAATTTCAGGATCTTATAAGTTATAAACTGAATTATCGTTTCTCACATCACTTATGGTAAATTTAATTCTAAAATTATATTCCTGCACCACTCAGTATTTCAAATATATAAATCATTCTGGCTATCATGCCAATTAATATATTAGCATGAAGTTCCATGCAAATATATGTTATTTGCCATTAAATTTGCCGGGATGTCAAAATTTTATAATTTTGCACCCGGGTAAGTCCTGTGCGGTCAGCTCCTGCTGAATTCCCCCAGGGTCGGAAGGCAGCAAGGGTAGGCGGTTGTAGCGATGCGACACAGGTAGCTTACCCACTTTTTTTATAGAGTTATAGTTTATTGGTGAATAGCTCATTTATTCAGGAATTTATTCGAAATTTAACAATCAAATCAGAAGTTTTCACTGTTGTTTTGTAGCTGTTATATGTAATCTTTTACAGATTAATAAACTATAAGAATATGCGCTGATAAGGAAGATTAAAACTTTAATATTTGTTTTAAGAATGGTATAAAAGTTTTGCAGAATAAAAAATTAATTCTTTACTTTGCGCCGCTGATTCAGGAATCAGAATAGTTCTTGGAAATTTTTATAAACAGAAGGCCGGATTAGCTCAGTTGGCCAGAGCACGTGATTTGTAATCTCGGGGTCGTCAGTTCGAATCTGACATCCGGCTCTTAAAAACCGATCTGGTAAATAATGAATCCGGTATTTTGGAATATGAAAACCGGGTTACAAAAGATACCGGGACAAGAGCAGTTTAGATTTAGATTATTAAAGTCTGAATTATAACCTGCAAAATCACGGGGAGATACCGAAGCGGTCAAACGGGGCAGACTGTAAATCTGTTGGCAACGCCTTCGTAGGTTCGAATCCTGCTCTCCCCACAACCAAAAGCTCCTCACCGACAGGTGAGGGGCTTTTAATATTTATGGAAGAATTGAAGCTCGCTTCAAATTCTGAAATAAATATTAAAAGCCAGCCTTTTGAGCATAGCGAGAAAGGAGCTTTTGGTTGAATGCCCCCCCTTCAGGATCACAAGGTAATTCTGCTCTCCCCGCAAGATGTTACATATTACTGGTAACCAGTTTGTTATAGCTTAAGTTGACTTGTTTTATAATAAAAGTTGACAAAAGTTGACAGTAACAAAGTGATTATTTTTTTCAGGGATATGAAACAAACTGTGCTTATCAGACTGCCGGTTATTTATGATGCCGGTGGCGATCTTACCAAAAAATGGTTCGTTGAATTCTACGTTCGTAATCCTCGTACGGGATTTATGGAACGTCAGCGTAAATCCAAAGGGATAAACAAATTTCATAAATTGAAAGACAGACAGGCTGCTGCAGAAAAAATTCGGCAGCACTGGTCAGATAAACTCAAGGCAGGCTGGACCCCTTTTACTGACGAATTAATTATCTATGATGACAACCTCGAATACCAGACTTTCATAAAAAAATACCGAACGTCAAAATCTAAAAACGGTACTTTCCGGTATTTTGCTTCACAATATCTTGATACAATCCAAAGTGAGGTGGAGGATAATACAATTTCAACATACCGGAGCAAATTACGAATGTTCGATGCATGGCTGGAAGATCATCAAATAAGTGATGCTGACATATCTGTTATTAACCAACCGTTAGTGGAAAAATTTATGCTGTTCATCATTAATGATCTAAAGCGTTCCAAATCAACTGTCGATAATTACAGAATTTTGCTGGATGCTGTTTTTAAATTTGTCAGGAAAAAACGCAAGCTTTTCCCTAATCCATGTATTGATCTTCCCGGAACTAAAAGGGTAAATGATTCTGCGGCTGAACCTATTCATGAAGAGGATATCAGTATTTTTAAGGAAGCAATCTCCAAATCTGATCCTCAATTATGGCTCGCTATATGCTTTGAGCATTACTGTTTCCTTCGTCCCAGGAAAGAATTAAGACTTTTGAAAATATCTGATATTGATTTTGGCAGGGGTGCGATAAAGGTAAGATATGAAATTGCAAAAACAGATAGCAGAATAGTAAATATTCCCCTGGTATTTCTCAGACTGATACGTGAAACTTATCAATTGCATACCTACCCGCGTGATTATTACGTAATTGGACCAAATGGCAAACCGGTACCAACCCATCTTTCTATTAATAATTTAAGCAACCGGTTTGTCAGTTTCCGGCGCAAGTTAAATATGCCTGAAATGTATAAGTTTTATTCCTGGAAACATACCGGTAATATACGAGCTGATGATGCAGGTATTCCACGCGAAGAAACCCAGGCGCAAAATGGACATACAAGCCTTGTTATAACAGAAGGATATATGAGAAAAAGAAAAGCCGTTTCATTTCACCCTGAAGTTTTTCCAGCTCATGTTGTGCCTTCTGGCAGTTGAGCGTTACTTTAACATTTGCATGTTCGTTTACCATTTCCTTTAGCTGTAACCACGTGCTTTGCCGTGTGTATGTTCGCAACTAAAGTAAACTGGATGACAGATGAATGAAAGGAATAATAATTTTTTAAAAAATTTCAATGATGAATAAAATCGAAGAAAACTATCAATAACTTTGGTGAAGAACAGAATTTATAAACCCAATTTTATGAACTCAACAAAAAAAATATTTCGGAAAGGGAACGAATTAATAAATAGTGATATTTATTCAAAACCATCAAACGGTACTTTTTTTTCTCCATTTAGTTTTTCTGTAGATCCCATGGAACATCTGATTCTGGTTAGTCTTGAAAAGGATCCGGATGAGCTTTATAATAACTTTGAATTTCAGAAAGCAAGTGATAAAACCGGGAAAAAGTATTTATTGGCAATAGCTTATAGAAACGATGGTGCAGCGGACATATACCATCAGGCAGATTATCCTTTTGCTTCTCAAGGCAGTGTTCTAAATGATGTAAGCTTCTTTGAAAGACCTATGGAGAATGCAAAATTTGAAATAAATGCTGATTCCTTGTATGTTTATTTCGTCTTTGAAGATAAGACAGGACGTGAAATAAAAGTAATGGTAAATGAAAGTAACAGACAGAGAAAGAATCCTTTCTATTTGCTTGCACCTGTTGGAGCCAATTCAGGTAAGCCAAATTCCTTACCAGTTTATTCACTCTATGAAATGTCATTTACAAAGCAGAAATTTACCAATATTGAAATTGAAATTGATAAAGTAAAACACAAACCGGATACTTTTCCAATGCCAATAGACTGCTCGAAGAACTTTTTCACCCGTTATTCTGCAGACACATTCAATGTTGATTGGAATAAGAATTTCAATGGTCAATTATTTCCATTGATCCCTGACATAAATAATAAAATTGAAGACATGGGGATTACCTGCGAGTTAGATCTAAACAAAGGCCATTACGAAATATTGCGGATAAGTACTTTTAATAAAAAACATAAAATTAGCATTGATTTTTTTCCTGCAGTTCCTGATTTAATCTGCCTCAAACCAGACATAGATATTGATGGAAATTTTTCAATCACAACTGATAATGCAGCCGGCGCAATCCGGGGAAATTATCATTTGAAAAGACAGGAAAACGAAATTGATTTTGAAATTCAGCCCAATAGAGGATGGGAACCCAATGAGGACAGATGGATACTGAAATTTTTATTCTTTGTTGTCAAGATATTTAAAGAATGGCCAAAGAGTTATGTTTGGAATGCAAAGATTAAACTGGATGACCCAGTTAAACCAACAATGCAATCCAGCTGGAGAAGGATTTAAACTATACTGGAAGAACCGTTATTTAAGGATCGCACATTTTTTAATTCAGTTATATTTTTTGTAACAATATTCCTCAATCAGGATTATTTTTGATTTTGAAGAATATAAATGTTAGCAATTATTGCTGAAATAATAAGAAGAAAATCCTGGTAAACTCCAAATTGTAAAGCTGCCGTTGTTCCAATAATAGCCCAAAGAGATGGAATTATAAGTAAGTATTTGGAGATTTTTTTAGAAGCAAGCATTAAAAATCCAAAGGTTGCAATAGTTGTAGGACAGGGTAATCCAAAAGATATTGTTTTTGAAATTGCTCCTCCGAGAAAATAACTTATGAGCGGATAGACAATCAATCCAAATAAAATTAAAATAACAGCTAAGTATCCTCTGGTGCCCCTCAAATAACTGAATACTAATTTTTTTCGTATCAAGGTTTCCACTAAGAAGAAAATACCCTGTAAAATAAATAGAGTACCAAAAACAAATGCCGGTGGATTGATTGACGAAAAGAAGATTATATGGTAAACTGCCCCCATCCAAATCCAGAACAGCCCCAACATACTTCCAATTAATGTATTCTTTTCAAATCGTGAAAATAATGTAATATACAGGATAAATAATCCCAGTAACAGAATAATAATTTGAGCCGGAAAAACATTTGAATTATAAGTTTCGAATACAGAAAAGAATTGTTCTGTTGTAAAAGGTGTTTTCATTTCGGTTGATTATTTTATTAAAGCGATGCTAAAATTAATATCAATATTTTAAACATGGATATTTTTTTTCGATAAATTAAATGAAGAATCAATATTTTTGATCCGAAAATGAAAACAACCAATAAATTCAATATTATTGTTTAAATTACCAGACATGAAACAAGATAAAAATCTATTGATAAGCAGTATTCTGTTCACCTCATTTCTCATTATATGGCCTCTTTTTATGGCTGTTTCACAACCATCCGGCAGCGATACAGAAAAACTTGAATGGATTTTGCAAAATCTTACTTTATTTCAATTGCAGTTCTTTTTTGCTTTTCTGATAAGCCCGGCAATAATATATTTGATGATAAGCCAACTGAAGGCTTATGGCATTCCGGGAAAGGATTTTTCAATATTGGCTATTATATTTTTGGGCGGGTACTTTATATTAAGTAGTATCTCATACGGAGCTCAGTTTTCTTATGTTCCTTATCTGATAAAAGATAATTCAACAGATCTGGCTAAATTATTTTACTTCAATTCAACAGGTTCTTTTACCTATTTTCTGAATCAGACGGGTTACTTATTTTGGGCAGCCGGGACTATGGTGTTGTTTTCAAAATTTATTTCCGGGAAAGGCAAATTAAAGGTTATAAGCATCATTTATATATTCTCGGCCTTTTTATCTATCCTTGCTTTCTTAGGATTAGTCCTCAATAATCACCTCCTGAATTCATTAACCATACTCAGCGGAATTGTATTATTACCTGTTGGCATTATTTCAATTATTTGGAGTATAAAAATGATAGAAAGATGAAATAATTCACCTTGGCAGAATTTGAAAATCACCTTTTTATAGAATTTTAATAATGGTTTCGGCCACCCGGGCTTTAATTATTCGATAGTGGAAATTACGATTCATGATTGGATTTTTGCATTTATTTTTTTAGTATTTATTAGTTATTCAGATTAAATACCGTTGATCTCATTTTTCCAGTCGAAAGTTGCTGCTTCTTCAAACCATTGTGGCCAGTGTTGGCGATGATGCGGTACCTGACAATCTTTTACCCGGTCCATTGGATGATAAGGTTTAATATCTAAAAGCGGGGAACCGGATTCAGCATCAATAAATGGAGTGGTAATAATCCCTTTTTCAAAATCAATATTTTTCACTTTAATGGTACTAATCATAATCGGATTTGGTCTGGAAGGGGAGCGGGTGGCAAAAACACCGGTTTGCTCCGGTCCTCTTTTAAAGAGCTTATTAACAACCAAATTATTACGTATCTCAGGTTTGTCTGTCAGGTGTGCCCACCATATAATTTGCAGGTGACTAAATCCTTCAAGACCTTTTATTCCCGGAATGATTTTTTTATTTAACTGAATTGAGAATCCGTTTTCTGCGACATTGATTTTTCCTATTGACTCTATATGCATATTATAATGATTTTGTATTACATTTCATTGCTTTCAATTTGTCTTTTTAACTGCCGTATAAACCGGGTAGCCGGGGCGCCATCTACTATATCGTGATCAAAACTGAGGGTAAGGCAAATATGCTGACGGTTTATTTTCCCGTTTTTAATATTCTAATTGCCCCCTGAATTACTAAAACAAAAACAATTGTACCAACAATTAAATCAGGTTTATTGGAGTTCAGCCAATTGACTAGAAGTCCTGCCGTAATTACACCTAAATTTATTATCACGTCATTTGAAGTAAAAATCAAACTTGCTTTCATATGGGCTTCTTTCTTACTTTTTGATTTTTGAAGTAAATACAGACATATCCCGTTTGCGATCAATGCCAAAACCGAGACAAAAATCATTGTTGTAAAGTCAGGAAGTTTTTCTGCTCCTAAAAATCTTCTCAGCACTTCTGCAAATCCGATAATCGCAAGTGTTATCTGAAAATATCCTGCAAGTTTGGCAATTCGTTTTTTCCTTGTGAGTGTTCCGCCAACTGCAAAAAGACTAATTCCATAAACGAATGAATCGGTTAACATATCCAGACTGTCCGCCACCAGTCCCATTGAATTGGAAATCAGGCCAGTTGTCATTTCGATTATGAAAAAAGCAAAGTTGATAGCAAGAACTGTCCAGAGTAATTTTTTTTGGTTTGAGTTTTCTGTAAATTCTGTTCGGTCTGTTTGTTCAGTAGTTAGTTTTTGTCCGCCTAAATTCAGATCGAGAATTGATTTTTCGATTTGATCAATCTGTCCGGTGTGAAAAACAGTCAGTTTTCTGTTTGGAATATCAAAGTCCAAATTTTTTATACCTGAAATACCATCCAGTTTCAGGCGGATTAAATTCTCTTCCGAAGGGCAGTCCATTTTTGGTATTTCAAATGTTGTTTTTTCCATCAGCGATTTTATTTTTTGCATTTGATATGGTTTTGTGGTCTGAAACTTTAGTGAGCACAGAGTTGCCTGACTATCTAAATGCAGGGTTTTGATATTAAATTTCAAAACGGATAAACGCTTTGTTACCAAATTTTTATAGATGCTTTTTTAATTCAATTTATCATCATTTCTTTTGTCTGTTAAAAGTTTTTTTTAGTTCATGCAATTCATAAGCCATTATTTCTTTCCCTAATATTTCCGTAGTTTGATGATCAGGATCAAGGTCGCTTAGTAAAAAATATGATTTATAAGCCCGTTCTATTTTTCCTGTATGTACGAAATATCTGCCTGTGACATAATAAAATCCCCTGACTGCTGAAATGTGAAAAACATTTGTATTCATTGGAAAATGTTGAGTTATTTCAAATTTATTATCAAATACCTTAGAAATTTTCTTGTATTTGCCAGTATTCAGATAATACTCTGAAAGTGATATTTTGCCAAACAGATAGTCTGGAAATTTTTCGATAGTTTCAATCAAAGTATCGTAGTACTTTTTTGTTTGATTTGTTCTCTCATATGCTATTCCTAAATAATTATAAATTGCCGGGATATTAGGATAAAGTGACTTATACTCAATCAATTTATTAATCACTTTATCAAGGTTCAATGATTTTTTTAGTTTTTCGGCGAGTCTTATTATTTTTTTCTTCTCATTTTTTTTAAGTAATGACCAATTTTTTTCTTCAACAGGTTCTTCGGTAATATAGAACTTATCAAATTTTACTAATTCCGGATTTGTTTTATTAATTTTCTTTATAATCTGATTCCTATCAACCGTTGATATCAATTGCTTATGATCAAGATACTCTCCTTCTTTTGTTGATATAGCTTTAATCAACTCATATTTATTTATATAATTCATTAATTTATTTATTTAGATCATTAATTCTATCCATACCTGATGTTTTTTCGTCATGTAAATGGCCTTAGTTCAGTGCAGGTTTCAGACGTGAGTTGTGTTCGATACCCAGTTCGAAGGATAAGGAAAATCAGGAATGACACCGCCGGTCCCCACCCTGAAATTTGCTCATTGTCAATCCGCGAAATTATTTTTATTAGTCAAATTCATAATTATTTTAACTACTATATTTTTTCGAATATGGTGAATATTTCGGGTCCCATTTTAAAGAACTGTAACTTTGATATCTAAAACCAGCACTATTCCATAGTGCAAAATAATGATTGTATTATAAATCTTTTATATATGTAAATAATTATTTTTAAAATTCCGAATAAAAAAAAGACTATGAAAAAAACAGATATTAAAGAGAAAATTGAATTCTCATTCCGGGAAAAGGTTCAAAAGGACAAAAAAGTGAAAAATGCCTATTTGCTTGTCCATTCAGAAAAGCTTAATATCCACTTAAATATCGCTGAAGGAAAAACCGGAAATTACCACGCTGACATTAATCAGCCGAATCATTTAGCCAGTGTCGGAAAGCTGTTTACAGCAACTATCATCAGCATTCTGTATGAGAGAGGATACCTGGATTATAATGATCCTGCAAGTAAATACCTTGAGAGTGATTTAATGAATAGCTTACATGTATACAATGGAAAAGATTATTCAGATCAAATAACGATCAGGCACCTGTTGATGCAAACATCCGGATTAAATGATGTTTTTTATCAATTATGGCAGAAAATGATTGATGATCAGGAATTCAAAATAACTCCAAGAGAGGCTGTTATCTGGGGTAAGAAAAACTTAACACCTATTGCTGTGCCCGGTAAAAAACATTTTTATACAGACACAAACTATTACCTGTTGGGATTAATAATTGAAAGTATAACCGGAAAATCATTTCATGAGGTTATGCATGAATTCATTTTTAATCCACTGAGTATGCAAAATGCATATTTATTTGGCTTTTCAAAACCAAAGATTGAATCTGATTCTCCTACTGCAAAATTATACATAAAGGACCATGATCTGCTTTCTGTTAAAGGTATTCATCAGATAGATTACGCAGGAGGAAGTGTAATTGCTCCACTATCTGAATATTTAATTTTTATGAAAGCCCTGGTTAATAACAAGATAATAAAAAAAGAAACCTTGAGCAGAATGATTGAAGATGATATTTATATGGGATTTCCGACTGTTGGATTCAATTATAGTTACTCAATCTGGAAATTGAAAACAATTCCCTTAATAATGCCTGAAAAATATATTTGTTGGGGATGCGTAGGGGTTACCGGTGCTTTTATGTTTTATCATCCCGGAACCCAATCGTATATAATTGGTTCATTTAATGATTTTTCTTACAGAGGAAAAGCTTTACAATTTATGGTAAGAAAAGTGATAAATGAATTATTAAAGGCCAAAACGTAAAAACGAAATATTCTGATTTATTACCTGAAATTCAGTCTTTTGTTTTTTATGATTCATTTTATTTGTTACATCATTACCGGTATTATTGATTTGCGACATGCAAAAAAAATGTATTAAGGGAAAGATCGCCTGTATAAATCATTTTTCCGAAATATGGAGGATAAAAAGGAGAATAGCAGAGTTGCAATAACCGTGATTTCAAAAATTTTACAATTCCCCTGGTTGAGATGATATTACCGGATTCATTAGCAGGGTACCTGACCAATCTGATGTTTGTTTATTAAGATTTTTAAATGAATATTCATTTTTTTATCTTATAATTCGGATTAAATACTTTTTTGTATTTATTTTGTAAATAATAATCGTATCTTAGTCAAAAAAATTAAAGATGAAAGAACTGATATGTCCTGTTTCCAATGAACGGATCAATGAATATCTAACTCGGTTGAATGCATTTTTTACAATATTGCTGGTAGCTTCAGGATTTTATTTTAACTCGGTAATCTTTCCGGTGATTTTGCTGACAGATTTTTATATCCGTGCATTTACCCGGTCAAAATTGAGTCCGGTAAGTTATATAAGTTCCTCATTAGTGCGTTTCCTGCATTTGGGGAAGAAACCTATTGACAAAGCACCAAAAATTTTTGCTGCCCGACTGGGATTTGTTATGACCCTGGCAATTGCCATTCTTTTTTTCATGAAGCTTTATACGGCATCAATGATAGTGGCGGGAATTCTTGTACTCTTTGCCACTCTTGAATTTGCATTTGGTATTTGTGCCGGTTGTTTTATCTATACCTACGTTATTTTATCTCTCTATAAATGAATGGTGCATAATTGTAAATCACTTAAGAATATGATTAATTATATGGGAGTTCTTCATACTGAGGTCGGGATAAATTATAGGATGTATTTAAAAAAAATTATCTAAATCATATAAAAATACCATAAGGATTTTACAACGAATAATCATACTTGCGGAATTTATAATCCGGATTACAGGCTTCAGATATATTTCACGATCAAATTTTATCTATGTTTAAATTCCGGTTTTTTGCTGTATGTGAATTATAATAAACTCTGCAGGTTTTAAAGGAGCAAATCCTATAAGGATATTCACCTGTCCCTGGTTAATATCATTTTGAGTTGTAGTTTCCCTGTCACATTTTATAAAATATGCTTTATCAGGAGTTGTTCCGCTGAAAACTCCTTGTCTGAAAAGATTATACATGAAGTTTTCTAAACTTAGTCTTATCTTAGACCATAACGCTTCATTATTAGACTCATAAATTACCCATTGCAAACCTCCGGATATACTTTCCTCGATAAATAGTGCAGTTCGGCGGATGGAGACATATTTGAATTCGCCTTGAATGTCATTTGTTCCTTCCAGGGTTCTCACTCCCCAGACATAAGCTCTGTCACTGGATTTTCGTATGTTATTAATACCTCTTATATTTAGTGAGTTTGCCTCAGTGTCAGATAGAATCCTTTCAAGACCCACGATACCACGGATATCTGCAGAAAAACCAGCAGGTGCTTTCCAGACACCGCGTTCAGCATCCGTGCGGGCAAATATTCCAGCTATTGCACCTGCCGAACCAACATTGAAATTTTCATTATCTTCGCGTACAATGAGGTTGGGATAATAAATAGCACAATAACTCTTTTCTATGCCTGCCTTGATGGTGTTGAAAGCGGCATACAGTTCCTGTTCATAATTTTGTGAATTAATTACCGGCAGATCAATTATCAGGAAAGCGCGTCTCTTTTTACATGTTATTCCGGCTTTTTGAAACAGGGGCATCATTGTTTCGTAAGCTATGTTTTTATCTTTAGGAAGGATCATAAGATTAAACAGATCGATCTCTTTTTCTGCTTTTTCAAATGCTTTTTCATAATTGGAGGCAAAGACAGATGCATTGTTTTCAGGGAATTCAATTCTGATAATGTAACATTGTTTTCCTCCATTTTCATAAAACAGCTTCACTGCCAGGGACATTTCCCCCTGAGAACTATCGTCTATAAATATTCTTTCAAAATCTGAATAGCTGCTGCAAAATACCGGGGTATAAATTGGTCCCTCTTTGGCACGACCAATAAAAAGAGCAATTGATGTTTCAACACCAACTATAATCTTCCCGGGCGAGGGATCTTCCTGCAGATATATACCCGGATATTTTGGGAAATTTGGCATTGTCTTCGCTTACTGGTTATGGTGCGAAGATATAAAAAGTATCTTGTATGAAGGATTTTGATATCCAGCCAATCATATCTCATTCTCTCTTTATAAGTTCATATTGATCGAACTATTTATGAATCCCTGATCAACTCATATTTATCCATCATATTTAAGCGATAGTATACAGTTTTAAGCAATTCTTTAGTGCCTGGATCATCTGGTTTTATTTCATGACATTTCTCTATATATGGCAATGCTTTTCTGAACCATTCGTCAGCAATAGCAACTTCTTTTTTGAAACGTTCGTTGTCTGCCTGTGGAACTGAATTTGCCACATCAACTTGTTTTACACCCTTGCTATAATATAGAACACCCATATTGTAACAGGAATTAAAATACTTGTTATCCACATCAATAGACTTTTGATATGAAGCAATTGCTTTATCATATTGGTCCGTCTTTTCATATAATGTGCCCTGAATAAAATAATATGTTGCATTATCCGGGTCTTTTTTCATAGCCATATCCAGATATTTCATTGCTTCGCCGGTTTGATCCTGGTCCAGATAAATCTGGATTAAACTGTTAAGCACATCTTTATCTTGCGGATACTTTCCAAATCCTTCCTGCAGAATTTTCAATGCACCCAGTGTATCTTTTTTCAATTGGTAAGCGTTTGCCAGATAAGTATAGGTTATTCCACCGTTATAATCATATTTTGCTGCCTGAGAGTAATATTTTATAGCTTTATCATAATTTTCAGAGTTCAAGGCAGCCAGACCGGCATTGAATATGATAGCTGTATCTACTGCCTCAGGATTATCTTCGTTAATTATGTCAATGGATTGTATATCAAGTATCTGTTCAAAATGTTTCAGTGCTTTGTCATAATCCCCTTTTTTAAATTCATTAACCGACTGATTAATAAGATCATTGGAGAGTAGAGTGAGTTTTACTTTAAGACTGTTCTTAAAACTTCCTTTACTATCGAGTTCCAGTGCCTTTTTATATGAATTAAGGGCTTCGGTAAGCGGATCTTCGGAAAGTTCTTTTATCTTTTCATCTTCTGTCCTGAAAACTGCCTGATAAATCTCTCCTTTTACCTCATATGTGTGCGGCCAGTCAATACTTTTTTCAGATTTGTCATTTGATGGATCTATAGCTTTCTGAATTGCTTCAACAGCTTCCTGCAATTTGCCGGCTTCCTTATAATTAAAAGCTTTACGGACATTACTTTTTTGCGCAAGAAGGGGATTACACACTGTTAACAGGATTAGAGCAACTATTATTTTATTCATTTTAGAAGTAATTAATGATGAATTTATTTATTTCAAAAGAATCTCACCTTGCACCTACTGCAGGATAAACTTTACTTTTATCCCAACTGCTTTATCTTTATATTCAGGCATTTCAATTTGAGGAAGCTGATGTATTACCCGTCTGACCTCTTCTTTTAAGGCCTCTTTTAAATCGGCAATTGATTCATCACTTGTAATTACCTCTTTTTTATTTGGCATATTTCTGCTTTTTCTTTCAGTACTGTAACCAACCACAACAACTTCTCCAAGAAAAGTCTCATTTCCGTATGCTTTCTCAGAGAGCTGGATAATATTGCCTTTTGAATCTGTTCTGATAAAAAACTGAACAGTTCCCTCTTCCTTACCCTTTTGAGCTGCAACAGGATACCTTATTTTGTCAGCAATGAACTTACGTAACTTATTGTCAGTATTGATTTTTACTTTTTCAGAATTATCTTTTGTAGTGATAACAATCACTCCGTTGCTGCCTTTTTTGCCATATTTGGAAGTGGCATCTTTTCCCTTAAGTATTACAATATCCAGGATATCTTCGGATCGAATATTGTCAATATTATCTGTCTCCCTGCCATCAACAATGTATGTATAACCTGTTAAAGACGGCTTATCGTTTAGTTGCTTTCTGGCAACTGCTGATTTTGGCAAAACAAAATTAACCGGTACAGTGTACGCCACTTCTACCGGTTCTCCGTTTTGCATACCTGGATTCCAGTCAGGCAACGAGTTAACTACCCTTAACGCTTCCTCATCCAGGGCAGGATCTACACCTCTGCTGAGTTTTACGTCAGTAACCTTTCCTGTCTTTGAAATGATAAAGTTCACCATCACCCGTCCGTATATACCCTTTTCAGAAGCAGAGGAAGGATATTGAATACTCCCGGAAATAAATTCATTCAACGCATTTACACCACCCGGGAATTCTGGCATTATTACTAATTCCGGATCGACAGGTTTTCGTTGATCTATAAGCTCCTGTATGCTCTTGAGTTTATAATCTCTATCTGAATTATTTGCTGATTTTGTCCGGACAAGGATTACCCCGTCTTTGCCTTTTTCTCCATAAATTGAAGTTGCCGAGGAGTCTTTAATAATCCTGACACTTCTGATATTTTCAGGGTTAATATCTTTCCTTTCACCTTCAAATATATTTTCATCTACCACGATAAGAGGACTTTGGGCGCCTCCTGACTGAATTTTGTCAGGTTGTTTCATTGCCCCGGATTGTTTGCCGGGTGTTGTGTTATTTGCTGTAATTGAATTTGAACTGATATTCTGCGTCACTAAATCCTGAGTGATGATGAGTTCTTCATTTCTGTCCCTTAATCCCGGATCTCTTTTTAGATTATCCGGATTTTCAGGTACTTGAGAAAACTCCTTCTTGACAACAGATGCATTCATTGATTTATTAGCCGATTGGTTGTTAATTGATTTTTTAGAATTTGAAATGTTAAATTCTTTTGCAGAGTAGACAATTTCAGTTTTTACCTCTCTGTTTGACAAACCCATTACCAATACAGCCAGCAGGGGAAGAATCACCAGTTGTCTGAGCACAACATATTTGTTTTGGGTTTTCTTTTTCATCATAATGATACGATTTTTAAGTTGTGAACCGTCAAAAGCTGTGAGAAAGGGAGCAATTCCTTTTTTATCTGCCATACCAACCATGGTTAGCTGGTATTCTTTCGGATTGTGGATTTTTATTACCTGATGATCTGTTTTGTATTCCAGATTATTTTTTAATGCATCTTTGATTAACCAGGCAAACGGATTGAACCACTGAAGTATAAACAGCACTTCAGAAAAAATGATATCAAATGAATGTTTCTCTTTCACATGGATCTTTTCGTGATCCAGTATCATTTTTAAATTTGGATGATCAAGCGCTTTCTCAGGGATCACAATCTTATTGAAAAATGAGAATGGATGAACATCTTTTTTAGTGATTTGCACTTTCAACCCATACACAAATTTCAATTTGCTTTTTTTGATGATAGAAACTGCTCTGTAACAGCCTGAAATCAAGTGAAAAATGAATCCGGACAAGCCCAGGATATATATTCCAAAGAGATAATGAAACCATTCCGGCCGGAATCCGGTATTTGTGGGCGACGATAAGTTCTCCGGTAAAAATGCCAATGAATTTGCTGCAACCGGGGCAGCTTCTATGTAACGTATCCGGGTGAAGGAGATCAGGGGGATCAGCAAACTCAAAACCAGCGATACCGGCAGATAAACACGGTTGAATGTGAAATGTTTCCGGTTTTGAAACAACGCTAAGTAGCAAAGATAAAATCCACTTGCTGCCAGTGCAGATTTTCCTATGTAAAATATAAAGTTTTCCATCATTCCTGGTCTTTGATCATTTTCAACAGCTCCTCAAGCTCATTAGCCGACAGCCCTTTTTCTTTGACAAAAAATGCCACTACATTTTTATGTGAATTGTCAAAATAGTCTTTAACTATTTGTTTCATAAAAGAACTACGGTACTCCTCTTTTGAAAGAAGGGGATAGTATTCGTATGTGTTTCCGTACTGTTTGTATCCAATAATGCCTTTATCCTGGAGCAAACGCACCAACGATGATATTGTATTATAATGAGGTTTAGGATCAGGATACTCTTCGATTATATCTTTCACGAAGGCCCTTTTTAACCGCCAGAGGATCTTCATTACTTCCTCTTCTTTCCGGGTAAGTTTTTTCATGGTTATCTGTTTTTTGTTGAATATCACTTAAAATTTTTTTTGTAATATTTAAATGCATTCCCTGACATATATCTGAGTTAGTAAAAAAATACTTTATTCAACAAATGTATAACTGATTTTTCAATATTGCAACTATTTTTGCAGTTTTTTAACTTAAAAATCAGTTGCTATCGAATTACTGATTACAGAAATTTTCTATTGATTTAGTTGATCATTCATCTATGAAACAAGATCAACTAACGGCTGGCAATAAGAAACGTATGGCATTTCGAGTCATCTGCCTATCAACTTTAAAAGCCGTTTGCTTTCATCACTGTAAGTAAACCATTTAATAAACCGGATTGCCTTTGTGCCCGGAAACTCTTTATCAAGTGCAATAATGCCGTTGTAATTCAACATATCGGTTAAACACTTTTTACCGTCTGGTACCATGAATTTCAACCGGGTAGTAGCACTAACCACCTGGCTGTTTTTTTCTTCAACTTCGCTTTAAGGTATTTCCAATAGTTGCGGGTTTTGGTATAATAGTTTTCTGTCACTCTGTTGTAATTTCTATCCAAAGTTATGATTATTTGTGTATTTTACCAATGTGCCTGAAAACGAAGCGGTGGAGTGTGTTTGGACTATCATCATTCTCCTTTTATCCGTTTTACTTCCTTGTCAAAGTCTGATTCGTAGTCTTCATCCTGAATTACTCTGAATTTTTCAAATTCTTTTGTTGCCAGTTCCTTCGCTATTTCAGCCGAAATCGACCCTGCATTTTTTAAAACCGGATATTCGTTAAACTGTAAAAAAGCATCCAGTTTTTCCACCCAGTCTTTCATAGTCATCGGAATTTGCCGGGCTGCCTGATTTTCTGCATAGTCTAAATACATATTCACAATACGGTTGAGCTCGTCAATTTCTTTTTTGTTCAGGTAATTTTTTGCAATCGAAACATCCGATTTTAAAACTTTTCCTTTGGGCGAATATTTCCAGGTTGTTAATCCCATGTTTGGCAATTCAGCTTTTGCCCTCGACGAAATTATTTCAGCAGCAGTTTGTCCGGTAATTGCCCAATGCAATTTGTTTTGCACTGTTTTATAAAAAACCTGCGTGATTTCAGCTTTGGGTTGATAATCAATACTGCATTGTGAACTGTTCGGATTTTCCGAACAGTTGCTTCTTTTTCCAGTTCCCCGCTTTTGTAAATGTTTGAAAGATGCTCGCTGATTGTTGATTTTACAACCCCAAACAATTCGCCCATTGCACGCTGAGTAAGCCAAACCGTTTCGTCTTGCAGGATTACCTCAATTTTGATTTCTCCCTGCGGCTTACTGTATAATATGATTTCTGAATTTGTCATACTTAAATCTTAAAAGTAATAAATGTTAAAACAAAATGAAATAGCAGTAAAATTAATTTCGATAAATCCGCAAAAAAATAACAGACTCTCAATATGAAGTCTTTATTAATTGATATTTTTACATATGAGTCGGGAAAGGTTGTTGAGATAAATTGATCTTTTGTAACTGTGAGTTACACCGCCCGGGTAATGAAGTTAATATCTATTTTGATCCGAAATAAATACGATAATTACAATATTTTATAAAATAAAACGAGCATCCCGAATAAAATCGGGACCAATGAGAATGATTAAATCATGTGTGAGTTTCCCCGATTGCGATCTGGGCAGGCTATATGACACCTTTGAAAATCTTTAATTCTAATTATATGAGAACAAAGTACACTACTAATCAGCTTATTCCAAAATTAATTCTCTGTTTCTTCCTGCTGTTGTCTTTTGCCTGCAGCAATATTTCTGAGAAAGAGTTCAGGTTCGTGGTAATAGGGGATGTTCATTATGCCGCGCCTGATTTTAAAACTGCTGAATATCTTGTTCCCATGGTAGCACGGGAATTAGACACATTAAGGATCAAACCGGAGTTTATTGTCCAGACAGGAGATTTTTTTCATGCGGGCAGAGGAACTGATCTTAATTCCGAAGCTTCTTTTGCATTTGAAAATTTCGCTGAAAATTTTAAGATGCCTTTTTTTATATCTAAAGGAAATCATGATTCACGGGAATATTATGAAAAAGAAGCTTTACCTCTTTTCTCGGGTGAGCTGGAAAAAGATATAACAAAATCCTATTTTTCATTTGACAAGGCAAATTGTCATTTTATATTGCTTGATTGCACTGAAGAAAATTACTCTGATCAGCTTTTATGGCTGGAAAATGATTTGAAAACTGCCTCTGCAAATCCACGGACAGAACATATTTTTGTTTTTGGACATTATCCGTTGTGGATTATTGCCCGCGCTGGTTTTACAAGGGCTGATCTAATGAACCGAATTGCTTCACTTTTGGCAGAATATAAGGTTGATGCTTATTTCTGCGGTCATACGCATAATAAAACTGCAACAGCCAGATTAATTGACGGCCGGCCTGTCACGCAGATAATGGATGCTGCCGTTGTGGAAGAAGGTCGTTTGTTTAACCTTGCGCCATTTTTAAACCATGTAAAGGGAAAACCTGAAAATGAATATCAGCCCGGTATCCTTCCACTTGAAGATGTTCACCAGATATTTATTCCTGAGTCTGAATTGCTCTATTACTGGGGTTACCAGGAAGGTAGTACAACAAGCTATAATGTTGTTACTGTTAAGGGTGATGAGGTGCAGGTTGACTGGCATACTCTGGGCAAAGGAGTTGTGAGGTCTTACAAATGGAGTGAACCCGGACATATTACGGATTTAAAAGTACCGGAAAAAGAGGATTTACCATCTTTAACTAATATAAACCCGGATGAGATTGAGGAGGCCTGGTTATATACTGCAATATGGACTGATGAGGATTCAGTGAGGTCAACTATCTTTATTAATGGAACAGAGGCCGGTGATCTGTTGTTAAATAAATCTGTCATGGCATACTCTCCATTCTGGAATAAGGTAGAGATTGATATAAAAGATGCAGCTTTCGAATCTGTTTCCTTAGATAATGAAGTTACATTTGACAATCCGGATAACCGGCGATTTGGAATTGCGCATACTTTTCTTTTTGCCAGATTAAAAGATGGTACTTTTATTAAGAGTAATGTTTCACCTGTTATTCCGGCCTCTTTTAAAGAGCATAAGGGAATTGCCAATTTTCCGGATGCCGAACTGGTAGAGTCTGTGGATCTGGGATCACCTCTGGCAAAAGTTGCACTTAAACTTAATAAAGTTGTTGAATAATAATAAATTCGAACTCATTTATACTTTTCTGAATTGTTCTTTTGCCGGTGTAATTTTTTTAAATATTCAGAGCTTTTAAAAGGTCATACCTGAACAGATTTATGATAAAATCCATTAAGATACTGATTATCAGGAACTTAATCAAATATTTTAAACACTTATTTTGCTCATTTTCAAATAGTTATCAACATTTTTAACGAAGTATTGAAAGGAGGATATTTTTTTATAAAAAACTGATATACAGGGAGCAACTTATTCATAAGATATTGCATCTATAGTTACTGAAAAACGTATACAGAGCTATGAAAACAGGTTTTCTTTTTTTTGCAATTTCGGTTTTCTCTCTTTTTCCCGGATGTCAAAAAGATGCAGAAAACCTTACAGAAGGTCAGATAACTTTCGTTAAGACCATTCCCGGAGGATGCAATAGCCAGGCATTTGGAGATATTAAGAGATCATTGAATTACCCGGATACCGTCAGGCTGACTTTAAACAAGGATACTCTTGATATTTTTGTAGGCATGAACTATATATGTTGCGCTCCGTTTGTCGCTGAAGCAGAAATAGTTGATAATTCTGTTATTATGACTTTGGAAGATACTTGTTCAGAATCCAATCACGGATGCTACTGTAAATGCATGTGCTATTATACATGGGATTTTCTTTTTACTGATTTTGAGGATCAGGATTATAATTATAAAGTGGTACTGATTGATCCGCGTACACCGGGTCCTGTTGTATTCAGGGAAGGGACTTTAAGTCTGCCCTGAGCTGTGAAAATTTTCACAACAGATTAATAATGAAAATAATTCTTTACTCTGCCGGGGAAAAGCCTTTCATTCTTTTTATTTTCAAGACTATATTTTTATAAACCAATGAATAAATCACAAATTATGTACGATCTGGAGGAGTTTGCCCGGCAGAACATAGATGCAGATAACCACCCTGATGATGATCATGTCTTTACTGTCTACAGGTGTCATTCGTGTAATAAACAGGAATTTAGAATTACCATTGAGCATCATACAGGCTCTAAGGACTGGAATTTCAGAGGCATTATCTGGGGTGAATGTGTTAACTGCGGCTACATTGGCCGATTGTTTACATTTACCGGTGAACATCGTAAGCTACTCAGGGAAGAGAGGCCGGAATGCGAATGTGGAAACAGAACTTTCATTGCCGGACAATGTGAACGTTTCGAAGGCGAAAACGGCATTCCCGGATTTTTCGATGAGGGCGTAGTTGCTGGTAAATGTATTGAATGCAACAGAAATATGGAGTTTGTCTACACCGACTGAAACCACTGATGAGCCTGATAGTTTCTGTATCTTGCATATCCTCTGTTTTCAGGATCTTCGGGAATACTGAGGTAAGTCTTGTAAAAATTGACTACTCGCGTAAAATCATCACTGTACAAAGACTGGCTCCTGGGTATGACCATCACTCTGTGACGTACATTATGCCTGGGTGAACTTTGTTCAAAAGTTGAATATGTTCCCAAATAGCCTGCCCGGCACTCAATCCCTGTATCGAGCGCTGTCCTTACTGCATAAGTGCCTATTAATCCTCTCTTTAAAAACTGTTTCAGATCTGCCATAGTCCTTGTAAAGGTCCGCTCATTATCATCTGTGGGGAAAAAGGTGCGGTCAAAATCATAATATTTTTGTACAAATGAGCGACTCACAGTTATGGTAAAAGTGTCTGAATCGAGATGTGTTCCAAATGTTTTCTGCCTGAATTCCCGGGTCTGCATGATTTTATAGAGGGTATTATAATATGCCCTGGTGAAGACACATCCCCATACCCAGATATAACCGTCATTTGCATATGCGTTTTTAAAGCTGGTCCAGTCGGCATCACTCATATTTGTTACAAAAAAGTCTTTGTGGCGTCCATCTTTATCCCAGGGATCCCTGAGGCGGTGGTTTGTTCCTCCATCATCATATTCTTCTCTTTCATATGAATTTACGAGAATTGGTCCGCCTTGCCATCCATGTCCAAGTATGCTGAATTCAACAACAGTCCCCGGATCTGTATTTCCAATGTTTACGATATAATTGTAAGCGTCTGTAATTGACATTACATTTGTCTGCTGCTGCTTAAAGTCACTGCCCGTATAATGATTCCTGCGATTAATCGGATCATATGATCTTTCAAGGATCCAGCTCCTTTGACTGCCGTCATAAACATTTTTCTCCAGTTGCCCTGTTTTGACGTCAAATCTGACAAATATTACATCAGGGTCATTATCCCATGACTGATTTTGTTGCAGAATATATTTCCGTCTGTTGTCTGCGAAATGGGCAAAATTCGTTCCACCCCTGTGGTATTCATACCCTGCCACGAGAATTATATACTTCTTCATATGTTTCTAATTTTTTAATTATCAAATAGGTTTGTCTAAAAAGGGCGCGAAGCGCCTTTTCAGGTAAATTTTGAAAAATTATTAAATTTATTTGTTTGATTTTCAGCATCTTATGAAATGCCATTATTATTAAATTCTGTTTATTGTTTTCTACACTAATCTAATTAAACTGATCCGGCAATTTTTAGTTGCTCTTAATGACGAATGTTCCTTCCGGAACTGACTCAAACGTTCCCTTTTCAGTTCTTCCGTCGAAATACCGTTTTACTATTCTCATTTCAACTGTCAGGGATCTTTCGAAATTCCTGGTGACCGGCTCCGGAATTTTATCTCCTTTGTATTCAATCTTTTCCAGGTCTGTTTTTGTTCCTGCCTCATCAACCGACCTTAATTCAACTTTCAGGTATTTCAGGTCGGCATTACCGGGAGCGGGGCCTTCCCATATAAAGACAATATTTTTCCGGTCAACCTTTTTAAGATCCAGAACAATTACATTTTCTTTTATCTGATCTGATCCGATGTCAATTATCTTGCCTTCATCTGTTATTGCCTGAGCATGGTAAAAGATGGTGTCTTCGTTTGAGTTCAGTCTAATCTCTATAGGTCCGGCATTAAAACCGGGACCTGTTATTCTGTGCAGCTGGGTAACCGGTTCTTCCAGGGTAGGGGAGTTCAGAGTGATTTTTAACAGGATCTCCCTGACGTGTTCTGCTTTACCTGCTATCACAGGTATCAGTTCAAATATTGATTTTTTTAGAGGTTTGTTAACTATAACCTCATCGTCAATCAGATATAGCGGCTCTGTTTTTACAGAAGGACTTCCGTCCCTGAAATGGAACTCTTTTGTAACCTCAACAAAAAGGTGATTTTTATCAGGGCCCCTGATTGTCCATATCTCCTTTTTATTATCTTCATTTAGAGTTACCACCTCAACATCAATCATTTCTCCCCTGGAATCCTTTAATCTTAAAACCACGTCAACACCTGCAAATTCATCGAAAGTGATATTCCCTGCGCGGACCTCAATCTGTTTGTAAAAGGTATATGTTTCAGGAAAAATGATCAGATTCTGATTACTGCTTGCAAAAGGTTCTGTAATTATCTCTTTCGGACTGCTTATATTTTTGAGTTTGCCGCTGTACAAAAATCTGATCTGATAATAATATCCTATCTCCTCACCGGATTCGTAGAGCCATGAAAATTTCGCCGGAGTTTTAAACTCTTTATGGAATGTGATGTTTTTTAGCGGATCGGCACCGTCAGGTATTGCAAATCTGCCCGGCAGGACCTTCTCTGCCATCCCGGATTTCTTTCTCCATATTATCACTTCAGCACTTAAAAGATCATTATTCTCAGCATCAAAATCATTTACCAGGTTGATCTGCAGTTCCTGCTCCCTCCAGACATCACTGAATATAACTTTTTTGATATATTTATCCTTTTCAGCCGCTATTTGCCGGCCAAAAAGCCAAAGGTGTGACTGAGGATTGTGTGTCCGTACTGTTGTTGATCTCTCTCTGTAATCAACCTCAATTATTTTTCCATGGTCTATCTTTTCCTTTTTGAAGGCATATGATACACCAATCTCCGGGGCCATACCTGATGTATTAATTACGTCCGGAACCGACGGATTAACATATGGCCGGAAGAGTTCTTTCAGAATGCTCTCCTTGAACTCTTTAACCATTTCATCAACCATTTTCTTAGTTTCGGCATCCTCGACCTGCGAAAGAAGTTCAACTTTCAGATCTCCGTTCTCTTCCAGTTTTTTGGTCAGCCATTCAAATTCAGCGCCAATCGAAAATTTCACATAATACTGAAATTCAATTTTAACACCCAGTTCATGGGAGACACTCTCGTAGCACCTTCCAAGGTCGGCCCATATTCTCAGATCAACAGCAGGTCTTATTGCTGTATATTTAAGATCATACAATATACCTGCAATACTTCCCGTGGCACCTTCAAGCGCAGAGCTTATCAGCGCCGTTCCTCTTCTGTCGAAGCGAACATTAAAAATACTTTTAAGATCGGACGACATCAGAGATGGCTTGTCTGTTCCGATTATACTTTTTACAAATGAGTCTTCTCCTATTGTCTCCCGGTCAGTGGTGCTGGCATCCAGAGCGATCAGATTTACTGATCCGTCTTTCCAGTGCGGAGTGGCCACTTTTAGGTCTTTAGGCAGAAGATGAACATTTTTAAGTGACTCAACAGCTTTTTCCAGCCTCTTCTCGCTCACCTTGCACTGAACACCCAGTTGTAATATTGAGCCGGCGGTTTTGTGAAGTTCTTCTATCCCGCCTTCACTGAGAGTGCCTTCATGAAATATCTGAAAGAAGAGTTCATACATATCCTGAACTTCTCCGCTGCTGCCGGTTTGCCTTGCCAGTTTTACTTCATCCGGGAAATAATATACCACGTCCGGCAATTCATGGTCTCCATAAAATACCAGGTCGTTATGAATACCCAGAGGTTTTGCCAAATCTATCATAGTCTTTATTTTACCAAATATTTTCCTCGATAATCAACTCAAGTTTCTCGTTTTTCTCAGTTATCCAGTCTGTTTTAAAGTTTTCACCAAAGACCCCCCTGATATGCATTCTGTACATATATTCCTTCTTGTTAAAATCGGGCATCGGATGCCTGAATTCCACCATGTCATCTCTGTTTTGGAATGTGAGTCTCTCACTTTGAACATCTATTCTGTTAGCCGGATCCTGGTATCTGAACTCGATGGTTACCTTTTTTATCTCTTTTTTTTCAAAATCTGGTGCTTTGATGATTTTTGCCCTGATTATCCGTTCTGCCTCTATTTTGTCGTTTACCACCAGTATCGGACCTTCATGAATTAACCAGGGCCCCTGGATGATTTCACTGTCTGATGTCAATCTTGTTACCCTGTATTCCAGCTTCTCTTTGGGGGTATCAAGGCTGCAGGCTATCGTAAGCTGTTGCTCCTTCAGTTCATTATTGAAAGTGAACTTATTGAAAATGGGATCGGCAAGTTCGGCATCGTAAACTCTTGTCTCAAGAATAATTTTAGCTGTTTTCTGCCAGTCTGCATTGCATATGAGGTCGGCCGACCACTTGTTTTCAAAAGGATTGGGAATGAAAAAGAAGTTATCCTGAACATTCTCAATAACTGCAACGTGCTCTTTAGCTTCTGTTAAAAAGTAGGTGAGTTTCAAATCGAATTTCAGCGGAGTATTCTTGTTGGCTACAACTGACAGTACCTTATGTTCTTTGTCACTTTGCCTGAATAGGTAGGAGCGCTGCAATACCATTTCATCATCAGAAGCATCCTTTACATCTACATCGACCTGGATGAGGTGAGTCCGGCTGAATATTGATGTGTCGTCAACATTGATGTCAATCTCATGTGTTTCAAAGTATTCAGCCGGATTGACATAAATATACGGATTGTCAGCGCTGTTCCAGTCAAGTTCCATCTTACCCGGAAGTTTATTTGAGCTGGTAACCATGAACATTGCCACTTTATAGTCGTACCGGTACTTAACATTTTTTTGCCTGGTAAAATTCAGGTGGTTCTGCAGAGCATCATCACTGTCGAAGACCACACTTTTTTGTGTCACCGTCTCTTGCGTTGTTTCATTGAAGATACTGCAGTCAACCACGACTGATTTAATATTTGAGCTTGTGAATGTGTCGGCCGAAAGTCTTATCTCAACCCTTTGGTCAATAAAGGGGATCTCATCTAATTTGATCCATTTAATCCTGTCGCTTATTCCTCCGGCAGAGGTTATCAGTGAGTTAAGCAGACTCTGCGGAAAGAAGGGGTACCGTTTTGCATTCCTTTGAGAGAGGTTGATCGTTGTTGTAACAAGTTGTGTTTCATCAACCGTTCTTCTCATATAATACATGCCGGGGATTATTGCAGATACTATCCTTGTTGCTGCATTGCCAATAGATTCCTCCTTGTTTTTTGCAGCGCTCAGGGGAGTGGATGCCGGTTTGAACAATCTTTGGACGACTTCAGATTTCAGCTCATTCAGCAGGTTTTTCATCGCCTCTGCTTTAATATCGGGATCCAGCTCATCAATTTTTACCTCTATGGCGCTGGTCTCTGTAAGTTCATCAATGGCATTACTGACCTGATCGTTGTAGAAGATCAGGTTGAGGTGTTCAAATTTGTCGAAATGGTGATATATCTTATCCCAGTGGGCTGTCAGGGATGCTTTGAACACAGGCGCAATGCCAATGATCTCCAGCTCGTAATGGATGCTTGCCGGTATTGTGTCAGCATCCAGGACAGCAATTAACTGTTTTGCTTCCGTTCCTGATGCCTTAACTACAAGTGAGGCCTTGTTGTTGCCGAAGAGTGACGGTTTTACTTCGGAGGTTACAAACCATTTTTCCGGATCCGGTTCTTCTCCGGCCTGTGCCATTATGAGATAAACTTTTCCTGAATGTAATGGTGCGGGAGCCAGAATCTCAGGTTTTTTGCCAAATTTATCTTTTATGGCATTTTCTGCCAGTGTCAGCTCCTCTTTTGTCGGCTTAAGATCGATATCTATCATCAGACTCGCCTCAACAATGCTTTCACTTTTTATCCCGACTCCTGATTCCGGAAGCACCGCATACGCTGATATTGCAGGCTGACCGTTTTCATTACTACAAACGGAGGGCTGAAGGCAGATATAATAAAAGGTCTCCGCATTGCAGTCATCCCTGAATATTGTAAGATTACCTGCTTCGAGAAATGGTGGCTTATAACTTAACATGAAAAGTCTCTTTTAAGTTTGTGGTTTCTGTATGAACAATATCTTTCCCTTGTTGGTACCTGATAACTCCACACTCTTTCCTTCACTGTCGATCAGTGTCAGTGAATATTTATACTCTGTTTCTGTATTACCTGTTCTTGGGATATACAATGAAAGCATATCTGAACTGTTTTGAGCAGTCAGGAAAATCTCTTTGCTCTCTTTTGTATCCCCGTCGTCGTATTGTAATGTTAACAGTCCGTTTACATAATCAGTACCCAGTCCGAGCTGCGATACATTGATGTGTATCTTCAATATTGGCAGTATTATCGTTTCGGCATCACCTTCACCTTCAATCCATCCGCTTTGTGCAACATCGTCTTTTGAGATTATTTTATAACGGTATTTGAAGGCAGAGTGGCTCTTATCGATTAAGACCAGTCGGGCTAAAACAGATTCCCAGCTATCTTCCTGCGATAAAATCACCTGATCAGAACTTTCAAATTCGTTCTCAGTATCCTCATACTTGAATTCTGCAATAATTTTTGTTACTGACTCGTCAGGTATGAGAGGTAACTCAACACTCAGATCCAATGTATCTTCGAAAGGATTTGGAGTATAAATATTAACCGTATCATTCTCAGTAATATAGTACTTTTGCTCCTGCATTTCTATTGCCTGCCCGCTTTTAGCAAAATAGGTAACCTTATATATCAGCGGGGCATCAATGATCTTTCCGAGTATTTTCTTAAATGTTTTCCCGTCGACCTCCTCAGGAGTGAAAACCAGAGCATCTTTGAAAAAGTCTTCCGAACCTTCATCCTTATATGAAATATCGACCTGGATTGCATTTATCTTATTCTTTCCACCCAGAGAAGCTAAGTTCGGATGGGGTTTGAAATTAATATTTACAAGGCCTATTTTGCCGACATTTATATTCAGGTTTCCATTTGTTGCTTTTTCAGGTAAGACTACAGGTTCGGAAATTCCTTTGAAGTATACTAAGGTGTTGTATTTTACAATACCGTTATCATTCTTTGGTCTTCTGAGTCGCCAGGTTTCAAGAGGGGTATCTTTCTTAAACAGAAGTGAATGTTTTTTGTCCGCAGCCGGATAATACATGTCAACCTTCACTGCATTTACAAATGGCTCCTCTTCCCAGGGGGCATCCACGTTAACATTCAGCTCGATGGTTTCAACCTCACGTTCGCTCAGGTCGACGAGTTTGGTAACCTGTTTTCTCTTCTCCTCAGGCACATTCTCAAGGAAGTTCATGATAGTTCCCTGCGGGGCAATTTTCCACTCTACGACATCCTCCTGGGTAAACCGAAGTTCAACAAAAGAGTTGACCTCCTCTTTTATCAGTTTGATCATTGAGCTTTTTCTCTCCTCCTCAGTCATCCCCCTGATACGGCTTTTAATCACCTCCTGAACTTTGTCTTCTATAAGCTTCATAGCCATATTCCTAAGCTGACTGACATGTTCATCAGAAATTTCTGTTGATCCCTTTTTTATTTCAATGTTCATAAGGCCTTCTTCCATAAGGCTTTGGGTTACTTCTGATACATCTATCCTTTCAACATCGGCATCAGAACAGCCTTTATCTACATTTTTCCAGACACGCTCAACTTTTCTGTCTATCTCCAACTTCTGTGTTGATCCGGCCCACGCCCTTATCTCCAGACTGGGCAAACGAAGTCTGAATTTCAGGTCATACCGGATGCTGATTGACTTAATACCTTCTTTTAATGCTTTATACCAGATAGCAGCCCCTTTGGAACTAAGCCTTAGAGCAAAAGCTGCATTATTATCGCCCAGAAGACTTGCCGGTCCGCCGGCTGATGACCATGCCACGAGATCTCCCTCCTTCTCTTCAAGAAGAGTGACATTGCCTTCTATAAAGTTCACAGCGCCAAATCTTACATCTCCGGGCTTTGGAACGTCAGGATCAGGAATCTGTGTGCTGCCCCTGGCTTTTGCTATCAATCCCAGTCTTTCGCGCTCTTTTTTAACAATCACATTTCTTCTTGCTTTCTGGATTCCCAGACTTCTGATTTTTTGCCTTATCTCATCTTCAACTTCCGGCGAAACACCCAGATTAGCATCGAAGTTTATCCAGCCTCCCGCAAGTCCGGCAACACTCTCATCGGAACCGTCAGCCCGGTCTGTCCAGAACAGTCCGCTGAATACAGGCTGATTATCGACCATTCTTATTTCCGGGGTGGATTTAAGGCAATAAAAAAGATTGCAATCCTCATCATCCGGATATACTGTTACGTTACTGTGTTGTAAAACGCTTGGTATCGTTATCATTTTCGTGTTTTTTAATTTGTTAATAACTGTGGTTGCACATCTAAAAAGTTGGCTGCCGTGGAGTCCGGATCTTTCCATTCTGTCCAGTCGGTTTTATCCAGTATATAGTGACTCCGCACCCTGTATTGGTATTTCCTGCTGTCGATCTGCTGGGTTTTTAATATGTCTGAAATTGACCTTGCCATCTGTAAGATTTGGGAGGGTGAACTTTTTGTAAGGACAACCCCCCAGGTTTTACCTGAATCATTTTTTACCTCCACCTCTATCTTATCCAGAAGTTTATAAGGTTTCAGTATTGATTCATCCAGATCACTCCATCTTTCAAACAACGGACACCCAATTCGTAACTCCCATATTTGCGGATCTCCGGAAGCATAGTCAATGACGCGCTCCATGACCGACTGAGTATCTGTATTGAGACTTACCCCGTAAGGTTCGCAGATCAATTTTGTCCAGTAACGGTCCTCGCCGGAAAGATTGCTTACGTCAGCTTCATTAAGGAGGACATCCTGACTGCCACCTTTTTTTCCCGGGAGAATTACCGGCCACACTGTATTATTACCTATATCATAATCTGCGTCATAGACAGTGGTTCCTATCTCAGATAGGAGTATTAATTCAGTGCCCTTTACCGTTATTGGAAAATCATTTTCATTATATAGTTTTACCCCTTTGGGAAAGAGTGCTTTCTCTTCGTCGCTGCTGATAACCTCTGCACCGACTTTTATACCTCCGGGTTTTTGTATATCCAATTCTACCGGTATCGGCGGACTTGATGTTACATTTTCCCCGTCAGCGGTCTCTTCTACAAGTTCAAAAATGATATCTCCTATGGTAAATCCGTTTATCAACTCCCTTTTAAAGAAATCGAACGACTCCAGCGTGCAGTCGACCGACAGGGTAAAACCGCTTACAGGATCTATAGATTCTATCTTTTCTGCTACTTTTCCCCTGAATACGGCATTTTCTCCGGAATATTCGGGTCTGAGTTCAAAAGCAGCACTGTTAAAACCGCCCAGACTAAGATTGCAATATTTAATCCTGCCTCCTGAAACATCATCAAGGGTGCGGAAAAGGTCTTTCTTCGCCTTTGGATTGTAATAGGGCACAATCTGCAGATTTATGATTATCCGGTACTGTTCTATTAGGTCCGGATTTTCACCCGGTACCATAGCAATTGATATTTTAGGATCACCTGAATATTCATTTACCTTTATTCTGAAGACCTGTGGCAGAAAATAGAATGTATCCGGCCGTGCCGTAGGACGGTAATAAATCGTATACATCTCATCCTTGATGATTGACTCATGCTTCCATTTAAAATCACCGGCTTCGTACTGGTCGGTGATATCTCCAAATACCGCTGAATCGTCTTTTTGGTAATGCAGTATTATGGAGTGCTCCAGATCCAGTTTCTGAGGTTCACCGGTTGGTGCAGCAGCTACTACTGCCACACCGGCAACAGGTTTGGCAAAAACGGCCATATGGGCCATCATTTTTATTCTTCCCGGTGGAGTCAAAAAGACCGGGGAGGCTTTGGAAGACTTCATATACATGAAGGTTGGCCTTGGACGTTTCATATAACCGATTCCGTCGGCTCCGTATGTTTTTAGAGCCTTCAGGGCCTCTCTTGCGCTGGCTTCATCATCATTGAAGTTTACCATAGACTGCCTGCCGTCGGTCATTATCCAGCGGTTATTTATCTTGCTGACAGTCACCTTTTGCTTGTCAAAAGGCAACAGATCCTCACCGGTAAATTTTGGGCCTGAGGGTATTTTCCCTCCTGAAAGGAAGTATCTGAACTGCTTCTCTTTTCCTATGCTTACCTCTTTGTCGAACTTATATCTTTTTATGATATTCAGTCCCCATTGCGCTTCGGAAATATCCTTGCAGCTCCACAATACCCTGCCTTTTTCATCCCTTATATCCCTGCCGGTCAATCGCAGGTTATTATAATTAAATAATTTAGCAGAAACTACCGGTTTACCCGCTGTTGCCGTATCTCCCTGCGGAGTGCCTGATGCAGGTTTTTTCCACCAAAGTTCTGATTTGATCTTCAATGCCGGTGCTTTGCTCATGTCTGTCAGTGCTTCAGTCAACTGTTTAAGTTCCTGGTCACTGACTTCGAGTTCAGCATGAATGTCCTGAAGAATATTGACCTGCTTGATAAAAGGCGACTGCGTGATTTTTAACGGTCTGGCCAATTTTTCAGTCCCGCTCTTAAACTCCAGGATAAGAGAGGTGTTTTTTATTATCATAGGCTGAACATCAGCTTCTTCCCTGAAAACTTCAACAATGCAGTTCAGCATTATCCTGCCTGTTGTTTCATCTTTTGAAAACCAGAAGGCATCCGATTCGGGGAATCCATAACCGCCTCTTTTTTTGAGTCTGAACGAGGGCCTGCCATATTTCACTCCGTTTACGGTATATGGCGTATCTTTTACCGGCGCCTCTTCAAGGACATTTACCATGTCGTTCTTCGCCAAAACTGCTATGGGCGAAATTTTAGCGACATTGAACATATATGGCTTTAACGTAAGTTTTGAGAAATTTGGCATTTTAAAAAAATTGAATATTATTAAATCTGCGGAGGTTCAATAATGATCAGTCCTGTCTTATTCTCCTGTTCCTCCACGGCAACCGGAGCACTGCCTGCTTTAGCAAATTTCAGACTGTATTTAAAAGGTTTTGCTTCAGCTCCGAAGGCCAGAACATCAAAATTCTGTAAAAAGTTGTCTTTATCAAGACGGATATTTTTCTGAACAAGATAATTATGGTCTTCATCTGAATAACTTACTGATACATAAACAACCTGCCAGGTACTCCAATCGATAAGTCCGCCGTCAACAGTAAGAGTCTTCGGATACCTCCTTAAATGAATAGGTGGTATATCTTCATCGGTTCTTGCTTCCGTCCATTGAGAAGTGTAAACTATATCATCCTGGAATTGTGCAAAGTATCTGTATTTAAATTTATCGGTTGCTCCTTCACGAAGCCGCATCGCCCAGTCCCATGACTCGGTCTGACTAAACCAGTGAGAAAATTCCTCCTTAAGTCCCAAAGAAGCATCCTCATAGAGTACTTCAACTTTTGCGGCTTTAACGGTATTTGTATCCATAATAACATCGAAAGATGCTTTTGCCCTGCCCGTGAGCATGTCATCGACCAGGAGAGTATCCCTGGTGTCTGTTTTGACTTCACTTACAGATTCGTGGCCGTCATGGTGAATATATTTCACCTTATAACTGTAACTCTTGTCTTTATTGCCATACATGAAACACCGCCAGCTTCCGTTAGGCTTGTCCTTTGACAGGCGGATCTCCTTTTTCGTATCCGGCTGGTTGGAGGCTGCTTTATAATCAAGGTTAACGACTGCCTCCCTGATCAGAGTCCAGTCAATATCCCCTGCAATGCAGTTTACCGATACAAATCCAAGTTTATCGTATGAGATTATAAGTGACCGGTCACTTATTCCTGTCAGCTCAATAGGAGGGGGTGAATCTGCAGTACCGATGTAGGATATTTTCGCAACAACCCTGTATCTGTCAATCAGTTCTCCCTTCTCATTCCGGGCCATTGTCACCCGGAAAGTATTGATCTCATCTCCTGTTTTATATAAGAAGGATTTTGAGTTTTCGCGCACTATTCCGCTTTTATGATCCCTTTCGCTGTAATACATATTGACAATGATGCTGTGGATGTTGTCGTTGGCAAAATCAGCATTTACACCTACCTGGACAGACAGGATCTGGACTTCCGGACTGCTTACATCTATATGTCTGACAAGCTGTTTCCGCTGCTCATCAGTAAGGTGTGCAAGCAGGGTTCCGTTAGGATATTTTCTGAATTCCACAGTTCCGTTTTTCTTAAAACGGAAGTTGAGGGTAGTGACTTTTTTCCTGTCAATATCGCTTCTGAAATAGTAGTGAGTCTCAACATTAGGGAACTGCTTTTCGCCTGCTGTTACGCCTACATCAGGATTAGGTGAAGGCCTGGTCTCATCCTCCTCTTCACTTTCATCATCCGGTTTGGATTCGCCTATGAAGGCCGTTTCGAAGAAGTTGGGAAGAATGGTATTCATGATGGTGTCCATCAGGGTAGATCTCAGTTCATTCTCAATCTCCCTTACCTCCTCGCTGTTGGCAGCTACATCTCCAAAGTCGGTGATCTCAATATTAATGACCTTGCGGTCGATCATCTCCTCAACAAGTTTTGCAATATCATTTTTACTTGCATATACACTTCTTGAATCGGTTACTGTTCTTTTTTTCCAGAAGATGGTTCCAACTGTTTTTACTTTATAGGATCCTCTTTTCCTCTTCTCATAATCCTCTCTATACTCCTGCATAAAGTCATAAACCTGGGTTGAACTGCCTGTAACTTTAACCTCTATATTCGGCACAAAGGCAAACCCTTTCAGGTCGTACCTTACTATAGCCTGAAGAGGAGTTATATCCTTTTCATCACCTGTAAATCCTTTGGTAAGGGCATCGTAGTAGATCTGTGCCCCCTCTATTCCAAATGTTGAATAAAAGGAAGCTGCATTACTGCCAACCAGTGAAGGCTTAACTTCAGCGGAAGACTGCTTTTTGAATGTTTCGCCCAGGCCTTCCAGCAGCTCCAGTTTTGCCGTGCCGTCTTTCCAGGTATTCGGGGTTCCCAGTTTAATCATTGGTTTATTGCCTCTGTCGACCCTGAGTGGTTGAAGTTTGGTTTTTCTTAATTTATTTGCCAGTACCACAAATTTGCTTTTACTGTCATTTATGACCGATGCAAGGTAATCAGTTATGATATCATGCTCTTCTTTACTGATAGCCAGGTCAGTTGTAAAAAGCAGCTGACCGAGTTGTGATTCAATTAACTCTTTATTCGGACTGCTGGCATAAGCTATGTCGGCATTGCGGGAAAAAAAGTTAAAAGAGAGCTGTGGATTACCGTTCTCATCTGTAGCAATACGGGGTCTGCCTCTTAGTACATAGAAAACATCCTGTTTCTCATGATCCGGAAAGATCTCAATATCATCCAGTCCGGGTACTTTAATAGTTGGAAATAGCATTAACATAATTATGAATTTTAAGTTTTATCCTAAATATTTATACATTAAAAATTTTTAGCAGTAACTCTTCTGAATGACCAGGGATAACCATATTCAGAACCTCTTCGGTACCGTCTTTTTTGAAAATATTGACTACTGCAGACAGAGGTTCGGAAGGAAGGACATCTTTCAGAACGACAGTCTCTTCATTTTTTGAACTCCTGAGAATCACTGTTTCCAGAGGTTGTGCTGCTTCAGGCACGTCTGTATCAAAGATCTGTACCTGGATTGCCGCAATATTGCCTGTAAAGGTCTCCGGTCCAAGGATAGGAGATATTTTTAAAACTTTCAGGCCGCAGCTCTCAAGACTTATAAACGGTTGTTCAATATGATATTCGATTTCGCTGCCTTCAATCAGTTCCCCGTTTCTCAGGAGAAATTGAGTTGTTGCGCTCCAGATACGCGGATCTTCCTCTTCTACAATTATAGAGAACTCTTTCATGCCGTTCTGGTCTTCTGATGTTAGCAGGATAGATCTTGTAAGTTCTTCGCCCTCTGCATTTTCATATCTAACCTTCACAATAGCCTTGCTTATGAGGTTGTTGTTATTGACCAGTATAGGGGCAATTGTCAATACCCTTGTCTCCGGACGGTTTACAATAACCTGCGCGTCTGTAAGGTTTTCATACTCCTCTGTTATTGAATCTTCCTTAAAGAAGAAAAGTTCCTTTTTATAGTATACATACCTGTCTTCAACTGTGGGATAAATGAGGAACTTTTTCAATGCAGTTTCATTTTCCTTAAAGATTATGGTACGGCCGTTAGCATCTTTTTGGGGTGCCACAAAAACCTGGACTGACTGAACTCCATCATCAGAAAAAATAATGTGACCCGGCTGTATTTCAACGGGAATTAACGGTGAATGATCGTCAATGTTAACTGCAATATCCCTTACTGTTGTATTCTCAAATGTTCTGGACCGGATTTTTGTCTCATGGGTACCTATTATAGATCCCGGCTCATGAATGAATTCAACATAGTAGTCATAGTCCAGCGTGCCAAAATCATCTACAAAAAAGTTGATAAATTTCCTTGGATTTTCTGAATTGACCATTACACTGATCTCATGTTTCCTCTTTGATTTATCTCCTTGTGTCTCCTGGTATCCGTAAGATATATGCACTATAGCTTCCCTGATCCTGTACTCTTCAAAATTCAGGGCAGATCTTATTTCAATTTCAATCTCTTTGAAAGGTCCTTCTCCCAGTCTTACCAACATTACCTGATTATCTGCATTGAACTGTGTTCCCTCTGTGGTTAGTGCACCTGACGGGTGGTAATCAATAGTTTTAGCTTCAGCTTTATTGAAGAGATATGTTCTTTTTACTTTTTCGGAAATAGACCTGTGCTTAAGAGAATAGCCGGCATTTATTGATGCTTTTGTCCCTATCCTTGCAGGAGTTTCTCCCTCTTCCTCCTCTTCCTCCTCCTCTTCATCAGGTGTTTCAGGAGTTTCTCCTTCTTCCTCTTCTTCTTCGGGTGTTTCAGGAGTTTCCTCTTCCTCATCCGGAGTTTCGGGTGTTTCAGGAGTTTCCCCGCCATCATCCTCCTCTTCCTCTTCTGTTGTCGGGGGCTGTCTGGGTGGTTCGTCTGAAGGTGTAACCGGAGTGTCAGGATTACCGTCATTATCATCTGGTGTTACCGGTCCGTTTGACGGGTCACTGTCCTCACCGTCCCGGTTTTCAGGGGAGGGATTATCGGTATCCCTTCTGTCAGGATTCTCGTCATCATCGTCTGGTAAGGTGCTCGTAAGCACATTGTAATCCTCCCTCGGAATGGCAGTTGCATTGAAGAGAGTAGGAGAGAGCAGCTCTTTAACCAGTTTCATGGCATTCGGATCATCAGCACCAAGTGGATTCCCTGCACCGGTTCCGGTAAAGTCGATTTGATTTACCGTTATGGCACCTTCATTTACCAGATCTCTCATGATCAGATCAATATCATTGTTGGAAACAATTTTGAACGATCCGGTTTCAAGATTCAGGTCTGCATCAATATGATGTTGCCAGTAATCTTCAGTAGCTTTAAAATCGACAGTAATTTCAAGATGGTAAGCAGGCATTATACCCAGAAACTGAAGATCGTAAACAACACCTACCTGTGTCTGGGTACTTTTTGTAAGCAGGTTCCACATTATTTGTGCCTCTTTGCCTCCCAGCCTTAAAGAAAATACAGCTGTCTGTCTGCCGAATAGTGACGGTTTGGCTGAACCGGCTACGCGAAAATTAACGGCAGTCTCCTCCTGTCCCCCTGTGCTGCCGAACATAACGAGCTTAACATTTCCGTCTTTAAACGGAACCTGAGATAATTTCACAGCTCCTCCAACTTCAGACTCCAGTTCGTCTCGTAATTGGGTAAGTTCTGAATCTGTCGGGCCCAGTTCCACTTCCAGGGTAAGGAATCCACCTGTTCTGTCCATATTGTCAGTAAATTCAGGTTCAGTACCCTCAACAACCTCTCCGTCAATATATGCAACAAACTGGATCCCCTTTCCGTCATTTGCAATTCTTACCTTATCTTCAGGTAAGTAGAAGTACTGTGAGGTATCCTGAAAATCCCTGAACACAGTAATTCCTTTTATAATTCTTTGATGATCAATAGATAACATGTTCGTAATGTTTAATTGTGAATATAAAATGATTTGTCTTTGATCTGAATACCGGAAGGTCTGCTTCACCCTTGACGCTATCAGGTGAGTGATCCTTCATAAAACGTAGCCATGCCTTAGCAGTGTCTGCCTGAAAAATTCCGTCATGTTTACCTGTGAAATAGACACTGTTTGTCGCGGCACTGTATATTTTGGATAATTTTTGTTGCAGTTCATAGACCGGGGAGCCCTGGGAGCCATATCTTAATATTGTCCGTTCCCTGTCATTGTCACTATTAATAAGATCCGAAAAGTTGAACAGTATTAATGTATAATTTCTGTCTGATGAAGATGATTTTATAAGCTGCATAAACTGCTCCCAGAAGTTCCAGCAATGTGAGTGTCTGTGTCTGACATATTGCTCAGGCTGGCCGATGATGGTAAGGCATCCTGAACTGCTGTAATTTCTGTTTATCAATGATTTTTTGTCAGTTTTACCGGCGACCGGCATATATGGCTCCGCCCTTGAAGCATGAAGATTGTCGCCCGGTAAGACTACATCATACTGTACTTCATTAAAATTAAATATGCTTTTCCCCTGTTTCCTTATTAATTCAGGTCTCATGATCCAGCCTTTCCCGGGCATAATAAGAGCTTCATGTCTTTGATATCCTGCAATTTTTCTTGGATGAATTCCTCTTACATATTCATATTTGCCCGGACATAATATATTAAAGTGATCTGCCGTATCCGGATTTTGATGCATATAGGTCAGGGAAGGAACAGTGCTTCCGGGGAACAGCGCAATATCACCTGACCCGGGATACCAAATAACTATAGTGCATGACGCCTTTTTATAGTTAATTTTTTTGCTGACAATTTTTTTAACTTTTTCCGGAATGCCGGCCTGACACGGATCTGATCCCAGACTCTGCAAAGGATAACTGCCCCTGAATGCAAAAATTATGATTGATTCCCGGGAAATATCATAATAATATCTTCGGCAAAGACTTTTTAATATAAAGTCATTGATCTGCATAGTTGGTTTTATTTTCTGTATTTTCTCCCGGTTGCTGTTAAGGTTTGAACAACCACTTGAATTACTCATGAAAAGTTATGGAAAAATATTTATTAATACAAAAATATTTTCATATCTTATTTTCTTTGTTAGCGCATTTAAAGATGGAATTTATTATGGCGATATTTGATTTACAGGTACTTACTGTAATAAAATAAAAATATTATTTTTTAGTTGCAGATTGTTTGTGCGGCTGACAGATAAAAAAAGATTAAATTTTCTAACCTTTCGGCGGGAATTATATGTTTTGGCGGGTTTTCAATGTCCGGTTTTTTCGATTTCGATCTAATAAAAAGGCTGCAGGTTTAAAACCTGCAGCCATGATGCTCATAATGATCTTATTATCACAAAGTTAATATTAGAATTTATAATGAATTTATTCTTGTACTGCAGTCCAGTTTTCAATAGCGCCATTGTTGCCGTTACGTATCTGCACAGTGCCAATTATATTATTATCTTCCACTTTGCCACTATAAACGTAACTGTTGCCATTTGAGGGATCAACTGCAGTAAAGCTGATTCTGTCACCGGTAAGCAGTTGGTCATTAACTGTTAATGATTTATTTCCGGCTTTAACTGAGAGTTTTATCCTCTGAAATTCCTGATCTGCCAGCATTGTAAATCCGTTTCCTCCGTTTTTCCATTTCCATTCTCCTTTTACATTAGCCGGAATTACCCAGTAATAAACGTCATGACCCTCAAAACTGTCGTGCTGGTCAGGTACCCATTCATCCATGTCAAAGTCGTGCGACACCAGCCTGGATCCGGGTTTGAGTTTAGCCAGCAGATGGGGCCTGAGTTTTATGTTTACGGAGCTCAGGAGATACATTGTTATAACATTTGCCCTGCTGAAATCAACTTCAAAAATATTGTCCTCAATGAACAGCACTTTGTCCCGTACACCTGCCTCTTTTGCATTCTGACGGGCTTCCATGATGCGTTCCGGATCAATATCAATACCATGACCAATAGCACCTCTTTTTGCTGCTGCTATGACAATGCGTCCGTCACCTGAACCAAGATCAATAACATAATCACCGGGACCAACATTTCCGATATTTAACATTTTCTGAACAACAATGTCAGGCGTAGGAACAAAAGGCACATCAAGATGCTGGGCTGATGTCTTAATTTGGGGTATCAGAATAATACTCAACAGTAAAAATAGAGAAAACTGCTTTGCTGTTCTGTTTTTTTGCAGGAAATCCACACCGGATGCACAATTATTTACAGACAAATTGTATTTTTCCATAATTGACAGAATTTAAGAGTTTATGATAAGAATACCTTAAATATACGATAAAAATATATTATTTATGACAAAAAATAACCGATAAATAAAAAAATAGAAAAATGCCAAATAGTTATACATTTGTAAAAGAATAAATTAGTTCTGCAGGAATATGGATTCATTAAGGAAAAAAATTTACAAATTTTGATTTATGGAACAGCTGATTACTACACTTAAGTCTTTGGCAGAGCCATCCAGCATACTTCTGATAATCGTGATTCTGTTAATATTTAACTCGTGGATATTCAAGAGATTAAAGTCCCTGCCGGCCGGAATGAATGTTTTTAAAAATGCTGTTTCAACGATAGTGGTGCTTGTCGGCTCAATTGTTTTTATTCTGGCTCTGCCCATTGATAAAAACTTGAAGGGCCAGGTCATCAGTTTTCTGGGAATTATTGTCAGTGCCGGAATAGCTCTCAGTTCAACAACTATATTAGGCAATCTGATTGCCGGCATAATGAATAACTCGATGAACAGATTCAGAAACGGTGATCTGATAAAGATTGGCGATATCCAGGGAAGAGTGACAAAGAGAAGTATTTTGCATACAGAGATACAATTGGAAGACAGTAATTTCATAACCATTCCCAATTTATATATTGCCACTAATCCGGTTAAACTGACCAGGAAGACAAACACAGTCATTTCTGCATCCGTTTCTCTGGGTTATGATGTGTCAAGAGTTAAAATTGAAGAAGCGCTCAAGGAAGCTGCACTGGCAACCGGACTTACAGATCCGTATGTATACATTACAGAACTGGGCGATTTTTCTGTAGTTTATAAAATTCATGGTTTCCTGGATGACAGTAATAAGTTTTTCAGTACAAGGTCGCTGCTTAACGGAAAGGTAATGGATCTGCTGCATAAAAACGGGATCGAGATCGTCTCACCAACCTTTATGAATCAAAGGAGAGTTGATGAGAAGCTGTTTATTCCAAAAACTCATATGGAGGAAAAGTCGGAAGAGGGAGAGTCTGCACCGGAGGAACTTGTATTTGATGAGGCTATTAAATCGGAGGAGATCGAAAAGCAGAAAGATATTCTTAAAAAACTAGAAGATAAACACTTAGCATTAAAGGAAAAACTGAAGAAGGTTAAAGATGATGAGGAGAAAGAAAAAATCAAGTCTTATGTAGAGAAACTGGAAAGTTTGAAATCAGAAATAGAGAAAAAAATTGAGGAGGCGAATAACTCATCTGAAGATCATTAACAGAAGTGATATGAAACGAGCATGATTGTAAAATCACACCTGTATGCCTTTGCACATCAGTGCAAAGGCATACAAGAGAATGATTAAAACATATGGGAGTTCCATATGATACCTTTGAAGATCTTTAATTTTAATCATATGAAAAATAATTTTTGGATCCTTATCTCAGGCACACTGGCTCTTTGCCCTTCCTGCAGGGAGATCTCCGATCAGGTTGAGCGGCCGAATATTCTTTTTATTATAACGGATGATCAGGCACCTTTTTCCCTTAATGCTTATGGCAATAATATATGCGATACACCGAATATCGACAGGATTGCAGGGAATGGCATGACAATAACCTCAGCATACATACAGGGTTCCTGGATGAGTGCTGTATGCGTCCCTTCCCGTACACAGATAATGACCGGTCGAAGTCTGTGGAAGACAGTAGGATTACCACAGGCAAAATCCCCGGATTATAAAACCTCTGAAGAGGCAAATGCTTCAGTCCGGACTGACAGTCCTGAATATTACAGTCTCCCTGCTCTTTTTAACCGTGCCGGATATACCACCTTCCGTACATGCAAATCGTCGACCAGTTATGACAATGCCGATAAATTATTTATGTATAATCACGAAAAGTGGTGTGTTTATGCTGATGATGAAAATGGGAGCAAATGGCATGCCGACAGAGCTTTGGAGTTCCTGAATATGCTTGAAGATGAAGAATCTGACAAGCCTTTTTTTCTTTATCTGGGCTTCTCTCATCCTCATGATCCGAGACACGGGAAGGAGGAATTATATCAAAAATACGGCGCATCGGATGAACCTCCCCAACAAGTTAATCCAAAATCACCCCCTCTTCCTGTAAATTATCTGCCTGTTCATCCTTTCAGGCATGGTAATGATGAGGGACGGGATGAAACTCGTGTGCAGGGAGTGATGGACAGCAGAGAGGAGGTTACTGTCAGGAATGAGACAGGCAGATATTATGCATGCATTGAAAATATTGACATTCAGATCGGACGTATCCTTTCGAAACTTGAAGAGACTGGTGAAATGGAAAATACTTATATATTCTTTGCAGGAGATAACGGTATAGCCATAGGGAGACATGGACTAATGGGTAAACAAAATCTTTATGAACATAGCTGGAGGGTTCCGTTAATTGTAAGCGGACCGGGAATAAAGCCGGCCGGCAGAGCTGTTGGAAATGTTTATCTCATGGATGTATTGCCTACTCTATGTGATATTGCCGGACTGGAGAAGCCGCCGTTTTGCGGTGGTTTAAGCTTTTTACCTGTTCTGCACGGTGAAAAAGAGACCGTGAGGGATGTTTTATATGGTGCTTTTAACATTTTTAAGGAGGTTGGCTACGGGGGAGCAGGCAATGGATCCAGGCCCGGCATCAGGGCTGTCAGGAAGGGTGACTGGAAGCTGATAAAATATGATGTTTATGACGGACAGGTGCAGGAGACTCAATTGTTCAATCTGAAGGATAATCCAAATGAACTGCTCATTGAACATCATGATCCGGAAATTATAAGATTGACAGGTAACAGACCCGAACCATATCAGAGAAATCTGGCAGATGATCCGGAGCATGCTGAAAAGTTGATGGAGATGGAGATCTTGTTGCTTGAGAAACAGTTTGAGTTTGATGATCCTTTTTTGCTGTGGAATCAAAAGGATATCTTAAGTAAAATGAATCTGACAAAAGTTAATTAGGTGATGGACAAATTTAAAATAACACTGATACAGCCAGATATTATTTGGGAAAACCCTTCCTGGAATCTTAAAAAACTGGAAGAGATGATCGGCGGGGCAGGGGATACCGATCTTATTGTCCTGCCCGAAATGTTCTCCACAGGATTCACTATGCAGCCCGAAAAACTGAAGGAGGATATGAATGGTAAATCTGTTCTTTGGATGAAAGATATAGCAGCAGAAAAGAATGTCGCGTTAGTTGGCAGCCTTATAATTTCAGAAGGCGACAGGATTTATAACAGGTGTCTTTGGGTTTTTCCTGAAGGTAATGTTGAATATTACGATAAGCATCATCTCTTCTCCATGAGCGGAGAGAAGGAGCATTATTCACCCGGACATAAGAGACTTATAGTTGATTACAGGGGATGGCGTTTTTGTCCCCTGGTCTGTTATGATCTGCGATTTCCCGTCTGGAGCAGTAATACTGATAATTATGATGTTTTATTATATGTTGCAAACTGGCCGGCGGCACGCCACAGGGCATGGACTACATTACTACCGGCAAGGGCAGTTGAAAATCAGGCTTACTGTGTGGGAGTCAACCGCGTAGGGCGTGATGGCTACGGATTAGATTATCTTGGTGATTCAGGATTGATAAAACCTAAGGGTATATCACACTTTCTTGGCGATAAGGAGGAAGTAAAGACTTTTGAAATTTCATATACGGAACTCCATGAATTCAGGAAAAAATTTCCTGTTTTGAATGATAGGGATAAATTTACTTTTACGGAACCGGCTTAACTGATTGATCTTTTATCTATCAGTACCGGTATTTTAATCCTTAAAATATAGCCATGAATTGACCTGCGAAAATAGTGCTTAATTTGCAGTAAATTAAGAAATTAGCTTTATAAATTGCGTTTATTCCATTTATTTTTTCCGGACTGGCTTATACTTTTAATTGCCACCACTCAGAATTCCAATACCATTCCGGTTTTTAACTGGAATCCCCTGAAATGTTCATAAAAAGCAGCCAAAGCCGGCAGCTCGGTGCAATGAGAGGGACAGACCATTTTGATATTGTTGTTTTTAATATAGTTGATTGTATCTATTGTTTGCTGATCGTATTCCTTTAAATGAAATCCGCCCAATACAGCTTTTACAGTTGATATTCCGGTAACTTTTTTAGCATGTTCGATAATATTACAGATACCAGAATGTGAGCAACCGGTCACTACTATTAATGTATTGTTCACTATTGCTGTGAGAGCCGAATCATCCGGAATAAAATCATCATTTCTGAAATCGTCCGTAAAAGTTGTTGTTTTTGATTCAAAAGTTGTATTACGGGGAATTTCTCCAAGGTAGAACAGATTTTCAGTAAGTCTGACAGGCATTTTACTCTCTTCCAGTTCAAATTTTGACTCAATTTCTGATTTGGAAAGTGATAAACCTACAGGGGAGAAATCCCTTTTACCAAATCTTCTGATAAAAGATGACGGATGTGTAATAAGCTTTTTGTTATGAATGTATTGCAATCCGTTACCATGGTCCCAATGTCCGTGACTAAGAACTACAGTTTGAATATCTTTTTCAATATCGATACCCATTTTTGCGGAGTTCTTTAAAAAGATATCAGAGTGTCCGGTGTCAAACAATATTTTTTGTCCGTCGATGCCGATAACATATGACAGTCCGTGTTCTGCAAAAAATTTACTGCCTGCACAGTTTTCAGTAAGAATATAAAGTTTCATTTCAATTAAAATTTAAAGAGCAATTTGAATAGAAGGATAATCTGTTGCAAGTCGTTTCCTGTCACTTTTTACAGTCGATCTTATAGATAAAAAGTGCAGCAATAGTCAATATGCACATAAATAAAACAAAAAAGGTGTGAAATCCAAATAGTTTTATCAATGTTCCTCCAATCAGGGGAAAAACAGCAGGAAGGATATTTCCGGCACCCGCAAATCCTGCATAGAGAGCCCTGTTTTCATTACCCGATATTTCAAGCAACATACCATTCATTGTAATCGTATAAAGAGAATAGACTATTCCCCCTATAAGAAATATAAATTTAAGTCCGCCTATATCGTTAATCATTAAAGCCATCAATCCAAGTGAGGCTGACAGGATCACATTGGTGTATAATAATATATTGTATTTCAGTCTTTTTGCACCAGCCAGAACAAACAGACTTACAATTACAATTCCTGTAACCTTAAAAAGCAGGAATGATCCGGTTTCACTGCTTTGTGCATTAAAAAATTCTTTTGCATAAAGGACTACAAACGGAAGAAATGAAATAGCAATTCCCTGGGTATTTATGAATCCCAGGAAATACCCGAGTTTTTTATTTCTTTTAATTTCACTTTTTAGTATACCGAGAAAATTTTTCAGGCTTGACACTTTCAGTGTGGAGGGCACTGTTTCCCGTATGCTCCAGAATCCTGCGGAAGCTGTAAGCAGAAGCGCTCCACCTATGAAGAACATCATTGCATAATTATCGGGAAAGGTTTTCCAGACGAGAACTTTTTTGACCAGGAATGCAGCTCCCAGGACAATGACTCCTGAGATTACCTGGTTAGCGGAGAAGAATGTTTTACGTTTATCAGGATTGACCGATTTGCCAAGGATATCTGCATAGCTGATATTGGCAAAAGCACCTGCCAGAGAGAAGAGGGTAATAAAGAGAAATACCAGATAAAGAACATATCCGGTATGCTCTCCTTTCAGTAAAAACAGCAGAAGGCCCAGAGCTATTAACGTTAATATCCGGGTATTGATAGCTGTCAGCAGATAATTTTTCTTGAATGATTTATTGCTGAGGTACGGTGCAAAGAAAAGCTGTGTAAAGTGCGAACCACCAAGCATAATTGCCGTAAGTATTCCTATATGTATTGCTCCGCCGCCGGCCTCCACCACCATGGCAGGAATGACAGTATCCACATCCATGAAATTTTTTGCAAATGCCAGAAAACCCGCGTGCCACAGGAAGGAGTAAAAATTACGGGTGGATGTTTTTTTGTCAATTTCCATTATTGTAAAAATTTATCCGGCAAGATGACAAAGTTGCTTAAAAATACCAGATTATGATACATGCATTGTCAAAATAAAAACTTGCGAAAGTAACTTTTTCCTTCCGGCAGTTTATTGATCAGTGCTGATAATTTTATCTGTTTTGCATTATTAACAAATAACCGCTTGGTTCAGTTTAATAACTTAGTATTGTTATTGATCAATGGCAGATTCATTCATGAATAATTAATACTTATTTTATTGGTTTTTCACAATATATCCGGGATGGCGTTTCGAATCCTTAATCTGATTCATACTATGATCTTTTTAATATAGCCGATGATCAAAAGGTTAATTGTATTTTCGAATATTTCAAACAGAGGCATTATTCATAAGATATCCTTTTTCAACTGCTTCCAGACTGATGTGAGTACTAAAGAGAGATCAGAGCCGGGTGTATATTCAATTATTGTTTTACCTTTAACCATTGCTTCGACAAATCTGGTGTCAAATGGTATTTTACCTGTAACCGTTATATTGTTATCATTTAAAAATTTCATCGTCTGACTTGTGATAGCCGGATTTATATCAAATTTATTGATAAGAGCAAGGGTGGGGATATTGAATGATTTTACCAGTTCAAATAATCTTCTGGCATCATGAATACCTGATAATGACGGCTCTATTACCAGCAAAACAGTATCAGTGCCGGTAATTGAAGCAATAACAGGGCAGCCTATTCCCGGCGATCCGTCGCTAATGATATAGTCTGCTTTCTCCTGTTCAGCAATTTCTTTAGCTTTTGATCTGATATTGGTTACGAGTCTTCCGGAGTTTTCTTCACCTGCCCCCATTTTCGCGTGGACAAGTTTCCCGAAACGGGTATCAGAGATAAACCAGCTGTTATTATTATATTGTTCTGAAGTAATCGCTTCAACCGGACAAATTCGTTCGCAGAGCCGGCACCCTTCACACTGAAATGGATTTACCATTAAATAACCTGATTTGTCACGGTGAATGGCATCAAATCTGCAATGTTGTTCACACAAACCGCAATCTATACACACATTAGTATTGATAAAAGCCTTTGAGCCGCTGCCAAACTGATGTTCTTCCAGGATATGGGGATCAAGTATCAGATGAAGGTCAGCCGCATCAACATCATTATCGCAGAATACAGCATTTTCAGCCAGTGAAGCAAGTGCAGCCACAATACTTGTTTTCCCTGTCCCTCCTTTTCCGCTTAATACTGTAATTTCTTTCATGATGAGAATATACTTCAACCCTTAAGGCATTATCCTTCGGATTGCATTGTTATCTTCTTTAGTTTTTCAATTAATTGTTCGTATACTGTTTCATTTTCAGACGAGATGTTCTTCAGTATATCTCCTGATGAATATGACTCTGCATATATTCTGCTGAATGGAATTTCTGCAATAAGTTCTATATTATTATGTTTGAGATATTCATATATTTCGGCAGATCCCAATCCGGCTTTATTTATAATGACGCCATATGGCTTTTTTATTTCGTTCAGAAGCTCTATAGCTATTTTCAGGTCATACAGTCCAAAGGGTGTAGGTTCGGTTACAAGAATAACAAAATCTGCATCTGATACTGTTTCAACAACCGGACAACTTGTTCCGGGAGGAGAATCCAGAAGTGTAATTCCGTTATTACTGACTGCTGTTTTTTTTAATTTTTTGATCAGCATTGTTTGCATTGCTGAACCGACTTTAAGTCTGCCTTCCGTTATTTTTGTTCCGGCAACAGTTGAAAAACCGGAAATTACTCCAAGAGGAACTTCTTTTTCAGTAATGGCTCCAAATTTACAAGCCGCACTGCAGGCTCCGCATGAATGACATAAATCAGCATTAATTTCAGCAAAACTGATCTTAGGAATAATGCTTATGGCATTAAATTCGCACCACTCTTCACACTTTTTACAAAAAGTACATTTATTCAGGTCTATTTCAGGAATAAGCTGAAAGACCTCCTCTCTTTTCTGAAGTTCAAGGTCGTTAAAAAAAATGATATCATTTGGTTCTTCAACGTCGCAGTCGACTAAATGCACATCATGATCCCACAATTTTTCGATAAAATGAAACAGATTGACAGCAACGGTTGTTTTTCCCGTTCCCCCCTTACCACTGGCAATTGCTATCTGCATAATTTTCTGTTAAAAAGTATCTGGTCAGGTTTATATATTATTATTAACCTTATTTCTGTTCTTTTAAACAGACTTTTAAGATATATAAGAATATAGAGTTGCCCTGACAATAATTTTCATGCGTAATAACCCGCTCCTTTTTCAGCAGGATAAAGTAATCTGGTTTGAATTTTTTTAGATAAATTAATGGTCACAGCAATTAGCTGTAAATGTTACTGTATCATTAATAAATCCGTTAACAAGTTCTCTTGCATTCAGGTCAGTGGGAGCTCCAACATAGACATTTATGTTGTGTTGTTTGAAAACCTGGATAGCCCGGTTTCCCATTCCGCCTGAGAGTACATCAGTAACTTTGTGTTGAGCAAGCCATTTCGGTAATAAACCCGGCTCATGAGGCGGTGCCTGGATAATCTCTTCCGAAGTTAGTTCATTACCGTCAACAACAATTAATGCAAAATATTTACAATGTCCGAAGTGTGCATCAAGTATGCCATCTTCAGTTATAGGTACAGCTATCTTCTTCATCTATTTATTAATTTGATCAATGATTTCCCCAATATTTTTATTACTCTCATCGAGAATCTCCATTTTTATTTGAAGTTTTTCAAGCATTGATTTTGCTTTTGGACCAAAGTCACCTGAGATCACTTTTTGTGCTCCCAGTTCAGCAACTTTTGCCGCAGTTTTGGTTCCGGCCCCTCCGTTTATGTCTTTATTCTCATTTTCTATGAACTCAATTGATTTGTCTTCAGTGTTATAAATGCAAAACCAGGCACTTCTGCCAAATCTTAAATCAAATTTCGAATTAAGATTGTTACCGCTTGATGTTATGACTATATTCATACTTATTATTGTTTGTTAATTATCTAATTTACAGCAATGATCTATTTTATAATTATTGTTTACCAGACCATACTTTATGATTCTGATCGCGTACAGCAAAATTGTTTCTGATGCTGTCAGTAGCTAATTTATATGGTTTATACATGTTATTAACTGCAAATTTAGAAATAAAGTTTAAATGGTAAACTATAATTTTGAACTAATGTTTATATTTTGCAGTTATTTTATATTTACTTGTATTAATTTCATTTATTAAATATGGATTTATGATAGAGAAACAAAAAGGATCATTTTATTTTTGAACTCTTTCAGATTATATAAAAAAGATTAAATTTGCACCGTTTTCTGAAAGGCCGGTGATATGGTCAATTAGAAATACGATCTGTGAGGATATAAAACGAGTTGATGCGGTTTAATGATTTTAATAACTTTCTGCATCATTTTAATTATTCGGGGTATAGCGCAGCCCGGTAGCGCGCTTCGTTCGGGACGAAGAGGTCGTCGGTTCAAATCCGGCTACCCCGACGGATAGGAAATCCAAAAAACACCAAAAGCCTGTAAATCAAATGATTTGCAGGTTTTTTTATTTATAATAAGTCAAAATAAACCATAAAAAACCATCCTAAATGTGAACAATACGGTGAACCAATTTAATTTTTATATTTGGTTCACCAAAAACAAGTCAAATTATTGTATTCCAATATATTACAGTGATTATTTTTGGTGCCGTTTAGTTCAATTTGATGCCTTTTTCATCGATTTTCGGTGAACAATAAGGTGAACATGAATTAAACTAAAATAAAAAATATGAAAAAAGTAAACACTTTTGGGATTCAATTTGTAATTCGGAAGCACCGAATTATGGAGGGCAAAGCACCTATTTATGCACGTGTTACAGTCAACAGCAATCGCTGTGAAATCTCTGTAAAACGGAGAATTTTAGTGTCCAGTTGGAACAACGGTAAAGGAGTTGCCAAGGGCAAATGCCCTGAAATTACTGCAATTAACTCTTACCTGGAACAAATACGATCTCAGCTTGCCGGACATTACCAGGACCTTGTTTCCAGCCGAAAGAAAGTCACGGCAGAAGCAATCAAAAACAGGTTTATTGGATTTGATGAATCGGGAAAAACATTAATGGAGCTGATCGATTTTCACAACATCCGGATGGATGAGAACCTAAAATGGGGCACTCAAAAAAACTATTTTACCACCAAAAAGTATGTTGGGCTGTTCCTTAAAAAGAAGTTCAAAAAAAGTGATATCTACCTGTCGGATTTGAATTATAAATTTATCAGTGACTTTGAATATTTTCTTCGGAAATACAAACCAGAGGATCAACACCGGGCGATGGGGAACAATACGGTGATGAAACACATTGAGCGGTTACGCAAAATGGTAAATATGGCAGTTCGAATGGAATGGATTGCAAAAGATCCGTTTTTGCTTTTTAAAGCAAAGTTTATCAAAAAAGAAAGGGATTTTCTTTCGAAAGATGAATTAGAAGCAATCGAACAAAAAGACTTCGGGATTGAACGATTGCAGATGGTAAAAAATATATTTGTGTTCAGCTGTTATACAGGACTCGCCTATATAGATGTCATGCGGTTAAAACCTGACAATATCAGAAAAGGTATTGACGGGATGAACTGGATTTATACCCAGCGCGAAAAAACGTTAAATCCGGTACGAGTGCCGATTTTGAAAAAAGCACAGGAAATTATCGAAAATTATAAAAATCATCCCAGATCGAAAGTGAAAGGAACCATATTTCCGAATTTTTCTAATCAAAAATTAAATAGTTATTTAAAAGAAATTGCTGAATTATGTGGTATAAACAAAAATCTAACATTTCATATTGCCAGGCATACTTTTGCGACAACCGTAACATTAACCAATGGAGTACCGATAGAATCAGTCAGCAAAATGTTGGGCCACTCTAACTTGAGAACAACCCAAATCTATGCAAAAGTTGTTGAGAAGAAAATAAGTGATGATATGTCGCAACTACAGCAGAAATTGAATTCCGAAAACATAGAATTACAGAGGAAAACCAGAAAGATTAATTAATGAAACTGCTATTACATCAATCCTTCATCTGCAAGCGACAAATACGACTCACTGGTAAGAATTATATGGTCGAGAACTGGCATGTCGAGTAATTTGCCAATTTCAACAATTTTTTGGGTTAATTTTTGATCTGCATCACTAGCTATAAGGCTACCAGATGGATGGTTGTCTAAAAAGGAAAAGCCGCCCTTGACTTTTCCGGACGGCGATGAATACCTTAGCCGGGATTTAAGCGGGGAAAGAGATATCCATAAAAATTGAAAATGCTAGGATTGCAAATTCAACGGGGTGCCGTTTTTAAACTTTCTGCTCAGGCACACGCACCGGACGGTAATGTATTCACCGGTGCAGAGTTTAGTGTAGCCGATATTGAACGGCTGCTGGTTGCTTTTCTGGCCCACGGGGTCGAGGATATGGCGGAGCGCATTTAAACGAATCATAGTATTTCATTTAGCCGGAAGACCGGGAAAGGAAGTCGGGCTACCAGGTTGTTTGGGGAGTGAAAATAGTGACGGGGAAGAATGAAAGGACAGAAATTAAGGCGTAAATGAGGGAGTTTGAGAATGCATGAATTTTTTTTAACGACCAAAAAAAGGATCCGCCGGAGCGAATCCTTTTTTCTGAGATTAACCTGCAAAGTCGATTTGTGCTTCCACTTCGATGATTTTTTCATCGAGTACCTGCTGCAGGTTTTCGAGTACGGTGGTTACTACCAGATTATGGCTGGTTTTAAACTCACGGCCAGCAGCATCTTTCAGCGTGATGGTGGAGCTTAACCCGTCGTTGCCGAGTTTGAACCCGGTGAGGTTCTTTTTGGCTTCGTTGAGCTTCCGCCATTTTTCGATGATGATGTTCAGCTCTTCCACCTTCTGGATGCGTTTTTCCAGTGTGAGAACCGGGTTTTCAACTTTGGGGTCATTTTTCTTAACCTCCATTGCGGCATTTTTTGAATTGCCGTTTTCAGCTTTTGCTTTTGCAGTTGCTGTACTCATGATTTTTCGCCGCTGCGGACTTGTTTTGGCGTATGGCGTTGCCGTTAGTTAATGCGTGAAAGATTGAATGCATAAATGCATGAATCAAACACAAAAAAATTACGGCACCACACTATTGAGTCCCGCCTATTAGGGCAAGGGCGAACCCACAAAAGAAAACAGGTCAAGAGAGTTTATATACCCTTGACCGTTCGGCGGGACGATTAATATCTTTGTGGCGGAATTTTGGAGTGTACAGAGAATAGTTTTGATTAAAACTCAAAAAGCACCTGTTGGGAAGGAACCGGAATGATTTTCTTTTTTGTTTCAGGTAATCTTAAATAAATGCAGCTTTGATGTTTTGAAATTTGCTGAATACGAGGAATTCCTTTTATGGTTGGAAGAATTTCCCATGCACCATAAAATTTATTTGAAAGAGAATCCATCCATGCGACTTCACCATAGAGGCAGTTAAGGTATAGATTTATAACAGTCATTTTAGCACAGTTTTCATCTATATCGGCACCATAAAACAGTGCATTGCGGTTATTTTTAGCTGCTGCCAGCAACATCCGGCCACTGCCACAGGCCGGGTCCAGGATTCTGTTTCCCTGTTTTACGGGGCCGGCCATACAAGTCATCATATCGCATATATGTTGAGGACTGAAAAATTGTCCGTTACGGCCAAAGCTAATATATTCCTGAAAGAACGAACCGAGCACATCCACCAGCCCGGCTCCATCACCGGTCATTTCGATAACCAGTTTGGCTAATGCTTCTGCAAAAAGATTGGCTTCCTGTTTATTGTATTTTTGGATAACTGACAGGTATTTTTCTTCTTCTTTACCTAACGAAAATGCACAAACCACTAATGTCAAAAAATCGGAAAAAATGCGGTGTGGACCATGACGCACCGCTAATTTTTCCATAACAGATTCAAAATTTTGATTTTTCATTTTAGTATGTATTTAGAGTAATCCTTCATCAGACATTGCCAGGTATGTATCAGCTGTTATTATGATGTGGTCGAGAAGTGAGATATCCATACATTCACATGCTGATTTTGTTTTGCGTGTTATTTTAAGGTCTGCATCACTTGCTTCGAGAGTACCTGACGGATGGTTGTGAGCCAGGATAATTCCTGAAGCATTGGTTTTGATTGCGGCCTGAAGAATAAGCCTGATATCTACCACTGTACCACTGATACCCCCTACTGATATCTGATAATAACCCAGTACTTTGTTGCCCCGGTTCAGCAGCATGGCATAGAAATATTCCCGGTGTTCAAAGTCAGGGAAGATTTGCCGGAAAAGATCGGCTGCATCTTTTGAACAGGTAATTTTTTGTCGTTCTGATGATTTTACGTTTGTTGAATAGCTGATTTGAATTTCAGCAACGTTTGATAAAAACAAATTTTGATTCATTAAAATTTGCTCCTGCCCTGGAGACTTTTTGTAGCTACTGGCACGCTGATTAAATTATAATGAATCCATCATTGAGCCGCGCCGGATACATGCAAGGGCGAACTCCTTATGTATGCCGGTACAGATAGTTTATATACCCTTGCATATTCCGGCGGGCGATCAATACCTTTATTATAATTTAATCACAACTCTCTTTAGATTACTGAAAGCCAATAAGAAGTTGATAAATACAGTATGTATTGATTTAGAAAGGTTGGGAATGGAATAAAACGGTATTTTGAAATTTATTTAATTTAAAATTTCAGCAACTTCTTCAATGGGAACAATGGCATTTCCATGATTTCCTGCATTTTGGTATCTGATGTAATTATTGGTCAATATGCAGTTTACTGTATAACCTGCATTGAAAACATGAAGGATGAGAACGCAAAATTCTTTATTGGAATTCAGGATTCTTTTTTTGTTTTTGTCTGATAAAGACTGTACTATCAATTTGAAATTCCTGTGTGTAATCATTTTGTGGGCCATTTTTGGTTAAACCAGTTAATAATGTATTTAATGAAAGTTACTCTGTTTTGGTGATCGAGCTGAGCATATAAGTTAAGAACAGCATTTGGGCTACCATATCCATCTTTTCTGCAAAGACTGGTAAATTTATCGCGTAGGTGTTTTTGCAACCAGGCATCATTTTTCCAGGCTTCTTCGATAAAATTGTGTGGAAAATGAAGCGTAAACTTAAATGCTGCTTCTACGAAAGTTTCGCGGATTTCAGGAATAATTTTTCGCAATCTTTTAATTTCCTGCAGTTGTTCCCGTTCGGTATCGGTATATAAATCATTCATTGAATTTTGCTCCTGCCCTGGAGACTTATTGTGGCTTCTGGCACACCGGTTAAATTATAGCTTTTGATTTATTGAGCCACGACGGATACGTGCAAGGGCGAACCCCATATGTAAATTATCACAGATAGTTTATATAC